>Ga0316189_10004925_pt1 | contig 12791 bp, 11 predicted proteins | sample LowCovwburrow_MG_FD_204930 | JGI IMG/M metagenome (GOLD analysis project Ga0316189, IMG submission 204930) | Coastal sediment microbial communities from Maine, United States - Lowes Cove worm burrow | ecosystem: Environmental > Aquatic > Marine > Coastal > Sediment | place: USA: Maine... | reverse complement strand
CCAATTTCCCGGCTGACAAAGCGCATCCGGTACCTGAGTCACATCAATGGTGATCATATCCATCGATACCCGGCCAATCACTGGTACTTTGAACTCCCCAATAAAGCCGAATCCGGCACTCGACAAAGAGCGTAAATATCCGTCCGCATATCCAACCGGCAGGGTTGCCACTCTGGTAGGGGTGAACACCGCATGGGTTGCCCCATAACCAACGGTCTCACCGGCAGAGGCATCACGAACTTGTACAATCCGGGCCCGCAGAGTGCAGACCGGGTTCATGGTCAAGAGGTTTTCCCGGTTGGGCGATACACCGTAAAGCGCCACACCGGGGCGGGCCAGATCGAAGTGATAGTCAGACCCGAGAAATATTCCCGAAGAGTTGGCAAAGCTGGCTTTGCCGTTGGGGATGATCCTGCGCACTTTATGGAACGCGTCGAGCTGTCTGGCAGATTGCTCTGTATCCAGGTCTTCAGCCGAGGCGAGGTGGCTGATGACGTTGCGGATATCCATCCCAGACAGAAGGCTTGGGTTATGTTGGATTTCGTCCAGTTCAGCCGGTTCCAGCCCAAGACGCAGCATCCCCGTATCCACATGCAGATCGCAGGGAAGCGGATTGTCGCCACAAAAAGTCTTCCACTTGTCTACCTGTTCCAGAGTATTCAAAACCGGGAGCAGGGAATATTTTCTAAGATCACCTTCAACTCCGGAGAACAGGCCGTTGAGCACATGAATCTCCACACCCTGTGGTAAAATTCCCCGAAGGGTAATCGCTTCTTCTATATGGGCGACAAAAAAATCCCGACAGCCCTCTTCATATAAGGCAGGAGCGACCTTGTAGACACCCAGTCCATAAGCATTGGCTTTGACCACACCCCCACAAGCAACACCGCCGAGCCGTTCACACAACAGTCGGTAATTGGCACGGATCGCCGCAAGGTCAATCGTCAGGATTGCCCCGGCCCGATGTTCAGGTGGTGATGAGAATTGATCAATCATACCGTATCATTTGCATCAAAATTAACTCAGGTGTTATCCACCTTTGTAATTCAAATAACGCCTACAGGAAACGGTTGTTTTTAGTAAGTCCAAGGCCCCTTAATGATCAGCGATAATCGTGATGCTGTTCAAGATTAGCAAAACGGGTGAACTCGCCGGTAAACTGAAGATTAACAATGCCAACTGGCCCGTGACGCTGTTTGGCGACAATCAGTTCAGCCAAACCTCTGGCCCGATCAAGACGCTCTTCCCACATCGACATCCGCTCCGCAAATTTGTCCATGCCTTCGTCCGGGCGCTGCTTGGGTTCCGCCTTTTCAATGTAATATTCATCACGGTAAATAAACATCACCACGTCGGCGTCTTGCTCAATCGAGCCTGATTCTCGCAGGTCGGCCAGTTGCGGACGTTTGTCTTCGCGGTTTTCCACCTGACGCGACAGCTGCGACAGGGCAATCACCGGAACTTCCAGCTCCTTCGCCAGGGTCTTTAGTCCCCGGGTAATTTCTGAAACTTCGTTAACCCGTCCATCGTTGCGCGAGCTGGCTGAACCGGAGATCAGTTGCAGATAGTCAACGATGATCAGTCCCAGATTATGTTGCCGCTTCAGTCGTCGGGCCCGGGTCCGCAGCGCACTGACCGTCAGGGCGGGCGTATCATCAATAAAGATCGGGGTGTCGTTGATCTGTTGGGCAGCCTGCGCCAGACGAGTGAATTCGTCATTACTCAACTCGCCTTTACGGGTTTTGTCAGCTGGGATTTCCGACTGTTCACCCAAAATACGTGCGGCCAACTGGTCCGAGGACATTTCCAGCGAGAAGAATCCAACGACAGCCCCCTCGTCACCATTTGTTGCCTTGTAGAGGGAGGCAGCATTAAAAGCGATATTTGTTACAAGCGCGGTCTTGCCCATTGCCGGACGCCCCGCCAGAATCAACAAGTCAGAGTTATGTAAACCCCCGAGCAATTTATCGAGGTCTGTCAGGCAGGTGCCGACACCGGCCAACCCGCCCTGGCGTTTATGAGCGGCAGCGGCAACCTCAATCGACAGGGTCAGGGATTGTTTGAACTCTTCAAACCCGCCTTCATATTGGCCTTCGGTCGCCAGGTCATACAGGTACTGTTCAGCGATCTCAATCTGGCTGGTGGCATTTTGCTCGACATTGCCATCATAAGCATCGTTGACGATGTCTTCACCAATGGCGATTAACTCGCGGCGCAGGTGAAGGTCATAGATAATCCGGCCATATTCCTGGGCATTGATCACCGAGACAGCGGAGCCAGCCAGATCAGATAGATAGGCCGGGCCGCCAATTTCCGCCAAACCCTGTTCCTGTTCAAAATAGCGCTTCAAAGTGATCGGGTCGGCAATCTGCCCGCGTTCAATCAGGATCGAGATGGCTTTGAAAATGCTGGTATGTTCGCCGAGGGCAAAATGCTCGGGCATCAGGAATTCAGAGACTCGTTCATAGGCTCTGTTGTTGACAAAGATCGCCCCGATCAGGGCTTTCTCCGCCTCAATATTATGCGGCATGGTCCGAAAGGAGGCTGGCTCACTTTTCGACTCGCTCGGGATATTGGCTTCTTCCTGAACGGTGTGAGCCTCATATTCATAGGGAGTGTCCCGGTCCTGCATCGTGGCAAGATCGGCGTCCGGGATATAATCCGAAGGGGGGGGCGGAGGTGTGGTTGTTGTTGTCATGATGGAAGCAACCTAGTCTAAAAGCTTGGGCAGAGGGAACAGCTAAAATTTCCCAATTTGATAAATTCTGGGGACGACTTGAGAGTAACCTGTGGATAACAAAACAAGTCACTGAAACATATTTCAAATCGAAAATTTGGTAGACGTTTTGCTTTATTTTCTTTGCTAACGATACATGGCGACACTAATCCCGGAAGTGATCAACAGCACAGCATCGTCATTATTTGCGCTGAACGATTAATGTGCAAACAAACAGGGCGGCATGCATTCAAGCATACCGCCCTGTCCGTATTGTTGTCACCCGCGCCGGATTACTCTCTAACCCCAAGGCAGATGCAAATGCAGACTTACTTGTCTTCTGAAGCGTCTTCGTCACTGTTTTCAGTCGGCGCAGCACCTTCATCAAACATCTCTTCAGCCTGCTCTTCAACAGCCGCCGCTGCTGCCGCTTCTTCAGCAGCCAGTTGCTCGGCACTATCGGCTTCTTCATCAAGCTCATTTTGAGACTTGGCCGTTTCACCCGTTTCAGCCTGAAGTTTGGCTTCGTCGACGGAACGCGCAACGTTGACGGTTACCGAAACGCTGACTTCCGGGTGAAGGGCGACAGTTACAGTGTGCAAGCCGAGGTTTTTGATCGGTGTTGCCAAGATGACCTGATCACGTCCAACCGTAAATCCTTCAGCGGTAACACCTTCGGCGATATCACGTGCGTTCACAGAACCGTAGAGCTGTCCGGATTCACCGGCCTGGCGAACCAATACAATGCTGACGTCGCCCATCTTGGCGGCGACAGCTTCAGCTTCTTTGCGCTGGCTCAGGTTCTCGGCTTCAAGCTGAGAGCGTTTGGCTTCATACTCCGCCTTGCTGCCTTCTGTTGCCCGAACAGCTTTGTTGCCTGGCAGCAGGAAGTTACGGGCATAACCGGACTTGACGGTGACGATGTCACCCATCTGACCCAGCTTCTCAATTCTTTCTAACAGAATGACTTCCATTCTCTTTCTCCTCATACCAGCCAGTTCAGGAAAAACCGGTCTGCTTAGTTTCTCAGAAACCGGTCTCTAAGACCGATCCATTGTTCAATAATTCCAATTCCGGCAACAACCATCGCGGCCCAGCCGGAAAACAATAACACGACATACAACCCCGCCAGTACCGTACCGGGAAAGGGGACCAGTCGGGCCAGACTGTGAACCACAGCCAGACCCTGAAAAAAATACGCTACTGCAACCGCCATCACCAGATTACGACCGATGTAGCTGACGTCTTCCATCCCGAACATTGAGCCCGAAACAGCTATCGCAGCCGCCCCGACCAGAGGCCAGGAAAGCCAGAGCGGCAAATCCATGTCCGCGTAAACCGGACTGGGCCGCAGGCTATGACCTGATTTGGCCAACATGCCTTGGGCGATAGCGGCATTAAAAACCGTCATCAACATCCAGCTGGCAACCATTGTTCCGGGGAACATCGGTGCAAGCCGTTCTACCATTAACACGCGGTGTTCACCCTGAAGTTCAGGGATAACCACCGTAAACACCTGATTCAGTATCCCTACGATGGTGTCGCGAAAACCACTGGACGCCATCACGTCTCCGGTCTCATTCGACATCATGTCGATACCGGAACCACTTAGGAAAACAGCCGCCAACCCAATGGCACCTGCCCCCACTAGCCCCAGAAAGGCCAGAGCCCCTCCCGCCGGATTATTAATCCCGCCGGAAAGGGAGAGAGACACCTGACGAACAACCAGCCACACCGGCAATGCACACATCAGGGCAAACATCCCGGCCAACAATTCACCCCCTAGTAGTGTTACCAGAACCAACCCGCTAAGGATGGCAATGGTTGCGGCTATCTGTCCTTGCCAAAAACCGACAAGATACAGGGGCAAGGGAGCAAGGTAGATAAACCCAACAGCCAAAGATGAGCCGCCAAGCATCGCTACCGTAGCCAAGGCGCTCAACACGCCACCGCCAATGGCGACAAGCGCCGTTTGAGGCATCCGTCGTCTCCTAAGTTAACCCGTTTTCCCGAAGAAAGAGGGTGCGAACACCCTCTGTTTAACATCCTTAGAAAGAACGTCTTACTTCAGAACATAAGGCATTAAACCAAGGAAACGTGCCTGCTTGATTGCCTTGGAGAGTTTACGCTGGCTCTTCGCAGAAACAGCAGTAATCCGGCTCGGTACAATCTTGCCACGCTCTGATGTAAAGCGTTGAAGCAAACGGACGTCCTTGTAGTCAATTTTCGGTGCAGATTCGCTGGCGAACGGGCAGCTCTTGCGACGACGGAAGAATGACGGGCGCTTGGTACTTGTATCATCACTCATGCGACATCTCCTTCTACGACTTCGGTTGGGGCAACTTCACGCGGGGCTTTTGGGGCGCCGCCGAAGGCTCCACCACGGTCTCCGTCACCATATCCACCACGCTCGCCACCGCTACGCTGTGGGCGACGCGGGCGATCACCGGTGTCTTTGTTTTGCAGGACCATGGAAGGTTCTGGATCATGCTCGTCAACGCGAAGCGTCAAATAGCGCAGCAGATCTTCGTTAATCCGCATCTGGCGTTCCATCTCATGGATCGCCGCGGCAGGTGAATCAAGGTGCAGCATCACATAGTGACCCTTGCGGTTCTTCTTGATTTTGTAAGCAATCGTACGCAGGCCCCAGCTCTCGGTTCTCACAACCGTGCCGCCACCTTCAGTGATTACATTCTGGAATTGTTCGGTCAGAGCTTCTACCTGTGTGGCAGTGATGTCCTGACGTGCAATGAACACGACTTCGTATAAAGACAAAATTTGTCTCCCTTTGGATTCTCTCAACGACTTAGGCCACCATGACCACCGCCGCATAGCCAGGACCATCCCGGCAAGGAGTGCTTATTAAGCGCGCGCACTATACACAATGACAGAGGGGGTGCAAGCCCTGTAATTACCAAAAGACAGGGCTTGCCAGAAAAGACAAACATCGCCTTTGGAAAAGAGGATTCAGAGCAGAGGAGATATCCTCAAAATACCAACATGGGTTTCGTTGCCGGTACAATCTCGTTAACGGTGAACGCGGTGTCGATTGTTGTCGTGATTCAAGCGGAACGAATAACGGGGCACCGAAAAAATACATGCCCCGTTATTCGGTAAACTTGTCTTAAAACCATCTCTTTATTACGCCACGATTATGTCCGCACACCCTTCCGCTACATCCCGATCAGCATCTTCTGATCCAGGCATGGTCGCCCAGCCTTGCTTAATGACATAGTCTCTTTGTGACCAGGAATTCTCTTTTTTCAGTTCTGCGAGCTTGGTGACCTTGTCGACATCCATATTGAATTGCCCAACGCAGATCGGAACCAATCGTTCGACAACTGACATATGGGCCATTTCACCGGCTTTGCCAGCCGTAACCCATCCGCCCCAATTGAAGCCGACAATTGCCAGAACCACAGCACCTGTGATTGCGCCCCATATACCTGGCGATAGGTTCTTTTTTATATTTTCCATATCCATCTACAACATTCCCTATTTTAATAATTATTTTTATCAATAACACGAATACATATTGTATTTAATAATTGATATATTGTACCGCATTATTAATTAATATTTAACTTGACACACTATGTATGATTTTAATTTTTATTATGAATATCATTGTTTGGTTATTAATGATTCTGGATTGTTTTAATTCATAGATTTATTTATATTTAAAATTATATCTGATTTTATGAAATTATTACTTCGAAAAACAATTTTATATTTACGTTGATGAGTAATGTTCAACATGCCCTTCCCAACCAACGCAAGCATTAAGACCAATAACTGAACTTATCAGCCCCCTGCCCTAACCCTCTCCATAAGGGGGAAGAAGGGCAGACCAATACATTATCTGGTAAAAACCACCGGGAACCAGTCTTCGCGCAGCTTTTGGCCGGGAGACATGTTGTGGCCCGGAAACGGAGGCGAGGTTCGCCCGGGGCGCTCCACATAAACCGCGTCGTCCCCCAAATAGCGCACCGAGAACGCCCGGCGCCGGGAACCTGAATTATTGCCGCGTGCCCCGTGCAAGATACCAAAGTTGAAGGCCACCGCATCGCCCGGTTCCATCTCCCACTCCACGATGGGCATGCCTTCTGCGTCCGGGTCCGGCAACGGCATGTATAGCGATTGGTCAGGGTAGAAGTCTTCCTCAGATAACCAGCGTATGGGCAGCACCGGCTTCTGCCATTGATGCGACCCCGCAACACAGCGCAAGGTCGCCTCTTTGACCGCGTCCATCGGCGACCAAAAACTTACGTTCTGCTGTCCTTCAACAAAGTAGTAGGGGCTATCCTGATGCCAGGGGGTTTGTTTTGAAGTGCCCGGCTCCTTGACCAGAACATGATCGTGAAAAACCTGCACCGTGCCGGACCGCATCAAGTCAGCCGCCACCTCGGCCGCCGGCGAGTTGCGAATGGCCTCTTCAAACTCAGGAATGCGTCTCCAGTTGCAATAGTCATCAAAAAACCGCCCGGTCTCTCCCTCCTTCAGGTTCTCCGCGCCAAACTCGCTCGGCTCCCTCATGTTGGCCTCAATCCCCCGGCGCAGCGATTCGACATAGTCTTTGAACAGACCTTTAACCAGAACGACACCGTCTTTGTGAAATGTATCGATATGGTCTTGGGTTATCAGTGAATGTGTCACGCTCGCGTTCTCCTCATTCGCTATGGAGTGAGTATCGTTGAGAACTGGGAGAATTTCAAATAACAGTTTAGTTAATGGAATTTTGGGAGGCTGTTTAACCTTATAGTACAGATAAATGTATTGCTTTGGAATGTAGCCGCCGTACCCTTCTAATCTGAAAATTGCCCACTTAACAACTCAGTACTTGAAACCCATCCCTCCCCCCTTGATGGGGGGAGGTTAGGAGGGGGGTGTGGGTAAGTTATGGATTTTGGGGTTTGAGAATATGACGCCCACCCTCTGTCTAGTGACCCCCCACCCTAGACCTCCCCCACAAGGAGGGAGGGAACGATCATGGTTCCGGCTTTGCCGTTCCTCACTCGTGGGGACGGGAAGGGTATAGGGGTCAATTTTACGTTTCTTTTCTATTGTTATTGTTTGCCGCGACAGAATCCTCTACATGATGGTGCATTCGTTTTATTGGTCAGAACCCGGACAGGACCTGAGAGTACGTGGCCCGCACAGCAACCCGTTTTGAGTGTCAGGAATGTGGTGAGTCTTATGCCAAGTGGCAGGGGCGGTGTGATGCGTGTGGGGCGTGGAATACGCTTTACGAACAACAGGCCAGCGAGTCTGCTCCCAAGGGGCTGGGCACCGGGAAGGGCCGACAGATCAATTTTGTGCCGCTTAAAGGCCACGAAGAACCACCGCCGCGACGGGTCAGCGGCATCGCCGAGTTTGACCGGGCCACCGGCGGCGGCATGGTTCCGGGATCGGCCCTGCTGGTCGGCGGGGATCCGGGAATCGGTAAATCTACCCTGTTAATGCAGGTCGCAGCCGCCTTGGCCGGGAAATTGTCCTGCGCCTATATCTCTGGCGAGGAAGCGATTGACCAGTTGCGGCTGCGTGCGGCTCGTTTGGGTTTGTCCGAAGCGCCGGTTAGGTTGGCGGCGGCAACCTCGGTTCGCGATATTGTGGCGACGCTGGATGATGGTGAAGCACCGGATGTGGTGGTCATTGATTCAATCCAGACCATGTACCTTGATAATATCGACTCGGCTCCGGGCACGGTGACGCAAGTTCGCTCGTCGGCTCAGGAATTAATTCGGCTGGCCAAGCGCAGAGGTTTTGTTCTGGTACTGGTCGGGCATGTGACCAAGGAAGGGACGATTGCCGGACCCCGGGTGCTCGAGCACATGGTCGATACGGTGCTGTATTTTGAGGGCGACCGCTCCCACCAGTTCCGGATCATGCGGGCCACCAAGAACCGCTTTGGGGCGGTCGATGAAATCGGCGTGTTTGAGATGACCGACGGCGGCCTTGCCGAAGTCTCCAACCCGTCGGCCCTGTTCCTCAATGAGCACGACCCGGACGTCAGCGGTGCCTCGGTGTTTGCCGGAATGGAAGGCAGTCGCCCGGTTCTGGTCGAGATTCAGGCGTTGATTGCCCCCTCCTCCCAAGCTACCCCCAGACGGGCCGTGATCGGCTGGGATAGCGGGCGTCTGGCGATGGTGATGGCAGTACTGGAAACCCGATGCGGCCTTGCCTTGGCTGGCTCAGAGGTGTACCTAAATGTGGCAGGTGGATTGAAGATTAATGAACCGGCAGCGGACCTGGCTGTTGCCGCTGCGCTGGTCTCTTCGATGGCCGGAAAGCCAATGCCGCCAGAGACGGTGGTGTTTGGTGAAATCGGCTTGTCGGGAGAAATTCGCGCGGTCTCTCAACTGGAAGCGCGGCTTAAGGAAGCGGCGAAACTCGGATTTACGCGCGCCCTCATCCCGACGGTTCGCAAGAGGAAGGGCAAAGGGCGTTCACTGCCCAAGATGGATATGAAGATCAGGGAAATTTCACACCTCGTCGATCTGGTGAGCTTGCTGGCGGTGCCTAAGAAATCAAGCAGCGAGAGCGAGTCCTGACGATGGATGAATTAAACAACCTGCCGGTCAATGCCTTCGACATCGGTGTAATTATTGTTCTGTTGCTCTCCGCCCTGTTTGCCTATGCCCGTGGCTTCGTGCATGAAGTTCTGTCAATTGCCGGTTGGGTCGGGGCGACCTTCATCACCATTTATGCCTTCCCGTTTGTCAAACCTTACGCGCGCGACTTAATATCCGTCAGCCTGATTGCCGACCTGATGGCCGGAACGGTCATCTTTATTATGTCATTGGTGGTATTGTCGCTGATTACCCGCTCTGTCTCGCAAGGGATAAAGAACAGCGCCTTGAATGTGCTCGACCGATCGCTCGGATTTCTATTCGGCATTATCCGCGGCGCGTTGATTGTCTGTGTCGGCTTTATCGTGCTTGAGTTGGTGATCCCGCGCAAGGAGCTGCCAAAGTGGGTTACCGAGGCCCGCTCGATGGAGTTGATCTTGCCGGGAGCCGAGCTACTGACCGCCTTGATCCCGGAGACCACCCGCAAGCAAGCCGGAGAGAAGGCCACCGACACCAAAGGCAAAGCCGAAAAACTTATTGATGATAGTAAAGTCGTTCGGGACTTGTTATTACCACCGCCCAAGGGTGACGGCACGGATCGCTCCGGCACCTATAATACCAAGGAGCGCTCTCAGATGGAGCGTCTGATTGATTCCAGCAATTAACGACAAGGTACCGCCAAGCATGCCAACTGATACGCCCAGTGAACCGCTTCGCTCCATCGAAGTTCTTGATGATCACCCGCATGAAGAATGTGGACTGTTCGGCGTTTTCGGCAGTTCAGATGCTGCTGCCCATACCACTCTGGGTCTGCATGCCCTGCAACACCGGGGACAGGAAGCCGCAGGCATCGTCGCCTATGACGGGGAGCAATTCCACGCCCACCGGGAAATGGGGTTAGTCGGGGATAACTTCAACACACCTGAGGTCATCCAGCGCCTGAGCGGGCACATGGCCATCGGTCACACCCGCTACTCGACCTCCGGCGATACGGCCCTGCGCAATGTTCAACCGCTGTTTGCCGAGTTCAAGTTCGGGGGCCTGGCGATCTGTCATAACGGCAATCTGACCAACGCTTATACCCTGCGCAATCAACTGGTTGACCGGGGTTGCCTGTTCCAGTCCAACAGCGATACGGAAACCATCGTTCACTTGATTGCCCGCAGTGATTTCAAAAAGGTGATTGACCGTCTGGTGGATGCGCTCAATCAGGTTGAAGGGGCGTTTTCAGTCGTTGCCATGACCCAGAAGAAACTGATTGGATTGCGAGACCCGCGCGGTGTGCGCCCTCTGGTTTTAGGACGTATGGGGGAAAGTTACATTCTGGCGTCGGAAACCTGTGCCCTTGATATCATCGGGGCTGACTTCGTGCGAGACATTGAACCGGGTGAAGTTGTGGTGATTGACGAGAATGGTATTGAGAGCCTCAAGCCGTTCCATCCCCGCCCCCGCAAGTTCTGTATTTTTGAGTATATCTATTTCGCTCGCCCCGACAGTATGGTTGAAGGCAAGAATGTCTATCAAACGCGTCAGAGTATCGGTATGAAGCTGGCCCAGGAAAGCCCGGTTGAGGCCGATGTCGTTGTCCCCGTCCCGGACTCCGGCGTTCCCTCTGCGATTGGCTACGCAAAAGAATCCGGTATTCCGTTTGAATTGGGAATTATCCGGAATCACTACGTTGGGCGCACGTTTATTGAACCAACCGATAACATTCGCCACCTGGGAGTTCGCCTGAAGCATAATGCCAACGCGGCGTTCCTTAAGGGGAAACGGGTGATTTTGGTTGATGACTCGATTGTCCGGGGCACGACGTCGACCAAGATTATTGAGATGGTCCGCAATGCCGGAGCCTCAGAGGTCCACATGCGGATTACCAGTCCTCCGATTACTGACTCCTGTTTTTATGGCATTGATACACCGGACAAGGAAAAGCTGCTGGCCTCAAAGCGTAACGTAGCCGAAATGGCAGAACATATTGGTGTCGATAGCCTCGCCTTCATAACTCTGGATGGTCTTTACGAAGCCGTCGGTGAAGCCCGTAGAAACAGTGACGAACCCCAGTACTGTGATGCCTGCCTGAGTGGCGAGTATGCGATTGAGTTAACCGATCAGAAGATGGCCCAGCACCCGGGACTTCTATCATTGCTGGATGAACAGAAATAAGATGTCGACAGCACCAACAGGAAGATTAAGCGGGCGGATCGCTGTCGTCACCGGGGCCTCGCGCGGGATCGGCGCTGCAGTCGCCAGACGCTTTGCCAAAGAAGGCGCCAGGCTGGTTCTGACGGCTCGAACCACGGGCGCCCTTGAAGAGCTGGATGATGAACTTCAGGAAATTACCGGCGAGCCCGCGACCCTGGTGCCGATGAATTTAAGCGATACAAACGCTATCGACCAATTGGGTGCGGCGCTGTTTGAGCGTTTTGGTCATATTGATATTCTGGTGGGCAATGCCGGAGTACTGGGAACTTTAGGTCCACTTCATCAAACCAAACCCAAGGATTGGGACCAGGTGATGTCGATCAACCTGACAGCCAACTACCGGTTAATCCGAAGCCTCGACCCTTTGTTGCGTCAATCAGAGTCAGGGCGGGCAGTGTTTGTCACCTCTTCTGTTGGCAGCGCCCCACGTGCCTACTGGGGCGCATATGCGATCAGCAAGGCTGCCGTCGAGATGATGGTCAGAACCTGGGCCGAAGAGCTGATGCAGACAAACCTCAAGGTCAACCTGATAAACCCAGGGGCCACGCGCACCTCCATGCGGGCTCAGGCAATGCCCGGAGAAAACCCGGAGACCCTCAAGACGGCGGATCAGATTACCGATCAGTTTGTTGATTTGGCCACGGCTGACTGCACCCTTCATGGAAAAATCATCAACCTTGAATGAGAGTATTTCAGATTATTTATAAAATTTGCTGTCACTTGCCTGTAAAAAGTGTAAAAATGAATGTTGCTTTTTTACCGTTTCTGACCGAATTTGTGTACTTCCTATAAATTCACCCTCTCTACATAACAGAAAGTGAGATTCCCCTATGGGCCTGAAAGACATACGTTTATTCCGTAGAGCCAATTCACTTGAAATCGAAATTGAAGAGTTCCTCGACAAACTTTCAGAGTCCGCCCTGGTCTTCCGACATGGGGTTGAAGTTTACTTGCGTGAAGGGGTTTCGAGCGAGTTCAACGAAAAACTCAACCACGTCAATAGTCTGGAGAGCGAAGCAGACCACTTGCGTCGCTCTATTGAGGTTCAACTTTATACTCATACCTTGATCCCGGAAGCCCGCGGTGATGTCCTTGGACTGCTTGAAAACCTTGATAATATCCTCAACCTGTTTGAGGGGGCCCTGTGGGCTTTTTCCATTGAAACGCCAGAAATTCCAGCTGAATATCATCAAGGCTACCTTGATCTAAGCGACAAGGGGGCGCAGGCCGTAGAGTCTGTTGTGTTGGCCTCACGCGCCTTTTTCAGAAACATCGAAGCCGTCGCTGACCATAGTCATAAAGTG
>Ga0316189_10004923_pt1 | contig 12796 bp, 16 predicted proteins | sample LowCovwburrow_MG_FD_204930 | JGI IMG/M metagenome (GOLD analysis project Ga0316189, IMG submission 204930) | Coastal sediment microbial communities from Maine, United States - Lowes Cove worm burrow | ecosystem: Environmental > Aquatic > Marine > Coastal > Sediment | place: USA: Maine... | reverse complement strand
TACTACTATTTTGGTAGCAATAAATGATATGCGTCGTTCGCAACCATATTTACTTGATGGCGATAATAGCACTTGATGGTCCAGTTAAAGGCATTACTCTAGTTTGGCTAAATCCTACCGTGGTTGTCCATTGGTTAAAATCTGAGGCTGTAAAATCGTAACCGTGATCTGTTTCGATTGCCATATTTAATGACATCATTAAACCAAATGCATTCTTATGCCGTTCATCATCAATAATATTTTCAATAACAATAAGAGCTCCGCCTTTAGGTAAGGCATCATAGGCCTTTTTTATCAATATTAATTTATCGTCTTTGCCCCAATCATGGAGAATATTTCCCATGGTGATCACATCTGCCTTTGGTAAGTCATCAATAAAAAAATCTCCCGAACGGACGTCAATTCTATCATTCAATCCCAAACCTTCAATATTTTCTTTTGCTATTGGAGCAACGGGAGGAAGATCAAAAGAAATGCACTTTATATGGCTATTGTTTTTTGCGATATGTATCGAAAGATTCGCTCCAGAACCACCAACATCGCAAAGGGTATTATATTTAGAAAAATCAAAATCATGAGCTAGTTTCATGAAATTCCCAGCTTGAACGCCACCCATACCATGTATGAATTCCCTTAATCTATTTTCGTCCGCGTAAATGGCTTCAAATAATGACTTACCGCCATCTTTTGTTTCATTTTGTGGTTTACCTGTTTTTAGAGCGTCTTCTAAGTTATTCCAAAACGGATAGAGTCTGTTGTTTGACATTTCTAAAATTCCACCAATATAACTAGGTTTATTTTTATCTAAAAACAAATCAGTATCATTTGCATTACGATATAAGGCATTATCTTTTAATCCAGTACGAGATAAAAAACCTAAGGCGACTAAAGTATCGAGAAAATCGAAAAGGGATCTGTCATGCAGTCCTAACTTATCTTGAATGTCTTTACCTGATAGTTCGCCATGGGCTAGATGTGTAAATAGTTCCATGTTAACGGCTGTCAGCAGAACTTTTGACGCCCAAAAGCTCATTCCAATTTGCATTATTTTGGAAGGATTAATTTGATTTTCAGTAGATGAATCCATAGTACGCTTGATTAGATTAATAGTATTGCTAAGGCCTATCACAAAAAAAATAATTTATATACTAAATCATAAGTAATGTTGTCATTAAGCCACGTACTAAAGTTATAATAAATAACTTATAAAGTCAATACGTAGTTCTACGTAGAGGGTGTTTTTTTTTAAATGATGCGTTTGGAGTGCTTTAATTTGAGGTGATCTATGAGAATTTAAGTGGCAATGATGTGATATGGTGTTAGGCGTTTGTTATGCTTGTCGTAATATCTTATCCATGTTACGACCTCTGGCGAGTTCATCTATTAGTTTGTCTAAATACCGTACTTCTCGTGTTAGGCTATTATCAATTTCCTCGATGCGATACCCGCAAATGACGCCTGTAATGAGGTGCGCATTGGTATTTAAGTCTGCTTCTTCAAAAAAGGTTTTAAAGGTGATCTCTCTAGTGATAGCGTCTTGCAATTTAGCTTCGTTAAAACCGGTTGACCATTCTATGACTTGATGTAATTCTGCAAGCGTTCTCCCTTTGTTTTCCACCTTAGTCACGTAATGCGGATATACCGACGAAAATTTCATGTTGGCAACACGTTCATTATGTTTTTCTGTAGTTTTCATGGGTTTCTAATTAGAGTTGGTATGATCAATTCGTTACATTCGTGATCGACTGTCTACAAACTAAGTTACTAAAAGAAAATGAAAGGGTAGGAGAATCTCATAGAGTTTTTTGAGAACACGCAGTCCAATTTATGCATGGTGTACGATGTGATGCAAGCTTACTTTAGTAGTGGTGATTCAACATGGTATCTTGGTGACATGCCATAAAACGCAAAGAAAAAAAACAATGAACAATTCGTAGATATGTGATAAATAATTATATTTCGAGCTTTATTTGAAAGCCTAATCTTACAGCGATCTAGTATGAAAAACCTATGGTATTACTTTCTAATGTTTCCTATGCTGCTTTCAGCACAAATCAATGAAAGTGATACGCTTAATTTGAAAGCGAGTCTATCAATCACTGGATTTTATCAAGGCGGAAATGTAGAAACCTTAATATTTAGAGCAAAAACAGACTTGAGTTTTAAACCTTGGAAGAATTGGGTGTATAAAAACCAAAACTCTTATATCTATCAAGAGTTTGGAAAGGAAAAGGCCGATGAAGATATCTTAAGTCTCAACTTTTTATACCTCAATCCTGATCGTAAGATCTATCCGTTTGTATTGGGCTTTGTGAGTACCAATTTTAGAAGAGAAATTGATGTGCGCTATTTGTTAGGCGCAGGTGCCACCTTTCAAATACTAAATAAAAATAAAGATTGGCTCAAATTGTCGATTTCAAGTGAATATGAACAGACCAATTTTTCTGAAACCAACTTTAACTATTCAGAATACGACGGAAGCGAGTCTATCAATACCTTACGTGGTACGATTTGGGTTAATGGTAAATACCATATCCTCAAAGAGAAAATTATTTTAAATCATGAAATTTATTTCCAGCCGTCTCTTGAGCAATCTAATAATTTTCGTTGGCAGGCAGATGTTGGGATAGAATTGCCCGTTTTAAAATCTCTGAACTTTAAAATCAACTACCGACACACCTTTGAAAGTATTGTCATAGAAAGCCAGAAACAAGAAGATACCTTTTTGACCTTTGGATTTACACTTAAAAGCTATTAACTAGAATAATCCTTCAGCTTGGTTTATAACGCTCTTTTAAAATAACTATAGGACAGTGTTAGGGATTCAATGGCAATGTCATTATTGATGCTGTCAAGAGGAGTAAAGTTACAGGCAATAGGCCATGCATGAGTAACATGCCATGACATCTGGGTTTTTCTAGAACTAGTATTTGATGCTTAGAAATCTTAGACATTTTATTTGAAATTGTCTCGTCCTTCTTTCCATACCGAAATATAAAGGCAAAATTCATCCCATGGCATATCATCAATATCTGCTGAGGTTAATTCATCGGCTTTAGCTATTTCAAAGAAATCACCAGTAAACTCATTATACAGTCTCCAGATTTTGTTAGCACTATCAATTTTTCTGCCTTTTATTTTCCAGATCCAATTCCTGAATTTTCGTAGCGCTACTTCGGGATCGTTATGATGAATTTCGATATCATTTCCGGAGAGATCAGAAATCGATTTTTGATAGCGGTATTTCATTTTGTCTAAAATGAGGAAGCATTTATCGTTCATTTCACCAGCACCAAATCGTTTGCAACCAATATCGATACCTAATTCAAAAGGCATATTAAAACGTGCTAATTGTTTTTTTTGGTAGATTCCATTCGTGATAAATCGTGAATGCTGTATTTGGCCTGAGCAATTAAATCTTGAATAGCAATAACTCTGGAATCGGCAGAATTTATGGGTTCGGAAAGTAAAGGTTTGTAGCCGAGATAAATACAACCAAAAACTAAAGTTTTTAGAATAGGCTTGTATTCTTTATCAAAAGGGCAGTTAATGAAAATATTATTTTCAAATGCCATATATTAATTGGTAGTTTGGAGTCTCTCAACAGTGCCGTCAGTTCTATGAACCACTAAAACGTTGGCATCCTCAGCATTTAGGATCTTTTTACCATTTAAAATGGCATTTCGTTTGGTGTCAAACTCAGAAATGATACGTTCTGAACCTTCTCTAAAAACAACCCAATGTCCTTGTCTAGACATCACATGAAGTTTTCTACCAGAAGAACCAGCATTCCTAAATTTTACACTTAATATTTTTCTTCTATCTGTAGACATATAACTCAGATATAGTAATTTATTTTAGACATATGCTACAAAACTCGTTCCGAATATATGCTAATGTCTTGTTAAAAGGTGAGTTATGTTTATGGCTTTAGTATTTCTCTCTACTTCTGTTTAAAGAAAAGTTTAAAAAATCGTAAAGCGTTTTCTATTCTGATTCTTTCACAAAAAGTAATTTTTTACCACTCATTAATTCAATTGAAATGGTGTCATAATCTCGAGCTGTATAGGGTAAACTATCCTCTCTATGTAAGCTCCCAAACATTGACGACATAAGTTTTTGCCGTATGTTTTTTATTCCGTGACGTCACCCCAATTTTCTCCCGTTTTTATGCGGTAAAGCTGCATTTCAGAAATCCCGAATTGCTTCGCAATCATTTTTAAACGGGTTCTTCGATTTGGGTCATTCAATTTTCGTTTAATTAACTTCACTCTTGTTTCAGTTAATTTCGCATTCGAAGGTCTCTTTCGGACAATATTTTTAAACTCAGGATTGGTGAATTGGTGTATTTCTTTTTCTTTTTTTGTCGCCCACTTCAAATTTCTAACGTGATTGTCTGTTTTGTCATAGTTTAAATGGATGACACAAATACCGTCATTTTTTTCAATGAAATGTTCAGCAACAAGCTTGTGAACGTAGCGGCTAGTGAGTTTTCCATTAACCTTTTGTTTGAGTGGTAAGTTTTGATAGCCGTTAATGAAATACTCTTTAACAATAAATTCCTCTTCCGTTTTACAGTTTAAAATTCTACCGTAGTTTGAGATTTTAAACTTCTCTTTTTCTGAAATTTTATCGTCAAATTTCACCTCTTTCCATTGCTCATTGGGATAGTTTCTTATCATCATCAGTAATTTTATCAAACACACCAAACGTTTTAGGGGCTAGTGTGCGCCTACTTGTCGGGAAACAAGTTTGCTCGTATGTAAGTTAATAAAAGAAAATGACCTAGAAGAACATCTTTAGGGTTTTCCCATCATACATGGAGCTAGCGATTAAGTATAAAGCTTGTTTGAAAATAGTTTTTATTAAATTCATGGCGTAATCAACATCAAAAAATCTGTTAATGCATAAGCCATAAGACGTGTCAATATTGAGAGCTGGCTATTGTCATTCTCATCTAATACACGTATCTATAACTAATTACACTATAATCGTTTTTATTAATTCAGATTTCTAAGGAGTTAGTGAGGATTTATTCCGCAACAAAGCCTACCCAGCGTTTCATATACGTCACAAAGGTGTCGCTTAAACCTTCGTTATGCAAATAGTCTTTGGAAACTGGAGTAGGTGTTGGTTCAAAGTTTGGGTTGGCAATGACTTGCTCTGGAAAATCATGATGTAAGATACCTGAGTGACCAATAGACACAAAATCTACTTTGGTTGCTAATATCTTGTGTACGTCATTTCCGGAGTAAATTTTACCTGCAACAGTAAGTTTTATGTTCTTGTAGTCTAAACTGGTAAAATGCTCTAATAAGCTTTGATCCTGATGTTCTTTGTCTTCAGGCATTTTAAAACAATCCCAAAGTGAGACATCTAAAAAGTCAATCTTCCCTTCGTCAATAAATTGCTGACAAACAGTTTTTACGTCTTGTAGTTGCATCCCAAAACGTTCAGGTGATAAACGAACGCCTAATAAAAATTCTGGTCCACAAGCCGTTCTAATCCCATTAGTGATTTCAAATAGAAGGCGTGCTCTATTCTCTAAACTACCACCATAAATATCGTTACGTGAATTGATGTCAGCACTTAAAAATTGGGTTAAAATATACCCATGTGCACCATGAACTTCAACTCCGTCATAACCACTTTGCTGCGCTCTTAATGCTGCAGAAATAAAATCGTCTTTGAGTTGTTTTACTTCCTCGAGAGATAAACCTCGAGCATTATGTTTTTCTATATCAGAAGCAGACACAGGTTGCCCTTCAATAATGTCTTCTGGTGAACGCATTCCTGCATGATGCAATTGTACCACAGCTAAACTACCATGCGCTTTAATACCAGCTGCAAGTCGTTTATGACCTTCAATATGTATATCTGAGAAAATGCCTAATTGTCCAGGAAATCCTTTTCCAACAGCTTGGACATGTGAAGCGCAAGTCATTGTTAAACCAAAGCCTCCTTTTGCACGCATGACGAGCCAATTGTATTCATCGTCAGATAATGTGCCATCTTTGTGACTTTGCCTATTGGTCATAGGTGCCAACATGAAACGGTTCTTCATCGTTGACCCATTAGAAAATGTTACGGATTGCTCTGGTGTATATGACATTTATTCTATAATTAGCTTTTTAATAAAACGCTTGTTATTAATTTTAAACACAGCGAGATATTGCGCAGAAGCAATACTATCAATCGCTATGGTTTGGGTTTTTTCTGTAAGTGTATTTTGATATACATCTTTCCCTAGCATATCAATGAGTTTAAAATCGACGCTCTCCTCTAATGGTGACTTGAAGGCTATCGTTAAATAGTTATCTGAAGGGTTAGGAGTGATACTTATTGAAGCATTGAAGTTGTCTTGCTCTTCAACGCTCAAAGTTTCAAAAGCTACCGCAAATTCCAATGCTGCGCCTAAAGCACCTTTAACCACTTCATAAGCATAAGTCACATCCATATTCGCTAAGTTGTCATTAGCCGTATGATTCACTGGAGATTCATTTTTCTCAAATAAACCTGTAATGATTTCGCCACTGTTTTCAAAGGGAACATAATCTGAAGCGTAGGCATAGGAGATTTCGGTATCTAAGTTAGAATAGAGTTCCATTAATACGGCTAAACTAGTTGTTGCCGCATCCGATGCTGCATTATTAGATTGCGGATTTGATAAATCACGCTCACAAACAATAGTATCATTGGTCATACCGCTAACACCTCCAACTTCATCGATATTAAACACGAGCTTTATATCAAGGTCTTGCGGGACTACAGTATTATTAACATAATAATTACTTCCAATCAACCCATCTTCTTCACCAGAAAAATGGATGAATTTTATAGAATATTCAGTATCCACATCTTTTAGTAATCTGGCAAGTTCGAGGAGTAAAATGGTTCCTGTGCCGTTATCATTCGTTCCTGGACCGTTAATAGTATCGTAATGCGCATCAATGATTAAAAAGGTATTTGGGTATACGGTTCCGGTTTTGGTCACAATAATATTATTACTTGTTCCTGCTGAATAACTAAACTCTTGTAATTCTACATCTGTGTACCCTAAACTTTGGTAGCGAGCCGTAATCCAGTTTTCACAATTCGTGAGTGCTGCTGAGCCTACGTTTTTTATTCCGAAATTTTCAAATGTTGTTAAATCGTTTAAAACATTAGTTTCGGAAGTGTTGGCAACGACGTCTGCATAGAACGAATTTAGAGTTTGCGCTTGTGCTATATTTAAAGTGATGACAAGGAGAACTACTGAGGTTAAGGTTTTCATAATCTTTGATTTGGGTGATTTTATGTACTGCTATTTACGATATAAAAAATAGTTGGTTACCAAATCGATATAGATACGTTTGGCTTCATCTTCTGACACATCTTTAATTTGGAATAAGGCATTGGTTTTAAAGGCATTAATGATGGGTTTGCTGCTGCTTGGTCTACTATAGTTATTTGTGGCTTTCTTATAATACGCATAGAGTCGTAATAAAAAGTCTGCAGGAAATGGCTCGGAATGCGCATTGATTCGCGCTACCGCTTCTATGAATTCTGTATGTAACTCTTCTGAAGTCATTTTTTCTCAGCAATTATACTTTCGCCTCCTTTTACTTTTTGATTCAGTTTTACTTTAATATCTGCGTCCAGCGGAAGAAATAGATCTACACGAGAACCAAATTTTATAAATCCAGAATCATCACCTTGAACCGCATTGTCATCTACTTTTGCATAGTTAACAATACGTTTTGCTAAAGCTCCAGCAATTTGTCTGTATAAGATTTTTCCGAAGTTATTATTTTCAACCACAACAGTTGTACGTTCATTTTCTTCACTCGCTTTTGGATGCCAAGCAACCAAATATTTTCCTGGATGGTATTTACTGTAAGTGATGTTTCCGCTTATTGGGTAACGTGTCACATGCACATTTAAAGGCGACATAAATACAGAGACCTGAATACGTTTGTCGTTAAATATTTCTTTCTCAAAAACCTCTTCTATTACGACAACTTTTCCGTCTACAGGAGAAACAGCCGTATGACTTTCTAGTGTTGTATGTCGTTTTGGATTTCTGAAAAATTGAAGTATAAGGACAAGGAAAACTAACATTGTAATCATAAGTAGTAGTCGCAACCATGAAATATCGATGAATGTATCGATCAATAAAATGGATCCACAGATGACTACAAATGTGATTAATATAATTTTATAACCTTCTTTATGAAACATATGTTACGAGTCTTAAAAATAAAAATATAAAGGGTGCTGCAAAGATAATACTATCTAAGCGATCAAATAAGCCACCATGGCCAGGCATAATAACACCACTGTCTTTTACTCCAGCTTGACGCTTAAATTTAGATTCTATTAAGTCACCTAAGGTACCAAAAACACTAATAATGATACTTAAAATTAGCCAATTAGTGAACGTCAATGTATCTGTAAAGTTAGCAATAAAATAGCTGGCAACACACGCAAAAAAGAGACCACCCAAAAAACCTTCAACTGTCTTTTTTGGAGAAATGCTTGGAAACAACTTCTGTTTTCCAAAATTTTTACCAACCAGATACGCAAAGGTATCGTTAACCCAAATTAAAATAAATGAACCTAATAGGAGTTCAGGTGTAAAGTTGTGATCAAGGTTTGCTATGGAAATTAAAAACACAAAAGCACTCGATAAATAAAACGTTGTGATAATAAAGCGTTTGGAACTAAATAGCGGAATTGTTTTTTCAGAAAATAAATCTTTGATTAATATCAATTGAACAAAAATCGTGATAACAAGTAATATTTGACTGGCTTCATCGATACCTTTTGTTGCATTGGTCATCTGGTTCCAATACGCAAATCCTAAATATAGAAGTACAAAAATAATATACGGAATATTACTTTTTAACTGGATGAGTTTTTTAAATTCTGCTAAACAGATTAGTCCGAATACAAAAAATAGAACAATAAGCGCATGTTGCCAAAAAAGGGAAACAATGAGAAGTGAAACATATAATAGTCCTGAGAGTGCTCTTGTACCTATTTCTTTCATTTATAAATCTTCTAGAAGCAATAAATATAGATTTTTTGAACTACTTCCGTAAGTTAGAAAGTCTTTGTCTTCTATCGTTTTAAAATGCTTGATAGTCGTAATGTTAGTTGGTATTTTATCTCTATTTTTACCTTTGATACCTCGTAAGCCTTCACCAATATTTTGAACAAATTGACTCGTGGTTGCGTAGATGATGAAATTATCAGGTAATTCTTTTAATTTTTTTTCAGCAATTTGATTTGAAGAGATAAGAAGTGAACCATCATCAGAAATAAGGTATTCACAAGTAGAAAAGAAATAGGTGCTTTCTGAAATTCGTTTAGTAGTCTTAAAACTAAAACCTTTGAACAAATCGTTTAAACGTTCATCAAAAAGGAGTACTTTATCATCTTGCCAATTATTTTCTTCTAAAATAGACCTTAAGCTTTGTTGGATCTCTTGCATATTTTCACAATACAAGAATTTTCCACCATTAGCTTTAAAGTTTATTGTGAATTGTTCATCAACAGGTAGCTTTAATTCTGGCATGTATTTGCCTCTCTGTTCGCTAGATATGTTTTCTTCTGGAGTATTTTTTAAACCGAAGATTTTACGAAATAGACTCATGTTCAGGGATAGCTATTAACCTAATTGATTATTGAATTTCTCAAATATAAAAAAACTTAAATTAATGCGATATTAATTTAAGTTTTTTATATGATATATGATTAAGAAGCTTCTATTCTTCTTCCTCTTTTTCCTCTTTCTTTGAAGATTCTAAAAGACGTTCTTCTATTTGTTTTTGAAAAGGACGCTCTCCAAATATCTTTTCGAGGTTGTCTTTAAAAATAACTTCTTTTTCTAGTAATACTTCAGCAAGTTGTGTAAGCTTATCTTTATTTACCTCTAATAAGGCAATAGCACGTTGGTATTGCTTTTCTATAATATCTGATATTTCTTTATCAATCAGCTCTGCAGTACGCTCACTATATGGCTTTGTGAATCCATATTCTGACTGTCCAGAAGAATCATAATAGGTCAAGTTACCAACCTTATCACTTAATCCATAAATGGTAACCATCGCTCGGGCTTGTTTTGTAACTTTTTCTAAATCACTTAGAGCTCCAGTTGAAATTTTATCAAAAATCACTTTTTCAGCAGCTCTACCACCTAGGGCAGCACACATTTCGTCAAGCATTTGCTCTGGTCTCACAATTAAACGTTCTTCAGGCAAATACCAAGCAGCTCCTAACGATTGTCCACGAGGAACAATAGTTACTTTCACTAAAGGTGCTGCATGTTCTAACATCCAACTAACAGTAGCGTGACCAGCTTCATGAAAAGCAATTGCTTTTTTCTCTTCAATGGTAACAATTTTATTTTTCTTTTCAAGACCACCAACAATTCTGTCAACAGCATCTAAAAAGTCTTGTTTATCTACCGCTTTTTTACCATTACGAGCAGCAATTAAAGCCGCTTCATTACAAACGTTTGCAATATCTGCTCCAGAGAAACCTGGTGTTTGTTTGGCAAGGAAATCGACATCTAATTTTTCTGATTGCTTAATTGGTCTTAAATGAACTTCAAAAATTTCTTTACGTTCTCTTACATCAGGAAGATCAACAAAAATCTGTCTGTCAAATCGTCCAGCACGCATTAAGGCTTTGTCTAATACATCAGCTCTGTTGGTAGCTGCGAGAACAATAACATTAGTATTGGTACCAAAACCATCCATTTCTGTCAATAGCTGGTTTAAAGTGTTTTCACGTTCGTCATTAGATCCTGAGAAATTGTTTTTTCCACGAGCTCTACCAATGGCATCAATTTCATCAATGAATATGATTGCTGGTGATTTTTCTTTAGCTTGTTTAAATAAATCTCTTACACGAGAGGCTCCAACACCGACAAACATTTCAACAAAATCAGAACCTGACAATGAAAAGAAAGGCACTTTTGCTTCTCCTGCCACTGCTTTTGCCAATAAGGTTTTTCCTGTTCCTGGTTGTCCTACTAATAACGCTCCTTTTGGAATTTTCCCACCAAGTGAGGTGTATTTTTCTGGATTTTTAAGGAAGTCTACAATTTCTTGAACTTCTTCTTTTGCACCTTCTAAACCTGCAACATCTTTAAAGGATGTTTTTACATCGGTCTTTTCATCGAAGAGTTTGGCTTTAGACTTTCCTATGTTGAAAATTTGTCCGCCTGCTCCACCTCCTGAACCACCAGACATACGTCTCATGATAAAGATCCAAACACCAATAATTAAAATAAACGGCAGTAATGAGAATATGAAATTTCCCCAAAGGTTCTCGTCAGTATCATATTTTACTTCAATGTTTGAATTGTTGGTATCGATAATTTCTTCAATATCATCTTCAAAATTTTGTAAATCACCAAATTCAAATGTATAATTTGCTTGAGGTGCAACTGTAGGAATGATAGAACTTGGTTTGGATTTTTTATGGATTTCCTTAGCCATTGCATCTTTAGTCAAAAAGACTTTTGCAACGTGCGTGTTTCTGATGATTTCAATTTTAGCAACATCACCATCTCTTAGGTATTCTTTAAACTGAGCAGGAGTAGTTGTATTTGTTGGTGCACTACCAAAACCTCCTGAAAACAATTGAATAGCTAGAAATGCAGCGATTACCAATCCATAAATCCAATACGGACTAAACTTTGGTTTTTTATTTAAATTTTTATTGTCGTTTGCCATCTATAAGTACCACAAAAGTGGTTTTTGTTTTAATTTTTTTAGTAACTAGTTTCTATTATTGTGGTTTTTGCATCACCCCAAAGACTCTCAATATCGTAATATTCTCTAATGTGTTTTTGAAACACGTGAACCACAACATTAACGTAATCCATTAAAACCCATTCCGCATTATCATTACCTTCAATATGCCAAGGGTTATCTTTAAGTTCTTTACTTACCTTTTTTTGTATGGAGTTAACAATGGCATTTACCTGAGTATTAGATGTTCCTTCACAAATAATAAAGTAATCGCAAACTGTGTTTTCAATTTCTCTCAAATCCAAAATTGTGATTTCTTTTCCTTTTACATCTTCAATTCCAGCAATAACTGTACTTATGAGTTGATCTGGAGTCGTATTTTTTTTAGCCATTAAATTGATTTAATTTTGTGCAAAGTTATTATTTTTTTACTTCTTGTAAACAGTTATTAATCATAAGAAATTTATAATTTTTTTTAACACATCACTATGCGTATAATCAAACTTGATGCCATCAACTCTACAAACACTTTTTTAAGGCAATTGAGTAATGACGAAATAGTAGCAGATTTTACTGTCGTAGTTGCCAATTCTCAGACAGAAGGTCGAGGGCAAATGGGGGCTTTATGGAGTTCTCAGCCATCAAAAAACCTTATGGCTAGTGTGTTTGTTGATGTTTCGTTTTTAGCTATTGAGGACAGCTACTTTATTAGTATGGCAGTTTCGTTAGCAATTTCTAGTGCACTTAAGACGTTTCAAATTAAGAATGTTAAAGTCAAATGGCCTAACGACATTTTGGCAGACAAGAAGAAAATTTCGGGAATTTTAATAGAAAATGTCATAAAAAATAACAGATTACAGGCCAGTATTATTGGTTTCGGTTTGAATGTTAATCAAATTCATTTTGATAATTTACCTATGGCGACCTCTATACAAATCGTTAATGGAAAGCATTTTGATTTAGATGAGGTTTTACAATGTGTTTTAAAACAATTAAAGTTTTACATCGAAATTTTAAGAGCAGGAAACCTTAAAGACATTAAAGCGTTATAC
>Ga0316189_10004922_pt1 | contig 12797 bp, 7 predicted proteins | sample LowCovwburrow_MG_FD_204930 | JGI IMG/M metagenome (GOLD analysis project Ga0316189, IMG submission 204930) | Coastal sediment microbial communities from Maine, United States - Lowes Cove worm burrow | ecosystem: Environmental > Aquatic > Marine > Coastal > Sediment | place: USA: Maine... | reverse complement strand
GGCGGTCGCTGAGCAACTCAGAGCGGCGATACCCGGAGTGAACATCACCTGCTCTCACCAGATCGGTAGACTTGGATTGCTCGAACGGGAGAACGCGGCATTGCTTAATGCCGCCCTGCTCAAGTTTTCTGCCCGGGTAGTCAGCGCGTTTGGTGACGCGCTACAACAGCGGGGACTCAACTGCCGCTTTTTCGTCAGCCAGAATGACGGCACCTTGATGGACGCGAAATTTGTGCGGCAGTTCCCGGCCCTGACCTTTGCATCAGGGCCGACCAACTCGCTGCGCGGGGCGTGCAAGCTAACCGGCCTGGATAATGCCATTGTCGTTGATATCGGGGGAACCACGTCGGATATCGGCATATTACAGGACGGCTTTCCACGCGAATCCAACATAGTCATTGAAGTGGGCGGCGTCAGGACCAACTTCAGAATGCCGGATATTCTCCCCCTGGGCCTGGGCGGCGGCAGCCTGGTCGCCGCCGATGGCAAGGTCATCGGCCCACAGTCGGTGGGCCACAACCTGGTAACCCAGGGCCTGGCATTTGGCGGCAGCACGCTGACGGCGACAGACCTGTTGGTCGCCGCAGGCAAGATCGACCTGGGGCCAGCACAGTGCCCCGTGAACCTGGACCCGGAAACCATCCGCAATGGGCTAGAGACCATCCAGAATATGCTGAACCAGGGTATTGAAAAGATGATGCCCAGCAGCGATCCCTTACCGGTAGTACTGGTAGGCGGCGGCGCCGTTCTGGTATCAGAAAAACTTACCGCGGCGTCGCAAATGCACTGCCCCGAACACTCCGGCGTAGCGAACGCCATTGGCGCGGCTATCGCACAGATCGGCGGTGAAACCGAGCGCCTGGTTTCTTATAGGGAACTGCCCAGGGAAGAGGCAATACGCCAGGTCTCTGATCAGGCCAGGGCCATTGCCATCGGCGCCGGCGCCGATGCGACAACCATACGCATTGCGGATATTGAGGAGACAACCATCTCCTATATGGCCGAGGGATCGACCAGACTTCGAATAAAAGCCGTGGGCGATATCGCTCACCAGCAACGGGAGGGGTGAGGCATGGCCAAGCTTGGTAGTGAGTCACTTACCGATTTATCGGTGGGCGCTGTGTTCCTGGCAACAGGCGGTGGTGGTGATCCACACGTGGCGCAATTGATTGCGCAAAGAGCACTTGAGACCCATGGCCCGGTTGAGTTACTGGCCCCTGAAGATCTGGCAGATGACGCCTATGTTGTCGCGCTGGGTGGGGTGGGCGCACCCACCGTAAGCCTGGAACTGCTGCCCTCAATACATGAAGCGGCAAATACCCTGCAGGAATTTGAAAACCGCGTGGGCAAAAAGATTGATGCGGTGGTGTCATTTGAAATTGGGGGCGGAAATTCGCTGATCCCCATCGTAGCTGCAGCCGTTATGGGCATACCGGTAATCGATGGCGACGGCATGGGAAGAGCCCTGCCCGAGGCGCAAATGATGACTTACCCGATCTCGGGAGTATCACCCACCCCCGCCATTGCGACTGACTACCGGGGCGTTGTCACCGAGTTTGATACCACAGACATTATGGAATTTGAGCGACAGATCCGCCAATGCGCACTGAGCTCTGGTGGCATGGTGACCTCTGCCGAACACCCGATGACCGGGCAGCAGTTAAAGGACTCTATTGTCCCGGGCACCATTACATTTTCTATCGCACTGGGACGCATTCTCCGTGAGCACAGGGGTAATGCCCACCGCATCTATGAGCCGCTTAGTGAGCTCTTTGCCAGCTCCATTTACGGTGACCTATTTCATCTGTACACAGGAAAGGTGGTAGACAGTACCACCCGGATAGTGGGTGGTTACGATATCGGCGAGGCGACCATTGCACCCTTTGACGGTGCTGGCGCCCCCCTTCATATCAGCATCAAGAACGAATACCTGGTAGCACAAATAGATGGGCGTACCGTCGCATCCGTACCCGACCTGATTACCATTTTGGACTACGAAACATCAACCCCGATCAATGCAGAACGCCTTCGCTACGGCCAACGGGTAAGCGTTTACGGCATCGGGTGCCCGAAATTTTACCGAACGACGCGCGCACTGGAATTCGTTGCTCCTCGTTGTTTTGGCTTTGAAATCGAATACCAGCCGATAGAGCTGCTTAACCGCGACGCCAACCCGGCAAGATTGGCCCGCACTTAATAAACCTGTAGCTGACAAAAATTGAATAGCACCCGAGGGATATTGATGATGAACATACCGTATAGCAAGAAAACCCTGTCTGCAGCCGTGATCGGCGCCTCTCTGGGCATCACGCCAGTCTACGTCGTGGCACAGAACGTGCTGGAAGAGGTGATAGTCACGGCCAACCGGCGCGACCAATCGGTCACCGACATACCCTACAATATTTCCGCCCTTACCGGCGACGATATGAGCGCAGCGGGGATCAATACCGCGTCTGATTTGTTCCGCGCGGTGCCGGGCGTCAGCTATGTCGAGCAGGGGCCACGCAGTGGTGTTAACAATTCCACGTTGATTATGCGTGCGATAAATTCGGAAGCGATGGCGCGAAACCAGGGCCCGCTTGCCACTGCCCCGGTAGTGTCTACCTATATTGACGAAACCCCGGTCTTCGTCAACCTGCGATTCAAGGATCTTGAGCGCGTGGAAGTGCTGCGCGGGCCACAGGGAACGCTCTATGGCTCGGGGTCACTGGGTGGCTCGGTGCGCTACATCTACAACAAGCCGGATTTTGAAGCCTTTAGTGGGGAGGTCAGTGGCGGCCTCAGCCAGACCGAGAACGGCGACGGCATCAACTACGAAACTGACCTGATGTTGAATGTCCCGATTACCGACACCCTGGCAATGCGTATCAACGGCGGCTACGTGGATACGGCCGGCTTTATCGACCAGCCTAATCTCTATGTACTTAACCCGGACGGCTCACCGGCCCTGGATAACGGCTCCACCGATCCCTTTGGTGACTCGGCCAATTTCTTTGCCGGACAGCCTGTGTACCGCAGCAAAGACGGTGTTAACAGCGGGGATACGACCAGCGCGCGCATCGCCTTCAGCTGGGTGCCTACCGATGCGCTCGATGTGAACCTGTCCTACCACTACCAGACTGACAACGTTGACGGTACACAAATGAACTCCTACGCCATGTATGGCGACGATTCATTCAAGAACGATTCAGTAATAGAAGAGCCGTTTGAGCGGGATGTGGATATCCTGGCCCTGGATGTCGGCTTTGACATGGGTTTTGCGAGCTTTTCCGCATCAGCTTCTACCTACGAGTCGGAAGGCAATGGATCACGCGATCTAACCGGCTTCTATGTCAATGGCCTTGATTTCTACGAGTCAGTTTACGGCACCAGCCCCCGCCCACTGGTGGAAGATATCTCCCGCTTCGATGACCAGGGCGATGTGTTCGAGGCGCGCCTGGTGTCACAGGGGGATAATACCCTCGACTGGGTGGTTGGGGCTTTCTATATGGAGCAGGACATCAAGCTCTCTGCGAACCAGTACTTCCGCGGCTACGATGACTACGCCAATGCCTGCTTTATAGAAACGGATTTCCAGTTTGGTGGCGCACCCTGTGGTTTTGGCACCCTGTTCGGCATTGAGGAAACCAACGGCCCGATCACCATCGTCAAGGATGAGGCTTACCTGACCGACCAGAAAAACACTTTCGAAGACCTGGCGTTCTTTGGTGAGTTGACCTGGAATATCACCGATCGCTGGCAGGTCACCGGCGGTGCACGCTACTACGACCAGGAATTCAAGACGCGCCAGATTGGTGGACTGGTATTTGTGCCGGATGGTGTCGAAAGCCGGTCAAAGAAATCGACCGACAGTGACACCTTGTTCAAGTACAACACCTCTTACGCCATCACGGACAACATCAATATCTATGCACTCTGGTCCGAGGGCTACAGACGAGGCGGCGCCAATGGCTTGCCGAACCAGGGTCTTTTTGGAGACCCGGTCAACGAAAAGTCCTTCGTTTACGACTCCGACACCACGGAAAATATAGAGGTGGGCATCAAGGGCGTGTTGTTTGACTCTTTCCGTTATACCCTCGCCTACTATGATATTGACTGGGACGATACCCAGGCCAACCTGTCCTGTACCGACCTGGCACTGCTGTGCGTGGTCAACGCCGGAGACGCAACATCAAAAGGTATTGAGGCCGACCTGCAGGGTCAACTCACGGAAAACCTCGAGATTAACATCAGCTATACCTACAACGACTCAGAGCTGAACTCCTTGTCCAGCGATGTACAGGAATTTCTCGATGATGGCACCCTGTTCTCCGGTGTAGAGACGGGCAGCGCATTGCCGGGGGCCAGCGATCATACGGGCTACATGGGCGCGACCTATCGCCAGATGCTCTCCAATGGAATGGAAGTGCTCTACGGTGTGAATGGCTCCTACCGCAGTGAAGCAGAATCTACGCTGGAAACCACAAGCGTGGAACTGGACAGTTTCTGGCTGTTCAACGCCCTGGTTACCCTGCAGGCCGACTCGTGGTCTGTCAGGGCCTTCATCAACAACATAGATGACGAACGCGGGTTGCTGGGGGCTGACCCGGTTGAAAACTGGGGCCCCGGGGCCAACGCACAGGTATCCATGCCGCGAACCTATGGTCTCAGTGCCAGCTACAGTTTTTAGCGCTACACTGGTTCGTCAACCTGAAGGGAGTTTGTAGTTGGCGAACAGTAGGGATATTGGCAGTGAACACCGCGCGGCCTGGAAGCGTTTCCAGGAAGGCAACCTGAAGGGAGCCTGGCAACTCAGCCAGGCTCTCAACCGCAATGCGCCGGGATTTCTTCCCGGCTGGGATCTATCAAGTCGAGTTGCCCTTGCTCTGGGTGACCCATCCGCTGCATTAACGTTGATTAACCGCGCCCGGGAGAAGGATGCGGACAGTTTTGCCTACGCCTCCCAGAAAGCGTATTGCCTGCTGGCACTGCGTCGACTGGATGAAGCCAATGCGATCATACAAAACCTGGAGCAGTGCGACGCCAAATCCGCGCCTGAATACGATACGCTGGGCAATTTATATAGCCAGGGTAAGGACCAGGCCAGCGCACAGCGGTGCTTTGAACAAGCAGTTGAGCTGGATCCCGGGAAATCGCATTACTTTATGAACCTCGGGTTGGCGCGTCAGGCAAACGGTGATCTCGATGGCGCCGAAATAGCGTTCGACAAGGCGGTAGGGCTCAATCCGCAGGATCATGAAACCTGGCTGCATCGGTCCCGGCTGCGCAAACAGACTTCCCGGCGCAATCATGTGGCGCAGATACACACGCGAATCACCCAGGGCTTCAGCTCCTGGCGAGGCGAAGTGTCCATGCGCTATGCCTTGGCCAAAGAGTACGAAGACCTGAATGACTACGCGCAATCATTTGAGCAATTGCAGCAGGGCGCCTCTGTGCGCCGATCTCACATGCAGTATGATTCAAAGGCTGATCTCGATGCGATAAATGACATCATTGATCAATTTCCTGTAGATTCATTTGCAGAAGAAAATAGCGGCCATGACAGTCATGAACCGATTTTTATTGTCGGTTTGCCGCGCACGGGTACCACCCTGGTAGAGAGAATCCTGGGTAGTCACAGCGCTGTATTTGCCGCTGGCGAACTCAATAATTTCGCCGAGAACCTGACCAGGCAAGTCGCTTTATTGCCCTCAGAAAAGCCTGCAAACCGCCGGCAATTTATTGCCGCCGCCGCCCGCGTAGACTATGGCGCACTGGGCGAGACTTATGTCAGCAGCACGCGCCCGCACACCGGGCATACCTCGCGATTTATAGACAAACTACCCTTGAATTTTTTGTATTGTGGCTTGATCCACAAGGCCTTGCCCAATGCCAGGATCATAAACCTGACACGTCACCCCATGGACACCTGCTATGCCATGTATAAGACGCTGTTCAAGCACGCCTATCCCTTTTCCTACGACCAGCAGGAACTGGCGCAGTACTACCTTGCCTATCGCAAGCTGATGACGCACTGGCATGAAGCGCTGCCGGGTAAAATTCTCGATATTTCCTATGAGCAGCTGACCTGTAATTTTGCAGACGAGTGCCGCAACATACTGTCTTTCTGCGACCTGCCCTGGGAGGACAGCTGCCTGGAGTTTCACAAGAATGCCGCGCCCTCCATGACATCAAGCCTGGCCCAGGTGAGGCAACCCGTCTACACATCTTCGATAGGTCGCTGGCGAAACTACCGGGAAGAGTTGAGTCCGATGGAAGCTGTTTTCACCGCAGCGGGACTGACTTTATAAGGCTGGTCTTACCTTCCTCGCGTGATCATCAACTGTCATGATCCTTATCGGCACACGCAGCAACGAGTGCCATCTGGCGTCATAACAAAGTGACGCTGCCCGGGGCCAGGCTGACACGCCGCTGCTTATACAGTGCGCCCAGGGCCTGCTTAAAGGCCTTTTTACTGACACCGAATGCCGCGGAGATTTCCTGCGGCATACTTTTATCCGTTAGGGACATACTGCCGCCATGGGCCTCAAGATGGGCGACTATTGCGGCGCACAACTCTTCTGTCTTGTCCTTACTGAAGCCCGGCCGGCTCAGGCTCAGGTCAATCTTGTCACCCGGTCGAATCTTCTTGATATAGCCCTCGATGACCTGTCCCTTGCGCACCTTGCGGAATAATTCGTTGCCGTACAGCAAGCCCCAGGAGCGGTGGTTGATGATCGCCTTCATACCCAGCTCTGTTCTGTCGGCGATAACCAGTGAAACCGCATCGCCCACTTTCAGACCGCTGGCATCATCATTAATCCAGTGATCTATCCGGGTGGAGCCGGCAATACGGTTCTGGTTATCCAGGTAAACCTTTACCAGTTCCTTGCGACCCTTGCGCAGCGGGTGCTGCTGTTCCGCGAAAGGGATGAACAGATCCCTGGGCAGACCCCAATCTACGAATGCCCCTATGTCGGTGACATCGACCACTTCCAACAGTGCCACCTGTCCCATTTGCACCAGGGGTTGTGTGGTAGTCGCGGCAAGGCCTCCATTGTTGTCAGTATAGATAAAGGCATTGACCCTGGCGCCGATGTCGAGAGCTGGCTGTCCCGGGTCCAGGCGCAGGAGAACTTCTCCAGACAGGCCGCCGTCCAGAATTGCGCCGTTGGCATGGGTTGCAACAACCTGCAGATCATTGAATTGGCCAATGGCAATTTTCATTTGTCGGGCAGCAGTCCCACTGCTTTGCCTATCACCCGGTCGATTACCCGCGGCGGCGCCAGCGCCAGCATCAACTTCTCGACGATGCCACTTTTGACCGCGGCGTAGCGCACCCGGGGGTGCGGTGTGGTCAGCGCCTTGTGAATCAGATTCCCCAGGCGCTCCTGGGAATACCCATTGCGGCCTTTGATGACAAATGCCTTTTGGAAACCCTCCAGTAATGGGGCATAGGGTGAGTTTTTGTAGCGCGAGGTGTCGATCTCCTCCGCCTTGTCCCAGATGGAGGTCTTCACCGGGCCGGGGCCGATAACGATGACATCGATGCCGAACAGCAGGAGCTCGCGACGCAAAGCCTCGGAATAACCCTCCAGGCCAAACTTGGAGGCCGCATAGGCACCCAGAAAAGGCAGGGCCCGCACACCCGCGACTGAGCTGATATTGACGATACGCCCCGGCTCTCCCTTGAGGGAGTCGTCGGCTCCCAGCATTGGCGCGAATGCCTGGACTACCAGAAACGGCCCCTCCAGGTTAATCGCCAGTTGCTGACGAAACTCCCGCGGATCCATCTCAAGCATCGGCCCCGGGGCAGCGACGCCCGCATTATTGACCAGTCCGAACAAGGTCCCACCCTCCAGGGCCTCGCGCACCTGCAGCGCTGCGCGCCCAATCGCGGCCTCATCGGTAACGTCGAACAGCAACGGGGTGAAATTCTCGCCGAACTCCGCCGCCAGCCTGTCGGCATCGGCCTGTTTGCGCACCGATCCGAATACATGCAGACCCTGATCTATCAATACCCTGGTTGCGCCGTGTCCGATACCGGTGGAAACCCCGGTGACAACTACTGATTTCACTCCATAAACTCCTGTAAAAAACAGTTAGAAACACAATTCTGACCGGGCGGAGCTTAACCCAGCGGTCCTGCATATCAAAGCCGTATTAACGGGCCTGCTGTGGCCTGTTAACTTGTCCCGGACTTTTTCTGGCATAATCAGCGCCCTGAAATCAGGGTGCCAGACTGCACGAACCGATTTAAAGAAAGGAGCAGAGAATGACAGCAATTGGTACACCTTTATCCCCCACCGCCACCAGAGTCCTGATGTGTGGTTCAGGCGAATTGGGCAAGGAAGTCGTGATTGAGTTGCAGCGACTGGGGGTAGAGGTGATCGCTGCTGACCGTTATGACAACGCACCGGCAATGCAGGTAGCGCATCGCAGTCACACCCTGTCGATGACAGATGCCGATGCCCTGCGCGCCGTCATTGAACTGGAAAAGCCCGATTATATCATCCCGGAAATCGAAGCCATCGCCACTGATACCCTGGTAGCACTGGAACAGGAGGGCTATAACGTCATACCCACGGCGCGGGCGGCACAATTGACCATGAACCGGGAGGGCATACGTCGCCTGGTCGCGGAGGAACTGGGCCTGCCCACTTCGCCTTTCCTGTTTGCCGACAACAAGCAAAGCTACCTGGAGGCCATAGAGGGAATTGGTCTTCCCTGCGTGATAAAGCCCATCATGAGTTCATCAGGAAAAGGCCAGAGCCTGGTGCGAAGCCGCGATGAACTTGAGGCTGCCTGGGATTATTCCCAGCAGGGCGGTCGCACCGGCGCCGGCCGCATCATTATCGAGGGCTTCGTCGACTTCGATTATGAAATCACCCTGTTAACCGTCAGGCATCGCGACGGCACCAGCTACTGCGAGCCCATTGGCCACAGGCAGCAGGACGGCGACTACAGGGAGTCCTGGCAACCACAGCCAATGTCCGAACAGGCGCTGCAAAGGAGTCGGGAAATAGCCAACAAGGTGACTGAGTCGCTGGGGGGATGGGGTCTGTTCGGTGTTGAGTTATTCATCAAGGGCGACGATGTCTACTTCAGTGAAGTCTCACCCCGCCCCCACGACACCGGCATGGTGACCCTGATTTCCCAGGATTTATCTGAATTCGCACTGCACGCCCGCGCCATCCTGGGCTTACCCATTCCCGCCATTCGCCAGCACGGCCCGGCAGCCTCCAGCGTGGTCCTGGTCAGTGGCGACTCCACCAGCATGCGCTACACCGGACTGGATGCCGCCATCAGCGAGCCGGACACCGACCTGAGGCTATTCGGGAAACCAGAGGTGTCAGGTCAGCGCCGCCTGGGCGTAACGCTGGCGCTTGCTGACACTATCGATGAGGCACGCGCCAAGGCCAATCGGGCGAGCGCGTCTATTAAAGTGGAATTGTAGCGCGCGTTTAAGCAGCCCAGCCTACTCCGGCTGCTGCTTGTCCTGTGGACTGTCCTGTACCCTGGCTTGCTGTTCCAGGGCGGCGCGTATCTCCCCGCTCACCTTGATTACGTTCGCCCGGAGCTCGTCCTCGTCAATGGTGAGCACTTTACGATCCTCCATCAGTACCTTTCCCGCGACCACGGTGGTGAGCACATCCGTGCTATCCAGCACGTAAACCAGGTGCGAATCGATATCGTACAGCGGAAGATGCCTGGTTTTACCTAGCGATAACTGGATCAGGTCCGCCTGCATACCCGTTTTGAGCTGACCGATAACATCCCCCATGCGAATGGCATGGGCGCCAATTCGGGTAGCCATTGCCAGCGCCTGCTCGGCGGGCAGCGCTGTGGGGTCGCCCGTATTGAGCTTGTGCAGCAGGGCCGCCATGCGCACCTCCTCCCACATATCCAGGTCGTTATTGGACGCGGCCCCGTCCGTACCCAGCCCCACATTGACCCCGGCGGCCAGCATGGCCGGGACCGGCGAAACACCGGCGCCCAACTTCATATTGGAGGTCGGGTTGTGGATGGCGCCCACGCCCGCCTCAGCCGTGAGTGCGATATCAGCCTCGTTCAACTGCACCATATGTGCGGCGATAAGGCGCTGGCGATACATGCCCAGGCCCGCAACATGTTGCACCGGTGTGGTGTTGAAATTCTTCTGTATATAGTCGGTCTCCGCCGGCGCCTCGGCCAAATGCATTGAGATCAGCGCATCCATTTCCTCGGCCTTCTCCACCGTCGCCCGCAGGTGCTGTGGTGAGACGGTATAGGGCGCATGGGGCGCAAAGGCAGGGGTTATGCGCGGATGCTTGCCCTGCCAGCGGCCAACAAAATCTGTGGCCGCGGCGAAAGAATCGTCCCAACCGGAAAACCCGGGGCTGGGGTAATCGATATGTGGTGCCGCCACCACCGCCCTCAGTCCGCAACGCTCTACCACCCCGGCAATTTCATCGGGATAAAAATACATATCCACAAACGTGGTGGTGCCACCGCGAATCATTTCCCAGCAGGCCAGCTCCGTGCCGGTGCGCACGAAATCCGGTGTCACAAACCTGGCTTCCATCGGAAAAACATAGTTGTTCAACCAGGTCATGAGATTGAGGTCATCCACCATGCCTCTGAAAAGCGTCATGGCAGTGTGCGTGTGGCCGTTGATTAAACCGGGCATAAGTACCCTGCCAATACCACTGATGGTTTTGGTTGCCACATATTGGCGATCTATCTCGGCTCGCGGCCCGATGGCCACAATGCGATCCCCGGAAACCACAACGGCGCCATCGTTCAACAGTGGCTGCGATGGGTCCATAGTCAGCACATAGTCACCGTAAACGATCAAATCCGGGCCTTTGGCCAAGGCGGGCGAGGGAATAGCAAACAGCAAAAGAAGTATGGCTGCCCCACTGGCAAAATTTCTACGTAGTTTTCCCACTGATTAATCCTCGGTCATGAGCACGCGACGGCAAACTGAGCCGTTGCTGTATTGCACAAAAAGATAACACCTATTTAGCGTGAAGTAATTGCCTGGGGCACAGGTATCTGTGTTGCAACGGCTGATATTGCACCATGCTGTGGGGGTCTATGCCGGCAAGGCGCAGTTGCTCCCGGGTAGTGGGTTCTCTACACTTGACGCCACCTGGCGCCTTTGCCAGGACTTTTCGGAGTTCTTATGTTCAAAAGGTTATATATACTGCTTTCTTTATTCGTCGCTGCTAGCGCACACGCGGCCCCGGAAACCCGTCTGGTCCTGCAGATTACCGTCGACCAGTTGCGCGGAGACCTGCCCTGGCGACATATGGAGCAGTTTGACAAAGGCGGCTTTCGCTACCTTGCCGACAAAGGCATCTGGTATACCAATGCCGCCTACCAGCATGCCAATACGGAAACCGTCGTGGGCCACAGCTCGCTGGCCACCGGTACCATACCCGCGATACATGGCATGGTCGGCAATATCTGGTATGACCGGGCCAGCAGTAACCTCGTTTACAACATAGAAGACCCACGTTACCACTTGCTCAGCGCCGATGCGGATGTGGACAAATCCAGCGAAATCGACCCCACCCAGCGCGTAGCCAATACCGATGGCCGCTCACCGCGAGGCCTGTTGAGTTCCAGCTTCTCGGACGAACTGGCCGCGCGCTACGGCGACAGCAGCAAGATCTTCGCCGTTTCAGTCAAGGACCGCGGCGCCGTGCCCCTGGCGGGACGCTCCGGCAAAGCCTTCTGGTTCTCCAAGGCGGCCGGGGAATTTGTGAGCTCCAGTTACTACTATGATGCCTACCCAGGCTGGGTAACGGACTGGAATCGCTCTGGCAAAGTTGATGCCTATGCCAACCGCGCATGGGCTTTGTCACAATCGCCGGAAACTTACCAGCGCATCGCCGAAGATGACAATGACTGGGAGACTGACTTCCCCGGCTACGGCCGCACCTTTCCGCACTCCTGGGGTGAACGCAGCAGCAAGTATTTCACCACCTTGCTCACCGTTAGCCCGGCGGGCGACCAGCTGACCCTGGATTTCGCCAAGACCCTGCTGCAAGCCGAAGACCTGGGCCAGGACGCGGTACCCGACTACCTGTCGATCAGCTTTTCTTCCACCGACTATGTCGGGCACCTGTTCGGCTCTTCCAGTCTGGAAATGGAGGACAACCTGCTGCAACTGGATCGCAGGCTGGCAGAATTATTCGACTTCATCGATAAAAAGGTTGGACTGAAGCATACACTGATCGTGCTGTCAGCCGATCACGGTGGGCCGGAAGTGCCGGGCTACCTGCGTTCCCTGGGCGACGACGTGACCCATGTGGATCCCGCGCCATTTGACGCAGCAGCGCTGAACAAACAGCTGCGGGAGAAAACCGGGGAGGATGCAGACCTGGTCAAAACCTTCTTTACGCCCTACGTCTATCTAGATCAAGAACTGGTAGCGGCCAGGGGACTGGATTTGAGTGTCGTACAACAAGCGGTCGCGGAATTGGTCATGGAGCGTCCGGAGGTGTTTACCGCCTACACGGCCACGGATATCAGCGCCGGGCAATTGCCGGACAACCCACTGGCCAGGATGGCGGCCGCCAACTACCAGCCCCAGCGCTCCGGTGATGTCCATATCGTGTTTGGGTCCCAGGAGTTTATTGCAGACTTCGACGGTCTCTCTGTCGCCGCCACCCACGGTTCCCCCTGGCACTACGACAGACACGTGCCGGTGGTATTTGCCGGCGGCGGTCTCAAGCCGGCGCATATCTCCCGCGCGGTAACGCCTTACGATATCGCCGCCACCCTGGCGAACTGGCTCAATATCGAGGCGCCCTCGGGTTCCATTGGTG
>Ga0316189_10004921_pt1 | contig 12800 bp, 13 predicted proteins | sample LowCovwburrow_MG_FD_204930 | JGI IMG/M metagenome (GOLD analysis project Ga0316189, IMG submission 204930) | Coastal sediment microbial communities from Maine, United States - Lowes Cove worm burrow | ecosystem: Environmental > Aquatic > Marine > Coastal > Sediment | place: USA: Maine... | reverse complement strand
TACGAGCTGGACCTGCCCGTGAGCTTCCGTGGTTCGCGCTGCTGCCGCACCATGCTGGAGCTGGCCGAGCTGTACGGCTACGACCGCAGGGCCTCGTGGAAGGCCGCGTGGGAGGCCGAGGGCATGGTGAACCACGACGCGCTCGCCGACTCCGTGGCGCAGGCCCGGGGCGTCATCGCGCAGCGGCTCGCCGTGCGGCTCGGGAACGCCCAACCTGCCACTTCGGCAGGCCCCGGCGAGATCACCTGAGATTTCGACTCCCCAGGTTTTTTCGAGAGAGTTCTTGACTCTCGGCCTGGGGAGTGTACTATGTGTGCGTAACGAACGAACCGGCCCCACGGCCACCACCAAGGACAAGACCATGACCAACACCATCGAAAGCACCGTTCTCGCCGACCTCGCCCTCGGGCGTCTCGACCACCTCAACCTCGCCTCGAACGCTGCGGCCCGCGAGCTGCGCGCTCAGGTGCCCCCGGGCACCTACAAGGGCACCGCCACGCTCAAGCTCGACTACTCGATCAAGGTCGGCGAAGACCACGAGGCCGACGTGTCCGCGAGCGTCCCGTGGAAGGCCATCGCTGGCGCGCTGTTCGGCAAGATGAACGCCGCGACCCGCGACAAGCTCGTGCGCGAGCTGCTCAACGACGACTTCACCGTGCGCCCCGGGGCGAACGACGCCGAGGCCGAGGCCGCCATCGCGGCGCTGATCGGCAAGACCCGCAAGACCGTGGCCGGTAAGATCACCGGCTCTGCCATCCTGACGGAGACCAACTGATGCTCACCAACATGCTCTACGGCGCGCTCGGCGCGCTCTCCCTCCTCGCCACGCTCCTCGGCTTCCGACTGCTCGGGCGACTGCGCCTCGGGACTCGGCTGCGCAACGCCTACCGTCGAGCGATCGGCATGGAGTCCTTCGAGGCCCTGGTGATCGAGGAGATGCGGACCTACCGGCGGGACGTGGACTTCTACACCCGCAACCTGCCGAGCAGACTCCAGCTCTCGACTCTCGACCAAGACGTGCAGGGCATGGCGTCCCGACTGCAACGACACCTCGACGCGGTGAGCGCCGAGCGCACGAGGACCAACCGACTGCGCCGAGAGGTCGAGGAGCTGGGCATGCTGCTGCACTCCTACACCGAGACGCTCGGGCCTATCTGGAACACCGCGCAGGGCCACCGGATGCCGATGCGCCTGCTCTCGACCGGGCACCTGACGAACATCGTCGAGGGAGGCTTCGGGAGCTTCGAGGCCCGCGACTTCGCCCGCACCGAGCTGGAGCGCCGACGCATCGACACCGACTGGCGCGAGCGGCAGGCGAAGGGTGAGGCAGCGCCGACGCTCGCCGACTACAACACCGGACGAGTCACCAACGACCAGCGGGCCATGCCGCCCCAGATCGTACTCCCGCCCGCGACGCTGGCGCGCGTGCGCAACGTGCTCCCGCTCTGGGCGCAGAACGTCATCACCGACCTGCGCACTCGCCGGGTGTCCACCATCAGCAAGGCGAACCGCGACCGGCTCGAAGTGCTGCCGGTGTGGGCGCAAGACCTGATCGCTCAACTCCTGCAAGGGGTCAAGCTGTGAGCATCTTCGACAAAGCCAAGCTGGCCGAGAAGATCCGCAAGCTGCCCAAGTGGGCGCAGCAGATCATCGACCGCCAGCAGAGCACGATCACCGGGCTCCGCAAGGAGCTGGGGATGCTCACGCGACCGGCGGACCCGGGCGACGAGATCATCTTCGAGTCCTGGCACTACGCCGACACCTCGCTGCCGACGCAGGTAGCGCTCCCGAACGGCCAGCTCAAGATCAACCTGGGCATCGACCGCTACGGACGCGCGCACGAGATCGGCGTCGTCGTCGAGATCGACTACACCGGGCGCAAGAGCCTGCGCCTGATGGGGATGCAAGGCCCCATGCACATCCTCCCGGTGGCCTCGAACACCATCACCATCACCACGCTGCGCGACGAGCGCAAGGACGACTGACCATGAACCGACACCTTCAACTCGACGCGAGCCACCCGGCCCGCAAGCACCGCTACACGACCACGAACTCCGGGGTCAACGTCTACTCGCCCGACCAGTTCAAGGCGTGCGAGGTCCGCATCTCGGACATCATGGACGGCATCTCGAAAATCTGCCGCTACAACGGGCAGGTCAACGAGTTCTACTCCGTGGCCGAGCACTCCGTCCTGGTCTCGCGCTACGCCGAGATGATGGGTGAGGACGAGATGACCGTCATCGCGGCGCTGTTCCACGACGCCCACGAGACCTACTCGGGCGACCTGCCGACGCCGCACAAGGCCATGGTGCGCGGGCTCGCCGAGTTCGAGCGGGGCTACGAGCTGCGCGTCCGCGAGGCTCTCAACCTGCCCGGCCCCGAGGACCCCGTGTGGGATCGGGTCGCGTACTACGATTCCCGCATCCTGCACCGCGAGCTGATCGTGCTCCGCACGCAGAACCTCCCGATGTGGTTCGACCCCAACATCGAGGGTGAGGTCCCTGCGGAGCTACGACCCGTGGGGTTCGAGTGGCGCGAGGCCCGCGCCCTGTTCCGCCAGCGGATGCGCGATCTCGGCTTCGGTCTCGGAGGAAATCTGTAGGAATCCCTTGACCGGGAGCCTCGCATGCGGTAGAGTGCCTGTGCTGGAACAAGGAACCAGCACGGCCTCTCCCGCGCGGACACCACCTCGCCTATGAACATCTCAGTCTTCACCACCAAACGCATCCCGGGCCTGAAACGGCTCGCGGACCTGAGCCCGGACTCGGAGGTTCTCCCCCTCGCGGCTTCGATCAACCTCACGGATGGCATCGACCTCGAAGAAGCGCTCACCCGCCAGTGGGACACCGACGCGCACTTCGTGATGTACGTCGCCGACGACGGTGAGGGCAACGAGATGTACGCCCGCATCAACAAGGGCGCTTTCCCCCAACAACTTGAACAGGCCGGGGGCCGCGTGGTGGTGCGCACCCTGGTCTTCGACCACGACTTGCCTCGCGACGCTGAGAACGAGAAGCAAGAGTGGTCTGCCGATGGCCTAGACGAGTTCCTTGGCTCGTTGTCCGAAGCCCTCGGCAATTCCAACCTTGAGCCGACCGCGTGGTACTCCACGCTCCATGGCTCTCGGTTCGTGTACGAACTCACCGAACCCGTGAGCACCCTCGACGCCGAGGCGATGATCGTGGGCATCATGGACGAGTTCAAGAAGCGCGGCATCGAACTCGACGAGGCATGCAAGGACTGGACGCGACTGTTCCGTCTGCCCAACGTCGAGCGCGAGGGCCACGGGCGCTTCGAGGCAGACCTCATCCTCGGCGGACCCAAGCTCGACCCGTCCAGCGCACCCCGAGGGGTCGTGGCGCGCGCCGAGCTGTCCGGCGAGGTTGACCAATACGAGGGCGAGATGCCCACGCCCGACGAGGTGCGTGAGCTGTTGGAGGAGACGAAGGAGAACGGGCGCAGCTACAAGACCGAGCTGGTCAAGCGCGCGAAGATCATGCTGCAAGGTCGCGAGGCCGAGGGCGTGGTGTTCGAGCACAAGCCGATCGTGCGCGGCGACTCCAACTGGAACAATCAGGTGCTCCGCATGGTGTCGTCGGTGGTCGGCATGATGAGCGAGGAGCCCTGCACGTCTCCCGAGGGGATCTACGCCCTGCTGCACGACGCGATCGAGCAGCTCCAGGACCGCGAGATGCGCGGCGCGAACGAGACCGACTGGTTCGCCGTGACTTGGGATCTCGTCTGCCGCATGTGGGCGAAGGAGGATGCGAAGCTCGCGGCGCGGCGTGCCGAGCACGAGGTGAAGCAGGCGCAGGCCGACGTGCAGCGCGAGGAGCTGCTGGAGCAACTGCGCGAGGAGCGGCCCGGCGACGTGCCTGCCGACGTGGAGGAGGCCGAGGAGTGGTTCTCGCGCAGGATGATCGCGTCGAGCGGATCCCAGCACTACGTCATGCGCAAGAACGGCGACTACAACATCAACCCCTGCCCCGACTCGCTGCTGATCGCCATGATCCGCCGCCTGGGCATGGAGGACATCATCCCCGTCACCGAGGTCGTAGGCAAGGCGCTCAAGATGCGCAGCTCACGCGACATCATCTCAGACCACGCCATGCCGATCGTGGACATTGAGGCGAGCGCGCTCACCGACGTGGCATTCATCGACGGCGAACCCGGGTACGACAAGTTGCACATCCCTGTCCACAGACTGAACGCGAAACTGGAGCCGCGCTTCGACAAGCGGGTTGACGAATGGCTCGACGCCCTCGGCGGGGAGAAGGCCGGGCTGCTCAAGGAGTGGCTCGCCCACGCCCTGAACACCAAGCGCGCCATCTGCGCGATCAACCTGTACGGTGCGCCGGGCACCGGCAAGGGCATGCTCGCTGCCGGGCTCGCGGAGTGCTTCGAGTCCATGCGTCCGAACGACCACAAGGCGCTCGGCCAGTGGAACGGCGGGCTCCTGGAGAACCCCGTGGTGAACTGCGACGAGGGCGTGCCGACCATCTCGGGCGGCGAGTCGCTGTCGCTTGACCAAGCCTTCCGCTCGCTCGTGACCGGCGGCAACGTCACCATCCGCAAGATGCGGACGGATCCGTTCAGCGCGAAAATCTACCCGCGCATCATGTTCACCTCGAACGACCGGGACATCATCCGCTCGATCGTGGGCAACCGCGACCTGACCGACGACGACACGGCTGCCATCGAGATGCGCCTGCTGTCGATCGAGGTGAGCGACGCTGCGCAGCGGCTCCTCACGAGCAAGGGCAACTTCGACTACACGCGCGGCTGGGTCTCGGGCGACCGCCCCTCCGAGCTGACGCTGGCGAACCACATCTACTACCTGTTCGAGAACCGCGAGGCATCGCAGACCAGCTCGGGCCGCTTGCTCGTCGAGGGCGAGGTCAGCACCCGGCTCGTCAAGGACTTGCGCCTGACGACGCGCGGCGCGGAGACGGCACTCCGGTGCATCGTCAAGCTCATCGACGCCTCGCACGGAGGCGGCAACGCAGGCTCCATCTACATCGAGGACGGCGGGGTGTTCGTCACGGCGGCTGGCATCCAGAGCTGGGCCGAGACGAACATGATGGTGCCCGGCGGCATCACGCTCAAGGCGGCAGCCCAGCAGCTCCGCAGGTTCTCCCACGAGCCCGAGAAGGCCGAGGACGGCAAGGTCAAGAAGCGCACGCTCGACGGCAAGCGCGGACGGTGGTTCGAGCTGGACCTGGAGATCGTCTACGAGCAGGCCCTCGTCCACGGCATCCCCGCCGACCAAGTGCGCAGGCTCCTCTGCGAGCAGTCCGGTGGTGCAGAGCGCGCCGAGGCGATCGAGGCCGCAACCGCATGAGCTACATCTCCGCATCACAGATCGAGACCTTCGACGAGGGCTGCAACCGCTTCTGGTGGTTCCAGCGCATCCTCAAGCTGCAAGAGCCGCCCGCCTCGCACTTCACGTTCGGCACCGTGCTGCACGCGGTGAACGAGCGTTACCTCTCGGCGGACAAGAACCAGCGCGTGCCCGGCACGCCCGGCACCACGATCCCCGAAGGCCCGCTCAAGGGGCAGATCGCTGGCCGCCCGGTGAACCTCTACCCGGCAGGGTGGGACACCGCGACCGAGCGTGACGGGAGCACCGCGACCGTCACCAAGAACGAGGCGAAGCTCATCAAGCAGCTCGTGGAGGAGTCGATCGAGAACGGCGTGCTCCGCTGGCGCGAGGGCACGCAGGTCGAGCGCAAGCTCCTCGCCCCGGTCATCGCTGGCGTGCAGCTCATCGGCTTCGTCGATGCGTACAAGCCGCCGACCGAGGTGCAGCCGCTCCCGCTGATCGAAGATCACAAGTCGTACGGCAAGGGCTCGCTGCGCTACCTCAAGCGCGAGGACAAGGAGAGCCCGAACTACCTGGGCAAGAACCAGCAGCTCAAGACCTACTGCTGGGCGATCTCGGAACTCGACGGCTGGGAAGGCGACGTGACCGTGCGCCACAACCAGTACCCGAAGTTCCCGGGCAAGGAAGTCACCGCCGTCGAGACCACGATCACCCGCGAGCAGATCGTCAAGCACGGCGAGTACCTGCGCGACGTGGCCGAGCGCATGGAGCGCGTGCGCAAGATCAAGAACTGGTCGGATGTTTCCGGCCCGAAGGACCCCGGCAAGTGTTCACGGTGGTATGGTAAACCGTGTCCCTTCTCGGACATCTGCGGTCACGCGGAGACGCCTGACCATTACAAAGAGAGGCTCGAACGCCTCAAGTCGGGGAGCCCTGCTGCTCGACTCAACCTGCCTCTGGCAAAACCCAAGACCCGTAAGAAAACCAAGGAAACCAACATGAGCATCTTCGACAGAGCATCCAAGCAGAAGGCCGCGCGCACCGGGCGCAAGGCCAAGGCAGGCACCACCAAGGCGAAGGCCGCCGTGGACGCCCCCGCCGTGAACGGCGCGGAGCCCGAGCCCGAGGTCGTCGTCCAGGGCGGCGCTCCCTGGGCCAACCCGAGCTGCAAGGCTTGTAAGGGCCGGGGCCTCACCAGCAAGGGCGTGGCCTGCCCCATCTGCGACCTGACCGCCAAGAAGGGCAAGCGGCCCACGAGCATGGCCTACATCGTCGAGACCGACGACGACGGCATGGGGATCGCTGCCGCCCGCGAGGAGCACGTCGAGGCCCTGGAGGCCGCTGGCATGCCCCTGGAGTGGGTCGAGGAAGCCGGTGCCGTGAGCGCGCCTGAGAGCGCCCCTGCGGCGTCCGAGCCGGAAGCGGCCTCGGAGTCGTCCGACGACGCCGAGTACGAGGAGGTGGACGAGGAGCCCGCCCCTGAGCCCGTGGCGAAGAAGCCCGCCCGCAAGGCGCGCAAGGCCAAGGCGAAGCCCGCCCCGGAGCCCGAGCCCGAGGAGGAGCCCGCCGAGGAGCCCGCGCCGAAGGCCAAGAAGTCCACCCGTGGACGCCCGACCGTGGGCCTCACCATCATGGTAGGCGCGACCTTCCTCCGGGGCCTGCCCGGCGGTCGCACCGTCATCACGTCCGCCGAGGCGCTCGACCGCTTCGGTGCCGAGCTGGCCGAGGACATGGGCGCGTCGTCCTACTGGGAGCTGGACTCCTTCAAGCGGCGCGAGCGCATCGCGCAGAAGGCGGACTACATCGCGAGCCAGCTCGCCCGCCACGTCCTCGTCCACCCGATGAACCTGAGCCCTCACGACGACGCCTCGGCGCTCGTGAACGCGCTCATGGGTCTGACCGAGGGCATCGACGCCGTGATCTCGCGAGTCGGCTAGTGCGGCTCCTGGACCTACTGCGCGAGCAGTTCGTCTTCTCCACCTCCACCTTCGGACCCGGCGAGCGCAGAGCCGGTGTCATCGACCACCTCCGCAAGGAGCTGGTCGAGGTGGAGGAGGCGGACGAACCCCTGACCGAGTGGGTGGATGTCATCATCCTCGGCATGGACGGAGCGCTGCGATCGTGCGGCGATCCTCAGAAAGTGCAGGCGGCGATTCTCGCGAAGATCGAGAAGAACCAGTTGCGCGAGTGGCCCGACTGGCGTACAATGCCTTCGGACAAAGCAATCGAGCACATCCGCACGGACGACGACTAGAACATGGCAAACCCCTTCCGCAACACCAAAGGCAAGAAGCGCGACACGGCGGACTCCCTGGAGATCCAGCGCATCGTGAGCCTGCCCGTGGTGAACGAAGTAGACCAAGACACCATCGAGGCGTTCTGCTCCGATGAAGTCCAGGGTCGCTACTTCGAGGAGGGGTTCCGCCTGTTCGGAACGCAGGTAGGCGCGGTGCTGGCGTACGACTTGTACGGCGGCGGGTTCTTCCCCATCGGCGTGGGCTGGGGCAAGACCCTCATCACCTTGATGATCGCGAACCGTGCCTACCTGCGCGGGGACAGTGAGCGCTCGATGCTGTTCGTGCCGTCGCAGGTCTACGAGCAGCTCACGCGCACCGACATCCCGTGGGCACGCAAGATGGTGGGGCTCCAGGTCCCGTTCCATCTGCTCGGCGGGCGCAACCTCGAAGACCGCAGGCGCATGGCCGCCTCGGGCAAGAAGGGCTGCTACATCCTCCCGTACTCGCTGCTGTCCACGCGCGACTCCGAAGCGCTGCTCGGCGGTGACAAGGAGAACCCGCCCCCGAACAAGCGAGGCATCGCAGGGATCCAGCCGGACCTCCTGATCCTCGATGAGGCGCACAACGTCAAGAACGCGAAGGCCGCGCGGACCCAACGCCTGCGCCGCTACATCAACGCGCGCCAGCCCGCGCTCGTCGCCCTCTCTGGTACGATCACCTCGAAGTCGATCAACGACTACCACCACCTCATCGCTGCGGCCCTGCGCGGCCTGTGCCCGCTGCCGCAGAGCGACACGCTCGCGACCAACTGGAGCTACGTCCTCGACCCGGAGAAGCCCGGCGCGGACTTCGGCAACCGGAGCGGGAGCGCGAGCAAGACGGGGCCGCTGACGCCGCTGGTGGACTGGGCGCGCAAGCACTTCCCCAACGAGGAGATCCCGAACGGCGTGCCCGGCTTCCGCAAGGCGTACAAGCTGCGCCTGACCTCGACGCCCGGCGTCGTCGCCACGGGCGATGCGGAGATCGGCGTGTCGCTGACGATCCACAACAGCCCGGTGCCGAAGTTCAAGCAGCACCCGGACTGGCCCGCCGTCGAGGCGCTGATGAAGCAGGTCGAGGACGAGTGGATCTCGCCCTCGGGCGACGAGATCGAGGAGGGCTTCCACAAGTGGCGCTACCTCAACGAGCTGTCCTCCGGGTTCTTCTACCGGCTGCGCTGGCCCGAGATCGAGGAGCTGACCAAGAAGGGGCTCACCGAGGAGGAGGCCGAGACGTACCTCGCGCTGGCGATGGAGCACCACGAGGCGCGGCAGGAGTTCGCGGCCAAGCTGCGCCGCTGGATCGAGTACAAGGGCAAGCCGGGCATGGACACGCCGCTGCTCGTCACGAGCAACATGGCGAACCACGGCAAGCGCAACGTGGGCGCGGAGCTGTATGGTCTCTGGCGCGCGATGAAAGACCTGGAGTTCGACGGGATGCCCGAGCGCATCTCCGAGCCGGTGCGCGTCTGCGACTTCAAGGTGGCGCACGCCGTGGACTGGGCGACGAAGCTCCTCAAGTCCACCAAGGGCAAGAAGGGCGGGATCATCTGGTTCCACCACAAGGAGATCGGCGTGTGGCTCTCGGAGCAGCTCAAGGCCGCCGGGCTGCCGTTCGTCTACTGCCCGAGCGAGTCCGTCAAGAAGGGCTCGAACGACCTCATCCGCGACCCGAAGAACGCCGACAAGATCGTGGTCGCCAGCATGGGCGGGCACGGCACCGGGAAGAACCTCCAGCACTTCGAGTTCCAGTTCTTCGCGCAGTTCCCCCGGCAGGCGGATACACTTGAGCAAGTGCTCGGGCGGCTGCACCGGAACGGACAGGAGGCGGACGACCTCATGCCCGTGACCTGCCACACGACGGACTTCGACCACCAGAACTTGTGGGCCTGTCTCATCGACTCGCTCTACATCCACCAGACCACGGGATCCAGGCAGAAGGCGATCTACGCATCGTACGACCCGCTGCCCCGCCGGTTCCCTACCGATTTCCTGCGCGAGCGCGGCTTCACCGATGTGGCCCAGCTCGACAGGGAGGCGAAAGCCCGGCTCGCCGAAAAGTTCGGGGAAACTTCTTGACTTCTCTCCCGCATGGGAGTATGATGCCTGTGCTTGGGCACTTCGCCCCGGTACATCAGAACCAACACCTAGACAGGAACTAGAACTATGGGCGCATTCAGTGGCCTCCGAGACGCCGCACGCGGCTTCTCCTCCAACCCCCTCCGTGCCGGGCGCTACGTCGCTCGCATCGACTCCTGCGACTCCTTCGAGGCCGAGCAGAAGGGTCTCATGTGGAAGAACACCCTCACGATCTTGGCCGTCGAAGACGGCGACCACAAGGTCGGCGAGCAGGTCCACGTCTTCTTCAAGCGCGGGCAGTACCCGAAGGTCTTCCTCCAGAACATCAAGTCGTTCATCGCTGGCGTCCTGGACGTGGCCGACGACGAGGTGGGCGAGGAGGAAGCCGAGCAGGTGCTCTCCGACGAGAACCCGGTCGAGGGACTCGTCACCGTGGTGACTGGCCGCCAGCAGGCGAGCAAGTCGAGCCGCGACGACGACGGCAACCCCTTCAAGTACACCGTGTACTCGTGGGGCGCGTCGCTGGACGACGACGAGATCGTCGAGGCGATCGGTGAGGAGGGCGTCGAGCGCTTCTTCCCGAACGGACTCTAAGAGTCCCGGCGCGCACCCGTCCCAAGCGGACCATAGGTGCAAGTTTCCCATCCGGCAAGATGGGTGCGCGCCACTTTCAACCATGAGCACTTCCACCGAACTAGACACCAAGCCGATGACCAGCGACGGAGCGCCGCCCCAGTGGCCGCCCCTCGCGCACATCGAGCGCAAGAGCGACGGCCCCCTCGTTGAGGGCAAGCTGGCGCTGTGTGGTGCGAAGCTCATGGGCATCGAACTGAACGACGCCACCAAGGTCTGCACGAAATGTGTGCGGATCGCCAAACAGGAACTCGGACTATGACAGCGATCAAACCCATGCTGGCAGGCAAAGCGCCCGCCGACCTCACGCAGCTCACCTTCCCGGTGCTCGCGTCTCCCAAGCTCGATGGCATCCGATGTGTCATCCGCAACGGTGAGGCCACGTCACGCTCGGGCAAGCTGATCCCGAACAACCATGTGCGCGAGATGCTGCGCGGCCTGCCCGAGGGCATCGACGGCGAGCTGATGGTGGAGGGTGGGTTCAGCGAATGCACCTCGTTCTTCATGTCGCAGAAGAAGGTCCGCGACGACTGGTTCTTCTTCGCCTTCGACTGGGATGTCGAGGACGACCCGGAGAGCATCGAGCCGTTCTTCTTCCAGCAGGGTGGCTTCGAGCTGCGCCTGTCCGAGCTGACCACCTGGAGCGAGCGCGAGGGTCACAACAACCTCTCGGTCGTCGAGCACGTCATCATCGAGAACGCCGAGCAGCTCGCCGCCTACGAGGCCCAGTGCTTGAGCGAAGGCTTCGAGGGAGTGATGGTGCGCGCACCGAAGGGTCCGTACAAGCACGGGCGTAGCACGGCGCGTGAGGGCACGCTGCTCAAGATCAAGCAGTTCGCCGACGAAGAGATGACCGTCACCTCATTCGTCGAGATGATGCACAACGACAACGCCGCCGAGGAGGACGCCTTCGGGCGCACCAAGCGGAGTACATCGAAGGAGGGGATGCGTCCCGCCGGGGTCATGGGTGTGATGGTCGGCGAGACCGAGGACGGCGCGATCGTCGAACTCGGGACCGGCTTCACCGCAGAGGAGCGCCAAGTCATGTGGAACATGCGTGACAAGCTCGTCGGCAAGCTCGTGAAGTTCAAGCACCTGCCCGACCCCGGCGGCAGGAAGGCGGGCCAGCGTCCGCGCCACCCGGTCTACCTCGGCTTCCGCGACACGGCGGACCTCTCATGAACAATTTCTACGAATTCGCAAGCGCACACCCGATCGTCACGGTAGTATTGGCTGTCGTGATCGCCGGGATTCCTTCCTCGATCATCCGCGCCCTCAAGGGTCCGCGCCAGATCAACCTCAACCTCAAGAACCAACCGAACCATGACGACCGAATCTAACCAGCAGACCAAAGCCGTGACCGGCTTCCGCAAGTACGACAAACTCCTGCGCCAAGGCCACCGCTACACGAGGGAGATCGAGGCGGGCAACGTCCTCGTCTTCCCGAAGCTCGACGGCACCAACGCGAGCGTGTGGTCGGACGGCGAGGAAGTCTTCGCGGGCTCGCGCAACCGCCAGCTCTCGTCGGGCAACGACAACGCGGGCTTCTACGCCTGGGTGATGAGCACCGACCCGAAGGCCGAGGCGCTGCGCCAGATGGCGCTCCTGTACCCGGACTTCATCTTCTATGGTGAGTGGCTCGTGCCGAACGTGCTCAAGACCTACGAAGAGGATGCGTGGCGCAAGTTCTACATCTTCGACGTGTTCGAGCGCACCGAAGAGGCGCGCGGCTACGTCCCGTACGACTCGTACGTCACCATGCTGTCCTCGGCGGGGCAGGACTTCATCGCGCCCATCGCGCGCTTCGAGAACCCGACCGGCGCGGCGCTCAAGGAGACCACCGAGCTGAACACCTACCTCATGCAAGAGGGTCACATCGGCGAGGGCGTCGTCGTCAAGAACTACGAGTGGCGGAACCAGGACGTGTACGATCGCGTCTGGGGCAAGTTCGTCCGCAGCGAGTTCAAGTCCGCTGCCGGTGCCAAGTCGCAACCGCGCCCGGTCGTGAACGTCGAGCCCGCCGTGGCCGAGGAGTTCGTCACCGACACGCTCGTCAAGAAGAACCTGGGCAAAGTGCTCATCAGCGTGGCGAGCGAGAACAACCTCGACGTGAACGCCGACGACTGGCAGGAGCGCGCCATCGACGACTACCGGGGGCGCATCATCCCGCAGCTCATCGGGCGCGTGTGGAACGACATCCTCGAAGAAGAGATGGCGGCCATCGTCAAGAAGTTCAAGACGCCGACCATCGACTTCAAGGAGCTGCGCTCGCAGGTCACGCGCATCGTCAAGACCCTCTCCCCGGAGCTGTTCTAATGGACCTCCTCTTCTTCGACTCCGAGACCCAACGCATCGCAGCGGGGCGCATCGCGCCGCCGATGATCTGCGGCATCTTCACGGTGCTCGCGGAAGAGGGCGGCTACGAGACTCAAGTGCTTGGCAACCATCCCGACGACGGGCTGGAAGCCATGCTTGAGTGGATGCTGACGG
>Ga0316189_10004920_pt1 | contig 12803 bp, 10 predicted proteins | sample LowCovwburrow_MG_FD_204930 | JGI IMG/M metagenome (GOLD analysis project Ga0316189, IMG submission 204930) | Coastal sediment microbial communities from Maine, United States - Lowes Cove worm burrow | ecosystem: Environmental > Aquatic > Marine > Coastal > Sediment | place: USA: Maine... | reverse complement strand
CATTCAGTCTGTCATACTTCGTCAGATAGTTCACTTCATCAGGCAAGGTTTTATTCACGGTTTCTTCTACGCATTCAAAGAAAAACTCAGCCTGCCGGGTGGCATCAAAATAGCGATACAGATCGACTGTCTCGTTCAATATTTCGACATTCTGTTTATCGGTCGGTCGCCACTTAATGAAATCAAGCCTGGGTTTTGAGTAATGTTCCAGCGTTTGCCTGTAATCATCAATGCGATCCAGAATGACGGCAGAAACTGGAAACACCAGACCTTTCGGAACAAAACCCTTTTCCGCTAATACGTGATGAAATAAATAGCGATGGATACGGCCATTGCCATCCTCGAACGGATGGATAAAAACAAATCCAAATGCTATCAGTGTGGCCATAAGCACAGGATCATAATCACTCTCACCAAGGAGCTGGCAGGTTTCGATCAGACCGGACAATAAACTTTCCAAATCCTCAGCACGTGCCGAGATATGAACAGGTATCGGCATTCCCGTCGCGCGATCATGATCACCTACAAAGCCCCCTTCAACACGAAGTCCAGGCATAACAAATCGATTGTCGGCAATAACAACATGCTGAAGAGACTCCAGCTCTTCAATACTAAGCGTGCGCTGCCCCGCTTCACCGATGATCTTTCCCCACCGTTCTATGCGGCTATACGGGGGTGCTTCACCTTCAATCGTGTAGGATGCCTTTGAGTCTTTCAGCAACAGAAAAGCAGCCGCTCTGCTCAAAAGGTCAGCATGGGTTTTTCCTATATGATCAATGGCAGCTTGTGACAAATTAAGCGCAATAAAGTGATCCAGCTTTTCTGTTCTTCTGATTAATGGACAGAATGCTCGCGTACCGGGCAAGTTATTGCGGACACGATGTCGGCGGGAAAGATGAGATGGCCCTGGGTATTGAAGGGCGTCATTGATAATCGGAACAAAGTTACCTTGCGCTGCATCCTCGACATCAAGTGTTTCGTTGCAAAGCCATTCGTATAGAAACCAGATTCTTCGGCTATAAGCGCCGGTGGGTTCCGAACGAACGATTTCCGCAATCATTTCCGACTCTATTTTCTCAAACAAGAGTTTGAGCAAACCCAGCTCAATACCTTCATACTTCAGGGCAAATGTCAGGTGTCCATACAGGCTATCGCCAGGCTTGTGTCTTGGCGTAAAAATATGCCACCGCCCTTTGTCGTATTTCCTATGTTTGGTTCCAATGGCACACAGTGCATCAGGTGCAGGCACGGGCAGATCATGAGCTTCAATCAGCGCTGAATAGCCTGCAAGCGTTGTCCCCTCTTCCAATGCCGGGAAAGCGTGAAAAACGGTTACAGATTGTGAATTTTGATTATATTCTGACACTTTCATGAATTTCGATTATTTTGCACCCAGAGCATCATTTCATGAAAAACCATTATTGTCCATGAATTTTGTTTACAAACAGGATATTTCATGAATAACGATTATCACAGCGAAGACAAGGCGAGTTCGGACGCCGATTTAATCTCTTTTATAAAAGATGCAGGCGAGTCTTCGCATTCTGGATATCAAAGATGTAAATCGACGCGTGGTTTGGGTGGCGTACAGGCAGTTTTGCCAGCATTTCCTTGCTCCGCTGGCACTGATGAGCCTGTCGGACATACGGTTGGGACAACTACTTCGTTGCTTACATAGACGGGGTTCCCGCTTGACCTTGCGGCGAGGCTCTTGAAGAGGACAAACGGGTGTTTGAAAAGCGTTTAAGCAATGATTTACGCTGACACCTTTGTAATAATTGGTCGGGGCGAGAGGATTTGAACCTCCGACCACCTGCACCCCATGCAGGTGCGCTACCAGGCTGCGCTACGCCCCGAACAGCCGCACATCATACAGTATCGGGAAACGAAAATGGGGACAGATTTGAATCAGCGCTTGAGTATCTGCAGCAGTTCTTCCAGCTCAACGCGCATTTGTCGAATGATCTGCTGACTTTGACTGACATCTTCCCTTGCCTCTTCACCTGACAGTCGCTGACGCGCACCACCGATAGTAAACCCCTGCTCGTACAGCAGACTGCGAATCTGACGGATCATGATCACGTCATGTCGCTGGTAATAGCGTCGATTACCACGCCGCTTTACGGGTTTAAGCTGGGGAAATTCCTGCTCCCAGTAACGCAGCACGTGCGGTTTAACACCGCACAGCTCGGATACTTCACCGATGGTGAAATAGCGTTTGCCAGGGATAGCGGGTAATTCGTTGTTATTGCTGGCTTCCAGCATATGCCTCTACGCGTGCTTTGAGTTTTTGACCCGGTCGGAATGTGACTACCCGTCGGGCAGAAATCGGTATTTCCTCACCCGTCTTGGGATTACGTCCCGGTCGTTGATTCTTATCACGCAGATCGAAATTCCCGAACCCGGACAACTTAACCTGTTTGCCATCTTCCAGAGCCTGTCGGATCTTCTCGAAGAACATCTCGACCAACTCCTTGGCTTCACGTTTGTTGAGCCCCAGGTCCTCAAACAACTTTTCTGCCATGTCGGCTTTTGTCAGCGCCATGGTTTCACTCTCTTAAGGTTGCAGCGAATTGTTTTTCTAGTTGACCGATAATTTCTGCTTTTACCGAGTCAACCTCATCGTCAGTCAGTGTGCGTGAAGAATCCTGTAAAATCAAGCCTAAAGCGATGCTTTTTCGCCCCGATTCTATACCTTTGCCTTGATAAACATCGAATACCAGCACATCCTTGAGCATAGGCCCGGCCTGCCGGTAAATCGAGTCGCACAAAGCACTGGCTGGAATCTCCACATCCACTACTATAGCTAAATCACGGCGGATTGTCGGAAATCTTGAGAGTTTTTCAAAACTTGGCACATGCCCTTTATGCATTGCGTCCATATCAAGCTCAAACAGGCAGGTTTTGCTGGGAATTCCGTGTTTCTGTGCCAACCCAGGGTGGATACAGCCGATCCAGCCGATCTGTAGCCCCCCGACCAGAATGGCAGCCGTCTGTCCTGGGTGCAGCGCCGGATGCTGACTGGCCTGGAACTCGGCGTTGTTAGCGCCAACATCCAGCAATGCTTCGATATCACCTTTTACATCGTAGAAATCAGCCGCTTGATTTTCACAACCCCACTGCTCCGGACACAGGTCGCCCACAACGACTCCGGACAACACATTAATTTGTTTAATATCATTATCTTGAAATAGATACTTAAGTCCTGACTCGAAGAGCCTGATGCGGCTGTGCTGACGTGCAAGATTGTACTGGACCGCCCCCAGAAGCCCTGCCCACAGGCTGGTGCGCATCATCGACATCTCTGATGAAATCGGATTGGTCAAGGGCACAGGACGACTGTCCGGCTCCATATCCTCCAGCATGGCGGCGTCTACAAAACTGTAGGTGATCGCTTCCTGGTAACCCCGATCCACTAGCAATGCCTGCAAACGCTCAAGCGGGGTCACGGCCTCCGGCACCGGTCTTATGGTCAGGTCACCGTGATTGTTGGCCGTCGGCAGTTTATTGTAACCATACACACGACCGACCTCTTCGATGAGATCGGCCTCTATCGCGAGATCGAAACGGTAACTCGGGGGCGTCGCCATCCATCCTTCCCCGGTCGCCACGACAGTCACTCCCAAACGCGAAAGAATATCCTCGACCTGCGCATCTGTCGGAACGAATCCAAGCAACCGCTCAATGCGCGCGCGACGCAGGTTAATAGCCGATTTAACCGGTAGATGCTGTGCAGAAGAAACCTCGACAACGGGGCCCGCCTGCCCGCCCACCAGTTCAATCAACAACGCTGTCGCCCGCTCCATGGCGCGCAACTGTAGTTCAGGATCCACGCCACGTTCAAAGCGGTGGGATGAGTCTGTGGTTAAACCATACTGGCGAGCACGTCCCGCAATCTTTTCCGGCGCAAAGAACGCAACCTCCAGAAACAGACTGTCTGCCGCTTCAGAAATTCCGGAATCAATGCCACCCATCACGCCCGCCAGCGCCAGCGCCTTGTCCTGATCGCAGATTAAAAGTGTCTGCTCGTCCAGCTCGACCTCACGTTCATCCAGCAAGGTCAGTTTCTCACCCGGCCGGGCATAGCGAACCACAATGCCGCCGGACAGCGCGTCCAGGTCAAAGGCATGCATCGGCTGACCAAGTTCCAGCATCACGTAGTTGGTCACATCCACGACCGGGCCAAGGCTGCGGACACCCCCACGACGCAGCTTTTCCTGCATCCACAACGGAGTCTCAGCCGCGGGACTGATCCCGCGAATCACACGCCCCAGGTAGCGCGGACACGCGTCAGGCGCCTGCACATCAACTGGAATGCTATCGTCGCTACCGGCAGCAACTGGTTCGAATGCAGGTGGCGTCAGATCCGTACCATTCAGGGTACCGACTTCACGCGCCACACCTTCCATTCCCAGGCAGTCACCACGATTCGGCGTCAGATCAACCTCGATAGTCACATCATCGAGGCCAAGATAGTCGCGCAGATCACGGCCCACGGGCGCATTGCCCGGCAGCTCCATCAGCCCCTGGTGTTCATCACTTAAACCCAGCTCGCGTGCGGAACACAGCATGCCGTGCGATGGCACGCCACGCAGTTTGGCCTTTTTGATTTTCATATCGCCCGGCATACGCCCGCCCACGGTGGCCAGTGGTGCTTTCATTCCAGCGCGAACGTTGGGTGCGCCACAAACGATCTGGAGAGGTTCGTCTTTGCCGGCTGCCACCTGGCAGACGCGCAACTTGTCTGCATCGGGATGCGCTTCGACAGCAAGCACTTCGGCAACGATGACGCCGCTGAACCCGGCGGCGGCGGGTTCAACAGCATCCACTTCCAGACCCGCCATGGTCAGCTGCTCCGCGAGCTGCTGCGTGTCCAGCTCGGGGTTTACCCACTCTCTCAACCAGGCTTCACTGAATTTCATAATCTAAATGCTTTCACCTGAATTGCCGCAGGAACTGCAGATCGTTTTCAAAGAACAGGCGAAGGTCATTCACGCCATACTTAAGCATGGCCAGACGCTCGACACCCATTCCAAACGCCAGGCCGGTATATTGCTCGTTATCAACATCGACGTGTTTGAATACGTTGGGGTGCACCATGCCGCAACCCAATACTTCCAGCCAGCCGCTGTGACTGCACACCCTGCAGCCTTCGCCGGAGCAGATTACGCACTCTATATCGACTTCGGCAGAAGGTTCAGTGAAGGGGAAATAGGATGGCCGGAACCTCACACCCAGATCATCACGCTCGAAAAAATGCTTCAGGAACTCTTCCAGCAGACCTTTCAGATCCGCGAAACTGACGTTCTTATCCACCAGCAGTCCCTCCACCTGGTGAAACATCGGCGTATGCGTGAGATCAGAGTCACAGCGGTAAACACGCCCCGGCGCGATAACACGGAATGGCGGCTTCTGCGTTTCCATAACCCGGATCTGTACCGGCGATGTGTGCGTGCGCAGCACGTGGTGCGCATCGATGTAGAAGGTGTCGTGCATGGCACGCGCCGGGTGATGCTCGGGAATATTCAGCGCTTCGAAGTTATGGTAGTCGTCTTCGATCTCCGGCCCCTCGACAGACTCAAATCCCATGCTGGAAAACAAGTGTCTTATGCGCTGCAGGGTGCGCGTAACAGGATGGAGACCACCACTATGCTGACCTCGCCCGGGAAGGGTGACATCAATTTTCTCAGCCGCCAGCTGTTGCTCCAGCCTGGCATTCTGCAAGCTCAGCTTGCGCGCTTCTATCGATTTCTGAACCTGCTTCTTGGCGACGTTGATAGCCTGCCCGGCCTCGGGACGTTGCTCCGGCGGCAGTTTTCCGAGCTGTTTCAACTGCTGGGTCAGAACTCCCTTTTTCCCCAGATAATGGACGCGAATCTCGTCCAGCACCTTCAGGTCTGCAGCTTTATCGACGGCCTCTCTGGCTTGTTGTTCTAGAGCCGCTAGCGCCTCCACCGATACTCTCCCGAATGCCACTTACTTAAGCGCATGTTTGCTATATTTGCGACATTGTTGGGTTACGCTGCGCTCGTGTACCCGGCACGGGTAAACCCAACCTACTTAACACTGGCGCCGGCCTTACTCTGTAGGTCGGATTAGCGTAGCGTAATCCGACAAAACCACATAACTACGGCGCTAGCCTAACCCTGGTAGGTCGGATTAGCATAGCGTAATCCGACAAAACGCCTGAAGCGGCATTTGCGGCGTTGGGACAGACCACGTTTCCCCTGTTTCAGGAAAAACCTGGCCTGTCCGCAATAAAACTAGGCTGCCAGGCTGGCCTTGGCCTGCTCCGCCAGTGCGCTGAACGCGGCCTTGTCGAATACCGCCAGGTCAGCGAGCACCTTGCGATCGATTTCGATTTCCGCCTTGCTCAAGCCGTTAATGAAACGACTGTAGGACAAACCGTTTTCACGCGCCGCGGCATTGATGCGCGCAATCCACAGAGCGCGAAACTGGCGTTTACGCTGGCGGCGGTCACGGTAGGCATACTGCCCGGCTTTTATTACGGCCTGTTTGGCGACTCGGTAGACCTTGCGGCGCGCACCGTAGTAACCCTTGGCCTTGTCCAGAACTTTCTTGTGGCGGGCGTGAGCCTGCACTCCACGTTTTACTCTTGGCATGACTTGATCCTCACTCCACTAAATATATGGCAGCATGCGCCGCACGGCACGCTGGTCAGCGCCGTTAATCTGCTCGGGCATGCCGAGCTGACGTTTGCGCTTGCTGCTCTTCTTGGTGAGGATATGGCGGCGGTGCGATTGACCGCGCTTGAAGCCACCACTGGCTGAACGGCGGAACCGCTTGGCGGCACCGCGATTGGTTTTCATCTTTGGCATAGTGTCTCTCCCGCTTCAACTTTCAAATGAAGTCGCCCCCAGGTGCGGTGAGTACCCGGGACGACTCTGGTTTTCAAAAAGAAAACCTATTTCTTTTTGGGTGCCAGCACCATAACCATCTGCCGGCCTTCCATCTTCGGAAACTGCTCTACAGTCCCCAGCTCCTCGAGATCACCCTCGACGCGCTTCAACAAATCACGGCCCAGTTCCTGGTGCGCCATTTCGCGGCCGCGGAAACGCAGGGTAACCTTGACCTTGTCGCCTTCGGTAAGAAACTTTGTCAGGTTTTTCAACTTGACGTTGTAATCCCCGATATCCGTACCCGGGCGGAACTTGATTTCCTTAACCTGGATCTGCTTCTGTTTCTTGCGTGAAGCCTGGCGTTTTTTCTGCTCCTCAAACCTGAACTTGCCGTAATCCATCACTTTGCAGACGGGCGGCTCGGCTTGCGGTGAAATTTCGACCAGATCGAGGCTGGCCTCATCGGCGATTTTCTGGGCTTCTTCCAGCGAGATAACCCCGAGCTGTTCGCCCTCTGCGCCGACTGCGCGGACTTCCGTGGCTTCTATATTATGGTTGAGCCGGTGTTTCAGTCTGTTTGCTGCAGCGATGTTCTGGTCTCCAAAATAGTGCGGCCGCGGCTCGCGATTTCTGCGTTCAGCCCTTCTGACAGGGCTTGCAAGGACAAACTACCCAGGTCCTTGCCGCTGCGCGTGCGCACGGCCACGGTATCCGATTCTGCTTCCCGGTCGCCGACAACCAGCAAATACGGGACGCGTTGAATTGTGTGCTCGCGGATTTTAAAGCCGATCTTCTCGTTTCTCAAGTCCGAATTGACCCTCAGTCTCTGATTTCTCAGGGTTTGTTCAACTTTTTTCGCATAATCCGCCTGATTATCGGTGATATTGAGCACTACGGCCTGAATTGGCGCCAGCCAGAGCGGCAGGGAACCTGCGTAGTGTTCGATCAAAATACCGATAAAACGCTCCAGGGAACCCAGGATGGCGCGGTGCAACATCACCGGGACGTGCTTGCTGCCGTCTTCAGCGACGTAGGTCGCACCCAGCCGGTCCGGCATCGAAAAATCGAGCTGGATGGTACCCAGCTGCCAGACGCGTTCCAGACAGTCTTTCAGCGAGAATTCGATCTTCGGACCATAGAAGGCACCCTCGCCCGGCTGCAGTTCCCAGTCGAGCTTCTTGAGGTCCAACGCTTCCTCCAGGGATTTTTCCGCCTTGTCCCAGAGGTGATCGGCACCGACGCGTTGTTCCGGACGGGTGGAGAGCTTGATGATCACATCGTTAAATCCGAAGTCGCCGTATACCTCGAATAGCAGATCGATGAAATCAGATACCTCATCGAGTATCTGTTCCTCGGTGCAGAAAATATGCGCGTCGTCCTGTACGAAGGCGCGCACACGCATCAAACCATGCAGGGTGCCGGACGGTTCGTTGCGGTGACAGGAACCGAACTCGGCCAGCCGCAGCGGCAGGTCGCGGTAACTCTTCAGCCCCTGGTTATAGATCTGAATGTGCGCCGGACAGTTCATCGGCTTGATGGCAAAGGTGTGGTGCTCGGATTCCGTCACGAACATATCGTCCTGGAATTTCTCCCAGTGTCCTGACTTTTCCCACAGGCTGCGGTCGATCACCGAGGGCGTGTGCACCTCCTGATAACCGTGGTTGCGCAGCTTTGCGCGTATATAGTCCTGGATCTGCAGGTACACCTGCCAGCCATTGTCGTGCCAGAACACCATACCCGGCGCTTCCTCCTGGGTATGGAACATATTCATGACTTTGCCGAGCTTGCGGTGATCACGTTTCTCGGCTTCCTCAAGCCTGTGCAAATAGCTCTTCAGTGCCTTTTTGTCTTTCCAGGCGGTACCGTAGATGCGCTGCAACATTTCGTTGCGTGAGTCGCCACGCCAGTAGGCGCCCGCCACTTTCATCAGCTTGAAAGCCTTCAACTTGCCGGTGGCAGGGACATGAGGGCCACGGCACAGGTCGATGAACTCGCCTTGCTGATACAGGGATAACTCCTGATCCTGCGGAATATCGCTGATAATTTCGGCCTTGTAGTCTTCACCCATATTGCGGAAGAACTCAATGGCCTCATCACGTGGCATGACCTTGCGGCTGACCTGAAGATCCTGTTTGGCCAGTTCGGCCATTTTCTTTTCGATTTTCTCCAGGTCTTCCGGTGTAAATGCCCGCGTGTAGGCGAAGTCATAATAGAAACCGTTTTCAATCACCGGACCGATGGTGACCTGGGCTTCCGGAAACAGCTCCTTGACGGCTTGCGCCAGCAAATGTGCCGTGGAGTGACGAATGACTTCGATACCCGCCTCATCCCGATCGGTGATGATACTGAGCTCGGCATCCCTGTCGATTACATAGGCGGTATCGACCATTTGGCCGTCGATTTTGCCAGCCAGTGCTGCCTTGGCCAGACCGGGGCCGATATCAGACGCGACATCATGAACTGAAACAGGGTGATCGAAGGAACGCTGACTACCGTCGGGGAGAGTGACTAAAGGCATGCTTGCGAGCTCCAGTGGTGACCATTACGAGAGGCCACTTGTAAAAAGTCCCCGCTTACGCGGGGACAAAACTTCAGATTTGGTAGGCGCGATTGGATTCGAACCAACGACCCCCACCATGTCAAGGTGGTGCTCTAACCAACTGAGCTACGCGCCTGAAGAGCGCGTAAGATACCGGATAATTCCACTATTGTCATCCCGGCACAGCTACCGCTAGCCGGTGTCCTCCATCAGGCCGAGATTGCTCTCCTGGATATGCCGGATCTGGTCGCGGAGCCTGGCCGCCTCCTCGAATTCCAGGTCCCGGGCGTGCTGATGCATCTGTTTTTCCAGCTTTTTAACCTTCTTCACCAGCATGGCCGGGGACAATGCTGCGTATTCGGCAACGTCCTCGGACACTTTTGCATAACGCCGGGCAGCGCCGGCACCACCCGCGTAGGCCCCTTCCATGATATCCGCCACAGATTTGGAGATAGATTGAGGCGTGATACCGTGTTCTTTATTATGGGCAAGCTGGCGCGCCCGGCGACGTTCCGTTTCTCCGATGGCCCGCTCCATGGAACCGGTCACCCGGTCTGCATAGAGAATCGCCTTGCCGTTAATATTACGTGCGGCGCGACCAATAGTCTGAATCAGGGAACGTTCAGAACGCAGGAACCCTTCCTTGTCAGCATCCAGTATCGCGACCAGCGAAACTTCCGGCATATCCAGCCCTTCACGCAGTAAGTTGATACCGACCAGCACGTCGAATTCACCCAGGCGCAGGTCGCGGATGATCTCCACGCGCTCAACGGTGTCGATATCCGAGTGCAGGTAGCGGACCCGCGCATCGTGTTCAGACAGGTATTCGGTCAAATCCTCCGCCATGCGCTTGGTCAGGGTGGTGACCAGTACCCGCTCGCCAACCGCCACGCGCTTGTGGATTTCGGACAACAGGTCATCGACCTGGGTGCCGGCCGGCCTGACCTCGAGCTCCGGATCAACCAGCCCGGTTGGGCGTACCACCTGCTCTACTACCGCACCCGCGTGCTCCGCTTCGTAGGCGCCCGGTGTTGCCGACACAAAAATAGACTGACCGATCACACGCTCGTATTCATCGAAACGCAGCGGCCGGTTATCAAGCGCCGAAGGCAGGCGAAACCCGTAATTAACCAGGGTCGTTTTGCGGGAAAAATCGCCTTTGTACATACCGCCAATCTGGGGGATGGTGACATGCGATTCGTCAACAACCACCAGTGCGTCATCGGGCAAATAGTCCAGCAGGGTCGGTGGCGGCTCGCCCGCTTTGCGTCCCGACAGGTAGCGGGAATAATTTTCGATGCCGGAGCAATAACCCAGTTCCACCATCATTTCGATATCGAAACGGGTGCGCTGTTCGAGGCGCTGGGCTTCCACCAGCTGATCGTCATTACGCAGGTATTCCAGGCGCTCGGCCAGTTCTTCCTTTATGAATTCAATGGAGTCCAGCAGCGTCTGGCGCGGCGTTACATAGTGACTTTTAGGGTAAACCGTCAAACGCGGCACTCGCCGCAGAACCTCACCGGTCAGCGGGTCAAAATAGGACAGGTTCTCGATTTCGTCATCGAACAACTCGATACGCACGGCTTCGTAACCGGATTCAGCGGGATGAACGTCGATCACTTCGCCGCGCACCCGGTAGGTAGCGCGCGCCAGTTCGAGATCGTTACGTGTGTACTGGAGTTCTGCCAGGCGTCTCAGGATGGCGCGCTGGTCCATCCGCTCACCGCGCACCAGGTGCAGCACCATGCTGAGGTATGAACGCGGATCGCCCAACCCGTAGATTGCCGATACCGAGGCCACCAGGATTGTATCGCGGCGTTCCAGCAGCGCCTTGGTGGCCGACAGGCGCATCTGTTCGATATGTTCGTTGATCGATGCATCTTTTTCGATAAAGGTGTCCGAAGCCGGAACGTAGGCTTCCGGCTGGTAATAATCGTAATAGGAGACAAAATACTCCACCGCATTATTCGGAAAGAACTCTTTCATCTCTCCGTACAGCTGCGCGGCGAGCGTCTTGTTGGGCGCCAGAATCAGGGTCGGGCGCTGCACCTGCTGCACCACGTTGGCGATGGTAAAGGTTTTGCCGGATCCGGTGACGCCCAGCAACGTCTGCTGCGCGAGCCCGGCCTGCAGGCCTTCGACCAGCTGCCGAATCGCCTCGGGCTGGTCACCCGCCGGGGTCATATCACAAATAAGTTGAAATTTTTTGCTCACAGGGTTTAAGAATTACGTCTGCTTTAAGTATCATTAGTCGTGCTAAAATTGTCTCTCACAAAAGGAACTCCGGCGTGAACGAAATCACCCTGTCGCAACGCGTACAGCGGGTCAAGCCTTCCCCCACCCTCGCGGTGACTGCGCGGGCTGCCGAATTGCGCGCTGCGGGCAAAGACATCATCGGCCTCGGTGCCGGCGAGCCCGACTTCGATACACCCGAGCACATCAAACAGGCCGCGATAAGAGCCATCCAGCAGGGCGCTACACGCTACACGGCCGTCGACGGTACCGCGGAGCTCAAAAGCGCCATTATAAACAAGTTCCAGCGCGATAACGGGCTGAGTTACCAGCCTGACCAGATCCTGGTGTCCTGCGGTGGAAAACAGAGCTTCTACAACCTGGCACAGGCGCTGTTGAACCCGGGCGACGAAGTCATCATTCCAGCACCCTACTGGGTTTCTTATCCGGATATGGTCAGGTTGGCCGATGGTGAGCCTGTCATCATCAAGTCCGGACTGGAGCAACGCTTCAAGATTACTCCGGAGCAACTGGACGCCGCCATCACCCCGAAAACCCGGCTGTTTGTACTCAACAGCCCGTCCAACCCGACCGGCATTGCCTACCAGCGGGAAGAACTGAAACAACTGGCTGAAGTTCTGTTACGTCATCCCCAGGTACTGATTGCTACCGATGACATGTACGAACATATCCTCTGGTCCGAGGAGCCGTTCGCCAACATCGTTAATGTCTGTGAAGAACTGTACCCACGCACAATGGTGCTGAACGGTGTCTCCAAGGCCTATGCCATGACCGGCTGGCGCATTGGTTATGCGGGTGGACCGCAGCCACTCGTTCAGGCTATGAAGAAAGTGCAGTCACAGAGCACGTCAAATCCGGCCGCTGTATCACAGGCCGCCGCTCAGGAAGCGCTGGATGGTGATCAGTCCTGCATTGAAACAATGCTTAAGGCTTTCAGGGAACGGCATGATTATGTATTGCGAACTCTGAATACGTTCCCCGATGTGCGCTGTACTGCAGCTGATGGCACCTTCTACTCTTTCCCGGATTTCAGCCAGGTCATCGAGGGTCTGGACGGTGTAAACGATGATGTGGAACTGGCCGAGTTTTTCCTGCAAAAGGCGGGGGTTGCGCTGGTACCAGGCTCCGCCTTCGGGGCCCCCGGCTATTTA
>Ga0316189_10004917_pt1 | contig 12807 bp, 12 predicted proteins | sample LowCovwburrow_MG_FD_204930 | JGI IMG/M metagenome (GOLD analysis project Ga0316189, IMG submission 204930) | Coastal sediment microbial communities from Maine, United States - Lowes Cove worm burrow | ecosystem: Environmental > Aquatic > Marine > Coastal > Sediment | place: USA: Maine... | reverse complement strand
GCGGCAGGAGTCCTCAGAGGCGGAGAGTGACTCTGCCTCTAAAGCGTCAGAGGAAGATAAACCCTCCTCATAACCGTTCCAGTGAGCGGCTGCTTTCGGCCAAAAGCGGACATTCGTAATAGACATATTTTAGTCTATAGTAGCTCCTGAAAGGGGAGTGGAATCATGAGTTTATCAAATGTAGAAATGTCTTTATCAAAAGATGAAGCCATAGTTCTTTTTGAGTTTCTTTCTAGGTTCTCTGATACAGAGACATTAAAAATAGAACATCAATCTGAAGAGAGGGTATTATGGATGCTTACTTGCCTTTTGGAAAAAGAACTGGTTGAACCATTCGAAAGAAATTATTCAGAAATATTATCTCAAGCCCAAGAAAGATTAATTGCTGAATGACTGCTTTCAGCCAAAAGCAGACATTCAAGTTAGACGAAACCTAGGGAGGATAATTTGACTCGAATCGATTTTTTAGAACAGTTCCTTGGAGCGTTGGGAGCTAAATCTATAGTGATAATACACGAATGTTCCGAATCAATAGAGGGACGAGCATTTTTTGAAAATGATCCGGCAGCTAGTTATTTTGACCCCGATGATGACCAGACTCAGGGGTTTGTTTGGCATCGAAGTGCATTCAACAGCCCTAGACGGGTTGCATGTAATATTGTCTCTTTGTTGAACAAGAAGCTGTTATTGGATATTGATAAGATTAAACTTTCGCGAAAAGAATTGTATGATAACTATGTTGCTGAATACGCTGAAATAGAGCATTCAAAATTTACTATGGGGCTAGAAGAGATTCTTCGCATCGAAGTAAATATGGTTGATGATGGAAAAGAAACAGACATCTTCTTTATTCATGAGTGAAATGCTGAAGCGGCACTGATTTTCTATATATATATCGAATGACTGCTTTTGGCCGAAAGCGGACATTCGGTTAAGAGGGATTAGAGAGGGTTACTCTTCGATATGGTAAACACCGGTGCCGGAGACTAGATCATGCAGCGCCTGACGATTGGGTGTCAGCATCATGCAGAGAAGGCTGACCGCAGGAAGGGCTGCAGCGATCATAAACAGTGGATGATCGGTGTAGTGGCCGAAGAGATAGAGCAGCGTCATCGCCAGGGCTAACCAGGTAACCATTAGCGCAAAAAAGCGGACGGTTGCAGCGGTAAGGGTGATCGAATCACCGGAGTTGATCATGGCAACACGAAGTTTCCACGGGCGCATGCCTGTTGTGGCGCCGGTCTTGAACCAGAAGCCAGCGAAGTAACCGAAAGCTACAGCCATGAAGAGTAGCTGTTTGGCCCAGTCGGGGGTCGCCCCGATCTGCTGCTCAACAATGGAGACGGGAATAAATGCGATAAAGCCGATGCCGACCAGCAGGGCAGAGTCGTAACAGGCGGCAAGAAGTCGGAGAATTATTCCTGCTCTTTGTGCTTTTGGACGCGCTGCTTCAGCCATGCTCCCCCCCAACTCATAATGAATATACAACAGAGTGTCATAACTACCGTGGCACCTGAAGGCCAGTCCTTGTGGTACGAGACCACCAGGCCGACAAGCGTGCCGGCAAGCGAAAAGATCACACTCAGGGCCCATAAGCTTACCAGTGAACGGCCCCAGAACCAGGCACATGCGGCAGGTAGAACCAGCAGACCTGTGGTCAGTACAATGCCTGCAAGTTTTACACACATAATCACGGTAAGGCCGGTCACCCCGTAAAGAATCATGCGCATGGTCGGAACTGGAAGCCCCGAAGCTGCTGCGGTGGTTGGATCAAAGGCGATGCTCCACCAGCCGCGGGCAAATATGATCAAACATCCAAGAATGAGCAGGCCCACCAGCGTAAGCCACTGCATCTCAGAGTCGGAGATGGTCAGGATATTACCAAACAGCAGACCAAACAGATCTACCTCGTAACGGCTCGCTGTTGAGATCAAAACAACACCCAGCGCCATGCTCCCTGCAAACAGCATGCCGATGCCTGCATCGTCTGTAATGCCCTGTTTTTTAGGGATGTTTGCCAGAAGAAGCGTGATCAGCAGGGCGGTAACGGTGGCGGTTGGTAGCAGTGGCAGTGAGAGGGTCACGGCAAGGCCCAGACCTGCCAGTGATGCGTGCGAAACGCCTACGGTGAGAAATGAGAGGCGGTGGGCCAGCACCATTACCGACATTGATGATGTGACCACCGAGATAAAGATGGCGGGCAGCAGGCTCTCCTGCATCACGTGACTTGCGAAGAACTGGTTCAGTATCTCCATCACTGCTCTTCCTCTGCCGGATGTGCACATCCGATACATCCCGCATCGTGGGCGACAATATGGATATGATCGCCATACATCGCATGCCAGATATCATCAGGAATCTGCTCACCCTGCATGGCGTGGTGGTGAATTCGGCGATTCAGGCATGCAACGGAGTCAACATAGGCAGTGATCGCGGCAATATCGTGCTCTACCATGATGATGGTCATGCCCCGGTCGGAACAGAGCTGCCGAAGAAGCGCATAAAGCTTATCCTGACGTTTGCTGTCCAGCGCTGCCGATGGTTCATCCAGAAGCAGCAGTTTTGGCTGCCTGACCAGTGCACGGGCAAGACGGACACGTTGCCTCTGGCCGCCGGAGAGAAAACGGAAATCACGCTCCGCCAGCTCTTCCATCTCAACCTGTTCGAGCGCAGCCATGATCTCTGCCCTGTTATTGCTCCGCTTCCAGAGAGGGGCGGCATAATCAGAGCTGCCCATGGCAACCACATCACGAACACGAAGTGGCAGATGTGGTTCGTGTTCATGCAGCTGATTCAGGAAACCGACTCTGTTAAGCAGCTTGTGACGACTGAACTGATTCAGGGTCTTGCCAAACAGTTCGACCTTTCCATGCGAGGGCTGGATCAACCCGGCAATGGCAGAGAGAAGTGTGCTCTTGCCTGCTCCATTGGGGCCGATAATGCCCATAAAGTGACCCGCCTCCAGTGAGAGGTTGATCTGGTCGAGTACCGGCGAATTTTCCGGCCCGAAACTCAAGTCTGTTATCTGGAGGATTGGAGCGTTCATCGCTCTGAAAGCCTGGCGATGTTCTTTTGCATCAGTTCGCTCCAGCTATCGCCGCATGAACCGAGAGCATCAAGAAACAGGATGTCTCTGCCGTTGCCATGTGAAGCAAGCCACTCGAGTGAACGGTTGCTGTGTCGAATATCCCCGACCAGCACCGCATCAGGATGTTTCTCCAGTGTGTTCAGCGCTCTCTCCAGATGGCGTGGCCCATGCTCATGGCCATGATTATGGGACTCAAGAACCGAAAGAACAGGGATGTCATAAGCATCAAAGAGCCTGCGCCACGAAGGGTGCTGCATCATGACGCCACTTTTTTGAAGGGGTGAGAGCGCTTTGCGAAGCTCGGATCTGATTTTGCCTGCTCTGGCCATGCTCAGCTTCAGGTTTGCTTCAATAGCTGTTTTTTTGTCGGGAAAGATTGATATAAGCTGCCTGGCGACAGCAGGAAGTGCTACCAACAGGTTGTCCGGGTTCAGCCATGCGTGGTCCTGTTTAGGCCAGATATCGATCACTGGTGTGTTAGCCGGTATCTGCATCCAGCCATGGTCATCTTTCGAGCTTCTGATCAGCAGCCCGGCCCTGTTCAGCTTTTCAACCTGCCTGGGTGAGAGCTGAAAGTGGTGTGGATCACTTCCCGGCGGTAGCAGGCAGGAGACTGGCGTCTCTTTATCCAGCATCTGGACAACAGCTGCCAGTGGAGGAATGGTTGCAATGATTCCGGCAGCATGTAGCGGCGGAGTGAAAAAAAGAAACAGAATAAAAATAGCCAAACCCGATTTTTTCTTGCAAAACAGAGGGGTTATGGTTAAGGATTTGCTGTTGAAGTTTACTTCTTTGGGAGGCTCTACCGGAATGGTACCTGCTCTGTTGCATAATAATCGGGCCATAGCTGCGAATGCTAAGCGATACTTGCATGCCCTACAATGCGGCAGAGATGGCGAGGCTTGCTGCTAATGTTATCTCCTGGCTATTTTGATTTTAAATGGAGCTGGTACAGACCAATTCTGAATCGGGGTGAAAACCCTACCAGCAGATGCAGTGTGGATGTCCGTCGCCTGCCAGTGCGGATGCCGGGTGAGGATGCCCGGGAATATATTCCTTATGCGATTCATTCACAGCTCTCTCAGACATTTATGCTCTCGCTGCAGCGGCTGCAGGAGTATTCAGTCCGCTACATGATCAATAACGAAAAGGTTTCCGGGCATCAACTGCCTCAGATGGATGCTTTGTCGCGTTCTATGGGAGCGCATCTGCGTAAGCGTTATCCACACTTCCCTCATTCGCTGGTACACCACTGGTGCGGTGATGAGAATGGCGCGCCTGCACTTTATCAGGCATGGCAGAATATGTGGAAGCAGTCCTGGAAACAGGATCAGGCGGATGTCGCCCCGTGGGTTCCGGCAGTGAACGTGCTGATTCTGAAACTGATTCGGGAATCAATTGGCAAGCTCTCCGGCGATCATGCGGCGCACAATGATCACGTCATGGTCTGCATGGTTGGCGGGCTATATGACTGGGCTTTGAAGAACTTCTTAAAGCAGCATGTTGATGGTGCGGTGGAAGTGACACGAATTGCGACCTATGAAGCGATGATGATTCCTGCCACGCCGATTACATTTCTTTATCGTCAGCCGAGCGACTCCCTGCTGGCCGATGACCGTTTTGTAGCGATGGCCTACGGACTGGAAGCGGATCTGATACCGCGCATGCGGGTATTGAGAGAGAAGGTTGGAAGCAAGAATGAGGCTGGAATTCTTGCCCTGCTGGCCAGAGATAAAATGGGAGAGCATTTTCTTAAGCGCAGTTGGGCGCGTCTCTCTCTATGGGAACTTGCGGAGAAGAGTGGCCAGGGTGTCTGGATGCAGTGGGTGCTGGATGCCAAGAAGCTGGATCAGCTTCTGGCACGTCCCGAAGAGCTTCCTGATGCGATCGGCAAGTTGCTGGAACCCTACAGGGAGCTGCCACTTGCCGCATGGCTGTTAAACCAGAGGAAAGGTGGCAGGGCTGCAAAAGATGCTGGGTCACCATGGCTTCAGGATGATCGGGTGTTGATGGCATTCCGGGTGTTTGAAGAGGATGTAAAGGTTGAGGTTGCAAGGCGGAAGTTTGAGAAGCTGTGGATGGATCAACGAACTTCTCTGGCCGGAGCAGGTAAAAGTGCCGAGTCCAACAAACTGCTGGAGGCGGCATACAACGAAGGTAAGCTGGTCTATTTTCAGCCGGATGCAGAAAAGTCGTTGCATAGTGGTACATCTCTGGCAACAAAACAGGGCTGCCTGCGGATCGAGTGGTCAGATTATCTAGCTGCCATGTCGGGGCTGCATGGAGATAGTCAGCTCTTTCTTGAAAAAACATTTCTCCCGGGCGTATTGAATCTGTTTGAGGGCAGGGATGATGTTTTTCTTGATAGCTGTTCTGCCACGGGTTGCCTTATCCGCGGGCCGGTTTCTCAACTTACCCAGGCTGGCGTAACGCTGCGTTCTCAGATGAAAAGCTGGCACAGGGATATGGCTGAGGCAGACAGAGTTGATAATCTTCCCGCTGTCTCCATGTGTATCACTCTGGTCGGAGACTGGGCATTTGCACGCTATCAGGACAGGGAGAAAAAATCGGTAGCATTTGCTTTTGGCCTTTCGGTTGCCCAGGCAGATTCAGGCGTCTCTCGCGATTGCGGTGTTGGCAGGCTGATTGCCTACCGTGACGACAAAGCGGGTCGGGCACCACTGGGCGGCGTTCGTGTTGAGCAGATGGATAGCGGAACAGGAAAATCAGCTCAGGTGCTCTATAACAATGGTCTGGCTCTGACAGCTCCGGCAGTTGGAGAATTGACAGCATCCATGCACCACAAGGCTTCGATCCGGGAGTTCAAGCTGGATCAAAATGATGCAGAGGCACTGCTCTCAGGTTATCGATACTCCAGTGATGGTTTTGAACTCATTGTGATCACTCCCAGGAGTGACGAAAATAACCCCATGCTGCTGGTCAAGGCTGGGCGCCCATGCCTGGCAGGTGTGGATATTGATCTTTATGAGCTGCTTGACAGTGATTCAAAACCTGCACAACTTATTGTTTCAGAAGGACTATTGCGTTGGGGCTAAGGCTCCATTTCCAACAGAATAAGTCACAATATGTCTAATGCTCCACTACTTGAAGATTGTCAGGCATGGCTTGACGGTTCGGCTCTTCCTGAGCCTCTGCCCGCATCTGTCGCGGTGGGCTGGTCGGGAGGAGCGGATTCGACTGCCCTTCTGCTTGCACTGGTTGGGGCGGGATACAATGTCCAGGCGTGGCATGTTGATCATGGCTGGCATGAGAAGTCGGCTGATGAGAGCCTGCAGTTGGCCCGGCAGGCAAAAGAGTGGGAAATTCCATTTCACTCTGTCAGCCTGAATCATTCGGTTTCAGCCAATCGTGAGGCTACTGCGCGCGAGGGTCGATACTGGGCATTTTCGACATTGAGCCAGCAGCATGGTGTTAATGCACTCTGTCTGGCTCACCATCAGGATGATCAGGCTGAGACGGTTTTTATGCGGCTGCTACAGGGCTCCGGTGTGGAGGGGTGTCAGGGCATGAGTCCGGTTCGCCAGCATGGTGAGCTGAAGGTTTTCAGACCTCTCCTGCATCTTTCGCACTCACAGCTTTGCAAAGCCCTGGATCATTCGGGTGTTTCGTGGCTGGAAGATGCCAGTAACGGCGATATGAGCCTCTGGCGAAACAGACTACGGAATCGTACCTTTCCTGCCATGCAGCAGGAAGGTGTTGAGCCGACAGAGCTTTTTCTTCGCTGGCAGGTGCAGGCGGTCAGAGTCGCATCACATATCAGGGCAGAGGTTGATCATCTGAAGCTTGGCCACTGTGACGGAGAGGGCTGCTGGATGGCTTGGAATGATTGGCACCGTTTATCTCCTCCTATGCGGGTCTACATGTTAAAGCGGATGATGCGGAAGCTGTTTGGAGCCACCGCAGTACCCGGCAGGCGGCATATTCTGCTTGTCGAAAGCTGGATGCAGCATGGTGGTTTTGGCGGTTTGGACTTGTCACGAAGTCGCTTGATGCGTAAGGATGGGCGACTCTGTCTGATGCGTAAAACATGAGCGATTCATAATATTTTAATGCAGGCGCTTCATGTTTGGCATGGAATTGGTTTAGTATTTGTTCATATTGAGGTGATATAGATGAGTAAAAATCTGATACTTTGGCTTGTGGTTGGCCTGACCATGATGAGTCTTTTCAACATGTTCAATACACCAACAGCGGGTGGAAGCCATACCATGTCCTACTCTGCATTTATGGACAGAGTGGATCAGGGCGCCGTTGAGATGGTCACTATTCAGGACAGGCGCCTGACCGGTCAGTATCGGGATGCGAAGGGCATGACAAGCACGTTTGTGGTTCAGGTGCCTGATGATCCTAATCTGGTTAAGCGACTGCTTGATAACAAGGTTGAAGTCGATGTAAAAGCCCGTGAAGAGATGCCGTTCCTGCTATCTATACTCATCTCCTGGTTCCCAATGCTGTTGCTGATTGCTGTCTGGGTCTTTTTCATGCGCCAGATGCAGGGAGGCGGTAAGGGCGGCGCGATGTCTTTTGGCAAGAGCAAGGCCAAGCTGCTGAACGAAAATACTGCCCGTGTCACTTTTGAAGATGTTGCGGGTTGTGATGAAGCCAAGCAGGAGGTGACTGAGGTTATCGAGTTCCTGCGTGACCCGTCCAAGTTCACCCGTCTCGGTGGCAAGATTCCGAAAGGTGTGTTGCTTGTAGGCCCTCCGGGGACAGGTAAAACCCTGCTGGCCCGTGCGATTGCAGGTGAAGCTGAGGTTCCTTTCTTCTCTATTTCCGGTTCCGACTTTGTTGAGATGTTTGTCGGTGTTGGCGCCTCGCGTGTTCGCGATATGTTTGAGCAGGGCAAGAAAAATGCACCATGCATTATCTTTATCGATGAAATTGATGCGATGGGTCGTCACCGTGGTGCCGGTATCGGCGGCGGCAATGATGAACGGGAACAGACCCTGAACCAGCTACTGGTTGAAATGGACGGATTTGAGTCCAACGAAGGGGTGATTCTGGTAGCTGCCACCAACCGTCCTGATGTGCTGGATCCTGCGCTTCTGCGTCCGGGTCGCTTTGACCGTCAGGTGGTGGTTCCACGCCCTGATCTGCTGGGACGCGAGCAGATTTTGAAAGTGCATATGAAGAAAGTGCCACTGGCAACAGATGTTGAAGTAAAAACTTTAGCGCGTGGTACACCGGGGTTTTCCGGTGCAGATCTTGCTAATCTGGTGAATGAGGCGGCACTGAATGCTGCACGTTATGACCGCAGCAAGGTGGGTAATGACGACTTCGAGAGTGCCAAAGATAAGGTGATGATGGGTGCTGAGCGCCGATCTATGGTGATGAGCGAGGATGAGAAGCGGTTGACCGCCTATCATGAGGCTGGCCATGCGCTGGTGGGGATTCACATGCCCAAACATGATCCGCTGCATAAAGTCACTATTATCCCTCGCGGCAGAGCTCTGGGTGTTACCATGAACTTGCCGGAGCGGGATCGCCTGAGCCAGTCAAGAATCGAGCTGGAGTCACGTATGGCATCACTGTTTGGCGGACGTATTGCCGAAGAGCTGGTGTTTGGTGAGGAGAATGTCACGACCGGCGCAGGTCACGATATTCAGCAGGCAACCGGTATGGCCAGGGCCATGGTTACCGAGTACGGCTTTAGCAAAAAACTCGGCCCTCTCCGTTACTCGGAGAATGAGGAGGAGATCTTTCTCGGGCGTTCTGTGACTCAAAGTCAGCATGTCTCCGATTCAACCTCTCAGGTCATTGATGAAGAGGTTCGCAGACTGGTTGAAGCCGGTGAGTCAAAGGCGCGGGAAATCCTGACGACTTACCGTAAGGATCTGGACCGTATTGCTGAGGCGCTGCTGGAGTATGAGACGCTTTCCGGTAAAGATGTTACAGCCATCCTTAATGGTGAGGAGATTGTTCGTGAAGAATCAGCAGAGGCTTCCAAAGAGCCGGAGGCTGATGACTCTACTGAGACGATCGATACCGGTACAGATTCGAAGGATCATGAGCTTGATGGCAAGGGAAGTGAACAGAAGAGCTGAGGCTGTCTGATGTCATCTAAGTGGCTATGCCCTGAAGGAGAAAGGGCCTGGATTATGGGGGTGCTGAATTGCACCCCCGATTCGTTTTCGGACGGGGGGGCGTTTGTAGGGGGTGATGTTGGACAGGGTGTAGACCTGGACGGAGCCGTTCGCCACGCCCGGGCCATGCATGAGCAGGGGGCAACCATTATCGATATTGGTGGAGAGTCGACCCGGCCTGGCTCAGTTTCAGTGCCGCAGGCTGTGGAGCTGAAGCGAGTTATTCCTCTGATTCAGGCTTTGGCAGCCACGGGGTTAACACTCTCTGTTGATACCACAAAAGCAGAGGTGATGCGTCAGGCGATAGCCGCCGGAGCATCCATGATCAATGATGTAACAGCCTTAAGGGGCGACCCCGACAGCCTTTCAGTTGTCGCGGAAACGGGTGTGGATGTCTGTCTGATGCATATGCAGGGAACTCCCGAATCGATGCAGGACTCTCCTGCATACCAAAATGTACTGGATGATGTTTCGAGCTTTTTTGAATCCCGAATCAAGGCCTGCCTGAAAGCTGGCATTTCCGAGACTTCTCTGTTGATTGACCCGGGTATTGGCTTTGGCAAGCGGTTGGAAGATAATCTGGCACTGATCGCAAATATTGGAACACTTAAGCAGCGGTTTGGTTTGCCTGTTTTGATGGGGATTTCAAGGAAATCCTTTCTGGGACAGGTCACAGGATCGGATGTCGGTTCCAGAGAAGTGGAGAGTGCTGCTGCGATCTCCATTGCTGTTTTTGCAGGTAGTGATGTGCTTCGGGTTCATGATGTGGAGACGCAGAGAAAGACGGTTGATGTTGCCTCACGCTTGCGCGATGCGTATCTGGGACTATCTTAAGCAAAATGGGTGAGTGGCAGTTCGGAATTCGTGATGCGGTAGATATCGCTCTGGTGGCGGTAGTGATCTACTATGTGTTGCGCCTGATCCGCGGAACACGGGCCGAACAGATGCTGATTGGTGTGGCAGTGGTACTGGTTGTTTATGAGCTCGCCCTGATGTTTGACCTGCTCACTATCGAATGGATATTTTCTCAGTTCTTCTCAGTCTTTATTGTGATTATGGTGGTTCTGTTTCAGCACGAGATTCGGCGAGGCCTGATGCGTGTGGCAGTTAATCCCCTGGCATCAGGCGGGACACCCAAAGATGCAATGATTGATATGCTGGTTGAGTCGTCGATGTCGCTTATTCATCGTGACTGGGGCGGTCTGATAGTGATTGAGCGGGAGACAGGACTCAAACACCTGTATGACTCAGGCGTGGAGATGGATGTGGCACTGCGTCCGGATATGGTGCAGGCGCTTTTCTGTCCGGATGCGCCGATGCATGATGGCGCTGTCATTGTCAGGGCGGATGAGCGTGGAGGGAGAATCGTTGCGGCAAGGGTGTTACTCCCTCTTGCTCAGGCCAATGCGTTGGCCGGAGGCTTTGGTACCCGGCACCGGGCGGCCGTGGGGCTGACCGAAGAGAGTGATGCGCTGGTTCTGGTGATTTCAGAGGAGCGCGGAGACCTGCATCTGGCAGAAGAGGGGAGGCTTAATGGGCCCCTGGGAAGTGCGCAGCTTCGCGAGCTTCTGGTTAACCGGCTCGCCCTGCCTGCTTCTTATAAACAGCAAAACAGTTTGTCGAATATGGAAGGAGAGTGATGCGTCGCTTCGTATCCCTGTTGCAAAGCAAGGCGCCTCAGATATGGGCAATAGTGATCGCTGTAGTGTTATGGCTACAGGTGCATGGACAAGGCGAGGGCACTTTGAGCATGGAGGTGGCACTACAGCTTCAGGGACTGCCTCAGAACATGGTCGTCGTGAATGACCTTCCCGATAGTGTACATGTAACGTTAAGCGGCCCTCAGGCTCGTCTGAAGGCGGTCGATCCTCTGGATATTCATATCCCCTTCGACGCATCAGGTTTGACGATGCCTGGCGTGGTGGAGCGAGCGGTTAAGATTGCCGATGTTCGTCTTCCGGCAGGCCTCGATATTGAAAAAATCCAGCCGGACCGCATCGAACTGCAGATTGATCGGGTAGTGGAAAAGTCGATAGCTGTGTTGCCGCGATTGGAGTTGCCGGAGGAGTGGCGGGTTGAATCGATTTCCGTAGAGCCTGCACAGGTGGTCCTTTCAGGGCCGGAAGTGTGGCTGGACTCTCTGAGTGAAGTTGAAACAACTGCGATCCAGCCTGAGTTCAAAGCAGGACCATTTGAAGCAGTGATCGGTGTTGCCAGTCCGACAGGAAAGGCAATCCGTCTTGTAAATGAGAATGCCCGATTCAGGGTTAGAGGCATATTGGTACATCAGGATGAGAACCCGGAGAGAGCAAAGGGTTCAGGGGAGAAGAGATGAGGCACTATTTTGGAACGGATGGTGTTCGCGGAACCGTAAACCAGGAACCGATGACGGCAGAGTTTGCATTGAGACTGGGGCGGGCCGCCGGCCATGTGCTGACCTGCCACCTCTCTCACCAGCCGCACGTGCTGATTGGTAAAGACACACGCCTTTCAGGCTATATGATTGAATCAGCTCTCTGTGCCGGACTGACTGCGCAGGGGATGAATGTAGAGCTGGTCGGACCCGTTCCCACACCGGCAGTGGCCTATCTGACACGAAGTCTGCGCGCAGATGCAGGTGTGATGTTGTCTGCTTCTCACAATCCGGCAGGGGATAACGGCATCAAGTTTTTTGGTGCGGACGGGTTTAAGCTGCCGGACGAACTGGAGCTGGAGATAGAGAGGTCTCTCGATTCACTTCCTCCGCTTCCCGCTGCGCTGGATATCGGCAAGGCAGTGCGTGTTGATGATGCCAGAGGGCGTTATATTGAGTTTCTTAAAGCATCGCTCCCGAAAGATCTGCGTCTGGATGGGCTGAAGGTGGTTGTCGATTGTGCCAATGGGGCGGCCTATGATGTAGCCCCGCGGATTCTCTCAGAGGTAGGCTGCGAAGTAACCGCTATTCATGACAAACCTGACGGTTATAACATCAATCTTGAATGCGGCTCCACATTCCCGGAATCAATGTGCGAACTGGTTGCGTCAACAGATGCAGATATTGGCATTGCGCTGGATGGAGATGCCGATCGCCTTATCGCCTGTGACTCGAAGGGACGAATTGTTGATGGTGATCGTGTGATTGCCATTCTGGCTGCTCACAAGTTGAGAAATGGATCTCTTATAGGTGACGGTGTTGTCACCACGCTGATGAGTAATATGGGGCTGGAGCGGTATCTCGCCAATATGGGACTTAAAATGTACCGCGCTGCTGTGGGTGACCGCTATGTGCTTGAGATGATGCGTGAGAGAGAGTGCAATCTGGGCGGTGAACAGTCGGGCCACCTGATCATGCTGGATCATAACACTACAGGCGATGGTCTGATGAGTGCGCTGCAGCTGCTTTGTGCCATGTCCGACCAGGGCAAAGCACTGGATGATCTTGGTGCTGATATGGAACTTTTTCCTCAGAAGTTATGGAATATTGTGATGCCGGAGATGAAAGATATTCTGGCTGATGAATCGGTCAGAAGTGCTGTCAAAGATGCAGAAGCGAGATTGGGTGATGGCGGGCGAATCAATGTTCGGCTTTCAGGTACGGAACCAAAGGCGCGTGTGATGGTGGAAGCCGAGGACGAG
>Ga0316189_10004916_pt1 | contig 12808 bp, 21 predicted proteins | sample LowCovwburrow_MG_FD_204930 | JGI IMG/M metagenome (GOLD analysis project Ga0316189, IMG submission 204930) | Coastal sediment microbial communities from Maine, United States - Lowes Cove worm burrow | ecosystem: Environmental > Aquatic > Marine > Coastal > Sediment | place: USA: Maine... | reverse complement strand
GAATCCAGTAATCATAGATGAAGACACCATCTGCATCCTTATGGAATCCCGTCCAACCCTCCCTTTCCACCTCATCGATGTCCTTGTTGTCAATGCTTGCCACCTCTTCTTCGAGTTTTCTTTTGTCTAAGGCTGGCGTTTTGGACAAGACAAAGGTTTTGTAGACGGTCGGATCCTTTGGAACCGTGCCCAGGCAAGCTTCTGTAAATTCGCCGGAGAACGTCATTCTTGCACAGGGGATTAGTTCCCCCAATAACTCTTTTTGCAAGATGTTTTCATTTAGTGAGTCTATGGTCGGAATTTCCCAGGTATTCACCTCCTTCTTTGCCTTCGTTTTTGCTTTTGCTTTTGGTTTTGGTTTTACCGCTGCCTCGGCCGCTGTTTCTTCTGTCTTTCCCTTTTCCAACAAATCTCCATCAATAACTTTTCTAACCATGATAAACTCCTTTTTTCTATACGGGTTAAGCGATTAAGTTACCTAGCCAACAATTAAACACCATAATACTTTACTGTACCAAACAGCATCATACCATTACTTGACACTACTCTGCTTTTACATTATGAAACCACTCTGTACAGTACCGTAACAACACATCTCTTTAACACACCCCACCTTTCCAATACTTCAGATCATCGAACAACAGCGTACCCATAATTAAACTCTACCCTACCTGATAGTAATGCACTGTTCCAAAACCTTACTCTACTATAGCTTACTCCACAATAATTTTATCTCCTTTCTTTATATTTTTATTAAATTAATTAACTAATCCTTCAATTATTAATATATATAAATATTAAAACTAAAAATAATCCAAAAAAAAAGACCTGGATTTAAGAAATATTTTCCAGATCTTCCACAAACGATTATTTTTCATTACAATGTTTTATGTATTCTTTTCTTAGCTCTTCCTTCAATTCATCGAAGATTTCTGAAAGTTCTTCCCATGTTACCAAAGAATCTTTCAAAAGTTGCTTACCAGTTAGGAATAATTCATTTGCAAAATTCTCTGTTTTTGTATTCATAATACACTCCTTTTATTTTTCAAGATCCACGTTATTTTTTATTGCATTTGAAACCCATTCTAATCCCTTTTTGTAATATTGTTCATTGATTGGACATTTACAAAGATTGATGCATACATTTGCGTGTTTCATAGACATGTTAAGATTACATTTAACGAATGGTGACCATGAATTGTGTGGCAGCATCATTTTTGCAATCAGTAGTTTTTGTCCGAGCTCCAAACAGTTTTTAACTTCAAGTGCTTTAACCGTTTCAACAAGGTTTTCAAGAAAAGGTTCCAGATTCTCCACTGGCTCTAATTTTTTCATGCATCCACCCCTTATCCAAATTTTTTAGAATATGCAAACGTAACAAGTCGTCCTTTAGATCCCCAACCACGGATATAATATCCTCTAGTAACAATGTAGAACTGTCTAGGAATCTTTCAACAAGGGCAATCATCTCCACAAGACATTGCTCTCTATCCAAATGTTTTTGAATAATACTTGAATTGTTCATGCTGTTTCCTTTTCTTCTTCAGTCGCACACTCTGGACAAACCCAAGTGAGTCGACCATTAAAAGTTATATATTGATGTCTTGGCCAGCGATCACGTTTACATTCCTTAATTATTTCCTCTATTCTATTACAGTAAAAGCATGTTCGGTTCATCACTCACCTTCCTTTTTTCCTTTCTCTCCAATTATTTTTTTGTAAGCTTTTCAGGCAAGGTTACAAATTGTCCATTGGAAAACTCATATTCAATCATTGTTTCAAAATTTTGTTGGAATCTTTGATATCCAATTATTATGCTTTGTTTCTTCAGCTTTTCAAATTCCGCAACATCACCTTCCCACTCTTCTCGAAAATCTCTTTTAGAGTCATTTTTTTCTGTTTCCTCCTCTATTATTCCCTGTCTCTTTGCATACTCAATTAATTTTGGCGTTGATTTATAGATTCGAGCGTGGTGCTTCCATCCGTCTGATTTTATCCATCCGTCCCGATACAATTGAGATAAGGCGCCTTTTATCGTTCCCAATGAATAATTACAGCTTAACGGTTGGAGTTTATATATTTCGTTTGAGGTACAAGGCCCATTATTTTTTAATATTGCAAATGTAGTTGCTAATTTCATATTCCATTTTCTGCCAATTCCTATTTTTTCCTTCAATTCCATATCAACTCCTTTTTTAATTAAGGCGTGTAGCTCATTTAAAACTACACGCCTTACCGCTTTTTATCTATCCACCTCGTCTAATAGATCTGAAACCTGATCGTCAATTGGTCTTATTTCTTGTACCGATATTGGTTTATTGCCTGATGAACTTGAATACTTCATCATTGACAATAATGCCAACAACAATTTTGCGGGAAGGATTATAACTTCACCTTCTGGAAAAATGCATTTTATCATAAATACGGTTTCCGTATAAAACGGTAACATGTCACATTTTTTGACACCATAATGTTCCAACATCTTTGAAGCAAATTTCATGCTATCTATCCAATCCGTATAATCATTTAGCATTTCTACCTTCATTAATCTCATCTCCTTTTTTATTTTGATATTGTATTGTGGTCCATTCTGAATGGAGATTTCCTGCCACGCTTCTTACAGACAATGTATAATCACCTTTTCCTAAATTTAAGCTAATTGATGGAGTAGCTCTTTGTGGAACATGCCCTTTTGCTACCACATTTCCTTTTCCATCTGTGACCACTACCTCATATCCAGTTGTCACGTTATCACTTGTTTTTTCCCACATTAAGACAATTGGAGTCTCGCCCCATACCAAGTTTGGATAAAGCATTATTAATAATATTGGTAATATAATTCTAATCATCTGGTTTGGTTCCTTTTTTGTATTCATATTCAACCGATCGCCAACTGGATTTTAGGCTGTTGGTTCCGACACTTCGAACAGAAAATGTATAATTCCCACTTTCTCCTAGCCATATATGTATTGTTGGTTTTTCTCCTTGTGGTACAATTGCCGTTGCCACCACATTTCCTTTATCATCTGTGACCATTACCTCATATTCAGCCACTATATCTTTTCCAACACTTTCCCATCCAACTGTAACTCTTTTCTTTTCACCGCTCCATACGATACCAACAAATATAATAAAGACCAACAGACCAACGATTACCATTCTTTTTATCATTTATTTTATACACCCTTTCAATTGGAATTTTGGGACCTATGTTGATGATGAATAGATGCAATACCCATCATCAACAAAAATCCCTTATGTGCCTCTATATTCGCTTATTCAGCTTTACGTTCAGGATGTTTCCATGCTTCTTCAAGCTTTTTCATCGCATAATTTGCAACATCCTCCTGAAATTTATCACCAATCTCCTGTGGTAATCCAATTTCATCGAAGATTGAAACACCTTTTTCAATATCCTTTGCAAGTTCGACCTGCGCTGTTTCAAGCGTTAAAGATGTATTAAACATCGAACTTGCTTTGTCTGATACTGCATCAACCGCATTTGATACTGTTTCAGTTAATGCTGATTTAGCCCCAGTGAATTTAAGCTTCCATCTACGTAATGACATTTTGATCTTCTCCTATTTTAATTTTGGTTTAGCGGCAGATTCGATGCCCGCTCTAGCTTTAATAACTGCATCTGAAATGACTTCAAATACATCCTCGTTTTCGTCTGCCCAATCGGTAGTGGTGACAAGACATGCCTTAACTGTCAAAACATCCGGGTCCCCCATACCTTTGATTAAGTTTGGATAGTATTTAGATTCTATTTCAAATTCTTTATAGATTGGGTTGTTTTTGTATTTCAGCTTATTTAATGCTCCGAAATCAATTTCGACCAATTTGAATTTTTTCTTGCTCATATTGGCTTGGCGGAAATATTTGTCCCCCATGCCTGTGACAGAAAACCACAAATCTATATCTCCAGCTTCAAGAGCTGCTAGAGCACGTGTTCCTGCCAATGGTTGCGTTTCTACATCTTTTAATTGTTTAACTGCATTGACCCATACGGACCAGGTTAATGCTGATCCCCCTGTGGGCTTCCCAATAGCGACTTTCGTGCCTTTCTTTACATCAGAAAACTCATTGATCTTGTGATCCCATAATGTAAGGGCATGGATAACTTCATCGTGTAGAAACCCAATAATCACAATATTAGGATCGTTGGCGTCAATTACGGCGTCAAATTGCACCATTGCAACTTGTATTTCTCCGTCTTTTAACCTTTTCATGTTAATCCTTGAACCACCAGGGACGGCTTCCATTTTAACATTCCAGGATTTTGCTTGTTGCTGAATTCTTGGGAATGCCTGGGTCGTGTAAAAACCTTTTGAACTTCCCGTTCCCACTTTAACGAAAGATTCAGCTAAACTAAATGTTGCCATTCCAACTAACATTACCATTACCGTCAACATGATTGTAACTTTTCTCATTAAAGATTCCTCCCTTTTGCTTTTGGCATTTTTAGACTCGTTGATTGCTTTTTCATAAGGACTTTGTAAATCTTTTCTAGTGGATCATTTTTAAAATCTAACCCACAATCTGGGCATTGCATCTGCCCATCGTCACCATAAAGCCCCTTGTGACCATGCTCTAACCATAGTTTTCTTCTAAAATTTAAATTCTTCTTACTAATCTTTTTTTCCTCCATTTATAATCCTCCTTTTAATTTAGCACAAATTTCATTTAATCAATTATTAATATATATAGAAATGGTTTGTTAAGATTTTAATTATTTATAGATATTGTTGACGTCCGTTATGAAGGTAGATTACTTTGAATGTTTTTCCATCATTCATATGCATTGCTAATATGTGGAGATTGGGAAATTCTTTAGTAAGATATTCAGATGGACCTTTGAAATTAAAATCACATCCAGGATATTTTACCCGAGTTGGTTTTGAATTGGTCCATACTCCGCTAGTACACAACACAACTTTTGTCAGCGGATGCTCATTGGCCATTGTCACAATTTCTTTGATATATGAATAAGCATCCACTGGACCAACCTTAATTGGCCAACTACCGGTAGTATTGTTTGACCTCCACAACATACCTTTTACGAGGGCTTTTTCTGGACTGATCAAATTCCCAACAACGATTTTTGGTTGAACATTTGGAGCTGTTGTCATGTTTAGAGCAATTGCAATCTCCAATTCATCTGTCAAAATAGCATTATTATTACAAGAATCAGAGACAGCTATTGGAGTTTGGGTTCCAATGAATAGGGCAGACCCGCCATGTGGGGTTTTGTTTTGCAAAGCATTTATGATTTTTGTTGAAGATACCCTATTTTGATTCGGCATGACCCTTATAATATCCAAAGTCCGAACCATTGAAACTAAGCTATAAAGCTTTTCTTGCTTTGGAAGTATCTGGCTCTTCCTAGCACCAACAAGGCCGAGTTTTTTCTTGGTGGATTTAAGGATGTAATTCATTTGGTTTTTGGTGGTGCCAGACCTCATCATAAGCTGTCCAATGGTTCCATAGGGAAGTCTTTTTCCAGCGTATTTGTTTAAAAGAAATTCTACTTCACATTGGGTGGCTGCACTCGCAATTGGTTTTCTCATTTTGTTACCTTTCTGTTGTTTGTTTAGGTTAGATTATTCTTAATCTCTTAATGTAATTGTGATTACCTCACCCTTATTGGATTTGTAATTGAATCCGCATCTTTTTGCTAGTTCTTTCTGGGTATAGCTCATCAAATCTTCACCAGGGGCTGTATAATATTCAACCTGAGATAATAAATGGTGAGGTCCATTTTGGGAAACATGTTTAACAATCCAGACTGACATTTTTCCTCCTCTCATTTAGGGTTATTCGTAATCTCTTATAATGATTCCGATAGGTTGTAGTGGAATTTTGTCCTTGGATAATTCAGCAAAACGAACAGTCAACATCTTACCAATATCATTTGAAAGTTTTTGAAAATTTTCTCGACGTTCTTCCACTGAACCTTTCGGACGAACATCAAATTCATTTCCATCTATAGTTTTACATTTATAAATAATGCATCCAGTATCTAATCCTGTTCCCTCCTTTCCCCCAATGATTTCAAATTCAGCTTCATCAAAATCCTTGACCTTTTCAATATCTGGTGATCTGAACTCAAACATATACAATCCCATTTTATTTTTCAGGATTGCACCTTCAAATCCATTAAACACCCAGTTATCATGATAATAAGAAATTTGCTCATGTGTACTAATGAATAATGTTGGTGTTACTTTTATAGGACTTTCTTCTGGTAATCCTCCAACATGTGATTGAATCCATTCCAATCGTCTTGAAAATGGAACATTAACCATGGCAATATCATAAATCCAATATTCAAGTTTATGAGAATCCTCTTTCAACTCCTTTGTATAGGAACCAATTTGTTGTAGTTTCCATTCATGAACATAAAGTTCTCCATGAAGCGGAGCAGGAGGGGTTAATTCTTTAATCCATTTATCAAGATGACCGAGGGTTTCAAATAATTTTCCCCCTCTTGAATGATGTAGTATTGGATTGTCTTTGCCTTGATATTGTGCTAAATTACATACACCATTCAATTTTGGTTGAATATAACATGGCATCTTAATTTTTCCTTTTTCCCTGTTTTGTGCCAACATGGGAAGCATTATTCTTGGTCTATAATTATCAGGGTCCATTTTTTCAAGTTCATAATTTTTGTCTCTCTTTTTATTCCATGAAGATTGAGATTCAGAGATTGCTTGACCAAATGGAGTTGTTTCATTTGCTTTTCCAATATTCTTACCTTCCTTAATAACTCTAATTATTTCACGAATTTTTCCATCAACATAGCCGGTTTTTGTTGAAATAAATGCAGACCCATCATCACTTTCGACTGCAGTGATTTCCCATTGTTTGATTTTTCCTTTGCTACTTAATCCATATAACATTGGAAATTTTCTTGCTTGTGTCATTTGTAGTCCTTTCATTCATCTTTAAAAAATTCTCCATTTATTTTTTTACATAAAGCTTCTGCCATTAATGAATCTTCTACATAAAAAAGATCCGCCCTTCCACGATATGCTGTATCTGATGCTATACTTGATATTAGCTGGCACAATCTTAAATCAGGGTGTGCTTCCCAATAAAACCGCAATTGTTCTAATATAACGGGTATTCTTTTTGGATTTCTCATTTTTTGCCTCCTAATTTAAGGGCCATGATATATCTATATCATGGCCCTGTTTTTTATTCAGCTACTTCGATTGATTTTTCATAATTTCTTTTTAGCAATGAAACAGCAGGTTTTCCAACCTCAGGTTGAAACAAGACAAGACGATTCCATTCAATACGTCCTCTCGGAAGCTTGTAACCTGATTCCCATTTACCTCCCTTAATCCAAAAGGGCATTCTATCGGGATTTTGTGAATGTGCAAGTTCAGTTGCTCTGGTCATGAAACGCAATCGAGGGGCAAGCGTATAAACAAAATGCTTTCTGCGTCTGTACAATTCAATCATATTCTCTTGATTAAATTCATACTTAGGATATTGTCCTGTAATATCAGGATATTGTACCCGAACCTCAACCGCAGGAAATTTTCTCCACACACCTTTTTCTTTATCATATGGAAAAGATGGTGCCGGACCTCCCCATTCAGGAAATTTAATTCCCGAATCTTGCATCGCCTTGATCTGGGAAGCATAATACCTTGATTCATCATCCAAACGATCAAGAAGAATTTTTGTCAAAGCATAATGATGACCAAAAAATGAGGTCCATCTATTTGGGGCAACAAAGTTCCTGAAATAGATTTTATTTCCTGTCAATAGCTTGTTTTCTATTAGCCATTTGTTTTCATTCATTGTGGAAACAAACTCTATCTCTTTCCAACCATCATACCATCTACCAGTATAATTGGTCAACATAAAATTTCTAAAATCCCCTACTTTATCTTCACCGATTACATTTTCATCAATGATTTTAATGGAAAAAGAAAAGAAATCCTTGTTTGAATTTAGACCAACAATTTTACCATGACGATTATACTGTGAAACAATCTGTTGATCTTCACGAATCCTTTTTGCTTTCTTTGCCTTATATTCTGGAAGATTGATAACTGATCCCCTTTTTGCAAGTTCATAAAGAAAACATGCAAGATCAAGATCAGTTGCATGAAAATTTCCTTCTTCATCATAATATGCTGGTCCTGGTTTACGTTTGAATAAATCATAACTCCACCAGGAAGAGACCTCATCAATTGCAGGTCTAATATCATTTGTTAGGTCTAATGCTGCAATTGCAACAGGATGGGTTAACATAAACAATAAACTATCAGCGATCGTTTTCTTTTGTGTCATTTTTACATTTTCTCCTTTTCAATGGCTAAATACGTTTTGAAAGTTTGTCCGCAATTGAATTTAATTCTCTCTTAACCCATACCAATTCATATCTTTTTAATTTCTCTAATAATGTGTATGTTTGATTATAGAGATCCTTCAATTCAGGTTTTTTAATCTTCCATTCCCCCTTTAATTGTTTGATTACCAATTGAGAATCGCCCATAATCTTAACATGTTCTGGTTTATAAGTTATAAGCCTTTTCAACAACATAATTAATCCTAGATATTCTGCTTGGTTGTTTGTCCCTTCTTGGAGATTTGCCCTATCCTCAACAATGATATGGCCTAATTTGTTTTTGATACAAAAACCCACACTCATCAATCCAGGGTTTGGGGATGCACTTCCATCAAAATAACCTTCTAAGTATTTGTGATTATCTGGTTTACCATAATTATGATCAATTACATATTCAGCATAATCAACCCATCCAGAGATTACTTTTCTTTTTTCATTAGAAGGAAGTTCATGAACTGGGGTTCCCTTTTCAAGCAAGGTTGCCATACCATTTATAATGTTTTTTATTATATCTTTTGCTATATCCTTATTTGATTTCATGCCTTTTCCCATGAATCGGGCATTCCTGATTAATTACATAATAACCAGTTGGCCATCTATCCTCATTGTCTATCTTGGGACATAGACATCCTGGCAATTCCCAGAATTGATGATATCTTTCATCCCTTGAAAACCCCCAAGCATCTTGTAGCAGAAAATCTATTTGTCTTATAATTTCTACATATGTTAGAAAATTCTCATTAATCCCATCACTATCGTGAACTGATTTCATTACCTGTATAACTTGATATCTTATTTGATGAAGCTTTTTTATAAGTGGTAATTTTTCTGAACGTCCTCTTTCCTGCAACATTCTTTCATTAATTCTTGCAATAACCTTGCCATCAACCAATACATGTATTTCCGGATTCTCATTTTTCATTTTAAGGTCCTCCTTATTTCCATTATCATTTGTCCCAATTTGTTTTCGCCCTTGACATTTGCACATTTCTTACAATAACAATTACCCCAATAGTTGTCGTGCCAATAGTTTCCCTCCTCTAAAACATGGCCATTTGTTGACGACAGTTTATCTTGAAGTTGTGGGTAAGCAAACTTCAAGAGTAATAATTCAAACATTGTTTTATCCTTCAACAATAGGTCCCAGTTAGGTTTTAAGGTGCATCTAAATTTTTTCATACCATTAGCAGACCCCATCCTTTTCGCCCTTCCTGCTTGATGTGCAGGTATTTTGGCGATCATTGCTTTGAAGTCTGCATTGTATGTTTTGGAAGCAGTGTATGCATGCTCTATACTTGCATATGTCAATCCTTCTCTAACAATTCGAACTGGATAAAAATTACTTAAAAATTCATACTCATTTTTGAATGAATCAATTTTCATTTTTCACCTATACCTTTGACTTCAATAATTTTTCCATTAGGAATGAATCAAAATTGGATGCCTCGACAAAATAACCAATAAGATCATCATCCATTTCCTCATTAGATGATATATGATGCATAGTGCAGTTATTAATATTTGATGATACTCTCATAGCGGACATTGAACCTACTAATTCATGACATCCCTCAATTTTTAAAGCTTCAGCTGGGGTTTGTATGAATACCTCATCGCTCATTCTAATCATAGCACTTATTATTTTATCTATATCTTGATTACTAATATAAATAGGTCCATACTTTAAATAATATTTTCCTGCTTTGCTAGATGTAGCAGGATAAATTGCAACACTAAAGAAATAATGATGCGGTAATTCCTTTGAATATTTTGGTAAAAATTCTTTTCTCATACACACCTTTATTTAGAACAAATTAAAAATTGTTAGTTGAATATAATCGAAAGGAGAAGATTGATGAATTTAGAAGCACATGCGTTTCCATATCCTTACCCTTATTATGATGAAAAAAATGGAAAGGTGAAATGTCAGGTTTGTGGAAAATCATTTTTAACAATTTCGCCAAGACATCTAATCAAGCATGATATGAAATATGGTGATTATACAACAAGATTTCCGGATGCTCCAGTATCAAGTGAAGAGTTTTCAGTAAGAAGTTTATATGGAAAAAATAAAGATATGTTTAAAAATGCAGAGGAAATTGTTGACTCATTAAAAATAAAGGATCCTGAATTAGAGACAAATGATGAAATGATTATAGAAGAAAATCCTATAATCGAAGAGTTGGAAATTTTAAAATTAAAAGAGACTATAGTTAAATTAGATAAAGTTCAAGCAACAAAAAAGAACATTTTAACATTTTTATCAACAATTCTTCCAAATGTAAAACAGGACATTTTTATAGAAGAAAAAAGTATAAGCGGTCATTTAAAATATCAATATATATCCGATTTTGCAGACCCCATAAGAAAAATTGCTTTTTATTTTCCAGAGACATTTTGGCATAATGAAGATGTGTATCAGGATCATCATCGTAATTCAAAAATAAAAGAGGATGGATGGAAGGTTGTAACAGTTAAAAAAGTAAACCCTACCCTTGAGGATATCGATAACGCCCTTAAAGAAGTTATCTAATATTGTATTAAAAATAGAACAAAATATAAATCAAAATACATATTCAATTATTAATAAAAAATAGTTACAATATTTAATGTTACGGGGCGCTGCTAAAATGTAGCGCCCCATTTTTCAACCCTCCAAAAAATAGGCAAAACAATATTTCATTAATTAATATATATAGATCGAGAATGATTTGCTTATAGGTTTAGTGCTAACCATTCAATAAAACAAGAACAAATTGAAAAGTGTTACATGTGTAGTTTTTCGTTAGTAATATTATAGAGGGAGACAAAATAAGAATGTCTAACACACCAACACAGTCAAGGGCAATAGATCCCTTTTCATCTTATGCAAGTGACATTACAAATCAATTAAGCAGAGGAATAACTAGAAACAATAATGGCATATTGGCTGTTTCAGATTTTACAGCATATATTGATTCAACAAGCACTGTGGTCATTAGACCTGGTTTTGCATACATAAGTGATCTATTAATTCAAGTTACAGCAAATCATTCAATTGATTTTACAGATTATACAAATTATGTTAATAACGTAGATGAAAACAAACTTAATGCAGAAGGTTATTACTACATTGTATTAGAATATGTCTTTGCAAAAAGTCGCCCTGCCCCAACAGCTAAAATAAAAATTCTCAGACCTACATCGTCTGGAACAGATGATTCTTCATATAGAGCTAATATTGGAACATCTCTTTTATTTTTACATGCTGCAAAAGTTGAAAGCACTGGCGGAAGATATCAAATTGTTTCCCTCCACGATGTAGATCCTACCAATACAACATATACAAGAGAATATGTTGATCTTGATATTTCAGCAATTTATGAAAGACCAACTCATAGTCCTACAAGAGACAGAGGTAGAGTCCTTTACGAAGCCAGTGTTAATAAATATTGGTTTGGTTATGAAGATAGATGGGAAGAAATATCTGCTGGAGCATCAATTACATTAGACACAACCTCAAATAATGTAGTTGCAGGAATGGCTGCATATATTGATAGTGCGGGAGTTGCTCGCCCGGCATCAATGTCAACCGGAGCTGTTGAAACAAGAGCCGAAATGATTGTTCTTGAAGTTGGTTCAGAAGCAACTGGTAATGGTAGAGGGAGAATTGCTGGTGTTGTAGATTCTGTTTTGGTTGAATCGACCACCGTTATTAATATTGGTGATGTTGTATATCTATCAGCCGTTGAAGACGGTAAAGTTACAAATGTTCGTCCAACAGGTATATACCAGGTATTGGGTAAATGTATCACAGGTGGCAGTGGTAGCTCTGTGTCAAATATCCCAATCAGCATGCTTTTTGTTCCAGGAGATATTATTTTTACAGCAATAGCCGGAACAATTGAGGTATCTGATTGGTCGGGCGCTGATACTTATGAGATAGATATAACAAGATTAAATATTCAAACCAATGCCGTTTTGATTGACACTTGGCAAAATGGAACATTAACTGCTGTCGACCAAGTGGAACTTGTTAATGATGGGACAAGTGCAACTGTAACCCTAACATATGCTGCCAACCTTGAAATTGATTATATCATTACAGATGGAGCTGGAGGTGGTTCATCATCAGGTGGAGGAGGAGCCACTTCACACGCACTCCTTACAAATCTCAGCTATGCATCATCTGGGCATACAGGATTCGCACCAGATCCTCATGGTAATGCCGCACACTCTGGGACATATATTGAAGCAACTGATGTTACTTATGAAACTTTAGATTCTAATTCAGATGTTGGAACAAGTGCGGGGCAATTAGCAATTGGAAACCATACACATTCAACATTGACTGATATTCCATCCGGGCAAACTATTTTATTTGAATCTAATGTTGCAGTCTCTGGTTATACACTATTAACAACAGTTAATGATGCAGTTGCATTTATAACAAGCGGG
>Ga0316189_10004915_pt1 | contig 12808 bp, 7 predicted proteins | sample LowCovwburrow_MG_FD_204930 | JGI IMG/M metagenome (GOLD analysis project Ga0316189, IMG submission 204930) | Coastal sediment microbial communities from Maine, United States - Lowes Cove worm burrow | ecosystem: Environmental > Aquatic > Marine > Coastal > Sediment | place: USA: Maine... | reverse complement strand
GCCTGCTGCCCTCGTGGCCGAAGAGACGAGTCCTCGAGCTCGCCCCCGTCTACTGGGAGGAGACGCTGAAGCAGGAGGACACTCAGCAGCGGCTCGCTGCCAACGTCTTCCGCGGGATCGCGCTCGGGGAGCATCAGGAGCAGGACTAGCCGAGGGCCGGCGCCGCTTCCAGACGCCGTCTATCGGACGCGACCGCGGCGACCTCGCTCGCGGGGATCCTTGTGGTCCTGTGGGGCGGCTCTGATTAGCGGCAACGCAAACCAAGAGTCAAAGAGGCGGCCTTAATATCCTGATCCGGGGCTCACGAACGGCCTCGCGCGCTTGCGGGCGCCGACCGGCTTCGCGGAGTTCGTCGCCCGGTGCCAGTCAGCGGCTCATGCGCCAGCGAGCGGATGCGCGCCGAAGCTCGCGGAGGCCTACCCCGGCCTGCGCTTTACGTAGGCGCGCGAATAATCACACTCGCCCCCTTGATCTCGGCCCGTGCGACCTCGCCGTCACAGAGCTCGCGGAGGTGCTTCCAGAGCAGCGCAGAGGCGTAATGCTCGACCTCGGGGGGAATGTAGTCGAGGAGGCTGCGCGCACAGATCACGACGAGCCGCTCCTGGGTCCGCGAGAAGGCGACGTTGGAGCGGTTGAGGTCGAGGATGAACTCGACGCGCTGAGCGATCACCAGCGGGTCGGACTCGGTCGCCGAGAAGAGGATCGTCGGGCGCTCGCCGCCCTGGAGGCGCTCGACGGTGTCGATCATGTCGACCGCGTCGGAGCGCGCGGCGAGCCGTTCTTGGAGGAGCGCGCGCTGGGCTCTGTGCGGGGTGACGACGGCGACAGAGGCGGGCGGGAGCTCGCCGGCAGCCCCCAGGATCGCGTCGATGATCGCGGCCTCGGTCGGGTTGTGGTGGGCGGAGCGATCCTCGTCGTGGACCACCAAGAGGAGGCGGTGCCCCGCCTGCCAGATCGCAGCCCAGGGATCCTCGCCGTCCCAGGTGATGGGGAGTCGGGGGCTGGCGGCGCCGCGGAGCTGGATGTCGTCGCGGGTGTAGAGCGGCTGGATAAGCGCGCGGATCACCGGCGGCAGCCGGTGGGTGTGCTCGAGCTGGTCGATGCGGATCGCCGCCGGGGTCACGCGGGTATGCTCGCGGAGCCGCCAGATCGCCTCGTAGGCGCTGACGTAGGGCTTGTAGAGGACTGTCGGCGGGCGGTCCTCGCTCTCCCAGTCGTGGGCGACGATCGGCGCGAGCTGGCGGTGATCACCGGCGACCATGATCGATCCGTTCTCCCTGACGAGCGAGGCGAGGGCGAGGAAGTGCGGCGTGACCATCATGCTCGCCTCGTCGACGATCAGAAGCGGCGCCTGCAGGCCCTCGGCGCTCTTGCTGAACTCGGCTCGCTTGTTGAGCTCGGCGACGAGCTTGAGCAGGGTGCTGGTGGTCGAGCCAAGGATGAGCACGCCCTGGCCGCGGAGCTTCTTGATCTCGCGGGTCGAGCTCTTGGCCTTGATCGCCGGCACGCCGCCAGCGGTCGGCTCCAGGTCGTCGCCGGAGGTCACCTTGCGCATGCCGAGCTTGGGCATCCGCAGGCCGGCCTCTGCGGCTTGCTTGGCGAAGTCGGCGTAGTAGCTGCGGATCCGGTCGAGGAGGGTGTTGATCGCGGTGTGGGTGTTGGCGGCGATCATCACCACCTCGCCGTCTCTCGCGGCGCCGGCGAGGAGGCGGGCGAGGAGCGCGAGGGATGTGGTCGTCGTCTTGCCGGTCCCGGGCGGCCCTTGGAGGAGCTGGATCCGGGCCTCGATGCCGCCGAGGATCGCGTCGACGCGGTTGGGCTCCAGCCGATGGGCGCGCTCGGGGCCGAACCCCAGCGAGCCTAGGAAGTTGGCGATGCGCTGTCGCTTTGCCGGATCGAGCGTCGCTTGCTCGGGGATCCGCGGCTCGATCGGATCAAACCACCGCAGCGCGTGTCGACCTCGCTTGCTCCCGAGGCGGCGCTCGACCTTTCCGGCGACGAAGTCGCTGAGGCTCTCGTCCAAGGTCGCCCGCGCGAATGGTTGATCTCTGGGGTCCCCGGAGCTCGGCCTGAAGTCGAAGCTCGGGAGGATGTAGGGGTCGAGCTCGCCCTTGCGCTTGCCCTTGGAGAAGGCTGGGATCACGTTCAGCTCGACCTCTCCCTTGCGCCAGTCGATCCGCTCGATCACGCAGGTCTTGCCGCGGTAGATGAGGTCGTACCAGCTCGGCCCTTCGCCCTCGCCGCTCGGCCGCGGCAGGAGCCTGACAAAGTCCCCCTCGCCCTTGGCGAAGCGGCTGGAGAGCGCCTGCAGCTCAGCCTCGCCGTGGCCTGGGCTGGGCTCGATCGTGCCGACGACGGTCTTGTCGTGGGTCATCCGCAGGTTCGCGATCGGCAGCGAGCGTCCGGCGGTGATCCGCGGCCGCGCCGGGGCGAGGTGGACCCGCAGCCAATCCTGCGCCTTGACGTGGTGGTCGAGGCGGAGGAAGTCCGCCGCCGCGTCGCCGACGTCACGGGTGCCCAGCTCAAAGGTCGGCAGGTCGTCGGCGGCGATCGGCGGCTTTTGGATCGACCTGTTCTTCCAGAGGATTCGCTCGTCGAGCCAGCGCAGGCCGTGGACGCGGGCGACGAGGTACGCTTTGAGCACGCCCGGTGTCTTCGCCTGGCCGTAGTCCCGCATCGCCTCCTTGAGCCCCGCCTGGTGGCTCTTCAGCGACTCGGGCCGCGGCAGCGTCCCCCAGTAGGCGCGCCAGTAGGGCGCCGAGAGGTTGTCGAAGGAGCGGGCCCGCACCTCAAAGCGGTGGTCGACCACGCCGGGCTGGCCGCGCTCGTCGTCGCGGGCCCAGCGACGCTCGGGGTCGCCCTCGTGGTAGTCCAGGCGCTCGCGGAAGTCGAAGAGGTCGCGGTAGAAGACCCGGCCGAGGTCGACCTCGCGGCCGCGGTGACCGACCGCTCGCCGCCAGTGGTAGCGCTGGCCGTACCAGGCGAGGGAGGTCGCCACCGCCAGGCCGCGGCTGGTCCAGCCGAGGGCGTAGCGGCTGTAGACCTCGTCCTGCATGCACGAGTAGATCAGTTGCTCCAGGGACTCGCGGCAGCCGAAGAGCTGGCGCAGGTGGCCGAGCAGATCGGAGCCGACCCGCGACGCCGCCTCTAGGAGCCGACGCATCTCCGCCCGCGTCCACACATAAAAATGGATCGGCACCGAGCTGCCCTCGGCGAGGTCGGCGATGGTCTCGACCAGCTCGCGTAAAAATCCCACCAGCAGCGCCTGCTCGGCGCCGTTGTCATGGCTGTACTCCCCGGACCAGGGGACCTCCTGGACCCGGCAGAGGTCGACCCCCCGCACGTCGCGACGCTCCTGCACTTCGCGCCAGGCCTTCGGCTCCTCGTCATCGCTGACCGCTGCCCGCTCGGCCTTGGTGTTGTAGCGGACGACCTCCTCGCCCAGCCCCGCGAGCGGCCGCTTACGCCCGTCCTCGCCCTTGGCGAAGGGGGTCGCAAGCTCGCCCTCGCTGTCGGTGATATGCGCCGCCAGGGCGCCGACGCGGTTCTCCACATAATCGTAGGAGACCGAGAGGTAGACCCGGAGGAGGCGTCGGCCGTCGTGCTCGTGCGCGGGCAGGTGGCCGTTGCCGGAGAAGGGCAGATCCTGGATGTTGAACTCGCGCAGCTCCTGGCCGCCGGGGAGGGTCGAGCGCCTGGCTTTCGCCCGCACCCGCAGGGTCTCGATCCCCTCGGTCAGCCCCGGATCGTCGGCGAGCGCCTGGGCCTTGGCCGAGGCCGGATCGACCTCGGCGATCGCGTCGAGATCGCCTAGCCCTGCGTCGCGGAGCGCCCGGGCGCAGGAGGGCGGGATCCCGACCAGCTCGAGCCGCCGCAGCCGCGCCCCCTCTGCGAAGCAATGGGCAGAAAAAGCGCAATCATCACACTTGTCGTCGAGCTGGAAGGGCAGGGCCTCGACCGGCTCGCGCAGCACCCCGTCTAAAAGCCCGCCACTCGCCAGCAGCTCGTCGAGGTCGCGGGTGATCGCGGCGACCTCCGGGAAGGGATCGAGCCCGAGGATCGCCTGGAGCTCTCCAGAGTTCTCGTCGATCCGGGCGACCACCGCGTCGATCCGCGCAGGGTCGAGCGGCACCCCGCCGATCGTCAGGGGCTTGGCCTCTGCGCTGACGAGCCCCAGGACAAGCCGGCGGTAGAGCGCGACCTGGACCCGGTGGTAGGTGCGATCGCGGCGGCTCGCCTTGCACTCCACCAAGCGCAGGCGCGGCCCCCCGTCCTCCCATTGGACGAGGACAAAGTCGATCTGCCCGCGCAGCTCAAAGGCGCCGACGCTGCCCTCGATCGCGACCTCACGGGCGAAGGCGTCTTGCCCCGGCGGGAGTCGCTGCAGCTTGTCGCGGAGCTCCTCCCAGGCGATCGCCTCGTCGGTGATGTCGCTCAGATCCCGCAGCTCCGCCTTGAGCAGGCTCTCCGCCCAGGCCTCCTCGCGCTGGCGCCCGGCCTCGATCAGGACCGGATCGATCAGGTGAAAGGGCCGGTCGGCGAAGGGCAGCTCGCGGTAGACGGCGCGCTTGGAGTCGGCGAGACGAAAGCGCCGCTGACAGGAGCGGTGACGGATAAACTCGCCGATGTCGGTGACTCGAGCACGATGACGGACCGGCGGCGCAGGCATAGGCTTCTCCTTGGCTCTCGCCAGATGTTCCGACGTTGGCGGGGCGATGGAGCCAGGGAAGCACGGACCCGGGGGGGCTGTACACCGCGGACGCGGTACATGGTCGAACAGCCATGTTTTTTGGGCGCGATCCGACGGATCCTGCGTGGGCGGATCTGCGCGCGCTTGGTCGCGGTGGGGGGCACGGGAGCGAGGGGCGAGGGTCGGCCGAGGCTGAGGCGCCTTTGCTGGAGGTCTGGCGGTCTGGCGGTCTGGCGGTCTGGCGGTCTGGCGGTCTGGCGGTCTGGCGGTCTGGCGGTCTGGCGGTCTGGCGGTCTGGCGGTCTGGCGGTCTGGCGGTCTGGCGGTCTGGCGGTCTGGCGGGCGGTTCTCTTCGCTTGGGTGAGGGCTCACCTCCTGCTCTCCAAGGGCGGAGCTCGGGCGCTGTAGGCGGGCGGGCGAGGGGCGACGAGGCAGGTCCCTCGCGACGCGGGTCCCCCCATGCCACGTGCTCGCCACGGGAAATGCTGATCTGCTTGAAGAGACAGGGTACGCGTGTCTCCGCGCGAGGCACGGGTCCTCCCGCTGCGTCCCACCCGTCGCCCCTCGCTCGCCCGAGAAGGTCTGTCGGGGCTCCGCTTGACGCCCCGCGGCGGCCTATCGTGAGAGCGCCGCTCTATGCATGGAGTATGTGATCCGCGAGTCGATCGCGAGCGATAGGAAGCCCGCAGTCTTTGGGTTCGGTTCGTCGAGGGCCGCTGGGCAGGTTCAAACCGTCACAGGGGTCGCGAGTCGATCTTCTCGGCGATGCCCGAGCGCCTCTGAGGAGGCCAAAGACGGGCCTGCCGGCGACGTCTACGCAGTCTCCATGAGACCGCGACGCCACAGAGAGGTCGCCCCGCAGGGTCCGGGGCTCGGGGGAGCCGCCGCCGAAGCTCCGGCGGCTCCTCGCGCTTCTTGGACGTGTTCTTGGACGTCTACGTGCTCTTCTTGGCGGTCTTCTTGGCGGTCTTCTTGGCGGTCTTTTTGGACGCGGTCATCTTGGAGGCGGTCATCTTGGAGGCGGTCATCTTGGAGGCGGTCATCTTGGAGGCGGTCATCTTGGAGGCGGTCGTCTTGGAGGCGGTCGTCTTGGACGCGGTCTTCTTGGTCGAAGACTTCTTCTTGCGGCCGCGCTTGGGCATCGCCGCTTCGGCGGCGGCGCGCTCCGCTTGGATCCGCTTGAGGAGTTCGCTCGCGGGCTCGTCGTCGGGGTCCTGGGGGACGAGCTCGCCGCGGAAGGCCTTGGCTAGGATGGATTGGCCGACTTGAGAGAGCGCGGAGTGCGCTTTGTGCGTGCGACCTCGTTGCGTGACGATAGAATCGAGTATCTGGTCGATGAGTTGAGCTATCCGGCGCTGTTCGGATATGCTCGGTAGCGGTATTGGGGTTGCAAGAAGTCTGGGCTTCAGAATCCGTGGAACAGTCGTTCCTCTGCCCCATGTGTGCAGATGTCGACGAGCCGCGGGGCCATAGAGACCGTGGAGAATATACCGACTCTCAAGTAGGCAAGGTCGAAGCGCCAGGACACGACGACTAAGCATGTATGTCCCCGTGGAAGGGAATAGAGCGGCCTCACCGACTGGAGCTTCAGTTGTTATTACAATGTCGCCTGGGTGAGGAATGCCTCGAACAAGCAGTCGGTGGTAGTCCGTTGTTGTCACGTACCCTGAAGCACCTGTAATTACACGATCGTACTTGATCGCTGCTGATGAAAGGAGAGGGATCTCCTTACTCTCGGACTTGGGAGGGGTCTTACCTCGATAGTCGATACCCTCCGCTGTGAGAGCTTCTAGCGTTGCCCAGCACCACCCCGCCGGCAGCTCCGGCAGTCCCTCCTTCACCGGGTCCACCGGCTCGGGCTCCTTGTACTTTGTCTTGGCCTTCGCCCGTTCGCGCTTGAGCGCGGCGGCATCCTCCTCAGCGGTCCAGGACTTGCCGGCCTTGGTGGCCTTGGCCTCGGCGCGGGCGCGGGCCTTCTCGGCCTGGGCCTCGATCCAGCGGGTCTTTCGCTCGGCGCGGATGCGTTTGAGGAGGACGGACGCGGGCGGCACAAGGTTGTCGTCCCTAGCGGGCGGCGTCGCGGGGTGGTTGTCCCTGGCGGGCGGTGTGGAGTTGTTGTCCCTGGCGGGCGGCGTTGCGGGGTTGTCCCTGGCGGTCGGTGTGGAGTTGTCGTCCCTGGCGGTCGGTGTGGGGTTGTCGTCCCTAGCGGGCGGCGGTGTGGGGTTGTTGTCCCTGGCGGGCGGTGTGGGGTTGTTGTCCCTAGCGAGCGGTGTGGGGTTGTTGTCCCTGGCGGGCGATGTGGGGTTGTTGTCCCTGGCGGGCGGCGTCGCGGGGTTGTCCCTGGCGGGCGAGATGGGGTTGTCGTCCCTAGCGAGCCGCGTCGCGGGGTTGTCCCTGGCGGGCGGCGTCGCGGGAGTCACTCGAGCGAGTGCGACACTGCGCAGCGCTTCTCCGAGCAACCCCACGAGCTCGCGCTCGCGAGTCACGAAACGCGCTTCTCTCTCGGAGAACTCGCGCCGCGTAGACTCGGCAAGAGCCCTCTCGCTTTCCCGGCGCTCTTCGCTCGCTGCTAGACGCTCTCGAAGGATGACGACCTCTTCCCGGAGGCGCACCAGCTCGGCATTGTCCTCCGGCTTTGGGGCAGAGCGCGCGCTCTGCCTGGTCTCTGCGCCGTCGGGGTCGAGGTCGTCCCCGAAGTCGTCGTCCCCGAAGTCGTCGTCCTCGAGGTCATCGTCCTCGAGGTCATCGTCCTCGAGGTCGCCGTTCTCGAGGTCGTCCTCGTTCTCGGACTCATACGCACGGATGACCTCGCGGATATCCGGCCCTAGCCGGCCATGGCCCCGGCTCTTTTCGTAGCTTCGACGCGTTTTCATCGCCGCTTCGATGAGAACCGACGGCCAGTCCAGGCTCTTCAGATCGATCTTCTTGGCCATTATCCTAATCCCTTCGCCTTCGTCGACCCTGGCGAAACGGGCCCGCACTGGTTGGTGCAACCACCGTCGAGTTCACTCAGCGCGGTGATGAGCGTCACCTCGGAGGACTTTTTCCACGAGAAATAGACCCATCATCACGAGCTCCTACGACCTCGCCCCGAGGACTGCACCGGCGCCGAACATCAAGCCGCCGAGGTTGAAGACGTTGCGGACGATGAGCCCCTGCCGCGTCAGGATCCCCGGGAGAAGCCCTCCCAGGCCGATCGCGGCGATGTAGGGGATCGGTCCGAGACCCGCGGGCAGGAGGGAGCCACCGACGTAGCCGAGCCCCAGCCCCGCGACCGAAGAGAGCGCGAGGGCCAGATCGGACTTCCACGAGCCTCGCATCAGCGTTCCGACCCGTCGGACCATGTCCTCAGTGCTCGATGATCGGACCAGCCACTGCGCCACGCGCTGCTGCTCCTTGTCCTGATACTCGCTCACCGCCTTGCGGAGGTAGCTCAGCAGGTTCTCTGCGGCGTCCTCCTCGAACTGTTGCGTGCTCGTAACCCCGTTATTCTTTGACTGTTCCATTTTTCCAAACTCCTTTGATCACGTTGAAGACGTAGGTCGCGATGACCGACTGATGATATTGCGCCTGCTCTGCCTGGGAGGCTGCCATCGCCTGGAACTTCCTCTCGACGAGTTCGTCGATGAACTCCTCCTGGCTCTTCACCCGGGTGTAGCGGCGCCCATCGATGTAGGGCTCCCCCTCGTAGACCTTCGCGTCGAGCAGCGAGTCGATCGCTCGTCGTGCCTGCTCCTCCGTATCGAAACAGCCCGCACGCATCGATCGCCCCCCATATCGAAACTCCGCTACCACCACTGCAGGGACTGATCCTGGATCGGTGAGACGCGGGGGCAAGGACTTTTTGGCCGATTTTTCATCGACATAGCGGGTTTGTGGGACGTGCTCGCTTAATGCATAAACACCCACCCCCTGCTGCTCGGAAACATCATCTTCACCCAGGGGGATGGGTTGGTGATGCGTGCAGTTGGAATGTTCACCCAGGGGGTCGAGTGCGGCTATAGAATGTTCACCCACCCCGGTAGGCGCGCTGATCGATACAACACCCCGCCCCGCGTCGATCTTGGGGGCGGTTATCGACACAACACCCCGGCCTGCATCGATCTTGGGGGCGGTTATCGATACAACACCCAGGGCGGAGGGCTTTGTGGTTGCAGGAGGAGCGCTCGCGGTAGGTTCACCCTGGGTGATGGATGTAGAGGCGCGCATCGTTGGCGCCTGATCACCCTGGGGTGTAGCCGTGCCGCAGGGTGGGCACGTGCCCGCCGCGCTTGGGATCAGGCCCGGTACAGGGGTGGCGAGGCCCTTTGAGTTGGCGCTCGTGTCGGGCCGGGCCCACGGGGGGACGGGAGAAGGCTCGGCGTCCGTTGCATCTTTACCCTGGGTGTAGTGGCAGGGAGCGAGCGGGAGGGTCACCGGCCTGGCCGCGTTCACCATGTCGCGTTCGGAGCGCGCCCAGGCCGTGGCGGTGGAGGTGGGCTTCACCCCGGTCGCATCTTCACCCTGGGTGCAGTGGCAGGGATCGAGCGGGAGCGTCACCGGCCTGGTCGCGTTCACCGTGCCGCGCTCCGATCGCGCCCAGGCGGTGGAGGTGGGCTTCACCCCGGGGTCTTGGTCGGCAACGAGCCGCCGTGCCGCGACGGCCTCGGCCGGGAGATCGATCGTCAGCAGAAGGCCGCTCAGCTCACGCGAGTGCTCGGCGAGGCGACGGCCCCAGGCGAGCAGGCGATCAAAGCCGGGGACGTAGCGACCGCGGCACGCGTCCCGGATCACGTTCCGGGTCGCGCCGATGACCGCCGCACATCTCGCGTACGAGCCGAGCTCCGCGACGCACTCGCGCAGATACGCGAGCAGCGGCTCGACCCGCGACCAGCTCGGGCACAGCCCCGCGGCCTCGAGCTTCGCGATCGACCTCTTCAAGGAGAGCCGCTCCAACGGCCCCGTCCTTCCAAACCAGAGCTCGCGCGGGAGCTCCTCCACCTTCGACACCACAACCCGCGGCATGACCGCCCCCCGTCCACGCCCCGAGCCCGTCCCGGCAGCGTCCCGCATGCGGGTCGGCCGGGTGGAGGCACCGTTGCGCGAAGGCGCGGGAGAGGCGGCCTAGGCGCGCGGTCGCGCGGTCGCGGCGCGCCTCGCGGGGGGGCTAGGGGGCGGCCATCCTTGACGGCTGCGGCTCCGCAGCACCCTCGATCAGGTGCGAGGCCGGGAAAAGGGAAGCGGTGCGATCCCGAAAGATCGCGGGTCGGCAGTGAGGAGGTGGAACTCGACGAGTATTGAGCAGGAGGTGGCGAGCGCCGACGCTGTTCGCCACCGTGGCTCCAGAGTCGCTCGGCAGGCAGCCGCCGGGCCCCTTTCATCCTTGTGCTCAGATCTCAGGTGTCCGGTGTCTCGGGAGGGACGTCGTTGCGCGCGTCCTCGTCGTCCTGCGGGTCGTGGTCTCTATTCGTGTCGCCGAGGAGATTGCCGTCGCACGGAGGGGCGGTGCCGTCGGCGATGAGCTGGGCGAGCTGGGCGAGGCCGTAACCCTCCTCACGGCGATCACGGACCCAGCGGGCGCGGACACGCGCGCATGGCGCGTAGTAGACGCGGACCCCACGGCCAAAACTCGTCTTCGACACCGGCGGACACATCAAGGCCGCGTACGACCGGTAGAAGGTCGGCTTGGAGATCCCCAAGATCTCGCGGAGTTCGTCGGCTGTGACCCGCTCGGCGGCCATGCGGGCGAATCCTACCGGCTCGGATGCGTCTGGGGTAACGAGTCGATGGTGATATTAAGGTGAGACTATGGTGAGATGAAGCAGATGTCTCCCAGCAACTCCAGGGGTCCAAGTGTCTGCGGTCACGGTCCAGATCTTCGCGGAAGGCTCTGTGGCGGCCGATATCGGCTCGAGGACGTGATCGGGTGGGGCGGCACCGCGTGCGTCTACGCAGGTCTTGATGTTCATCTGCGGCGGCCGGTGGCGGTCAAGGTTGTGCATCCCGAGCACGCGCGCAGCGATGATCAGCGGCGACGGGTCCAGCAAGAGGCTCGCCTGCTCGCGCTCGTCGAGCACCCGCATGTCACATCGCTCCTCGACTTCGGCGTTGAGCTCCGCGACGACGACGGGGAGGCGCTCTGCTTCCTCGTCATGCCGCTGGTCGGCGGCGTGACGCTACGCGAGCTGGTTCTGGCCGGGGCGATCGCTTGGCCGCGAGCAGTCGCCCTGAGCCGCCAGATCCTCTCCGGTCTCGCGGCGATCCACTGCGCCGGCGCACTTCACCGGGATCTCAAGGCCCAGAACTGTCTTGTAGGCCGTCGTGACGGGAGGGAGCATCTGTGGATCCTCGACTTCGGGCTGGCCAAGGCCGTCGTACCTGGCCTCATCTCTCAGGCCCCACGGTCGCTCACGGGCGCTCTGGTCGGCACGCTGCCCTACCTCTCTCCAGAGCAGGCACAGGGGCTCGGTGTCGACGCCCGCTCGGACCTCTATGCTGTCGGTGTTCTCCTCTTTGAGCTGCTCACGCGACGGCTCCCTTTTATCGGCACGGACTACGAGGTGTTGACATCGATCGTCGAACGGGCACCGCCGCCGCTGCGGACTTTGGTACCCGGAGCAGTGTTCCCGGCATCGCTCGAAGCTGTCGTTTCGCGGGCGCTCGCGAAGGATCCTCGTCAACGCTACTGGACAGCTTCGGCTTTTGACGCCGCGTTGGTCGAGGTGCTCGAAGAAGAGGAGCGCGCCGATGAGCTGAGCTGGTCCTGTGGTCGCTCACCCACGCATGCAGGTTGCGACGAGGCCCGGTCCTCTCTCGCTGCATGGTCATGCTTCGAGTACGAGCGCGCCGATCGGATGGCGAAGCGCGCGGCTCGGCTCGATCATGGGTGGTCGCCCCTTGCCCTGCTGATGAGTTTGCTGCCCGATGAGTGACTCGGCCGGTTGGAGATCGCCTCAGCTCAGCGCACTGGAAGGACACGTGGAGGGCCGGAGTCGATGGCCCCTATTCGCCGAACCTCCTCGGTGTCGCCCTCGGACCCGTAGAGGTGATCTCCTTGGGATATGCGAGCGCTCCAGTAGGAGACGGCTCAGCCGCCGAGGACAGCGCGACGTCTATACTCAACTATCTTGCGTCCATGGGGGGGGCCGGGGACAAGACCGACCTCCCCAGCATCATCATCGCACTCTACAAGTACGTCGGCTACAGAAAAATCAACACCCACTATTACTGTTCTGCGTGCAGTTGCAGCAGCAGTGGTGAGAATATTCGTCTCGCGAACGACCTGCGCTTTCCAGAGCGCAGTGTCGACGCCGGTCAGAAACCGACGAAATCGCCGACGTTGGGTGAGCAGGTGGACAGGCTGATCGCCTGAACACCCTGCCTTCCTTACACAGGAGGCGGTCGATTCTAGGGCGGGGCGAATTCATGGCGTGAGAGCTCGGCGCGGGGTCGAGAGATCCGCTACGAGAGGAGAAGAGCAGCCTAGGGAGAAGGGCGAGCGCCGAGACCTGCCGGCCCCTACGAAGAAGAGCGGAGTCAAGCCGCATAAGAACGGTGTCCACTTTTTGGGGGAAGGCCAGACAGCGCGACTCACGGAACGGTCGCACGGAGGCGCGCGTGGCATGCGGCGACCCCTTTGGCTGCCAACTCAGGCGTCTCGCCGAGGTATTGCTCACGAGCGGTGGGCGAGGCACAGCCGCGGATGCGGGCGCGGATGTAACGAAGCCACATCGGATCCATGAGAGAGGCTCCGGTCTTCGCGTTCCACAGCCTTGCGGTTCCATCGCTGGACGCGGTCAGGACCCTCTCTCCGTCTCCCGAGAACACAGCGCTACGGACCGCCCTCTCGTGCTTGAGGGTCACTGGCTCACCGGTCCGGGCGTTCCACACCCGCGCGGTTCCATCGTCGGACGCGGTCACGACCCTCTCTCCGTCGCTCGAGAACACCGCGCTAAAGACCCAAGAATCGTGGATGAGAGGGGGGCTCACCAGTTCACCTGTCTGGGTGTTCCACACCAGTGCGGTTCCATCCTCGGACGCGGTTACGACCCTCTCTCCGTCTCTCGAGAACACCGCGCTAAAGACTGTCAGGATGTGTTTGAGGGGGGGGCTCACCAGCTCACCTGTCTGGGCGTTCCAC
>Ga0316189_10004914_pt1 | contig 12809 bp, 8 predicted proteins | sample LowCovwburrow_MG_FD_204930 | JGI IMG/M metagenome (GOLD analysis project Ga0316189, IMG submission 204930) | Coastal sediment microbial communities from Maine, United States - Lowes Cove worm burrow | ecosystem: Environmental > Aquatic > Marine > Coastal > Sediment | place: USA: Maine... | reverse complement strand
CCAAGACGGTGCTGGAAGCGGTCGAGGCTGGAGTGTCTTCGGTGCGTGCGGTCCTCGACGAATTCAACGAGCTCAGCATGAAGCTCGGTGAGCCGATGAGCGATGACGAGATGGCGAAGCTGCTCGACCGGCAGGGAGCGCTTCAAGACAAGATCGATGCGGTCGACGGCTGGAACTTAGAGAGCACGCTAGAGATCGCGATGGACGCGCTTCGCTTGCCGCCCGCTGACGCCGACCCGAACTTGCTATCGGGTGGTGAGAAGCGCCGGGTCGCGCTTTGCCGCTTGTTGCTCGAGAAGCCGGAGCTCTTGTTGCTCGACGAGCCGACCAACCATCTGGACGCCGAGTCAGTCGCCTGGTTGCAGGGCTACCTCCAGAAGTATCCGGGCTGCGTGATCCTGGTCACCCACGATCGGTATTTCTTGGACGAGATTGTGGAGTGGATACTCGAGCTGGACCGCGGCGAGGCGCACCCCTTCAAGGGCAACTATTCTCAGTGGCTCGAGGCCAAGGAGGCGCGGCTCGCCCAAGAAGAGAAGAAAGACAGCGCTCGGAAGCGCAAGATCACGCGGGAGCTCGAATGGGTGCGGGCGTCACCGAAGGCCAGGCAGGCCAAGAACAAGGCGCGTATCACCGCGTTCGAGAGCCTGGTCGCCGACGCGGCCAAGGCCCGTGGTGACGCTAACGAAATTCGTATTCCTCCGGGGCCGCGGCTCGGAACACAGGTGTTTGAAGTCAATGGGGTGAGCAAAGCGTATGGCGACAAGCTCCTGTTCGACGACCTCAGCTTCATCGTGCCGCGCGGGGCGATCGTTGGCATCGTGGGGCCGAACGGCGCTGGTAAGACGACCTTGTTTCGAATGCTGGTTGGCGAAGAGACACCCGACGCGGGGAGCATCACCGTCGGTGAGACCGTCGCTCTCTCGTATGTCGACCAGAGCCGCGATTCGCTCGATGACGCCAACAACGTCTTCAAGGAGATCACAGACGGCGCTGACGAGATCGACGTCGGTGGCGGGACGGTGAAATCGCGGGCCTACGTCGGCTGGTTCAACTTCCGCGGCAGCGATCAACAAAAGCCCGTCAAGAACCTCTCGGGCGGCGAGCGAAACCGCGTGCACCTCGCTAAGCTGCTCAAGAGCGGCGGCAACGTGTTGCTCCTCGACGAGCCGACGAACGACATCGACGTCGACACCTTGCGTTCACTCGAAGAAGCGATCCTCGCCTTCCCTGGATGCGCCATGATCATCAGCCATGATCGCTGGTACCTCGACCGCATCTGCACGCACATCCTCGCGTTCGAAGGCGACAGCCGCGTCGTCTGGCACGAAGGCTCCTACGCCGACTACGCCGCCGATCGAAAAGCCCGCCTAGGCCACGACGCCGACATCCCCCACCGAATCAAATACCGAAAGTTCTCCAGATAGGGACACTCTCCTACCCTCCAAGTACCCGAGATCAGGTAGTTTCTCAGGCAAAGATCGCAGCGCTGCCCGTTCGAGACCTCGGGGAGGCGCTCTCGTGGATGTGCTCAAGGCGTTGCGATCTTTGCCTGGGGATCGCTGTGGTTTCGGGAGGTTAGGGGGTAGGAGAGTGTCCCCTTAAGAGTAATTCGGTGATTTCTGGTTCTAGGGCGGAGTGGCCGGAGTGGGGGGCGATGTTTAGGGTGCTGCGGGGCCAGGCGCGGTGGAGCTCGTAGGCGCTTTCGGCTGGGCAGACGATGTCGTAGCGGCCCTGGACGATGAGGGCCGGGATGTGCTGGATGCGGTGGATGTTGTTGAGGAGCTGGTTGTCATCTTGGAAGAACCCGCCGTTGATGAAGTAGTGGCACTCGATGCGGGCGAATGCCTCTGCAAAGGTTGCGTCGCCCGTGCGTTCGATCACCGCCGGGTCGGGGATGAGTCTGCTGGTGCTGCCTTCCCACATGCTCCATGCGCGCGCCGCCCGAATGCGCTCTGAGCGGTCGGTGCTGGTGAGGCGGCGGTAGTACGCGTCCACCAGGTTGCCCCGCTCCTCTACCGGAATCGGCTCGAGATACTTCTGCCAAGCCTCAGGGAAGATTCGGCTGGCCCCTTCTTGGTAGTACCAGTCGATCTCGCGTTGCCTGAGCAGGAAGATGCCCCGCAGCACCATGTCCGTGACGCGTTCCGGATGCTCTTGGGCGTAGGCTAGGGACAGAGTGCTTCCCCATGAGCCGCCGAACAGCTGCCAGCGCTCGATGCCGAGGTGCTCCCGTATTCGCTCCATGTCGTCGATCAGATCCCAGGTCGTGTTCTTTTGGAGCTCCGCGTGGGGTGTGCTGCGGCCGCAGCCGCGCTGATCGAACAGAATGATGCGGTATGCATCAGGGTCCCAGAACCGGCGGTGCACTGGGCTAGAGCCGCCGCCTGGCCCTCCATGTACGAAAACCGCCGGCTTCCCCTCGGGATTGCCACATTGCTCGAAGTAGACCGAATGCACCTCATCGACCCGGAGGTGCCCGGAATCGTACGGCTCGATCTCTGGAAATAGCCCCGCCATTGGCAGTGCGAATGACAGCACGTTCGCGGACTGGCGCAACCGACCACAGTGACTATCTTGCCGCCCGGGCATGGGCCAGAACGAATACGAGCGCCGCCGTACCTTTGCGATCATCTCGCATCCGGATGCCGGTAAGACGACATTGACCGAGAAGCTTCTGCTCTACGGGGGAGCCATCCATGCGGCCGGCGCGGTCAAGTCACGCAAGGCAAAGCGCTCGGCCGTCAGCGATTGGATGGCGCTCGAAAAGCAGCGCGGCATTTCGGTCACGACCTCGGTCTTGCAGTTCGAGTACGACGACATTCGCTGGAACCTCCTCGACACGCCGGGCCACAACGACTTCAGCGAGGACACGTATCGCACGCTGATGGCAGCCGACTGCGGCATCATGATTCTCGACGCGGCAAGGGGCGTCGAGCCGCAGACTCGCAAGCTCTTTCACGTGTGCCGGATGCGCAACACGCCGGTCGTCACGTTCATCAACAAGATGGATCGACCCGCCCGCGATGCCTTCGCCTTGATGAGCGAGGTCGAAGAAGTGCTGGGCGTGAGCACGGTGCCGTTCACTTGGCCGATCGGAAGCGGCGATTTGTTCCAAGGGGTTTACGATCGCATCAACAAGCTCGTGATTCGTTTCGAGCGCTCGAGCGAGGGCCAGGCGAAGCGCGCGGTGATGAAGGTCACCGGGCTCGACGACCCCGAGCTCGACGCGCTGCTCGGCGAAGAGCCAGCGCAAACTCTACGTGACGAGGTCGAGCTCCTCGACGGTGCTGGCGAGGAATGGGACCAAGAGCGCTTCCTCGCCGGTGAAATCACGCCGGTCTTCTTCGGAAGTGCCCTCACCAATTTCGGCGTCGAGCCCTTCTTGCGTTCGTTCAAGGGCCTTTGCCCTCCGCCCGGTGAGCGCCAGGCGACCGGAGACGTCGTCGTGAGCCCGGACGACGATCGTTTCAGCGCATTTGTTTTCAAAGTCCAGGCCAACATGGATCCGTCCCACCGGGACCGGATCGCGTTCGCTCGAATCTGCTCTGGCAAGTTCGAAGGTGGGATGCGCGTCCACCACTTCCGGCTCGGCAAAGAGATTCGTCTCAATCGGGCCGAGCAGTTCTTCGCGCAAGAGCGCGAGAGCGTGCTGGAAGCGTACGCGGGCGACATCGTGGGCCTCTACGACCCAGGGCTGTTCCGAATCGGTGACACGCTTTCGACGAACGGACCGATGAGCTTCGACGCGGTTCCGCAGTTCTCACCGGAGCATTTCGGGCGTCTGCAGCTCCTCGATCCGCTCAAGCGGAAGCAACTTCAAAAAGGCATCCAGGAGCTTTCGGAAGAAGGCACCGTGCAGCTCTTCATGGAGCCGGGTCGTGAGAAGGATCCGGTGTGCGGTGTTGTGGGTCGCTTGCAGTTCGATGTGCTCATGTTCCGTCTCGAGCACGAGTACGGAGCTAGGGTCACATTCGACCTGCTGCCCTACCAGCACGCGCGCTGGGTGACTGGGGCGGCAGACTGTAAGGAACTGAAGGCGAAGCGAGTCCCGATGGCCGTCGTCGACCGGGATAATCGCCCGGTAGCGCTGTTTCGCGATCAGTGGGAGCTCGGCCGCGCCGAGCGCGACAACGAGAATTGGACCTTTCACGAGACCGCCCGGATCGTGGCGGCCGCGTGAATACGGGGGTGAAGGGCCCGTCCAAAACCGGCATACTTGATGGCAAGGGGGAACGAGCAAATGATGAAGAACGCCACCAGAGTCGGTCTGATCTTGGCTGCGTGCATGGCAGTCCCAGCGGTTTCTCAGGCCGATGCCACCACGTTCCGAGTGCAACCTGACGGCAAGAGCCGAGTGATTTTCGTCTCGGACGCGCCGCTTGAGACCATGACGGGGAAAAGCTCGAAGGTGAGCGGCACCCTGACCGTCGATCCGGCGGACATCAGCCAGACGAAGGGCTCATTCAAAGTGCCGGTCGTTTCGATGACTACCGACAACGACCTGCGCGACGAGCACCTGCAAGGCGATGGTTGGCTCGACGCCAAGAAGACCCCGAACATCCATTTCGAGATCACTGAGGTCATCCTGGGCAAGAAGGATTCGCAGGAGCTCAAGTCGGGCAAGGACCGCAAGGTTCAGGTCAATGGCAAGTTCACCGCTCACGGTGTGAGCAAGCCCGTCATCGCGAAGGGGACCGTGAACTGGTCCGGCAATCAGCTTCACATCAAGGCGAAGTTCACCGTGGCGCTCGAAGACCACAATATCTCGGTTCCTTCAATCGTCCGGCTGAAGGTCGCGAACGACATTGCCGTGTCCGTCGACCTCTGGGCCGTCGCGAAGTAGCTGGACGACCCTCAGCCCCCTCCCGGATGCGTCGCATCGGCTTCACGGGGAAGGAGGCCGGTGCGCTCGAGCAGGGGATCGAGGTCTGGCCCTCGCCCCATGAAATTCTCGTAGAGCTTCTCGGCATCTTCGCTGTTGCCCTTCGATAGGATCGCGTCTCGGAACGCGCGCCCTACCTCGGGGTTGGTGATGCCTTCGCGCTTGAAGCGGGTGAAGGCGTCGGCGTCCAGCACCTCCGCCCATTTGTAGCTGTAGTAGCCGGATGCGTAGCCGGTTGGATGAGCGAAAACGTGGCCGAAGCCCGCGAGCATCGCGTAGTCGTCGGGAAGCTTGGTCGACGAATGGGCCTGGATGATCTCTCGCGCATAGTCCATCACCTCGCCGTGTCGCGCCGGGTCGTAGTCGCGGTGAAGCGCGAGGTCGACCCCGGCAAAGCCCAACTGCCGCATCTGATCGTTAGCGGCACGGTAGGTCCGCGCACGGACCATCTTTTCGTAGAGCGTGTCCGGGATTCGTTCGCCGGTTTCGTAGTGCGCCGCGAAAAGGTCGAGGCCGCTCCGCTCCCAACACCAGTTCTCCATGATCTGCGAGGGCAGCTCTACGAAGTCCCAGGCGACGTTCGTGCCGGCGAGGCTCCGCACGCTCACGCGGCTGAAGCAGTGGTGCAGCAAATGGCCGAATTCGTGAAAGAGGGTTTCGACCTCGCGATGCGTCAGAAGCGCAGGTTTGCCGCCGACGGGCGGATTGACGTTCGCGCAGAACAAGCCGAGTTGCGGCTGCGGCAGACCTTCCTGATAAGGAGCGCTGATGAGCGAGTTCATCCAGGCGCCCCCGCGCTTGTTCTCGCGCGGAAACAGGTCGACGTAGAAGGCAGCGATCATCGTGCCGTCGGGGTCATGGATGGCGTAGGACCTGACCTCGGAGTCCCAGACTTTAGCGTCCCGCTCGAGGATCTCGATTTCGTAGAGCGCTTGCGCGGTCGCAAAGAGGCCGTCGAGCACGTGGTCGAGCGGGAAGTAGGGCCGAAGCTCCTCTTCGTTGAAATCGTATTTCGCCTGCCGTTGTTTCTCCGCGTAGTAAGCGATGTCCCAGGGCTCGAGCACCTTGGCCGAGTCGCCTTCGATCTCGTTCCGAAAGGCTTGAAGCTCCTGGTTTTCCAGCTCGAACGCCTCCTCGGTTCGCCTGCGGAGATCATCGATGAACGCCTTTGCCTTCGCGCCTGCTTTGGCCATTCGATCTTCGGTCACCAGGTCGGAGAAATCCGAGTAGCCGAGCAGCTCGGCCTTGGCACGACGAAGCTCCAGAATTCGTCCGATGAGCTTGCGGTTGTCGCGCTCGCCCGAGACCGCCCGCGTGTTGTAGGCGCGCCACACATGCTCGCGGATTTCGGAGTCGTCCAAGTACGTCAGCACGGCAATCATGCTCGGCGCGTGCAGCGTGAACCTCCAACCCCGCAGGCCCTTTTCGCTCGCGTTCTCCGCCGCCGCGTGCTTTGCGCTGTCGGGTAGGCCGGCAAGCTTGCTTTCGTCGCTGATGAGGAGCTCGAAGGCATTGGTTTCGTCCAAGACGTTCTGCGAGAAATCCGTCGTCAGCTTGCTGAGCTCGACCTCAACCGCCTGCAGCTGGGCTTTGTCTTCGGGACAGAGCCCAGCGCCGTGCCGCCGGAAGTCGTCGAGCGTCTTTTTCAAGAAGCGTTTCTCGGTGGGCGGAAGCGCGGCTGCTTCATCCGTTTCCGCAAACGCGCGCACGGCCTTATAGAGCCCGTCGTTCATCGCGAGCGCAGACCAGAACGCGCTCACCTTCGGGTGTGTCGCGTTGTATGCGGCGCGCAACGCGTCGTTGGTTGCAACGCTTTCCAGATGGCCGACTACAGTCGACGCCCGTTCGAGCATCTCGGTGGCCTTCTCGACGGCGCTCAGCGTATTGGCGTAGCTGCGAGGCTCCTCGCTCGTCGCGATGGCATCGATACTGGTCTGGGCCTGGGCGATGAGCTCATCGATTGCCGGCTCGACCTGCACGGCTTCGATTTGGTCGAAGGGAATCTCGAATCCAAGTCGGATCAACGGGTTAGACATCGCTGAAGCCTAGCAGCGGGACCGGGTTTGCGTGGCTCCCTACCAAATGGTAGAGAACCGGGTCGGGCGCCAGGAGCTCCAGCGCACCGGCGACTCGGGAGAATCGATATGGCGGTACCTTCGCGTTACATCCTCCACCAGGGGCCGATGCTCGGCGCCCTTGCCCGGGCGGCTTTCGTCGCCGTCAAGAGCGCGTCCGGGCAACCCAACCAAGCGCCGGCCGAGGTTCCCGGCCCGATTGTTTCGGCGAGGATCCCCCCGCGACCCGCCGACCTGGTTCGCGATTATATTCGCCACGTGGGCGGAGACCCTGGCTGGTATAGGGGCCGGGTCCCTGCGCATCTGTTCCCGCAGTGGGTCTTCCCGCTCCAGGCTCGCGGCATCGAAGGGCTCCAGTACCCGATCCAGCGTGTTCTCAACGGAGGCAGCCGCCTGCAGATGAACGCGCCTCTTCCACTCGGCGAGCCCTACGAGCTCAAAGTGCAGCTCCTCGACATCGACGACAACGGTCGACGCGCCGTGGTTCATCAGCGCGCAACGACGTCGACCTCGACTCATCCAAAGGCGATCGTTTGCGATGTCTACGGCATCGTCCCGCTAGGCGGTGGCGACAAGTCGACCAAGCGCAAAGATGATCGACCTCGCGTTCCGGTCATGGCCAAGGAGCTCGCACGTTGGAAGCTCGGGACTCACGTCGGTCTGGAGTTCGCCAAGCTCACCGGGGACTTCAATCCGATTCATTGGATTGCGCCCGCGGCTCGTGCCAACGGCTTTCGCAACGTCATCAACCACGGCTTCTCCACGATGGCTCGTGCCATCGAAGGCTTGAACCGTTCGCTTTTCTCTGGCGACGTGAGCCGGCTCGAATCGATCGACGTGAAGTTCACCAAGCCCTTGGTGCTCCCGGCCAAGGTCGGCCTCTACATCGAGGATGACAGTGTGTTCGTAGGGGACGCTCCCGGCGGCCCCGCCTATCTAGTTGGAACCTATTCAGTGAGGAGCTGAGCTCGAATGACGGATCTTCTGCTCGAGAACGAGAACGCGCGAAAACTGGTCAAGACCCTTGGCCTCCCGATTCCTGTGCCAGAGAGACTGGCGCGGGCCAAAGGCCCCTACGAGGAGCGGCCGCTCGACGACAAGAAGGTGCTGGTCTGCGGCGTTGGTGCGCTGCAGGGCGTGCTTGCCCAGATCCTGACCAAGGCCGGCGCCAATCCCTGGGTCGTCGGAACCTCGGAAGCCGCCCTACAGCCTTTTGTCGGCCCCGGCGAGGCTTGGGCGAGGGCGCCAAAGCTCGTGGCGCCTGGGGAGGCGCCGGAAGGCGAGCGCATCGACGCCATCGTGTTCGACGGCACGGGCCTCGAGACTCCCGAGGACCTTCATCAGCTCTATGCCTTCATCCATCCCTGGATTCGCCGGCTCAATCGCTCCGGACGAGTCGTGGTGATCGGTCGTCCCGCCGCCGACGCTAAGAAGCCGATTCATGCGGCAACCCGCGCGGGCCTCGAAGGCTTCACTCGGAGCCTCGCAAAGGAAATTGGCGCCAACGGATCGATCGCGAACTCCGTGTTCGTGCAAGAGGGCGCCGAGCCGCGACTCGACGGCGTGCTTCGCTTCCTCTTGTCACCACGGTCCGCATACATCAGCTGCCAGCCCTTCCACATCACGACTCTTGCCAAGGGCGAAGAGGCGCCGCCGGACACGCACGTGCTGGGCGGAAAGGTGGCGCTCGTCACCGGCGCGGCGCGCGGCATCGGCGAAGCGACCGCCGAGCTCCTCGCCGCCGAAGGCGCGCATGTGGTTTGTCTAGACCGGCCCGCCGATGACGCGCCGTGCAGCAAGGTCGCGCAGCGGATCGGCGGCTCCACACTCCTGGTCGACATCACCGATGTGGATGCGCCGCAACGAATCGCCGCTGAGCTCAAGGAGCGCTTCGGTGGCGTGGATATCGTGGTGCACAACGCCGGCGTGACACGCGACAAGACACTCGGGCGCATGCAGCCCGACGCCTGGGACATGGCGGTCGACATCAATCTCGGCGCCGTCATTCGCATCACCGACACGCTGCTTCGGGACGATGTCCTCAGGCCAGCGGGGCGGGTCATTTGCCTCTCGTCGGTCTCCGGAATCGCCGGAAATCGCGGGCAAACGAACTATTCGGCGGGCAAGGCGGGCATCGTCGGCTTCGTCGAGGCGCTGGCGGCCAAGGTCGCCAAGAAGGGCATCACCGTCAACGCGATCGCGCCGGGCTTCATAGAGACGCGGCTCACCAATGCAATGCCGGTAGCGCTCCGAGAGGTCGCGCGCCGCATGGCGGCCGTAGGGCAGGGCGGAAAACCCGAAGACGTCGGTCAGGCGATCACCTTTCTAGCAACACCCGGCGCCGTAGGACTCAGCGGTCAAACCGTTCGCGTCTGTGGTGGCGCACTCATAGGAGCATGAAGATGGCTAAGAAGAAGAATGGTTGGGGCAAGAAGCGACGCGCAGTCGTCGTAGCCGGCGTTCGGACCCCGTTCGTCAAAGCCTTCGGGAAGTTTCTCAAGCTCGACAGCATCGACCTGGGTGACATCGCCGTACGAAAGCTCCTCGAGCAGACGGACGTTCCGCACCAAGAGATCGACAGCATCGTTTGGGGCGGAGTCATCCTTCCTTCGCACGCGCCCAACATTGCGCGGGAGATTGCACTCGACTTGCGTCTTCCGCCGAGCGTCGAAGGCATGACCTGCACCCGCGCCTGCGCGTCGGGTCTGCAAGCCGTCACACTCGCGGCTGCGGCGATCGAGCGCGGGGAAGCGGACGTGGTGATCGCGGGTGGTTCGGACTCTACGAGCAACGCCGCGCTCAACCTGCCTCAGAAGGCGGTTCACGCGCTCGCCCCGCTTGCCTTCGGAAAAGCCTCCACGCCTGCTGACTATCTCGGGGTCCTGTCCCAGTTGATGCCGATCACCGAAATCCTCCCGAAAATGCCCAAAATTGCGGAGCGCACGACGGGCGAGGTGATGGGCGAGTCCGCCGAATCGATGGCGAAACGCAACGAGATCACGCGCGAGGAGCAGGATCGTTTTGCGGAGCGTTCGCATCATCGCGCGGCCGAAGCGATCGCCTCGGGACGTTTCGATCACGAGGTCACCGCAGTAGAGGCGCCGGACGGCTGGGTGCACGCCGACAACCTCGTCCGTGGCGATACCACTTTCGAGAAGCTCTCGAAGCTCCGTCCCGTGTTCTCAAAGGACGGTACCGTCACCGCGGGCAATGCATCGCCTTTGACCGACGGTGCGGCCGCGGTCTTGCTGATGAGCGAGGACAAGGCACGCGCCCTCGGATACAAGCCGCTTGCTGCATTTCGCAGCTGGTCGTACGTCGGTGTCGACCCGGCAGATCAATTGCTGATCGGGCCTGCCCTGGCGATGCCGCAGGCGCTCGATCGCGCTGGGATGGAGCTCAAGGACATGAGCATGGTCGACATGCACGAAGCGTTCGCGGCGCAGGTGCTCTCGGTGACCAAGGCGCTTGCGAGCAAGGGTTTTGCCGAGTTGAGGCTTGGCAGGAGCAAGGCCGTCGGCGAAATCGACGAGGACAGCTTCAACATCTACGGTGGCTCGCTTTCGATCGGGCATCCGTTTGGAGCCACTGGCGCGCGAATGGTGACCACGGTAGCCAACGAGCTGGCGAACAGCGGCAAAGAGACGGCCCTGCTCGGGATCTGCGCGGCAGGCGGCCTCGGGGCGGCGGCCGTGCTCGAAGCGGTCGGCTGAGCGTGCGCGCGGGGGTAGCACTTGCGGTGGTGCTCCTGCTCGTCTGCGCCGGCTGCACGAAAAGGGAGCCACAGGGTCCGGGCCCCATCGTCACTTTGGATACCGAGGTCCCCGGCTTGTCAGGGCTCACCTCGGATGATCACGGTGCTTTTTGGGCTCCGGGCGAAGATGGGGGTTCGGTTCTCCGGATCGATCCGGAGACCTTCGGCGTCACCCGCTACCTGGTGGTGGGCGCGCCGCCCGGGACCGATCTCGAGGCGATGGCCTGGGTCGACGGGACGCGATTCCTGCTCGGCACCGAAACCCAAGAGAAGGGCCGGCTCCAGGATGTGCTCCTCGATGGCAGGCTCGATGCCGGAAGATTCGTGGTGACCGCAGTCGGCAAGCTCGAATACGCTCGCTGGCAGCTGACCGCTCCAGATAACCGTGGCATCGAGGGGATTTGTCACGTAGATGGCCTCTTCGTGTTGGCGACGGAGCTCGTGGAACCGCAGCGCAATCGCCGATGGGCACCCCTTGGGATGTTTGATCCGAAGACGCAGGCCTGGACCGCGCACCGGGTACAGCTCACGAGCAAGACAGGGAAGCTCGCGGCGCTTAGCTGCAAGCTCATCGGCGAGTCCGTAGTGGCGATCGCCGTCGAGCGCCACTACGGCGTCTCCCGCCTCATTCGTTTCCAGATCCCCAGGGGGCCCGAGGGGCAGTGGATCGAACCGACCCTCGTCGCAGATCTGTCTGAGCTCGTCTCGCCGCTGCCGAACTTCGAAGGGCTCGTCTGGATGGAGGACGGGTCGGCGGTCCTCGTCACTGACAACAAGCACCGGGGTGCTACGGGCGACCCCAGCCGGCTCTACACCATCCCCGCGCGTGTGATTCAATGAGGCCCGCTGCGCTTGCTCTCCTGGTGACCTTGGCTCTCGCCCGAAGCGTACTGGCCCAGCCGCTCGAGCTGAGTACTGAGGTCACCGAGCACGTTCGGGCGATTCACGCGCGCAATTCGGACTTGCTCGACGACGCGTTCTCGAAGATGGGCGGCTCGAGCGTCGCGAGCAAAGCATTTTTGCACTGCTTCGCGGCACCCTACGTCGAGCTCGGCGAATACGAGGCTCTTTCCGAGACCGTCGCGTACTTCGCGAACGGCCGGCGCAACTCCTTCAACCGCGAAAGCCAAGCGGCGGGCGTGAGCTGGAATCTCCGATACGTCCTTGGCGGACGTCCCGCCAGCTTCCGAAAAGAGCTGCAGCTCACTCAGGCACGCTGGGCACTCGTCTTGTTCGGCGGCAACGATGCACAAAACGAAAACGAGCGCGTCTACTTGAAGCGCCTGGTGTACCTAGTCGAAGAGCTCGAGTCGATGGGCGTCGTCCCGATCCTCGGTTCGGCACTGCCGAGAAGAAACGCCCACAAGGACCGATGGATTCGTCGCTTCAACGCGATCACCGAAGCGGTCGCCAAGCACTGGTCACTCCCGTTCATCGACTACCACGCCTCGCTGAGCGCCTTGCCGCGCAAAGGGCTTGCACGAGACGGCGTGCACCCGAACGTGCTTGGACACGGTGGCTTGCAGGCAGCCTGTCAGTTGACGGACAGGGGGCTGCGCTACGGGAACAATGTGAGGAATCTGTTGACGCTGGAGATGCTTGACGCGCTGCTGAGGGTCGTGGGCGCGGCGGGCATCGACAGCGGCGTTGACACTGGCACTGGCACGGGCGCTGGCACGGACGCTGGCGCTGGCGCTGGCACTGGCGCTGGCGCTGGCACTGGCACTGACACTGGCACGGACACGGACACTGGCACGGACACGGACACGGACACGGGCACTGACGCTGGCACTGACGCTGGCACTGACGCTGGCACTGACGCTGGCGCTGACGCTGGCACTGACGCTGGCACTGGCACTGGCACGGACACGGTCCCCGAAACGGCCCCCGATCCCTTCCCCTTCTCCGATCTCATCTCCAAACCCAGTCTCCCCCCCTCCGAGGCCCTCCCCAGGAACTGCGGCGCCTCCCAGTCGGGGTCCCGCGTTTACCGTCATCGGGTCGAGCTTGGCGAGCGTACTCGGCTTCGGGCGTCCGCTTTGGACCTTGCCGGTTATAAGCACCGGGTTTTGTGGGTTCGTGTCGGGGCGGATGG
>Ga0316189_10004912_pt1 | contig 12812 bp, 9 predicted proteins | sample LowCovwburrow_MG_FD_204930 | JGI IMG/M metagenome (GOLD analysis project Ga0316189, IMG submission 204930) | Coastal sediment microbial communities from Maine, United States - Lowes Cove worm burrow | ecosystem: Environmental > Aquatic > Marine > Coastal > Sediment | place: USA: Maine... | reverse complement strand
CCAGCTTGATCATGTTGACGCCATTGGTGGCAAATCCGCCCATGGCCTTGAACAGGGCCGCCGGCACATTGCGCACCGTGAAGATGAACGACGTGATGACGGGCGCATCTTCAGGTGCTGCATCATCAGGTTCCGCGGACATGATGACAAACCGGGTCGTATTGTGATCTTCATCCTCAATGTCAGCCCGCATAACCTCCAGACCGTAGATCTCCGCCGCCTTTTTCGTGGCAATCACTGCAGTTGAACGATCACCCGATTGGGCCAGGGCCGCAGCGGCGCCGGCGGTGTCTACGGCGGCAACCGCTTCCAGCCCCATTTCCGCCGTCAACCGGCGGCACTGACCCAACGCATGGGTGTGTGAGGTAACTCGTTTCAAATCTTCAGGTTTTGTGCCGGGCAATACCAGCAACTGGTGACGAACCCTGAGGAAATGCTCGCCGGTGATGAACAGGTCAGAGGCCGGCATGAGGTGATGTATATCGGCGACCCGGCCCGCGACAGTGTTATCAATCGGTATCATGGCGAGTGCCGCCTCGCCCGATGCGACTGCAGCAAATGCGTCTTCAAACGTGCGGCAGGCAAACGGTTCATGGTCCGGACACGCTTCCATACATGCCTGGTGTGAATTGGCTCCCGGTTCACCCTGATAGGCGATCTTTCGGCTGTTGGCCGCCATGATAAAAACCTTCTTCGTCAATCTGTTTTGATGTATTGCCGGACAGCAGCGCGGCATAAGGACACTTTGCGCCTTATAAGTGTTGCGCGCGCGCATAGAAACAATTAGTTTCCGCGCGAATTCGGAAGGGGTAAAGTGACCGGATGGCAGCATCCGATGTCACAACAGATTGTTTGAGGGCTAGCATGTTCGGAATCGACACAATGACTATCAACAAGATCGCCGGCGCCGGTTTGGGTGCTGTGCTGCTTGTGATGGGACTGAATATCGTCGCAGATGGTGTTTATCATGCAGAGGCGCCTGAACAAACGGCAATAGCTATTGAGCTTCCGGAAGCCGAGGGCACGGAGACCGCTGCCGAGGCCGATGCGCCGAAAGTTTCGCTCGCCAGCCTGCTGGCGTCTGCCGATGTTGCAAAGGGCGAAAACGCATTCAAGGCGTGTAAAGCCTGTCACACGGTTGAAGATGGCGGCAAGAACAAGGTCGGCCCCAACCTGTACGACATTGTTGATCATGCAATCGGAACCCGCGACGGGTTCGCCTATTCCGACGCGATGAAGGCAAAGGCGTCCGAGAAATGGACGTTTGAAAACCTGAACGCTTTCATCACCAAGCCAAAGGACTGGGTACCCGGCACCAAAATGGGCTATGGCGGCATGAAGGGCGATGCCAAGCGAGCCGACCTTCTGGCTTATCTGCGCACGCTGTCTGCAAATCCTGTTGCGTTACCGGCCGATGAAGCAGCTTCGGAAGAAGCGCCGAAGGCAGAAGAAGCAGCGGCAGACCAGCCGGCGCAGGCGGAAACTTCGACCGAACAACCAACGACAACGGAACCTGCAGCGGAACAGCCGAAAGAATAAAGTGGTCCATATGAGGGCCGACGCGTTCACGACATGATTACGAAGAATTCACACCGGTAGCCTGCTGCCGGTGTTTTATTTTGTGTGTGAAGCCCATAGACTTCACATTTATGACGTAACGCAATTGTTTATGCTTTTGCCGTTCACAGGAGCTGACCTTGATAGATCGCAGAACCCTACTCCAGCTTACCGCCGCTGCAGGCGCTGCAGGCCTGCCGTTTTCGGTGCAAGACAACGCTCTCGCACAGGCAAATGAATGGCGGCATGGCCTGTCGTTGTTCGGTGATCTTAAATATCCGGCCGGATTTGAAAAATTCGACTATGTGAACGTGGATGCGCCCAAGGGCGGGCGGGCCAGATTGTTCTCTGTCGGCAGCTTTGACAGTCTCAACCCCTTTACCTTCAAGGGCAATGCGACCGGTCTTGTCGGGCTGACAATAGATACCCTGATGACCACATCGATGGATGAGGCCAGCTCGGAATACGGGCTGATCGCGGAATCTGTCAAAATGCCGGAAGATTTTTCGTCCGTGACATTCAAACTGCGCGCAGAAGCCAGGTTCCATGACGGATCGCCGGTAACACCGGAAGATGTGATCTGGTCAATGGTCGAGCTGAAGAAGTCCCACCCGAGGTACAACTTTTATTACAAGAACGTGGTGTCCGGCGAAAAAACCGGCGACCAGGAAGTGACGTTCAAGTTTTCCGAAAGCGGAAATCGCGAATTGCCACAGATCGTCGGTCAACTGCCGGTGCTGTCGAAAGCCTGGTGGACAGGTAAAAATGACAAGGGTGAGACCCGCAATCTGAACGAGACGACACTGGAGGCACCGTTAGGCAATGGCGCCTACAAGGTGGCCAGCGTGAAACCCGGACGATCCATAACGCTGAAAAGAAATGACGATTACTGGGGCAAGGATCTGCCGGTCAATCTCGGGCAGAACAATTTCGATGAGATTTTCACCATCTATTACCGCGACAGCACCGTTGCGCTGGAGGCTTTCAAGGGAGATGAATATGACTTTCGAGTGGAAAACTCCTCGAAAGACTGGGCAACAGCCTATGACTTTCCGGCTGTAAAAAGAGGTGATGTGATCACCGAAGAGATCACGCTCAAAAATTCACAGGGCATGCAGAGTTTTGCCATCAATACCCGGCGCGGGAAGTTTGCAGATGCCCGCGTGCGCAAGGCGTTAAACCTGGCATTCGACTTTGAATGGGCCAATGAAAACCTGTTCTTTGGCCAGTATAAGCGCACCAGCAGCTTTTTTTCGAACTCCGAACTGGCGGCAACCGGCAAACCAGGCGCTGCTGAACTGGCCATACTTGAGCCCCTGAAAGACAAGCTGCCGCCTGAAGTGTTCACCACCGAGTACACCAACCCGGTGTATGGCTCCCAGAAAAACAAACGCACTAATTTGCGGTCTGCCGCCAAACTGCTGCAGGAGGCAGGCTGGACGGTTGATGCCAAGCGGGTATTGCGCAACGCCAAAGGCGAGGCATTTTCGATCGAGTTTCTCCTGGTGTCTCCGCTGTTCGAGCGCATTGTGCTGCCCTATGTGCAACACCTGAATCTGCTCGGCATCCAGACCCGGGTACGTACGGTCGATGACAGCCAGTATACAAGGCGCGTGCAGACCTTCGACTTCGACATTATCGTCGGCAGTTGGGGGCAGTCACTGTCACCGGGCAATGAGCAGCGCGACTTCTGGGGGTCAGCATCTGCCGACCGCAATGGCAGCCGTAACCTGGTCGGCATCAAGGACGAGGCCATTGACGAGTTGATCGACAAGGTGATTTTCGCCAAGGACAGGGGCGACCTTGTGGCTGCCACCAAAGCACTGGACAGGGCTTTGCTGTGGAACCATTTCGTCGTGCCCATGTGGCATATTCCCTATCAGCGCGTCGCCTACTGGAACCGCTTCGGCAAACCGGATACGCAGCCGGATCACTCTCTCGGCTTCCCGTCCATCTGGTGGTTTGATGAAGCAAAAGCTGCAAAGGTAAGATCCTGATGCGGGCAATCTTTGCAGGCGCACTGGGCGCGCTGGTTATAGCCGGTCATGCTGCGGCGGAACCGCGCCACGGCATATCCGCGTTTGGTGAACTGGCCCTGTCTGAAGATTTTGACCGGCTTCCCTATGTCAACCCGGATGCACCGAAGGGCGGGCAGATTACCACACTGGGGACGGCCGGATGGATCACATTCGACAGCCTGAACGGCTTTATCCTGAAGGGCGTCGCGGCGCAGGAACTTACCTTACTGTTCGATACGCTGATGGTGCGCAACCAAAACGAACCGGATGCGGTTTATTCACTGGTTGCAAAGACAGCAGACGTAGCAGCAGACCGGATGAGCGTCACATTTGTACTGGATGAGGCAGCAGCTTTTTCCGATGGCTCAAAACTGACCGCAGACGATGTGTGTGCCACATTCGGCCTGTTGAAAGACAAAGGCCATCCCAGTTACCAGATATCGCTGGGCGATGTGGCAAGCTGCACGGTCGATGCCGAAAACCAGGCCACCTACAAATTCAAAGGCTCGAATGTTCGTGACCTTCCGGCAACCGTTGCCGTGCTGCCGATTTTCTCCAAGGCGTTCTATGAGGCCAATGAGTTCGACAAGACCACGCTGACACCGCCCCTCGGGTCGGGACCGTATAAAGTCAAGCAGCTCAGGCAGGGCCAGTTCATCACCTATGAGCGCCGTCAGGACTATTGGGCGAAGGACAAACCGGTTAATCGCGGGCGATACAATTTCGACGAAATCAAATTATTGTATTTCCGGGACCGGACCGCCGAACTTGAAGCTATCAAGGCAGGGAATCTGGACTTGCGCGAGGAGTTCACCTCAAAAAGCTGGGCCACCGAATACGATATTCCGGCAGTGAAAGAAGGCCGATTGATCAGGGAAACCCTGCCCGATGATCGGGCATCGGGCGCACAGGGTTTCTTCCTGAACATGCGGCGCGACAAGTTTGCCGATATTCGGGTGCGCCAGGCGCTGGATATGGCGTTTGATTTTGAATGGACCAACAAGAACCTGTTTTTCGGTGCCTACCAGCGTACGGGCTCGTTTTTTGAAAACTCGATGCTGCGCGCGTCCGATAAACCAACGGCAGAAGAACTGGCGCTGCTGGAACCGCTGAAAGACATGCTGCCGTCAGCTGCGTTTGACGCTGCCTATGAACCACCGGTCAGCAACGGTTCCGGTCAGGACCGGAAGCTGCTGCGCCAAGCCGCCAACCTGCTGAGCGAAGCAGGATGGGAAGTCAAGAACGGCACCCGGGTCAACGCTGACGGTAAACCGCTGACAGTGGAGTTTCTCATTTTCGCACCAACATTCGAACGCGTCATCGGGCCTTATGTGCGCAACCTCAAACTGTTGGGCATTGCTGCGTCCATCCGCCAGGTGGAAGCCGCGCAATATCAGGAAAGATTGAAGAGTTTTGATTTTGACGTTGCCGTGCAGCGGTTCTCGATGTCCGAAACACCCGGCGTTGAACTGAAGGCGTTTTTCGGATCGGCCAACGCCGAAACACCGGGAAGTTTCAACCTTGCCGGCATCAAGAGCAAAGCCGTGGACACCCTGATAGACAAGATCATGCAGGCTGAGGACCGCCAAACGTTGACGGTTGCTGCAAAAGCACTGGACCGGGTATTGCGGGCCGAACAGTTCTGGGTGCCGCAATGGTACAAGGGTGCACACACGCTGGCTTACTGGGACATATTCGGAAAACCCGAAACCAAACCACGCTTCGCCAGGGCCGTGTTCGACACATGGTGGATTGATGCCGCCAAGGCCGCTAGTGTGAAACGCGGTCCATAACAGCGAATCACGAAAACCAGCCTTAAATTAACATACCGCAACAGACCGGAAAAATGCATGGGCGCATATATCGCCAAACGACTACTGCTGATGATCCCGACACTGTTCGGGATAATGCTGATCTCGTTTGCCATCATCCAGTTTGCACCCGGCGGCCCGGTTGAACGTGTACTCGCACAACTGGCAGGTACAGACGTTGGCGCAACCGCACGTATTGGCGGCGGCACCGGCGGCGGTGAAGTCGGCGGCGGGCAGGCGCCTGGTGCCGGCGGCAGCGAGGGCAGCTTCAAGTATCGCGGCGCACAGGGCCTTGATCCGGAATTCATCAAGAAGCTCGAAGAGCAGTTCGGATTTGACAAGCCGGCCCACGAACGCTTTTTCCTGATGTTAAAGAACTACGCAACGTTCGACTTCGGGCAAAGCTACTTCCGTGATGTGCCGGTACTGGAACTGGTCAAGGAGAAGCTGCCGGTTTCAATCTCGCTGGGTTTGTGGCTGACCTTTGTTTCCTACGCGATTTCAATTCCTCTGGGCGTGGCAAAAGCAGTGCGCGACGGGTCAAGATTCGATGTCTGGACGTCCGCCGTCATTATCGTGGGCTATGCCATACCGTCGTTCCTGTTTGCCATCCTGCTGGTCGTGCTGTTTGCCGGCGGCTCGTTCTGGAACATCTTCCCGCTTAGAGGCCTGGTGTCGGACAATTTCGCCGACCTCAACTGGTGGGAGAAGGTGCTGGATTATGCCTGGCACCTGGTACTGCCACTGACGGCACTGGCGGTGTCGTCGTTTGCCACCATGACACTGTTGACGAAAAATTCCTTCCTGGACGAAATCAAGAAGCAGTACGTCACCACGGCCCGGGCCAAGGGACTGACCGAGAAGCGTGTGTTGTACGGCCATGTCTTCCGCAATGCCATGCTGATTGTAATCGCCGGTTTCCCCGGTGCGTTTATTTCGGCGTTCTTCGCCGGTTCGCTGCTGATCGAACAGATATTCTCACTTGACGGGCTCGGGCTGCTTGGGTTTGAAGCTGCGGTTAACCGGGACTATCCGGTGGTGTTTGCCACCTTGTATATTTTCTCCCTGCTCGGGTTGTTCATGAACCTGGTGACGGATCTGGTCTACACCTGGATTGATCCGCGTATCGACTTTGAATCGCGGCAGGTGTGACCATGGACGCAAGCACTGCCATTGATCAGGTCGAACTGAAACCGCAAAAGCCGTCGCGCTTGTCCGGTATCAATCAGCGCCGGCTTGCCATGTTCAAGGCAAACAAGCGCGGGTTCTGGTCATTCTGGATATTCCTGTTCCTTTTCATCGCATCCTTGCTGGCAGAGTTTATCGCCAATGACCGGCCGATTATCGCGAGTTACAAGGGCGAGATACTCCTACCTGTATTTGCCGATTATCCGGAGTCCAAGTTCGGCGGGTTTCTTGCGCGGACAGATTTCCGGGACCCGTTCATCCAGGAAGAGGTCAACGCCAGCGGATGGATGATCTGGCCGCCGATCCGCTACAGCTATCAGACCGTCAACAATGAACTGCCCAGCCCTGCACCTTCACCACCAGCCATATCCTTGTCGAAGGAAGAAGCCTGCGCACGATATGACAAGGGCGTTGACGATATAAATTGCGTCTTCGGCAACATGAACTGGCTGGGCACCGATGATCAGGGCCGCGATGTCATTGCCAGGCTGATTTACGGCTTCCGGATATCGGTCCTGTTCGGGCTCGTCCTCACGGTGCTGTCGTCGATTGTCGGGGTGGCAGCCGGGGCCGTCCAGGGCTATTTCGGTGGCTGGACAGACTTGCTGTTCCAGCGCTTTATCGAGATCTGGACATCCATCCCCACGCTTTACCTGCTGATTATCCTGGCGGCATTCCTGACACCGAATTTCTGGTTGCTGCTCGGCATCATGCTGCTGTTTTCGTGGACCGCTCTGGTCGGCGTAGTGCGGGCAGAATTCCTGCGTGGCCGAAATTTCGAATATGTCAGGGCCGCGCGCGCGCTGGGTCTCAGCGATCGCAAAATCATGTTCAAGCATCTTTTACCAAACGCCATGGTGGCCACTGTTACGTTCATGCCCTTCATCCTGTCCGGTTCCGTTACCACCTTGACCGCCCTTGATTTCCTGGGCTTTGGCCTGCCGCCAGGCTCAGCCTCGCTGGGTGAACTCCTGGCCCAGGGCAAGGCAAACCTTCAGGCCCCCTGGCTGGGTCTGGCCGGGTTTGCAGTTGTGTCGATCATGTTGTCTTTGCTGGTGTTTATCGGCGAGGGCGTACGAGATGCCTTTGATCCACGAAAGACATTCTCATGAGCACCGACAACAAAGTGCTGTTGAGCGTGAATGACCTGGCAGTGGATTTCCGGCAGGGCGATACGGTAACCCACGCTGTAAACGGCGTATCATTCGAGGTCAAACGCGGCGAGACACTTGCGCTGGTGGGTGAATCCGGGTCCGGCAAATCGGTTACCGCCCTGTCCATTCTGAAACTTCTGCCCTACCCGGCTGCCCATCATCCATCCGGTTCTGTGCTGTTCAAGGGCGAAGAACTGCTGGACAGCGACGAAAGCGATTTACGCCGGGTTCGCGGCAATGACATCACCATGATCTTCCAGGAGCCGATGACATCGCTCAACCCGCTGCATACAATCGAGCGGCAGATCGGCGAAATACTGGAAGTCCACCAGGGCATGGGTGAAACCCAGGCGCGCGAACGCACACTGGAACTCCTGGCAAAAGTCGGCATTCGCGATGCCGAGAGCCGGCTTGGCGCCTATCCGCATCAGATGTCCGGCGGCCAGCGCCAGCGCGTGATGATTGCAATGGCACTGGCCAACAACCCCGAACTGCTGATCGCCGACGAGCCGACAACGGCACTTGATGTCACGGTACAGGCGCAGATTCTTGAACTGTTGCGCGACCTGCAGAAAGAGTTCGGCATGGCGGTCATACTGATCACCCATGATCTTGGCATTGTGCGCAATGTCTCGGACCATGTGTGTGTCATGCAGCACGGCAAGATAGTCGAGGCCGGACCTACCGCGGAAATTTTCACCAAACCGGAAAACCCCTACACGAAGATGCTTCTGGAAGCGGAGCCTAAGGGCAAGCCGCCCAAGTCCGACGCTTCTGCGTCGGTTGTGGTCGAGACAACTGACCTGAAGGTCTGGTTCCCGATCAAGCGCGGTTTCTTCCGTCGGACCGTAGGTTATGTCAAGGCCTGCAACCACGTTTCCGTCACAGTGCGGGCAGGCCAGACACTGGGTGTCGTCGGCGAATCCGGATCCGGCAAGACGACACTGGGTCTGGCACTGCTCAGGCTGATCAGTTCGGAAGGCCAGATCGTCTATATGGGTAACCGGATCGATGGCAAGACCGAGAAGGACATGCGCCCGCTGCGAAGGGATATGCAGGTGGTGTTTCAGGACCCTTACGGCTCCCTGTCACCGCGCATGTCGATACGCCAGATTGTCGAGGAAGGACTGCTGATCCAGCAACCTGAACTTTCCTATGATCAACGCACCGAGCGTATAGCGACTGTACTGGAAGAGGTCGCGGTCCCTGCTGCGGCAATGGACCGGTATCCCCATGAGTTCTCCGGCGGCCAGCGCCAGCGCATTGCCATTGCCCGGGCCATGGTCCTGGAGCCGAAATTTGTCATGCTGGACGAACCGACCAGCGCGCTTGACATGTCTGTGCAGGCGCAGATCGTCGACCTGTTGCGCAAGCTGCAGACGGATCATGATCTTGCCTACCTGTTCATCAGCCATGACCTGAAGGTGGTGCGTGCGCTGGCCAATGATGTCGTTGTCATGCGCAATGGCCTGGTGGTGGAGCAAGGCCCGGCACAACAGATTTTTGACAAGCCTGAAACCGATTATACCCGCGCGCTGCTGGCGGCCGCATTCGATCTGAAAACCGACCCTGTCGCGGAGATTGCACAGTAAACATGACAAAACTCGCCCTGGTCATATCAAGATGGGATCCGCAACCCTGGATCGACCGGTTTGCACACCACGCACCCGAACTCGATGTATGCAAGTGGCCTGACGACGACACGGCACTTGAAGACATCGATTATGCGCTGGCCTGGCAACCGCCGGAAGGTGTTCTCGCCAGCTTTTCAAACCTGAAAGCCATCTTTTCACTCGGTGCAGGTGTCGATCATATCTTGCGCGAACCGAAACTGCCCGATGTTCCGCTGGTGCGGGTGGTTGATCCCGACCTGACCATGCGCATGAGCGAGTATGTATGCCTGCATGTACTGATGCATCATCGCCAGCAAAGGCTCATGGATGCAGACCAGGCGAAGACCGACTGGACGGAAAGACCGCAATGGTCAGCGTCTGCCATGCGTGTCGGCATCATGGGGCTGGGCGAACTTGGCCGTGATGCGGCGGAAAAACTGGTTCATCTGGGCTTTCAGGTCAACGGCTGGAGTAATTCTGCCAAACAGATAGACGGGGTCACCGCCTATGCCGGCAAGGACGAACTGGACGCGTTTCTGGGCGTGACCGACATACTGGTGTGCCTGCTGCCGCATACACCGGATACCCATGGCATACTCAATCGTGAACTGTTCCGGAAACTTGCGCATGACGGACCATTGGGCGCGCCGGTGCTGATCAATGCCGGACGCGGCAAACTTCAAATTGAGGCGGACATACTGGCAAGCCTGGATGCCGGCGAACTTGGCGCTGCAACGCTGGATGTGTTTGAAACCGAACCGTTACCCGCAGACAGCCCATTATGGCGGCACCGGAAGGTAACACTTACCCCCCACAACGCCGCCGACAGCGATCCAGAAGCTTTGTGCAAATACATTCTGAACCAGATCAGGCGGCACGAGGCAGGTGAAAAACTGCAGAATGTCGTTGATCGCACGGCAGGTTACTGAGCCGCTTCGCTGGCGCTTTCCGGCTGGTACATCTCCGGCACCCGGGAAACACCGGTTACCTGGCCATACAGATCGGCGATGCGCTTGATCGCACCACTTAACGGTTCAACCACAACCTGCATGTGATGGCCGTTGGAATGGATCAGATTGGTCCCATCCAGCATCAGCCCGACATGACCTTTCCAGAATACCATGTCATTGCGTGCGAGCCGCAGGTCGCGGTCCCGCTTCAACGGCTTTCCAAATCCCATCTGGATCATGTCAGCATCGCGCGGGCAATCAAACCCGCACGCCTGCCACGCCAGTTGCACAAGACCGGAGCAATCCAGTCCGGCAGCACTTTTGCCGCCCCACAGGTACGGCACATTGACGAAGGCTTCGGCAATGGTTGCCGGGTCATCCCAGTTCTTGCCTGACGGCATCAGGTGCTTGAGCCAGACATAACGGTGATCCCTGAGGCGCGCAAAATCTCCCTCAACCTTGATCGTCGAGACGAGTGAGTTCATGTATACGTGCTGCACGGGGTTCGACTTGATGTCGGGCTTGACATACAGCAGCGTCGACGGCACGGCGATGCGATGCGTGGGTTCCAGCACCTGACTGGTCAAACAACGTGCCGGCAGGTAGCCCACATAACTGTCAATGGCCAGTTGCACAAAAGCCCATCCGTCGTTGACGTGGAATACATTGACCTGCTCGCCCAGCAAGGCTTCGGTTACCGTTGCCGCATCCATGCGCGGTTCTGCATGAACCGAGGCAATGGACACTGAAATCTGACGCAGTTCGGGTTTTACGAAGCGCAGCGCTTCGACCTTGCCGCGCAATGCGATATCGGCAATATCTTCGCGATAGGCATGAAGACGTGGGTCAAGGGTCATAGATCTGTTCTCAACTCCTGGGCGCGCACTGAAATAGTATCGGCAAGACGCTCAACAAACAACGCTCCTTCCACGGTACGCTGGATCAGAACATTGCGCCTGTCCTTCTCGTCACGGCGTCTGCTGACGAGGCCCAGTTTCCCCATTGTGTCCAGCGCGCGGGTAATCACCGGTTTAGATACACCCAGGCGCCTGGCCAGTTCACGAACCGTATGTGGTGGCGCCTCAAGATAAACGGTCAACAGGATGGTGACCTGACGGGCCGACAAATCCGGTTCGTCATCGCGAACCAGCGCCAGGTGCACGTTGTGCCACAGGCCAAGGGCTTCTGCCGTTGTCAGTTGGATACTCATCCGGTTCATCAACCGCCCTTTACCAGCGCGGCTGCCACTCACTTGCTCAAATCACAACTCACCAGAACAACCAGGGTCGATCAGGCACCTGATTGAAAGTCCGCAAAATCGTTACGGACCCGTTTCAGTTAAACGTGATTCCGGATGCAAGACAAGCCCTATTTGAGCGGGAACTCGCTGAATTCAAGCTCATTCGAGCCCATATTGTCCTCAAATCCGGGGATAGCGTTCGCTCAGCAGGGAAAACAGCGCACGAGCTGCCTGCGGTTCACCACCGGCAGGTCTTCCGGCGCGTGCCGCCGGTACCCAGCCATAGATATCCAGATGAATGTAGGATCCGGCATTCTCGACAAACCGCCTGAGAAACAGCGCAGCTGTTATGGAGCCGGCGAATCCGCCGGTACCGGCGTTGTTGACATCGGCGATCTTGCTTGAAAACATTTCGTTGTAGCGATCCCAGAACGGCAGCCGCCATACAGGATCATTGCTCGCCATCGAATGGCGTGCCAGTTGTGCCGCCAGTTCATCATCATCGGTGTAAAACGGCGGCAGATCCGGACCAAGTGCAACCCGTGCGGCACCGGTAAGAGTTGCCATGTCTATCAACATTTCCGGGCGTTCGGCATCGGCCAGATCAAGTGCATCGGCCAGTACAAGACGGCCTTCAGCATCGGTATTGCCAATCTCGACGCTCAAGCCCTTTCTACTGGTCAGGATATCGCCCGGCCGGAAAGCGTTACCCGCCACGGCGTTTTCGACCGCCGGCACCAGAACACGAAGCCGGACATTCAACTGCGCCGCCATAATCATGGACGCGAGCGACAGCACCGCTGCAGCACCCCCCATATCCTTTTTCATCAAGGCCATGCCCGAGGCCTGTTTCAGATCCAGCCCGCCAGTGTCGAAGCACACACCTTTTCCGACCAGCGTAACCTTTGGCGCCCGTTGAGCGCCCCAGCGCAGGTCCAGCAGGCGCGGCGCATCATCTGCAGCACGCCCTACAGTGTGGATCAGTGGAAATTTCTTCTCAAGGGCCACACCCTTGGTAACGGTTACCGCCGCCTTGAACTGCCGGGCAAGGCCGCGCACTGCGGTTTCAAGTTGGGACGGCCCCATGTCCTCTGCCGGCGTGTTGATCAGGTCACGCCCCAGCATCACCGCATCGGCGCGGGCAATCAGGCCGGCCCGGTCTACATTGTCAGGGCACACCAGCCGGGCCCATTCGCCGGATTTGGAGTTCTCCTTATCAGTCAGGTACCGGGTGAACTTATAACTGTGCAATATCCATCCCAGGGCAGCGAGATCAGGATT
>Ga0316189_10004910_pt1 | contig 12813 bp, 16 predicted proteins | sample LowCovwburrow_MG_FD_204930 | JGI IMG/M metagenome (GOLD analysis project Ga0316189, IMG submission 204930) | Coastal sediment microbial communities from Maine, United States - Lowes Cove worm burrow | ecosystem: Environmental > Aquatic > Marine > Coastal > Sediment | place: USA: Maine... | reverse complement strand
AAGGACGAACCAATGACGCGCAAAGAACTGACGGAAAAAGTATATGAGCTTGCAACTGAGCTATGTTGCGCCGTTGACTGTGAAGCCGAAGACATTGGCGGGCAGAGAAAATCACTGACAATCCTTCAAGACCTTGGCCCGGCCTGTGACGCAGTCGCCAATTGGGACAACGCAGAAGCCCACCAATCAACATAGTTAGGACCCACATAATGGACAATTCTAAAGTAGACCAAGGTACACTTTTTGGTACTTGGACAGACCCCGTGAGCCGCTTTATGTACCACGAGTTCTTGGACAGCTTGGTGCGTAACAACATCATCCAGTTTGAGGGTACGGTTGGAGACTTCGGTGGTGCAAACGGGTTGCTGAAAAAGTACATACCAGACCACCACGTAACCACCATCGACAAAGACCGCACAAAGCAACCCGACATCGTGGACGACATCCTGTACCACAACGGGGGCTACAACACCGCGTTCACACGGTACGTTATGCACTACCTCAATGATCAGCAGGTGATCCACTTCGTCAACCGTGTGAACGCGGACAAGCTGTTGATGATCGAGTTTACTAACGAGGACCTGCGCAGCAAGTACCTAAACAGTCGTAACGAGTTGAAGTTTTTTCGCACGCGGTCGCAACTGGAAGCGCTGCTAGGGGGTGGCGCCAAGCTGCTACACAGTGAGCAGTACACGGTCGACGAGGAGTTCTACCGCAACCGTTTGGGGTTGCACCATGCGACACCTCACGAGGAGACGGTTAACCTGTACGAAGTGAGCTTGTAATGGCGGAGGACCGCTTTGGGGTTAACCTGTACTTCTCAGGAGACGTTGACGAAGACGTGGAGCTGTACCTGCTAGCTGGTGACGTGCACCGGCTGCACAGTTACGCATATCCAAAATACGCGTTTAAGTATTTGGACCTTGCGGAGAGCTTGGGTAAGCGCGCCAAGATGATTATTGACTCCGGTGCGTTTACGTCTTGGTCCATTGGGAAACCCGTAGTGTTTGATGAGCTTATGGCTTACAACGACAAGCTGTTGAACCTGTACGGGGACCGCCACGAGTTCCACTTTATCAGCTTGGACGTCATTCCTGGAGAACGCGGTCGCCGCGCTACCAGCGACGAAATCCATGCAGCGGTAGACCAGTCTTACCAAAACTACCTAACCATGAACGCGCACTACCCCAACCACTACGTGCTTCCCGTGTACCACAGCGGGGAGGACGTGGGGTTGCGTGACGCGTACCTAAAGATAACGGACTACGTGTGCCTATCCATGGACCAAGGTATGGCCGAGAAGAACCGACTGGAGTGGGCCAAGCGGGCCTCCGCTGTTGCGGGTGCAAAGTTTCACGGTCTTGCTGCGACTGGTAACCGCATGGTCACGCAAGTACCGTGGTTCAGCGTGGACAGTTCGTCGTGGTTGACTGTTAGCAACATGGGCGGGCTGCTGTGGCCCAATAGCAAGGGGGGATTCAGGGTGCTGTCAGTATCCAAGGAAAGCCCCAGCAGACACGACGCAGGGGCGCACATAACCACGCTTGCCCCAGTGGAGCGCCAAGCGATTATAGACTATATCCAGCAGTGCGGGTTCGACTGGGAGTCGATGCGTGAGCACTACAAGGAACGCAGGAAGTGGAACGCATTTATGTGGATGAATACACCGTGGCGCACGCAGGTTGATCCTGCGACAGACCTGTGGTCCACAGCATGTTGAAGGCTTTAAAATTTGTGCAGGGTGCAGTTGCGAAGCGCGACTACGTTCCGGCTATGACGCACTTCGTTATCGAGGACGGTCACGTGCGATCTTTCAACGGTACAATGGGGTTGAGCAGTCCTATTGAAATCGACCTGCACTGCGCACCCAAAGCTGCGCCAATGGTGCAAGCGATCAACCACTGCGACGAGGTGGTTGCGCTGGGGCTTACCGCGTCCAACAGGTTGCGCGTACAAAGCGGACCTTTTAAAGCGTTTATAGACTGCGTGGAACTAGACACCGTTCCACACCAGCACCCAACGGGGGCGCAGGTAGATATCAAAGGGAAGGAACTGCTTGCTGCTATCGACGCGCTGCTTCCCTTTGTAGGTGACGACGCGTCCCGCCCGTGGACGAACGGCATCCTGCTGCGTGGGCAAAGCGCGTTCGCCACCAACAACGTGTGCCTCGTCGAATACTGGTTAGGTGTAGACCTACCCCACACAATCAATATTCCGATGGGTGCGGTTAAAGAACTTGCGCGCATTGGTGAACCACCATTGCACGCGCAGGTGGACGAAAACTCCATCACGTTCCACTACGCGTCTGGTGCGTGGGTGCGCACCCAACTGTACAGCACCGACTGGCCCGACGTGCACGCAATACTTGACCGCCCCAGTAACCCTGAACCAATACCCTCCACGCTGTTTGAGGGGTTGGTGTACGTCAAACCCTTTGTGGACCAACTGCAGCACGTGCACTTCATCGAGGGTTACCTGCGCACGCACGAGGACGACGAGCTTGGTGCCAGCTACAAGGTTGAAGGGTTGCACGACACTGGGCTGTTCCGGTTGGGTATGCTGGCCAAGCTGGAAGGTGTTGCAACCAAGATTGATTTTTCTAGCGAACCTGTAACCTTTTTCGGTGACAAGGTGCGCGGTGTAATATTGGGGTTGCGCAGATGAGGGCCGACGCTTTAGGGTTGTTTTGGGAAGACCTACCCAAAGTCAAAGGGAAGGGGTCACGCGGTCCCAAGGAGCGCGGGGTGATGCCCCCCATTCCAGTCACCGGCTGGACGTCCCCCACCGAGTTCCCGAACCTGTCTGGTGCAAAGGTTATCGGGCTGGACACGGAAACGTACGACCCCGAGCTGCTTACCGCAGGTCCAGGATGGGCTAGGGACAAGGGTCATATCATTGGTGCGTCTCTGTCCGTGGAGGACGGCACCAGTTGGTACTTCCCATTCCGCCACGGGTGGGAGGATGGTAAGCAGGTGCTACCCGAGCACGAAGCTGCAATGAACATGGACCCCGACAACGTGCTGCGCTACCTTCGGCACACACTGGGGGACCACCGCCCCAAGGTAGGGGCAAACCTCATTTATGACGTGGGGTGGTTGCTGTGGGAAGGGGTCAACGTGCAGGGTAAGCTGTACGACGTGCAGTTCGCTGAAGCACTGCTAAACAGCGAAGCGCCTAGCGTTGCACTGGACGACCTTGCAGAAGCTTACCTTGGGGTCGGTAAGGAATCCAGCATCATGTACGACTGGCTGTCGCGCTGGTGTGGTGGTGCAGCTAACGACCGCCAGCGGAAGCACCTGTATCTGACACCACCCAGCTTGGCCGGCCCCTATGCCGAAGCTGACGCAAGTCTACCCATTCGCATCCTTGAGCACCAATGGCCCCGCATGGAACAGCGTGGGGTGCTAGAGCTGTTTGACATCGAGTGCAGGTTGATTCCGTTGCTGGTGCGTATGCGCATGAAGGGTGCACCAGTAAACATCGATAAAGCTGAGCAGGTTTACGATCGCATGGGTGCAGAAATTGACACCATGGAACAGCGCCTGAAAGACATAGCGGGGCAACCCGTCAACCCTGCTGCTGCAGACAGTATCAAATCCGCGTTCACAAAGCTGGGTATTCCACACCCAACCAAGAAGCACAAAAAGACGGGCGAGACCGTTGTCAGCTTTGACGCTGCACGGTTGGAAAGCGTAAACCACCCGCTCACAGACGCCATCCTGGAAATACGCCGCACCACCAAAGTGCGGGACGTGTTTATCAAGTCTTACATTATGGACAAGCACGTCAACGGGCGTTTGCACTGTACGTTCAACCCGCTCAAGGGTGACGGGTACGGTGCACGGTCTGGTCGCTTTGCGTCCAGCGACCCCAACCTGCAGAACATTCCAGTGCGCAGCGAAATCGGTAAGCTGGTGCGCGAGATTTTCGAATCTCATATACGGTGGCGCTCGTACGATTACAGTTCTATTGAGTACCGTATGCTGGCGCACTTTGCGGTGGGTGAAGGTGCAGACAGGGTGCGCGCGATTTACGCACGCGACCCGACAGCTGACTACCACAAAATCGTCGGGGACATGATACGTGACCTGACAGGGTTGGACCTACCACGCGACAACGTCAAAACCATTAACTTCGGGATCATCTACGGTATGGCGCTCAACGCTTTGGCCACCGCTCTCAAGCTAGAGCGGGCGCGCGCTGAAAAGCTGCTGCACGACTACCACGCTGCTGCACCCTACGCCCGCGCAACGATGGACATGTGCTCTGCTGAAGTGCACAGCACGGGGCACGTCACCACGGTGCTGGGTCGTAAGTCTGACTTCAACGGGTGGACCCCTAAGAAGTTCCAGGAGGGGCGTCCAGTGCTTAACTATGAAGCTGCGTGCCGCAAGTGGGGACCGTTTAACATTGAGCGCAGTCACACCCACAAAGCGCTGAACCGCAAGCTGCAGGGTAGCGCCGCGGACGTAATGAAGCTTGCTATGGTTACCGCGTACGAAGGGGGTTTATTTGCAGACGACGCTTGCGGGATGCCAATCCTAACCGTGCACGACGAACTGGACTTTGATGACGTGGGCGATGAGCACAACCCAGCATGGATTGAGCTGAAGCACACAATGGAAAATTGCATGGGTAACAGGTTGCGCGTTCCCTTGCTAGTTGATGCAGGTGTTGCAAAGACGTGGGGTGGTGCGCACTAAAGAAAGTTCTTTACAGTTGAAGCTGAATAGTTCATACGTGGTGCAACGCAATTAAGGAAGCACAAAATGACGACTGAAGCAATTTTTGACGCAGAAGCCAAATTTGAAGCAGCAGTTGCGAAAGCTCCAGCAAACATTCGTGACCAAGTTTACGCGTTCGCTTGGGGGAATAGCTTCGCAGTTGAGGTCTACAACGAATACAAAAGCGACGTAGAGCGTTGGGAAGTCGCAACCACCACCGCGGAAATGATGATCGACTGCCCAGAATGCTACGGTATTGTAGCAGAATAACCCGCCCCACAAATAAGGAAGCACATAATGACAAACCAATTTGAAAATGACCCGTATGGCTTTGGTGACTTGGAGGACGACATTAGCAGCGTTTCAACAAAAGCACCCAGCGAGTTCGCAACCCGCACCTTTACCTGCGAAAGCTGCAACGGTACGGGCCGCTGGGCTGGGGGGACAAACAGCCACGGGAACAGCAAGTGCAACACATGCCACGGTACAGGTACAATGGCCACCAGCGCCGCGCACCGTGGCGCACAGCGTCGCAAAGCAGCACAGCGCAAAGCTACCACCCAAGCAGCAGCACAGGCGGACAACGTCGCAGCGCTGGGTGGGGAAGCACGCATGGACGCGCTGCGCGACGCTGCAGGGTGGAGTGACTTTGCTGGTAGCTTGTACGAAGCGCACCGCACAGGTCGCACGCTTAGCACCAAGCAGGTTACCGCCGCGTGCAGCATGTTGGACAAGCTAGCTGCGAAAGCTGCTGCGAAGGTAGCTGCTGCAGAAGCTAAGGTTGCTGCCGCACCTAGCGTTGACCTGCAACCCATTATCGACATGTTCACCAAGGCCACCGCTAGCGGTTACAAGCGCCCAACCTACCGCGCAGACGGGTTGCGCATTAAACCAGGAAAGAACGGTGCACTGTACGTTATGACCGAGAACCGCATGGAGTTCGGTGCATACGGTGAGCAGCCTGCGTATGAAGGTAAAATCGAGGGTGGGAAGTTTCTTGCAGTGCGCGCTGCTGCAGACGACACAGCGGACAAGCTGGTAGCGATCGCGAAGGACCCACTTGGTGCTGCGCTGCGCTACGGTCGCCGCACTGGTCGCTGCTCCTGCTGCGGTCGCGAGCTTACCAAGCACAGCAGCATCGACGCAGGTATTGGACCAATCTGCGCAGAGAAGTGGGGGTTGTGATGGCAGACGGTTTTGAAGCTTTACCCTGCCCCTTCTGCGGGGTGGAGCTGCAATCAAAGCGCGACCGCCTTGGGTACGCGTACACCCACCAACACCCATTCGCAGGGGAGTGCTTGCTTCGCGGGTTTACCCTTGGGGGTGACAAGACAGCGCAGTGGAACGACGCGCACCGCTTGGGTATGGACATCGTAGACGGTGGCCCAGTGTTTAACCTGCACGGTGAAGGTCGACCTGTAACCGCTGCAATGATTAACGAAACTATTTTGTTTTACAAAGGAGAACCAAAATGAGTGTTGCCATTGCTTTTTTATTAGGTGTTGTTGTCACACTGTTTTGCGTGCTTATCAGCGCGCACGCTTTCTTACTGTACCTACGTACAGAAGTCGAAAAGGTGTTAGAAAAACACACGCAAGTTCACAATATGCTGCGCAAGGCGCAAGTCGATTTTGAAGCATCCTTGCAATTGAAACATGAAGCTTCTATGTTGTGGTCACAGATAGTAAACAAAACTGGAGAACCCAAATGAAAGAGCTTGTAATCTTAACCGCCTTTGTTGCTGCGCTAGGTCTAATTGTAGTCAACGGTGTTGAAGAACCTGTGCGTGCACTGGTGGACGGTATTAACAGCACTTTGCACGTCGACGTGGACAAGTACCAACCGCTTGGTGCAAAGTTCGTTGTTGTCGACCAATAAAAAACCCCGCACCGCATAAGCGGGCGGGGTGAAGTTTAGCTGCACCGAGCAGGAACTAGGGTGCAGCTTCGGCAACCGCTGGGGTAACGCATTCGCGGTCCCAAGCGGTATTAGTTTTGAAGTCCCGTCGCAGGTTAGTGGGCCACCGTGTAGAGCGCACGTCTAGCTCCTCCTGCGTGAACCTACGCGGTTCCTCTATGTCGCAGAACAGCGCTTCCTCAATCACCACTGGTGGGGGTGGGGAGCAACCAATGGTCAGGAACAGTAGTAAGCTGATCAGTGGTGAGGTTGTCAATCGCGTCATCATCTTTTACATCCTCCAGAATGTTTTGTAGTCGTGCCCCACAGGTAACCAGCTCGCCTCTAAGCGCGTTGAGCTCGTTTCCTAGGGTAAGGGCGCGCTGCTGCTGTACATAGCCCCACCCGCCGCTCGTTACCGCCACAGCCACGGCACCAGCGAGCAGGTACTCGGTGACCCCAAACATTATTGCGCCCTCACGCGTGCACCAACCATAGCCACAAAGGTCAGCACAGACACGGGAACCATCACCCAGCTAGGAGCAAGTGCAATTAACTCCTCCCGCATGGATTCAGGCAGTTCGCTCCACGTGTACATCGCAGCGGACACAACTCCAGCCATGTGCACACTGTTCCATTTCCAGAACTCACCAGCATCTTCTACGAGTTTCATTATTTCTTCCTCCTGAATATGCTCCGCAACGCTGCAAAGAACGCAGAGTAATCTGGAGCGGGTTTTGCAGGAACCACGGGGGCGCTGCGGGACTGGTAGCTTTCCCACCAGTTGGGTACGTTGAAACAGGGGCAAGCCTTGTTAGCAACTTGGTTGTGCCCTAGCAGACCAATCTGGTTAGAAAGTAGCTTGCGAGCATCGTTAGCGTTGCGCACTGCAACCAACTTGCGACCGGACAGCGCTTCTATTTCGCGCAGCTCTTTGACAAGTGCGACTTCTTGCTTCGGTGTGTAGTGGTCTGTAAACTGGTCGTCTGCGTTACCGTTCTTACCACCAGCTAGTGCAAGGTGAATACCATCTTTATTCCAGCCTCGTGCACCTGCACCAGTTTCTTCCCAGACGTCACCGTCTTCGTCAAGGTCACGACCGTTACCAACTGCACCTGTGGGACCTATCATCTTGGCGTAGGCCACCGCTGACCAACCATTGTCCACGACGTGCCAGCGGGTCACCTCTTTTACAATGGCAGAAATGGATTTACCCTTGGCCCAACTTGGTGGGGTGTCCAATGCGTGCAGCATGACAAACTTCTTATGTTTAGGAATTCCCATATTTTCGTCCTTTCATGTAGGCAATTACATTTACGGGGTTAGCGCTATTCCGTCGTTACAATAATTTTAAACCAAGGTGAATAGCGAGGAATTGGTTCCCGAGACCATTCGCAGGTTGGATAAATATTAGTAAATCGATATTCGTGCACACCGGCAGGAATGATGTCTTCAAGGACTAACGGGACGATGAAGTTGCGACCCGTTCTTGTTGCATCCCCTGCTTCAAAATTGTCGCCAAAAAGTAAATCAAACACTTGACCAGTGTCCTCTAGCCTTATGTCGACACTAGCGACGGGTACTCCACAAGACTCACCATATGCGGTTCGTGCTATGTTGTGCAGCACACGGCAGGTGCTTTTAGGTGTGCACTCACCAAGCTGACGGTTGAAGTTCCAAACCGCCACTTTAGGGGGTTGGATGTTGTCTTCTATGAAATCGAGCCGTGCACTTTGGGCTTCGAAACCTTCGTCCATTTTATCGGACAGTGCGTTACTGCCTGACAGCTCACGAAGTGCAGAAGTCATCCCTGGCCCTAAGAACTGCACCCACAGAGCCGCAAAGATACCTATCAACCAAACTGCGTTTCTGATGGGTTTAGTTACTGTATCAAGTTGTTCCGACTTACGTTTAAAGTTTTGTTTCTGTTCTTGGGCTGTCATTTAAGTAGTCCTAGTGTGTAAGGTAAGCTCTTTGCAACCTACTGGTTAGTGCAGCCCGCTGCAATGTGTTAAAAATTTACCCTATACGCCAGTCGGTCCCGTCGAAGTAAACCGGAACACCGTTTGCTCCACCCGCCGCGACTACGGACGCGAAGGTGGTGGCGTTAGCATCGGTCACGAAGGCCCGTGCACCAGTGATCGGTGCAGGGGACGTGGGAAGCGCTGCAACCGTGGTGGCCGTGGTTGCGACGTAGTCACCGGAGATGTCGATGTTGCCGCTTGCGTCTTCGACCAGCACAATACGGTCCACTGTGCCGTCGTACATCAGCAGGGGTGTTGTAGTCAGCAGATCAGTGTCGTGCCATAGCGTACCTTGTACGGCGTAGGTCGGGCGGGTTGTACCCGAATGCGAAGACAGGAGTGCGTCCACCGAGTCGTCGGCGCGGATGGCGAAGGCCTCCGGTGTGACTGTTGGTTCTGCGCTTTCTAGGGGGATACCCCATGTTGCTGGTTGTGACATTTGTTAATCCTTTCTTAGATTTGTTATGGTCCAACGTTCAAATAGAGGTGAATCCCCAGTTAAGGTTTCCGTTGAAAACATTTACAACGGCAACCCGAAGCCGAAGCTTATCGCCAGAAGCCACGGTAATAAAACCAGTCGCAGAAATGCCGCGTTGCAAATCGTTAGTGCCGTCCATGCTTGCGGCCCCGACGGCAACCCATGTGCCTACACCACCGGCATCGTGCTCAATTTGCAAAACAGCATCGAAACTGCCGGCACGTTGAGTTGTCGAGGTAACAAGAACTGCACCCGCTGCTGTGAATGTGATTTCACCCGTACCCGCGTTTAGTGTGGCCCCACGCAAATCCCCCGTTCCACTATCCCATCCCGTAGATGCGGCGAAGGACTCGCGTACCCAACTGTTATTAGCACCCTGTGCCGATTCGCTCATAACAAGCTGGCCGAATATAGCGGCAGGACCACCCCCGACTATACCGACCTGCGTAACGTGACCGGAGAAGAAGGTTGGTTCGCCTGCGGAAACCGTGCCTGCACTCAAGGCGAAAGCGGCCCTGTAATAATCCCCAGTTACCAGAAGTTGCGGCCCCGACGCCAGCGACAAACCGCCCTGACCGTTCACGCCACCGAGCGCGATGTTGTCGTATGAAGACCCGCTATCCGTTGATTTCTGCAAATAGTGCGCCCCTGCTTCTGACGCCTCCGTTGCCACACCCATAGCGAAAACCATGTATTTACCATTCAGTGACGCGGGAACGATAAATTCGTTTCCAGTCAACCCGCTTTCTGTGTCGAAGGCCACTGTTCCAACGGTCAACTCCGTTTCCGCAAATGCAGTGTAGCTTTGAGTCGCCGCTGCATAGCCCCGAAAACCAAGGAAGGTGCTCGGCCCTGTTTGAAACGCCTCCACTGCCGCATCTACTTCTTCGCCTGTATATGTTGAATTATATGCCATTTGTAGGCCCTCCGTTTGTGTGTAAAGTTATCACGGAACAAGTCCCTCCGCATACGCATTGACCGCGTCCACCTGCGACCAATCTGTGAACAAGTAAATCCCCAAGATTTCAGCTTCGGCGTGAAGTGTTGGTGTCGCTGTACGGTAGAAACCAGGATACAAGTCGAACACCGAGGTCGAGCTGATATCTTTGAACGCAACCGACTTCGTTACAGTATCCCCGAGCGTTGCTGTCCACAGTGCACCGCGAGTCGTTGCAAGCGGGTCAATGGACGCCTCCTTGATTCTAAATTCAGCACAAGTTGTCGCACCGTTGTTAACAGTAGTTGTCCCGCTTCCACTTTGCGCAACACCGATGTAGTCCCCGCTTGACGTCGTACCAAGCAAGGTCGCAATCGTGTCAGCTGTCCCGTTCTTTTTGTAAACGACAGCCATGTGAACACCAGTCGATAGGCCGCTAGCAAGCCAATCCGCGTTGACACGGACGTGGTTCGCGTTACCCGTAGCTTCGGTCATCATGTAACCACCGTTCGGCCCCTCCGCTGGCGCTCCGACAAGCTGCAGGTCGTCTTCTGGACCCCAAGCGGGTTTCAGCCCAGTTAGCACACTGCCCGCGAACGTCATATCTTCTGGGCGCAGTGCAAAGACAACCGATGAAGGCAAGCCAACTGGCCGCGCGTTACCAAGCAGACCCTCACCCCATTGCAAAACGGTTTCACGTTCGTCGGCTGTTATGATGCGGTTCACGACACCGAAGCCATGGATTTTCAGGTTTCCCGCAAACGTGTTGTCATACAACGCACCAAGACGGAAAGCCGTGGTTACTACGGTCCCCACTGTACCTTCCTCTTGCAAGATACCGTTTGCCCATATTCGTGACGATGCGCCGTTGAACTCCATTACAAGAACCCGTTTACCAGCACCTTCAAGTATGTTGGTGTTGTAGCTTGACGCACCACCAACCATTTGCCAGCTTCCGCCCGAACCGTTACTTAATTGCCAGCGTGTACCCGCATCCGCGCCAGTCATAATAATATGCGTAGTTATGTCAGTGTCATCCAAGACCATCACAACAGTTGAAGGCTGCGACATAGGTGATGCAGGGGTAAAGTCAAAGTAGTCGCCTGACCCATCGCAATCGCCGCTTTCAAGCCCGTCCGCATCGATAGATAGGTTTGTGTCTGTTCCTGTGAATGTGTGGCCGTTGACGATACCTGTCACTGTGGTCATTGCGTCGCCGTCCAACGTCGCGTTGGAATTGGCCGCGTCGAACTCCCATAGGTCGCCGTTTGTGTCAGCTGCCCAAATCAGCTCAATGGCTGGTGTAAGTGGTGCACCACCCCCGCCCCCGACTTCATAGGATTCAAACCCACCAGCGCCATCGTTGACGTTATAGGCTTCAAACCCACCCGCGCCATCGTTGACGTTATATCCATCACCACCCACAACCACGTCTGCCGCAGTAGTGATCGAGCGCTGCTCGGAAAAAACCGAGTCCGCCCCTTCTATTGTTTCGACGATATAGTAATAAGTGGTTTCAAACGCGGTGGCCGTTTCATCGAGATAAGAAACGTCCGTGGCCCCTAGCGTCGCCAAAGCCGCTGGTAGGGAAGTCCGGTCAAGCGGTGAAGTGTCGCGGTAAACTTTCTGCGAGTCTGCTGTACCTCGAAGGCCCCATCTCAGTTGGATTGACATTTACACTTCCTCCAGTGTTAGACCAAAGACTGGTAGCAGCGGACGTACTGAAACCAATGGTGTGATCCAGTTTTCGTATGTCCCCAGCGCGTCAGTGCGCGAGGTCTTAACACCAACCCGAACCAGCGCCGTGCTGTTTAGCTCATTATTGAACATAAGCGGAGGATCAAACATCCCTACGCGGTCAAACAGCCCGAGATTGGTAACGTCTACATTCACTGTTCCGGTGAGCAACTGACTGACGTTAACCAAAGTTTCGGTGATGACCGTTTCGTCCACGAAGAACCACCTGCGACCGAATAACGGAACCGCCTCGAAAAACGCTGCATGGCGATATAAGTCTTGCCGTACAGTTTCGTAAAACACAGCAGTTTCTGGACCGATCGAGTCTGCAGTAAAGTCGTCCACAGCAGGGGTCGTTTGAAACGTGCGGTCGCGGTGCTTCCAAGTGAGCGTGACGTCGCCCGTAACGATCCCCGAAGAGACGTAGGAAGCGTCCACCTTGAGGTCACCCACGTTATAGGGTCGGATGGCTCGGCTTCCGAATACGACGGTGTCTTCTTCAGCTTCTGAAAGTGGGATCTCATCTTCACCAGTGGCGGACAGCATACGCACCAGCACAGTCTGACCTGCAATGTAGTCCGTGGCCAACGCATCAACCACAGAGTTAAGCACGAAGGCGTCTCCTGGGGCATGGTCCTGCACTGGTCCGTCGAGGCACCCACGACCAACCGTTACAAGGAACGTGCCGTCCCCTTGGTCCGCCAGATCATCTATACGGATGATTTCAGTACCCAGCCGCGCAAGGTCGCCTTCGTTGATTTCGTCCAGCGTCTCGTTTTCAGTCACTAAGAACGTCGTTACCGAAGCGTCAGCAGCCAAGCCGTTCACCAGAACACCGTAAGGTTCAAAGTCTACCAGCCCTTCGTCCAGCCAGATGTCAGAACCCGTGCTTGTAGCCAAGGTGGCCTCGAGCTGGTTGCCGTCAGCTTTGGCGCCTGTTGCAAGCAGTCGACCGAGATCCGGTTCCAGTGCCAGCTCATCGTCTATAGCCGCCTGACCTTGCGCAAACACGCCTTG
>Ga0316189_10004909_pt1 | contig 12813 bp, 10 predicted proteins | sample LowCovwburrow_MG_FD_204930 | JGI IMG/M metagenome (GOLD analysis project Ga0316189, IMG submission 204930) | Coastal sediment microbial communities from Maine, United States - Lowes Cove worm burrow | ecosystem: Environmental > Aquatic > Marine > Coastal > Sediment | place: USA: Maine... | reverse complement strand
AGCTCGACCCGAGCTGCGAGCTCACCGCATACCTCGTCGCTATCGCCGCTATCGATACCGAGGCGGTGAACGGCTTCGACGTGGTTGTTGCGGCGAATGCCCCCCCTGCAAGCTTGGCCCGGATCGGTGCGACCTGTCATGAGGCAAACCCTTCGTTCGTGGCTGTGGACTGCCGCGGCTTGTTCGCACGGGTGTTCTGTGACGCGGGCCGAACACGAAACGACGCAGACCGCACCGCGCTCGAGTTCGACGCTGCCGTCGAGATGCCACGTTTTGCGGGGGTCGTCGGCGTCGCGGCGCCGCAGCTCCACCTGGGATTCCGTGGGCTTGCTGTCTTCCAGGCTCGGCATCGGGGGGACCTCCCACGGCTGCATCACGACGGTGACGCGCAAGAACTCGTGGACATCTGCCGACGGTTGATGGAGGGAGCTCCTGCGGAGCAGCCCGCCCTCGGCTTCGAGCCGCTCGTGCGTTGCCTGGCGATGACCGCTGCCAGCGCGGTTGCACCGATGGCGTCGGTGGCCGGCGCCATCGCGGCCCACGAAGTGATGAAGACCGTCGGCTTTTCGCCAGGGCTGGATCAATGGCTGTACTTCGAGGCGGCCGACTGCCTTCCGGTCGCGGTCGGTGAAGAACACGGTGGCCGAGCGTCGAGGCCGGGTCCACCGCGAGCCTTTGGCGATGTGCTGCACGAGCGACTCGAACGAATGCGCGTGATGGTGGTCGGCGCAGGGGCGGTTGGGGGCGAGATGCTAAAGAATCTTGCCCTGATCGGCGTCGGGGCATGCGCCCAGGGGCCAGAGCAAAGCGCGGGTCGCCTCACCGTGATCGATGGCGACCGCGTGGTTCGATCCAACCTCGGACGGCAGTTCCTGTTTCGCGCCGCCGATGAGGGCCGCGGCAAGGCAGCGTTGGCTCTCGACGCGCTGTGTGAGCGGCGCGCGGTCTGGGGGCGGGCCCATGAAGCCCTGCTCTCGCCCGCGACCGAACACGTCTTCGACGACGCGTTCTTTGAGGGGCACGACGTCGTCATTGCCGCTGTGGACACGTCGGCCGCACGGTTGTACGTGGACGCCCGCTGCGTGACGAATCGACGCCCACTCCTGGAGGCGGGCACGCAGGGACAGATGGGTAGCACGCAGGTCGTGGTTCCGTCCGCGAGCCAGTCGTACGGGTCGACCGCAGCGCCCTCGGACGACCTCATCCCGTACTGCGAGTTGCGAGACACTCCGACTCGCATCGAACACTGCGTGGCATCGGCCCAGCTGGAACTCCGCGATGCCGTGGCGGCGGGCGTCGACATCGACGACGAACTCCGCTTCCTCGTGGACGCAACCCACCGTCGGGCGCAGGAACACAGCATCTGTGCCCCCGAGCCTGAGGCGGTCGCGGTCATGGCGGGGCGACTCGTGCCCGCGTTGGTGACGACCACATCAGTGGTAGCCGGATTGGCCTGTCTCGAGCTGTACAAGCTGGCCGCCCCCCAAGAGCCCCGTCTCGAGCGGCATCGCTGCTGGTCGCTCTCGCTCGAGGGACCCACCCTCGTGGCATCAAGGCCAGCCCCCGCGCACCGCCACTTCACAGAGCCTGGGATTCAGCGCCACCACCCCGAGGGCTGGACGCTGTGGGATCGACTGACGTTGGACTGCCGAGACGGCACGTTGCGGGAGCGGCTGGCATCGTTCCAGCAGGTGCACGGTCTGCGGATCGTGGGCATCGCGGTGGGGCGGACGGTGGTCTACTCCGCCCTGGATGATGAGGACGGCGGGGCCGGGCAGTCTGCGAAGTCACTCTTCGAGACCGTCGTACCCAATGCTCTGCTCGCGTCGCGCGGGCGATACGTGGATGTATCGTTGAGCGTCGAAGATCCGGACGACCCCCACGCCGACATCGATGTCCCCGATGCGGTCCGGCTGCTCCTGTGAGGGTGGGGGGCACAGCGCCGTCTTGGTGCATGAGGCAGAAGCCAACAGGCAACCCAAAGAAGGATTCGGACGGTCGCTGAGCCGAGACGAATGCTAGATTCTCTTGGTGAACCTTCGTGTCGCCGTTTTCGCCGCGCTGGCCGCCGTACCGCAAATCGGCTGTGCGACCACGTGCTCGTGGGGGTATCCCAGGGACCGTGAGACAGTGTCAGGCGTCGCGGAGGCCGAGGCCCTTCAGCAAGCCGCGGAACAAGCTCACTCCAGCGGAGCAGACGATGAAGAAGCGTTTGTCTGCGAGGCGATGTGCCAGGCGGCCTACGGGCCTGAGGACGGCGGGCCTCGTGGGATCCGAAAGATCCGAAGCTGCACGCTCGATCGCGCGGCTGCGTCGGTCACCTGCGATGTCGTGACCGAGCCGCGCGTGTGCAAGGGGCGGCGTCCCGTGGGACACATGGAGTTCACCGGCGTCAGAGGGGCGGACCCTCTGGGACAAAGTCTGGCCGCAATGGCCTACCTCGAAGCGGCGTCGGTCGATGCGTTCGAGGAACTGGCGTCTCAGCTCGAGGACTTCTCTGCCCCTCAGCAGCTCATCGCCCGCGCGCGTGCCTGCGCTGCGGACGAGCGGCGCCACACGCTGTGGTTGACCCAATACGCCGAGCGAAACGGTGCTCGCGTGCCGTCGCCGCGGGCGGTGCCGGCAGCGACGCATCTGGAGGCGATCGCACGCCACAACGCGACCGAGGGGTGCATCTTCGAGAGCTTCGCCGCGCTCATTGCCCATCGCGCGGCCGACCGTTGCGATGACGCCGGACTTCGTTCCATCTTCGCCAAGATTGCCGACGATGAGACTCGCCACGGCCAATTCGCGTGGGACCTGCACGAGTGGTTCAAGACGAGGCTCAGCACGTCCCAGCGGCGTGCCATCGCGGCAGCGCAGGAGGCGGCGCTGCAGGAACTTCCACGCCGGGCCCGCGAGATGGCGGGTCTGCTAGAGCCTGTGCTTCATATCGGCGCCGACGAGAACGCGTCGCTCGCACTCGCTTTTTCCAGCGAACTGGCCTGACGAGCGTCGACCAGTCCGGAGGATCCACGGGTGACCGACCCAATGAGTTTTAGGCTGGCCCGTTGGTCTGAACCTCAGCCGGGTCAAAGCACAACGCCAGGTCCGAGTCCTCGTTGCCCACACCGACGTAAACGCAGTGTCCGTCGCCCGGAGCCTGCGGGCGCTCGAGCGTCACCGCCTCGCGAGTCCGCCCGGCAGCGCTTCCGTCGGACCAACGGATGGTGGCGCCTGCTGGCACACGGATCTCGATGGATGGCGGGGTGTCCTTGTACTCGCGCTGTGGTCGGCCACGCCCGAGTCTGCCCATCCCGATCACGCCCTTCGAGGTTGCGATGAGGTCGGCGTCGAGGCATCGCCCGCGGAACGTTAGAAACGTGGTGTCGTCGACCGTGCGCACCGAGACAGGCGTCGCGGCGCTCGCGGGTTCGTTTGCGTCGGGCCAGACCACCAGCTGACCGCCCAGGACCAACGCGGTGTGCTCGGGGACAGGGTCGTTCGACGCGCCGAGTTCGGGTCGCTCAGCCAGCTCGAAGATATGTCCGAGCGAGGCCTGGAACGCCTCGATGTTCGTGGCGTGACCCAGATCCGAATTAAAGCCCCAGGCGTTGAGCTGCAAAAAGGGCACCGGATCGGAGTCGCCGATCGTGAACACGCCGCTCCCAGAATCGGGGCGCGGCGGGGCCTCGTCGAACACGGGCAGGCCCGGTGGCAGCATCAACCCGCTGCCGTCGTCGAAGCGCAAATCGGCGGTCCGGGTTGTGACCAGACGCAGGCTCTCGCGGGCGACCCAGGGCTCGAGCTCGAAGGCCTCGAGCCCTTCGAAACCCTGGCCGCAGTTGGCACCCGGATCGGCCCCGGGCAGCGTGCGGACCCGGACGCGGGTCTCCTGCTCCTCGACGACCGCGACCACCCAGCCGATGTGCTTGCCGGACACGCTTCCCTGCGCGTTCCGTGCGCTGCGGCTGCGGGTCAAGACGCCGACGTCCGCGTCCGGGCCCGGATACAGGACCGTGCCACCCCCAATCACCGCGAAGCGCAAGGGCGGGGCGGCGGCCTTCGAGGGGGCGGTCGCGGCCGTGGCAGGGCTTGGCGCATCGGCGCCCACATTCGTCGGCGGCGCCGTGCTTGAGGCCCGGCAGCCGTGCAGCGCGAAGGTCAGTAGCGCCAGGCCGACGCCACGCGTGAAGCTCAGGGAGCCGTCCATGGGCGAGAGTGTTGATCGCAACATCCACGGCGATCAAACCACACGCAATGCGCCGAGTGCTTTGCGCTCGTCGACCCCGCGCGCCGACGGGTCAACTGCGGGACGGTGCGGGGCGCCGAGCGATCTCAACGCACCGATCGCGGCGGGTGATGGGTCGGAGTCCATCGCCGACTACGACGCGAGGCGGCGTGCCTGTGCGTCCCACGCTACGGGGCGGCTGATCACCCCTGCGGAACGCCGCCCGCGCCCGCGTTCTGAAGCGCGAACCCGGTCATGTCGCTGTAGGTGTACGCGCCGACGAGGCCGTTGAACGTATCGACGACTCCGGTGTTTGGGTCTGCACGGTAGGCCGTACTCCCCGCGAAGCTGACCCCCCAGACTTTGCCGAGGAAGTCGATGCTGACGCCATGTACGTACACGGGCAGCGGGATGGTTTGACTGACGGCGAGCGTCTCGAGGTCGTAGCCCGTGAGCACGTTTCCGTTGCTGTGCCAGATGGTGGTGTCGTCGGTCATGCAGCCGCCGATGCCGTTGTTCGGCCCGACGCTGTCCCAGGTTTCGGCGGCGAGGTTGAAGCGCCGCACGCCACCACCGCCGCAAGTCCACGGACGACCGAGGTAGTCCACGGCGATGCCATAGCCGCCACCCGGGCCCAGCGGCCAGTACTGGACGTCAAACGTGATCGCATCCACGCGGAAGATCTGTTGCTGGGAAGTGTCGAGGCCCCAAAAGTTGCTCTCCGCATCCGCGGCGCCTCCGTAGATGAACCCGGTGGAGGTCGGAATTGTCTCCTCGATGTCGCCGGTCTCGCCATTGATGAGGTGCACGTTGGCATCGCACGCCGTCCACAGCTTGGCGTCGTACTGACACGTCTCGGGATCGATTTCGCCGCGCGTCCATGCGACGGGGCGGTTGGTGCTGCAGGCCAGCGGGGTGAACCATGCGCGACACTCTTCGAACGCCCAGGGCAAAATGTCCGCGGACCCAATGCTGGTCTGGATGCTGCCGTTGCCATTGGCGTCAAAGCAGTTGTCTGGGTTGGCCCAGAACTTCGCGATCCCGCCGTTGCGGTTGGCGACCGCGACGTCGCCGTTGAGGTTGACCGTGGTCCGAGACGGATCGCCGTTGGCCTCCTTGGCGTAGTACCGCCCAAGCTCGGTCATCGTGTCCGTATCGATCTTCGAGATCGTGCCCTGCTGGGAGTTCGCTATCCAAATGTAGGCGAGCTCGAGCTCGCCGTCGCCATTGCCGCCGCCCGCGGAGCAATCGATGTCGGGCGCATCGGGAATGCCGTGGAAGTCGAAGACGACGGGCGGGTCGACGTCTTCGCCGTCGTCGGGCGCGTTGCCGGTATCGGGCGCGCTGTCACCACCCTGCTCGGCGCCCGCACCCGTGCTGGATGTCGGGGCTGGGGGCGTCTTGGCGTCGCCCGTGGTGCTGGGGGCGCCCGTGCCGTCGGCTGCGGAGCCCTCATCCGATCCGCCGCCGCTGGGGGTTGTGGTGCCGCATGCGGCCAGCGTGCTCGCCAAGATGCACGCCGATCCCAGAGCCGTCAGAGTCTCGAGTTTTGCCAATCCAGCCATCCCGTGTGCAGTGTCCCAGATTCTGCTGCGTCATCGGCAAGAAACGGTCAGCGGGTCCTTGCGGGGGGTCCAGTGGCTCACACCTCGGTTTGTACGAGGCCACGTTGGTTGGCGAACTCCTGCCTCGACCCGTTTGCGGTCGCATCGAAGCGCGTCTGTCGCAGGGGGCATCGAACCTCGGGCGCCCTCGTCGTGGTCGGCGCCGTTGCGGCGTCCCGTCTCGAACCCCTGGGAAAATCCGGGAACACTTCGCGCGCGGCTTCGCACTACGCCCAGCATGAACCGCTCTGCCAGATCCCTGGGCCCCCTCGTCTCGCTGTTGTGCATCGTTGCTGCGTGCGATCCGGGCGGCCTGGACCCGTCTCCTCCCTGCGCGAGCGACCCGGTCGACCCGCCCGTCGCCGAGGCTCCAGGCGTCGAGGTTCCAGAGGGGTTCGAGGCTGTGGAGATTGTGGTCGGCGACGGGTTGCACCGCATCGCAGGCATAACCCTGGGGCCCAATGGCCAGCTGTACGTCTCCGACATCGGTGACCTTGCGACGCCCGGTGATGAGGCCATCCTCGAGGTCGACCCGGAGACGGGTCAGGTCACGACGATCGTCAGCGGGTTGCCGCTGGGCACGCCTGGCCGGATGCTGTTTGGCGACGGAAGGGCTCCGCTTGGTGAGAACCTCATCGTCGCCGACTGGAACTCGGAGATCGACGATGACTGCTGTGGCGGGCGCATCTTCTCGATCGATGTCGACACGGGAACGGTCACGCCGATCGCGGAAGCATCGGCGAGTCTGGACACCGGGGATCCGTTTGGCATTGCACTGGCATCGGGCGGATTCCCGGGCAGCGTCTACGTCCAGGACTTTCAGGGGGCGTCACCGCAGACCCCGGTCCTGATGCGGATCGATGCCGACGGCTCGACGCACGATGTCGTTGTCGACCCTCTCCAGTGGACGACCAACAACGCACCGCGGCACATCGTGTTTGGCCAAGGTCACGGCTACTCCGGCATGTACGTGTTCGACACCGCACCGGGCAGGATTTGGCACGTTGACGCGGACTACAACCTGACGAGTTTTCTCGACGGTCCCCCGCTCGGTACGCCCACGACGGCGCGTTTTGGCCGGGGCGATGCGTTCGGCCACTCGCTGTACGTACTCAGCTCGTCGTCCAAGGATCTGTTCACCATTGCGCCAGACGGTACGCCGAGCCCGTTTGGGTCCATCGACGACGCGGACGGCTTTGCCGACATGGTGTTCGCTCCTGGCTGCGGCACGTTGTACGTGGGGACGGAAAACCGGATCATCGCGATCCGCCCCGTGTCGTAGGCACGACACGCGAGGGCGACAAACGCCTATCCGACGGGCTCGGTGATCGGGCCGCCGCCGCCCTCGCACTGCCACTGGAAGTTGTCCAGGAACACCAGACTGTCCAAGTTGACGTCGTCGAGATCGAAGATCGCAAACACGAGCTGGATTTCGTCTCCGGGGGTGACGGGCGCCGTGCTCGTCAGCCAAGGCGTTCCGGCCCCGTATCGCAGGCATGTTCCACCAAACTCCGGCAGCGTGCCGTTGGTGTCCTGAAAATCAAAGAACGCGGCATTGAGCGACAGGGCGTTGCCGTTGTCGTCGAAGGAGATGTTGCCCGTCCAGTCCGGCGCCTCGAGCCAAGCGATGAACATGTCGTTGTACGGCTCGCCCGAGAACACCGGCCACTCCGTTGTGAGATACGCGAAGTCGAAGCTGAGCGCGTAGGCATTGGCCGGCACCGTCATGCTCACGCGGATCTCTTGGTAGTCGAACTTCGACCCGCTCTGCGCGAACTGACTGGCAATCGTGTTTGAACAGTCACCACTGCCGACCAGGCTCGAATCTGCGACGCAGTCTCCGCCGACGTCCTGGGCCACGATCGGGGCCGGGAAGCTGGACGTGTCCATGCCATCGTTGGGCTCGAACCACTGGTTGCAATGGAAAATCTGGTCGCCCGGACCCGTCGGTTCGTCCCCAAGTTGGCTGACGTGCCCCGTGGACAGGACGACGTATGAGTCGCCCTCCGTCGGTGCGTAGGTTCCGTTGTCGCCGAATCCCTCCAAGATCGCGATGCCGTCTGGGTGGGCGCCGACCATGGACGTGATCGCTGTCTCGCCCGCGCAACCGAGCCCCATCGCGGCGAGCGGATCGGCAGTCCCGGCGTCGCATGGCGTGTGCGATGCCGCCTCGCAGCTTCCGCCGCTGTCGGCGACGCCCTCGCTGCCGCCGCCGAGGTCGTAGATGATGCCAGCGGTCGCAGATCCATCGCCGTCGGTCATTCCGTCATCGGCGGCGGTGGCCTCTTCGCCCGCGCTCCCATTGCCGGCCGAGGCGCCAGCCGACCCCGTGCCGGTCGCAGTCGCCGAGCCCTGTCCCGCGTCATCCCACGGACTGTCTTCGGCGTTGTCGCCGCAGCCGACCACGGCGACGAAGATGACGAGCGACGCGCAACGCCGCGCTGCAAAGGGGCGTGTTTGGGGCGGCCGCGGGGTCATCGAGTCCTCACTGTCGAGTGTAAGTCTAGCCTGTTGGCGCCTTGGAAAGTGCCGGGTCGCCCGAAATCGCGGAACTCCGATGTATCGTCGCTGGGGTGTCCAAACCGGCCCTAGCACCTCGAATCGAGGACCCTCGCTTCGCGCGCGCCGTGGCGCTGATCGACCAAGGACAAAGCACGGAGCTGGCCGGGCTCCTCGCTGCCCACCCGTACCTGCTCTCGGCGACCGCAGAGGAGGACGGAAGCTTCGCGGGTATGTACTTCGCCGCACCCAAACTCCTTTGGTTTGTCGCCGAGAATCCGATCCGAAACCGAACGCTCCCCTCGAATATCGCGGATGTTGTGACCGCGATCGTGTCCGCGGCGTCCGATGCAGGTACCGAGGACCTCGTCGAGCAACTCAACACGACACTGTCCTTGACGGTGTCGGGCTTGGTGGCCCGTGAAGCCGGCGTGCTGGAGCCGCTCGTTGAGGCTCTGGTCACCGCGGGCGCCGATGCGGCGGGAGCCGTGCGCGCGGCGCTGTCGCACGCACAGGAGGATGCCGTGCGTGTCTTGTTGGACAAGGGGGCGCCCATGTCGCTGGAAGTTGCGGCCGGCCTGGGACTGGAGGCTGAGCTGCAGGCGCAGTTCGACGAGTCCACTGCGCAGCAACGCGACGACGCGCTGCTCATCGCTGCCATCTGCGGGCAACCCACCACGACGCGAATCCTTCTCGACAAGGGTGCCAACCCCAATCGGTACGGGTCTTCGGGTTTGGCCGCGCACGCAACTCCGCTGCACATGGCGGTGATGTCACGGAGCGAATCCACGGTTACCGCCCTCATTACCCGCAACGCCGACCCGACCCTCCAGGACAAAATCTGGTCGAGCACGCCGCGTCAGTGGGCGGAGCACGAGGGCAGGGTCGAACTCGCCGCGCTTCTTCGACAGGCTGGCGAGGTGCTGCCGGCCATCGCGGCCATCCGCAGCGGTGACGTCGAGGCGCTGCGTTGCTGGCTGCAGGCAAACCCGGATCGGGTGGACACCCGAATCGGGGACAACCCAAGAACACTGCTGCACCACGCAACCGACTGGCCGGGACACTGGCCGCGTGGTGGTGAATCGATCGCCGCGCTTGTTTCGGCAGGAGCTTCGGTCGACGGTAGGCTTCACGGCGATACGGGTGAGACGGCACTGCACTGGGCGGCAAGCAGCGACGACCTGCCGGCCTTGCACGCGCTGCTCGCGGGCGGGGCCACAGTCGAGCTCAACGGAGGCTGTATCCTGGACGGCACGCCTTTGATGCTCGCGGTCATTTTTGCCAATTGGCGCGCGGCTGAGGTCCTGCTGGGTGCTGGCGCACGTATTGTCTCCATCCCCAATGAGCGATTCCGCGAGAGCCTCGACGCGGCACCGTCGGCGCTTCGCGGCCGGCTCACTCCATCGTAAGTCGCTCGCGTCGTTGCGGAGGGAAGCGGTAGTCTCTTTGCACGGCGTGTCACCGCGCGACGTTTTCGCTGTAGTAGGATGAAGCTGCCTGAGAGGCTAACCGTCTACCGACTACGATCATGCGCTCGTCGACCGACAAACCGCCACCCGCCCAAGCGCGCGCAATGGGGCTGCTCGCCACCGCGGCGCTCGCGTTTCCGTTGATCACCACGGCCAGCGCGATTGGGCTCACGCCCAACACGGCGCACGCCTCCGTGCCCCAGATCCACCGAATCGGGGTCGTCGACATGCAGCGGGTGCTGCTGGAAACGAGCGAGGGACGAAAGGGCAAAAAGGCGCTCGAGAAGGCGGTGGTGAAAGCAACCGCCAAGCTCGAACGGAAGGCCGAGGACCTCGAGCGGGCCTACGAGGAACTCCGGGGCAAAGCGGCCATGTTGTCCGAAGCGGAGCTGGGTCGTCGCCAGCAGGAGCTGATGCGCCAAGAGGAGCAGCTCCAAGAACTCTACGCCTCCGCGCAGGAGAAGATGGCAGCGGACGAGGCGGTGCTCCTACAGAAGATCTATGTGAGAGCGTCCGCGGTCATGAAGGTGATGGCCGCAGCCGAGGGGGTCAACCTCGTGCTGATTCGATCGGACCAAAATGTCCTCTACGCCAACCCTGCAATCGACATGACCACGGCGTTGATCGCCGCCTACGAAAAGAGCCTGTGATGCGTGTTTTCATCTCTTCCGAGCGGGGCTTCGTCCGCCGTATCTCACGGATGTTGGCGCTGTCGATTGCGATGTCGGGGGCCAGCCTGGGCCTCGGCGGGGTCGAAACCGCCGCCGCGGGGATCCCACAGATCGTACGCGTCGCGGTGGTCGACATGCAGCGGGTCCTCAACGAGACGCGCGCTGGCAAGCGGGCCCGTACGGAGCTCGAGAAGAGCTCTGCGGTCAAGCAAGGCAAACTCGACAAGCACCGCGAGGCGCTCGAGGCCGATCAGGCCAAGCTCGCGACCCTGGGGGGCAGCGCGCTGGCCCAGGCTCAAGAGAAGCTCCAGCACGACTACTACGAGCTGCAGAGGATGTACACGGAGATGCAGCAGACGTTGGCCGAACACGAGGCCCGCACGCTGGAGAAGGTGTATCGCGACTGCCAAGGGCTCACGGCGACGATGGCCAAGGACTTCGGTCTCAACCTCGTTCTGATTCGCGACCAGTCGACTGTGCTGTACACCGATGCCAGCATCGATCTCACCAACGAGGTCATCGCGCGCTACGATCGCAAGTACCCCTAGCGCAGCGACGAGCGTGACAGCTGGGTACCGACCGGCCACCCGCCTACCGCAGGACGGCTGCGGCGCGCTGGAGCGCACCCTCGAGGAGACCGCCCTCGGATGCGGCCGTCTCACTGGACGCGAACCGCAGCTGCCCGTCCCAAACGTTGCGCAGCGCGGCGGGCAGGCCGTAGTCCGGGTGGGCTCGCGGAGGATCGAAGTCGGCAGGCACCGCCGTGAACACCTCCTGGGCCCAGTCGACGATCTCGAACGCCTTCGGTGTGCTGGCCCGCTCACCGAACAGGCGGGTCAGTTGGTCGACGACCGCGGTTCTCAGGTCGGGGCCCGCCGCAGCGCGAGCGCCCGCAGGCACGCCAAAGAATCCAAACAGCGCGCCCTCGCGAGCATCCGCGGGTGAGGCGTCGTGCAGCTCCACCAGCGGTCCGCGCCGACTGACTCCGTCACCCGAGAGCCCCGCGTCACGCCAGAAGGGCTCGTCGTACACCGCGACCGCCTTGGCGTGTCCCGCCATCCACGTCGGTGTCGTCGCGAGCGCCCGTGCTTGCGATGGGCAAAGCGGCGGTTCGAAGCCAAGACGATGGCCGACCAGTCGCGGCGGGGCGGTGACGATGACGGTCTTCGCCAAGCATGCGATCTCACCGTCGTGCAGTTGGACTTCGACGGCATCGTCGGTGCGGCGCATTCGGGTCACCTGCGCGGAGGTGTGGACACATGTTGGGTCGAGCGTCGCCGCAAGCCCCTCGATGATCGTCGAGATGCCGCCATCGATGCGGAGCGCGCCTGCCATGGTCGAGAACTCGAGGTCACGGCGGACACGACCGTCGCCGTCCTCGGCAACCAGGTTGCCCTGGGCAAACTGCTCGAACACGCGCAGCTGTAGGCGCTGCACCAGCGCGTGCATCTTGGCCTGCCCGGGCCAGAACCAGGCGGGACCGACGTCGTACCTGGCCGACGACCGCCCGACCGTGCGAGACCACGCGCGTCCACCCAAGCGCTCGCGCGCCTCGAGCACGACGTAGGACTTGTCGCTGCGGTGGAGCTGGTCGGCGATCGCCAAACCACTGAGTCCCGCACCGACGATCGCGTAGTCGAGCCTGGTCAAGACGAACCCACGCTCGTCGTGGTCGCTGGTGCGGCAATCGGGCCGCGGAGGTGCCCGGTCTTGAGCCAGACCGTGCAGCCGGCCTCTCCGCAGCGGGCTGCGAGACTGCCCCCAGGCGGGATTCTCAGCCAGCTCCACGCCGCCAGACGGTCCTCGCCATCGGAGAACTCGCCGTGGAGGACGAGGCACTCGCCGCCGCCGGGTAGGGCGAGGTCCACGCGGGTCGAGGGCGCCCACCGCTCGAGTCGAACGGTTTCGGCCGCGTCGGAAAACAAGGGCAGGGTCTGCACGCCAGGCCTCGGTGTCGCGGACCACGCGATGTCGGCGGACTCGATCCGGACCTGTTCGCGGTCGTCGGGGTCGAACTGCCACAGCTTCACGAAGATCGTGCACCCGGCCTCAGAGCCTGGCGTGTGGGCGCTGGTGGGCGGATTACGAACGTAGGATCCCGTGGGGAAGTCACCGTGCTCGTCTTGGAACACGCCGTCGAGGACCAAGAACTCTTCACCGCCGTCGTGCGTGTGGGCGGAGAACTGGCTTCCGGGCGCGTAGCGAACGATGGATGTCGCGCGCGCAACCTCGGCTCCCAGCCGGTCCAGCATGCGTCGATCCACGCCCGGCATAGGGGAGGCGACCCACGGTAATGTGTGGGCGTGGACGACGACGCGTTGGCTGAAGTCGGCGTTCAGTTCCATACGACCCGGCCGTTG
>Ga0316189_10004908_pt1 | contig 12815 bp, 5 predicted proteins | sample LowCovwburrow_MG_FD_204930 | JGI IMG/M metagenome (GOLD analysis project Ga0316189, IMG submission 204930) | Coastal sediment microbial communities from Maine, United States - Lowes Cove worm burrow | ecosystem: Environmental > Aquatic > Marine > Coastal > Sediment | place: USA: Maine... | reverse complement strand
AATGGTGAACCTGTTGATCCTGAAGATGTAGTCATAACTTCAACGCCAACAGGACCATTAACGGTGAATACGGATGGTACTGTAAGTGTGGCTCCGGAAACACCAACGGGATCATACTCCATAGAATATACGATCTGCGAAACCAATTCGGAAAATTGTGATACTGCAATTGTACTAATCGTGGTTAGCGAAATTTTAACCGTAGGTATTGAAGTGAACCAAATGGTAACACCCAATAACGATGGTAGAAATGACTTCTTATTTATAAGGGGTGTTGAGAATGCAAAAAACAATTCCCTAAAGATATTTAACAGATGGGGAATAGCTGTTTATGAAGGTGAGGGATATAATAATCAAAATAATGTTTTTGATGGAAGATCAAAAGGAAGGTCTACGGTAAGTGCCCAAGAGTATCTGCCATCAGGGGTTTATTTTTATATATTTGAATATCAAAAAGACAATCAGAATAATATTACCGATAGTGGTTATATTTACGTCAGCAATTAATATATTGAACTACATATGATAATAAAAAAGAGCTTTCTAGCACCTTTATTACTTGTATTCATTTTCTTGGAATCAGTAAGCGCACAACAAGATGCACAATACACCCAGTATATGTTCAATACAATGAGTGTTAATCCGGCTTATGCAGGATCAAGGGGCCAATTGAGTATAGCTGCGTTATACAGATCCCAATGGGTAGGTTTAGATGGTGCTCCCAAGAGTCAAACATTGAATCTTCATTCTCCAATTCGAAATAGTCAATTAGGATATGGCATATCCATTGTCAATGATGAAATAGGGGATGGAGTGGTACAAGAAACCTATTTTGATGCAGTCTTATCGTATACGGTTGATGTTTCTTTAGAAGGTAAACTTTCATTTGGTTTAAAAGCTGGAGGGAATTTGTTGAACTTGGATTTTCAAGGCTTACGTAATTTTGATGTTGAGCCAGTTAGTGCAGATAATATTGAGAACAAATTTTCACCCAATGTTGGCGTAGGTATTTACTACCATACAAATGCATTTTATGCAGGATTGTCTGCGCCAAATTTATTGCAAACCGATCATTTTGATAATAATCAAAGAGATGCCAATGCTGTGCAATTCCTTTCAAAGGAAAGAATTAATTTCTATTTGATTACTGGATATGTATTTGATATTGGCGGCAATACTAAGTTTAAGCCCGCCCTTTTGACCAAGGTTGTTGGCGGGGCACCTTTGCAATTGGATTTTTCAGGGAGTTTTTTATTTAATGATAAGTTCTCTATAGGAGCTGCCTACAGATGGGACGCTGCAGTTAGTGCCATGTTCGGTTTTCAAATATCTGAACAATTAATGTTGGGCTTGGCTTATGATAGGGAGACCACTGATTTGGGAGGAACCCAATTCAACGATGGCTCTTTTGAAGTGTTTTTACGATTTGAACTAGTCAAATCATTCAATCGATTGGTGTCACCTCGATTCTTTTAAATTGGTATAGATGATAAAAAAAATAGCAATACTTACCCTCTTTGTTTTCTTTTTAGGCCAATATAGTTATGCCCAGGAAAGATTGGTGACCAAAGGAGATGAGAAATATAAGGAGTACTCCTTTACACTCGCTATCGATATTTATAAAAAAGTATTGGATAAGGGATATGTATCTGCTGATCTTTTAAAAAGATTGGGAGATTCCTATTACTTCAACGCAGACTACCAAGAAGCGGCCAATACCTATAAAAAGTTGGTAGATGGCTATGCTGCTGATATTGGTCCTGAATATTATTTTAGATATGCACAGACCTTGAAATCTTTGGGTGATTATGATGGGTCTAATGGGATTATGGAGAAATTTACCCAGATGACCTCAGATGATATTAGGGCAATAGCCTATAAGAGTGAAGCGGATTATTTGGCAGATATCCAAAAAAATTCTGGAAGATACGATTTGGAAAAGTTTGATCACAACTCACCCTATTCTGATTTTGCGCCTTCCTTTTATAAAGAAGGGCTGATTTTTTCGTCCGATCGCGATACTGGAAATTTGGCAAGATATAGACATACTTGGAATTCCAAAGATTTTTTAGACCTGTATAAGGTGAATGCTGATAGTCTTTCTACAGATAGGGTTACTAAAATTGGTGAAAATGTAAATACGCGATTGCATGAATCAACGTCGATTGCAACTAAAGATGGGAACACGCTCTATTTTACTAGAAATAATATTAAAGAAGGGAAATTCATAAAAGATGATCAAGGAGTAATTAGGCTTAAGATTTATCGTGCTGTTTTGATTGATGGAGTTTGGTCAAATATTGAAGAATTACCATTTAATAGTAATAATTATTCGGTTGCCAATCCTGCACTAAGTCCAAACGAAAAAACATTGTATTTCGCATCGGATATGCCAGGAACTTTGGGTGAATCTGATATTTTCAAAGTGACTATCAACTCAGATAGAACTTTTGGAACCCCGGTAAATTTGGGGAATAACATAAATACAGAAGCTAGGGAAACATTTCCTTTTGTTACTAGTGAGGAAATATTATATATATCCTCTGACGGGCATCCCGGCCTAGGTGGTTTGGATGTTTTCGCAACCAAAATCAAATTTGGCAAGTATGATAATGCCGTTGTAAATGTAGGCGAACCAGTCAATAGTAAAATGGATGACTTCACATTCATATTTAATGAGGAATCACGTAAAGGATATTTTGCTTCGAATAGGACAGAAGGAATGGGAGCAGATGATATTTACGGTTTTATTGAGCATACCCCTCTGCAACTCGAATGTATTCAAGAAGTCTCTGGTACGGTACGGGATAAAATATCAAACGAAGTTTTGGTCGGTGCCACGGTTAAGGTCATTGATGAAAACAATGAAGAAGTTTTGACTACAATAACAGATTCAGAAGGTAAATATAATCTAACCTTGGATTGTAATAAGGGCAATTTTGTAAGGGCTTTAATGCAGGGTTATATTCCATCTGAAGAGTACTTGGGTAAATCGGCTGGTAAAACCAATATTATAGATTTTTATTTAGAAAGAGACCTGGTAACAGGTGGTTTTGGGGATGACCTCGCTAAATTATTACAGTTGAGCACCATATATTTTGACTTTGATAGATACGACATCCGCAAGGATTCTGAAATTGAGGTTCAAAAGGTGATTGCGGCTATGGAAAAATACCCAAGCTTAAAGATTAAGGTAAACTCTCATACAGATAGTAGAGGTCCGGATGCGTATAACTTATGGCTATCCCAGAAAAGAGCGGAAGCTACCGTGAATTATATGATTTCCAAGGGAATATCCGAAAATAGGCTCAAAGGCGAAGGCTTTGGCGAAAGTAAGTTGATTAATAAATGTGCTAATGGGGTAAGATGTTCTGCCAAGGAACACGAATTCAACCGCAGATCGGAATTTATTATTTTAGAGTAAATAAAAAATTCTTAAAACATTAATAACATCCATTTAACATGGGTGTTTTTCTTTTTAGGTCTCTTTGGTATGACCATATTTTATCGTGTATTATCTATGAAATACACACTTTGGATTGTTGGAAACACCAAGATTCATACAGTTCACTTATTAAATTCCTTGTTATACAACATTTGTTGCCTTAAGAATTGCAATCACGGTATTTTTATAAAAATTTAACCGAAGGAATGCAAATGAAACTTTTTAAAAAGATTTTTTTATTTCTTTTTTTGATGCTTATGAGCTCTATGCTAATGGCCCAGGACACCTTTTTGGATAATTTCAATACGGTATCCTATTCAAATAACAATGGCAGTATGTCTTTTGCTGAAGACTGGCAAGAAACTGACGATAATGATCCTTCGAGTGGACGCTTTTATATCACTACTGGAACAAATCGACTACGGATTCAGAATATGGATTACGAAATAATAAGCCGTAAGTTAAATTTATCAGGTGCAACAGGAGTTACCTTGACCTTCACATATTTTGAAATGTCTGGAAATGAACGTATAGATGTTCAATTATGGAACGGCACAGGTTGGAATACAGTTGCAAATCTGAATGGTTCTGGAACAGTGAGCTATAATCTTGCCGCTAGTGAAATGTCTGCAAACTCTGAAATACGTTTTGTTACTGACTCTGACGGGTGGGGATCTTCCGAAGCTTATGAAATAGACAATGTACAATTTAATGGGAATATTCCCCCCAGAATTTCTATAGATGATGTCACCGTCAATGAAAATGACGGCACTGCGACCTTCACTGTAACTCTATCAAAAGCCTTCTCCGGTGGCTTTAATGTAGACTGGGCAACCAGTGATGGAACAGCTATTGATGGTTCTGATTATAACGCTGCCAGTGGTACCTTATCCTTTGCGGGTACGGCGGGAGAAACAGAGATAATCGTGATCAATTTGATCAACGACACAACACCAGAGATCAACAATGAAACTTTTAACGTGAATCTTAGTAATATATCCCAACCGGCAGTTTTAATTGCTGATGCTCAAGGGATAGGAACTATTGTAGATGATGAATATTTGTTTAATTCCCCCTTGGTCCTTACCCATGAATTTGATGGGTATATGGATTATACATCTACGGCGGGAACACTCAGGGCTCAACCAAATACAGGAAATACCTGTCTTATCAATACCACGTCTAGCAATACACTTACAGCAACCATTCCGCCTACAGCAACCATTGATCAAGCAATACTGTACTGGGCACATTCGGGATTTACGCCGGATACGCAGGTGACCTTTGATGGTACTACTGTAAATGCTGAATTTCTATATGGTACTACATTGACAAACAGATCTTTTTTTGGGGGAAGAGCCGATGTAACAGCGATTGTCACAGCTGTCCCAAATCCGTCTACCTATAACTGGACGTTTTCGGGATTAACAGTAGATAATACAAACCCATACTGTAATACAGGAACAACTCTGGGAGGCTGGAGCTTAATGGTCTTTTATACAGATAACAGTCTGCCCGCTTCCACTATCAATGTATATGAAGGATTTAGTGGAGAAAGCTACTCTTCATCCTCTTATACACTAAGCGGATTTTTTGCGATCGGAGCTACGGGATCTAAAACCACGGTACAATCCTGGGAAGGTGACCAAACTTTGAATAATCAGGAACAATTAACGGTAACTACGGGGCTGGGAACCTTTAACCTGGTTGGGGATGGAGACAATACGCTACCCCCTCCTAACGCCAATCCATTTAACTCTACTCATTTTGACAATACAGTAGGACCGGCAGTCAATAATACCAATTCCCATGGAGTCGATTTAGATACCTACGACGTTTCACCTTTTGTAACGCCTGGTGAAACCTCAATGACTACTACGGTAACTTCCGGTCAAGATTTTGTGATCCTCAATACCGTAACCTTAAAAGTACCATCCAACCTGACAACAGGATTCGTTTTTGAAGATGTTAATTATGGGGGAGGTGCGGGCCGTAATAGGGCAACTGCAGCCGGAATTCCTATTCCAAACGCTACTGTTGAATTATATGATGGTGGCGGGAGTTTTGTTTCCAGTACCACCACGAATGCCGCGGGGCGCTATGTATTTGCCGGGATGGCGAATGGTGCCTATACTATCCGGGTAGTAAACAATTCTATTCGTTCTACAAGAACCGGAGGAGTGGCCTGTACTACATGTATCCCCGTACAAACTTTTAAAACAGATTTTATTGCCAGCGTAGTAGTGGAAGACACCAATTCTGTTGGGGGTGAAGACCCATCCGCCGAAGATCCAGGTCCTGGTACGCTATCGGGTGCCCAAACGGTCTCTACTTTTACGATTTTAAATGAGGGGATCGCAGGAATGGATTTTGGGTATAACTTTAATGCCATCGTCAATACCAATGAAGATGGTCAAGGATCTCTGGAACAGTTTATTATAAATTCCAATGCCCTGGATGAAAGCGGATTGGATATTGAGGCCAATACCATTTTTGATCCGGCAGCAGGCGAAGATGTATCCATTTTTATGATACCACCCACTGGGGATGCTTTGGGAAGAGCCGCAGATGGCAATTATGGTTCCGGTATTTTTGATATTGAGACAGATCCTTTAACAGCCATAACGGGAGATAATACAAATGTTGATGGTAGAACCCAAACTGCCTACTCTGGTAATACAAATACAGGAACTATAGGGGCTGGTGGAACTACTGTAGGAGTTGGTGCAGCCAATCTTCCCAATTATGATCTACCAGAGATCCAAGTACATGATAAGAACGGGGATGCCTTTATTGTCACAGGAACCTCAACCGTAATCCGTAATTTAGCTATATATGGCAAGGCCGGTGCCGGAATAATCCTGAATAGTGGATCTATCACCATCCAAAACAATCTTATAGGTGTAGATGCCCTTGGGGCAAATAAATGGGATATTTTATATGGGGTAGAAGTAACGGGTGGAACCGCCTTAATAGATAGTAATTATTTTAGCACCATAAAAGAAGCAGGTATTCTGGTGAACGGTGGTACTTCGACGATTATCCAGAACAACCATATAACCGAGAACGGCAATGACAAATGCTTTGACAACATTACAATAATCAGTGGTACCGGAGTCATAATTCTACAAAATTTGATAGAGCTTTCAGGAGCCATGGGAATCGATGGTGATGGCATCGCCGGAGGGGTTACGATTACTGAAAACACAATTACGACCGCCGGTCAGGATGGGGGTGCATGTAGTGGTGATATAGAAAATGCCGGTATCCATTTAGATGGAAGTAATTCTTCCATTACCAGCAATATCATATATCAGAATGGCGGGGCTGGGATTGTATTAGGAGGAGGAACAACCTCCGGAAATCTGATCTCACAAAACTCCATTTATGCAAATGGAACCGATGGTGATGCTTTAGGTATAGATTTAGATCAAGCTGACACTATGGGCGATGATGTGACCTTAAACGAATCTGGGGATGGTGATACCGGTCCCAATGGACTACTGAATTTTCCAATTATATCTTCCACATTTCTTTCAGGCCCTAATTTGGTGGTAAAAGGATGGGCCAGACCTGGAGCTACCATAGAAGTGTTTTTGACTGATATTAACGAAGGCACGTCTGCTGCTGGAGATAACCAACTAGGGTTGTCAACGGACTACGGCGAAGGGCAAACCTATTTAGGAACGGCAGTTGAAGGCAGTGGGAGCGACTTGAACACTGGATCTTCCTCATATACAGATGCTGACGGCAATACCGATAATACCAACCTATTCGAATTTAGAATACCACTTCCTGGAGGAGTCGCATTAGGTGAATTGATCACTGCCACTGCTACGATTGCCAATGCTACTTCGGAGTTCTCTCCTTTTAGTATTATTAAGGTGAATACGGTTATAACCAATCGTAGAATTACGTACCGGGTCAATAAGAATTAATGGTTTATTTATTTTCTACCTCTCTCGAAAGTCTTTATCTATCGAACGTGATCGATGAAACAACAAGTTTTAAGAGCTAAATGTCATTTTCCTTGTAATTCACAACATTATTTTTTTTTGCTTGCCTATAGGCTCGATTTTTATTGGATATAAGACTGTAACCATTTGATAATAAGTGGTTATAGTTGAAAAACACAACCATGGGAAGAAATTCTTAATTAAGATTATCATATCTAACCTTCTATTTAGTATTGAGTTTACTCATTTTAAGTAGTAGCGAAGCAGTGGCCCAAACCACCTTTACAGAGACTGGGGGCCCCTATGGCTTGAATGTAGCAGGTACTAAAGATGGTGGACATACTTGGGCAGATTATGACCTTGATGGAGATTTTGATTTGGTCATAAATACCGTTGGTCGTGGCTACCTTATGCGTAATGATGGCGGTACTTTTTCAAATCAGACGGCAACCCTGGCGCCCGACTTTTTGACGGGGTCCTTAGAGCGAACAGCCTTGTTCGTTGATTTTAATAATGACGGTTATCCAGATGTTTTTAGGAACAAGCACAACGACTTAAGGATTTATCTTCAAGACCCAGCTACCAATAGATTTGGTAACGGAATAGGAGGCACTGCACCTAATCAAAGGTTTACAAGCATGACCGATGGTATGAATACCGAGGGTGCCAGAGCATTGGATTATGATGGGGATGGTGATCTGGATATTTTTGTAGATAATCATAATTTTGGCATTGACATTCTTCAAAATGATGGCGCGGGTAATTTTACCCATGTAACTAGAAAAGCCGATAGTCCTAATCCACCCTACAATGTAGGTAATCCAACAACTTGGCCCTTAGGGCTGGTTCAGGATGCCACTGATGGTGATTATGGATCAGCCACTGATTTTAATGATGATGGTTGGGTAGATATTGTGGTGCGTAAAAGAGATCAGGTAGATTTGTTTACAAACGTTGGAGGTACTTTTCAAAATGGTGTGGATATTGACCAAGCACTTAATAGTAATAAAGGAGCAGTGGCATTTTATGATTTTGATAATGATGGCGATTTTGACATGTACTGGACCGAGAATGGCAATAACCAAATTCATAGGAACAATGGAAATGGTACTTGGACTCCCCTAGGTGCTACCACAGGTATTCCGATAAGTTTTTCAGGTCAGATTGAAGGATTGGCTTGTGGTGATGTAGACAATGATGGCGATATCGATATCTTTTTGGCAGGAGGTACCAATAAATTGTTCTTGAACCAAATAAATAATGGTGGTGGTGCAATGTCTTTTGTAGATTCAGGTCTAACCTTCAATAATTCAGGAGGTGAAGGATGTACTTTTATTGATATTGACCAAGATGGCGATTTGGATCTTTACACAAATCGTTCCGGAAACAATAGGCTATATATAAATCAATTAGGATTTTTTCAAAGGTTCAGCCATATCTACGTTGATGGTATGGAGGATCGTGATGCCCTGGGATTGACAGGTATTGAAGAACGTTTCGGTGTTGGTGCTACCGCAAAGATATTGGATTGTGATGGGAACGTAATTTCCGGAACACGGGAAGTGAACGGAGGTTTTGGGCATGGCACGCAAGCCCCTGGTCGTATTCACTTCGGATTGCCCAGTGGACCTTTTGTTCCTATAGTAGTGGAAGTTGCCTTTCCTAGAACGGCTACGGGTAGGGTAGTAGTACGAAAACAATTAAGACCTTTCGATTATTTTAGTGGAGGTATAAACCTGATTGATTTATTTCCGGATTCTGCCAATCAACCCCCAACGGCATACAATGATTATATAACAACAGTTGAAGATAGTCCGGTAACTTTTGACCCATTAGTCGATAATGGGGGCGGAGCAGATTCGGATCCTGAAGGGGAACCTATGGAGGTGGAATCAATTACCTCGGCCTCAAATGGGACCGCAGTCTTAAATATGGATGGTACTGTAACGTATACCCCTAATCCTGGATTTTCAGGCGGAGATCAGTTTAACTATACCATGAGGGACAATGCTGATTGTACCTTTACCGCAGAAGAAAGTACGGCAACAATATATATTACCATTTATGGCGATTCTGACAATGATACTATTCCGGATAGAACAGACCTTGATGATGATAATGACGGTATTCCAGATACCGACGAAATAGGTACAATCCTCAATAATAATCAACCGACTTGTGGTGGAGAAACTTCAATGGATTTCAGTGCTGCGCCATCTTTGGTGTCTGGTGTTGATAAAGCGCAAGGTGCGGTATACCGTATTGCTAATGTAACCACTGGCACAGATGCTTTGGTGACAATTGTACAAGTCTTTAATGCAACAGTGTATAGTGTGGACAATAATACCGCGGACGCCCCTAGTTTTAAGCCACAAACAGGGTTTAATTTACCCAATATCGGAGATCAGGCCTATGTAGAATATAACATCCAATTTGTTACATCAGGGGGATCTACCCCAGTGGTTATTCCTAAATTCTTTATGAATTTTAATGATATTGATGGTGGTGCAAATTACGGGGAGGAAAATTGGGTCGATAACCCTTCATCTTATACAATTGACAATCCTACCGAATTAACAATCACAAATGATGGATCCTGGGTGCTTGCCACTGCAGGCATGGTCGACCATTCTGGTTCGAGTAATATTGATCCTGAAGTGAACTTAAGTGTTAACTATAATTCAAAATCCGAAATGTCATTAAAGGTTGGGGCTGTAGCTAGGGTGGCTGGAGCAACAGCTACGGGAAGACAGCACAGTATAGAATTTAATTGTGTGAACAATTTTGTAAGTCCGGAAACTTATGGTATTGATAATGACTCGGATGGTGTTGCCAATCATGTTGATCTTGACGCAGATAATGATGGTATCTTCGATGCAGTCGAAGCAGGCCATAACCAAGCTCATAGTAACGGGGTTGTAACAAGTACTTATGGACTCAACGGCTTGGCAGATATCGTAGAAACTACGCCAGAAAGTGGCACTATTAACTACTCTCTAACAGATATCGACGGCACCGACCTGCCTGATTTTTTGGATATCGATAGCGATGATGATGGTTGTAGTGATGCTAACGAGGCCTATAACAATGTAAATGCCGATGGAGGGGATAATGAATATTATACAACAGGTAATCCTCCGGCAACAGATAGCTATGGTAGGGTTACCGCAGCAACCTATCCTGTACCTGCAGATATAGACTCAGACAGCACCTTTGACCATCAGGAAGCTGGTTTAGTACCTATTATCGCCACACAACCCCCTGATACCAATGTTTGCCCTGGTTGTAATACAACAATAGAGGTCATAGCCTCAAATGCGGATACCTTTCAATGGCAGTTATATAATGGTTCTATTTGGGTAGATCTCACTGATTCGGGTATACATAGTACCACGTCAAGCAGTATGCTGACCATTACAAATGCAACTGCTCCTGACGATGGAAATCAGTATAGGGTTATAGTATCAAATAGCATGTATATCTGTGATTTTGAAACCTCAAATACAGCTATTTTGACCCTTCAGGTTAACACCGTAATTACGAACAGAAGAATAACCTATCGTGTGAACAAAAACTAACAAAAATCGTATTGAAAAAAAAGGAATATATAAAGAAAAATCCTACTTAATAACCTTTGGAAAGTCTTGCTATAATGAAGCTGATCGACCAACGAATAAACAAAAAAACCATGTATTTCATCGATGATAACCTCAAATTTTAAGAGCTAGACAGTACTAAATGATACTTACACAACAATTATTTTCCAATGGTGGCTATACCGTTAATTTTGTAAAGTGTAATTATTCTGTTTCGGTGAAAAGAGAAAATCGAATCAAATTAAACAAACCCAGATTATGAATAACTTAACCAACTTTTCAGTGTTTTTAACACGTAAAAACCAGGATGACAAAATAGGAAACAATACTTCTATTTCAACACTCCATTTCAACCTTAATGGAGATTTAGTCCAATATCATATTTAATTAAGTTATTCCAGAGCATTTTGGTTGTGTAAATTTTTGAATTTATAGACCCAAATGAAACCAACTAGCTAAAGAGTTTTGAAAAACCAAGCCATTATAAGTAAAGACGTTGTCATGAATAAAAAAATTCTAATACTAATTTTTCTCCTGTTCACTGGGTTTGCCTTTGCGCAAACTACGGTAAACCTAGAAGATCAGTGTAATTGTGAGGTCCTTAGCGGAACTGCAGTTACAGCCCCTGGAATGATAACTCCGGCAGGAGCCGATACAGGGGATGTATATGTTAATACCAATACCGGTACCATTTATTTTTGGGATGGGGATTCTTGGGAATTAACAGCAACCGATGATCAACAACTACAAAACTTCAGTTTTGACTCAGGAACTAATTTGCTTTCTTTGGATATTGAAGATGGAAATGCGGTTACGGTTGATCTATCCTCATTAAACAATGCTGGTTCAGATGACCAGGATGCCACGGAAGTTAACCTTAACGGACCATTGGATGTAGATGGAGACGGCAATGATGAGACGACGGTACAGGAGGCGATAGCCGATTTGGCCGCCATTTCGGAGACGGTTACCAATTTAGTGGACAATAATGATGGCACCATAACGTATACGAACGAAGATGGTACATTGCAAACGATAAATAAATCAGACTTAACAGATAATCTTGATGGCACTTATACCTTTGACAACGGGGATGGAGCAACAATAACTTTTGTTGGAACTGATGACCAGGATGCCACGGAAGTTAACCTTAACGGACCATTGGATGTAGATGGGGACGGCAATGATGAGACCACGGTGCAGGAGGCGATAGCCGATTTGGCCGCTATTACCGAAACCGTCACGAACTTAGTGGACAATCTTGATGGAACCGTAACATATACCAATGAGGACGGTACTCTACAAACCATTAACAAATCCAATCTTACTGATAATGGGGATAGTACCTATACATTTGACAACGGGGATGGTGTTCCTATTACTTTTATTGGTACTGATGATCAGGGCGCCAATGAAGTAATTTATGACAATACAACATCTGGCTTAGTTGCGACGGATGTACAGGCTGCGATCGATGAGGTCAATGCTGCTGCGGGGACGGTCGCCTTGGTCGACAATCTTGATGGCACCTATGAATTTACCGATGCTGCGGGCAACACGACCACGATAACCGATACCTCGATTTCAACGATGTCGGCCCCGGTCAACGGAGTCTATACCTATACTGATGAGAGTGGTGCAACGCAGACCATAGATACCAATGCGAACAGCAATCCATATGACAATACAACATCTGGCTTAGTTGCGACGGATGTACAGGCTGCGATCGATGAGATTAATGCTGCTGCGGGCACTGTTGCCTTGGTCGACAATCTTGATGGCACCTATGAATTTACGGATGCTGCGGGCAATACGACC
>Ga0316189_10004907_pt1 | contig 12818 bp, 13 predicted proteins | sample LowCovwburrow_MG_FD_204930 | JGI IMG/M metagenome (GOLD analysis project Ga0316189, IMG submission 204930) | Coastal sediment microbial communities from Maine, United States - Lowes Cove worm burrow | ecosystem: Environmental > Aquatic > Marine > Coastal > Sediment | place: USA: Maine... | reverse complement strand
GCCAAACTCAAGGGATGGCTCAGTAAAATAGTCTCTTTTGCCATTGACTACATCAGTGATGTAGTCAAAGCCCTCAGGCTCCTAAATTCAGTTCAACTCACCCAAAAAGATACCAACGTTTACATGGTTAAGGTTGGGCTAAAAGTGTTAAATTGAAGGGGTTTTTTTGTTTAAAACCTATACAGTTGACCACCCACAAGAAAAAAATATAAAATGACCAACTAAAGTTCTCCCTCCTAAATTATTTTTTTGGCTTTAGTTCATCATGAAATCCACCCACATCATCACCGTTTTAGTCTTCTTCCTCTTTGGCATCATCGGAGGCATGGTTTATTTTGGATAGAGGATTGCTCCAAGAGATCATTTTTGTTAGACTATTTTCACTAAAATTAATAAGTATTTTTGTTATGAATGACGATCAAAAAAAGGACGACCAATCACTCGTGGAAGACGATGAATTGGCTCAAAAAGTAGCCGCAGCTCAGGCAGAGGCAGAAGAAGAAGTTTTAGATGAGGGCGGGGACGTTGATCCCGTGTCTGAAGTCGATCAGCTCAAAGAGGCATTGGCCCGCTGCATGGCTGATTTGCAAAACTTCAAGCGTCGCAGTGAGGAGGAAAAGGCCAGCTTTGTAAAATTTGCCAATGCCCAGCTACTCAAATCACTCTTACCCATTTTTGATAATTTAAATCGGAGTATTGAACATCTCCCCGAAAATTTAAAGGAGGATAATTGGACCAAGGGAGTGGTACATGTGCATGCTGATTTGATGAAAACACTTGAGTCACTCGGGGTTAAAAAAATGAAGACAGTGGGAGAAAAACTCAATCCCAACAAACATGAAGCCCTGATGAGTGGGCCAGGTGAAAAAGACACTATAGTCGAAGAGTTTGAATCAGGCTATGAAATGAATGATGAGGTGGTGAAGCCAGCGAAGGTTAAAGTTGGAGATGGTTCTTAAGAATTTTTAAGCTCCAGTTTTAATTTTTAGAACCAATAGACAAGCTTTTAAAAAGAATTTGACAAGCCATTCTAGCACTCTATAATAGTGAGTGCTAAAAGGGTTAAAACCTATTAGATATAAATAATTAATCAAGAAACGTTATGGGAAAAATAATCGGAATCGATCTCGGGACCACGAACTCCTGCATGGCTGTCATGGAAGGAGGAGAGCCAACCGTAATCGCTAATGCAGAAGGAAGTCGAACCACCCCTTCAATTGTCGCGGAAAAAGATGGAGAACGACTTGCTGGAGTGGTGGCCAAGCGCCAATCGGTGACCAATCCTAAAAACACCATCTTTTCAGCCAAGCGCTTCATTGGACACAAGCTCTCAGAAGTTGAAAATGAAGCTAAAATGATGCCTTATGCAACGCAAGCCGGGGCAAATGGAGAAGTTGAAATCAAGATGGGAGACAAGTGGTTCAAGCCACCTGAGATATCAGCCCGTGTGCTCCAAAAACTCAAAACAGATGCGGAAGCGTATTTAGGTGAACCTGTTACTGAAGCGGTGATCACTGTGCCAGCCTATTTTAACAATGATCAACGTCAAGCCACTAAAGATGCCGGTAAAATTGCAGGATTGGAAGTCAAGCGGGTGATCAACGAACCAACAGCGGCCGCCATTGCCTACGGACTAGACAAGAAACAAAGTGACATTAAGGTGGCTGTCTTCGATTTAGGGGGAGGAACCTTTGATGTCTCTATTCTTGAATTGGGAGATGGGGTCTTTGAAGTGATTTCTACCAATGGAGACACCCATTTGGGAGGAGATGATTTTGACCAAGCCATCATCGAATTTTTGGCTGAAGCATTTAAGAAATCAGATGGAATTGACCTTTCAAAGGATCAAATGGCCTTACAGCGGCTTAAAGAAGCGGCAGAAAAAGCCAAAATCGAACTCTCATCCGCTCAAGAAACGGATGTCAATCTCCCCTTCATCACCGCCGATGCGAGTGGTCCAAAGCATTTAAATCTCAAGCTATCTCGTTCTAAGCTAGAAGAATTGACTCATGATTTGATTCAACGCACTAAAATTCCATGTGAAAAGGCCCTTAAAGATGCCAAATTATCCGCCAGTGACATTCACGAGGTGATCATGGTGGGAGGAATGACGCGTATGCCAGCCGTGACTCAAGTGGCTAAAGAATTCTTTGGAAAAGAGCCTCACAAAGGCGTGAACCCAGACGAAGTGGTGGCCATTGGAGCGGCCGTTCAAGGAGGGGTTTTGATGGGGGATGTTAAAGACCTACTTTTGCTTGATGTGAACCCACTCAGCTTGAGCATTGAAACCTTGGGCGGGGTAGCAACCCGAGTGATTGAGCGTAACACCACGATTCCAACTTCTAAATCTCAAGTGTTCTCAACCGCTGCCGACAATCAACCGAGCGTGGACGTGCATGTGGTTCAAGGGGAGCGAGAAATGGCTTCAGACAACAAATCATTGGGACGATTCATTTTGGATGGTATTCCACCTGCCCCTCGTGGTGTTCCTCAAATTGAAGTGACTTTCGACATCGATGCCAATGGTATTTTGAATGTCTTGGCCAAAGACAAGGGGACAGGAAAAGAGCAAAAAATCACCATTCAAGGGGCCTCTGGCTTGAGTGATGAGGAGATTGAAAAAATGACAAAAGATGCCGAGATGCATGCGGACGAAGACAAGAAGAAAAAAGAAGGGGTTGAAATTCGCAACAAGGCTGATGGAGTGGTCTTTCAAATGGAAAAAACCATGCGAGAGAATGATGCCAAAATCAGTGATGAGCTCAAGAAGCCAGTGAATGAAAAGATTAACACCCTCAAAGACTTGCTCAAAGAAGAAAAGGCAGATCTAGAGGCCATTAAAAAAGCCACCGAAGATTTGGAGCAAGAAGCTCAAAAAATCGGGGCTGAGATTTATAAAGAAGCCGAAAACGCGGAGGCCAATGACAATAATAAATCAGAAGACCCCGATGTGAAGGTGACCGATAAGAATGAGAAAGAGGGTGAAAAAAAGGAGGATGGAGAGGTTGAAGGGGAAGTGGTGGAATAGTGATTAAAAACCCCGTAGGAATCAGGTATGCCTGATTCCTACGGGGTTTTTTTGTGTGGGGCTAATCACAAATCCCCCCAGCTCCCTTTGATAAAGGGGGAGCTGAGTTTAGATATAAGTAACAAACAGTAAGTAGTCTTTGGAATGACTATTCCAAAGAAACCAAACACAAAAAAAACGGGGTCCCCACAAAATGCAGGGAGGCCCAATGATTAGATTCTCCAAAGGAGAATCTAGAAGGAGGAGGGTGTTTAGTGGGGAAGGAGCAAAAACACATGGAAGCTGTAAAAACTGGCTCGATCACGAGGCAGATTTGTAAGCTGGAATGTGTTTTTGCGATTGGTGCCCGGAGAGAGAATCGAACTCTCACTCCCGAAGGAACACGATTTTGAGTCGTGCGCGTCTACCAATTCCGCCATCCGGGCACAAAAATACAACAAAAAAATTCTATTGGTTTTAAAGGATAAAGTCAAATGAGAATCTGGTTAATTGCTTTTCAAGGCTTCTGAAAACCGCTAAAATGATCACATCATGAAAAAAGGATGCATCACCATCGGCCTTTTATTTGGAACCTTATTCGCCAGTCCCTTTTTAGCCAACGAAGTCATAGAGTTTCAGGCAGCCGATCAAATTTATGAAAGCGTGCAAGAAATTCCCGAATCAGAGACGGCTTTGGTGCTGGGGGCAGCGGTCTATTATCAAACCCTTTCCGCTATTTTAAAGGACCGGGTTGATACGGCCATCGAGCTTTATGACCAAGGAAAGGTGGATAAAATTGTGATGAGCGGAGATGAAAACGAAGCCCTTCAAATGAAAAATTATGCCATCGAGCAAGGCGTTTACGCGGATGACATCATTGAAGATCCTGCAGGTTTGAACACACTTGCTTCAGTTGAGAACATGCTTGAAATTAGCAATTCAGTCACCATTGTCACCCAAGCTTACCACCTCCCCCGCGCTATTTTTATAGCCAATGCCAACGATTTAGAGGCCCTTGGAATGGTGGCCGACAAACAGCCTTATCAAAAAATAGAAGCGTATGAAGACCGAGAGTTTTTAGCGACTATAAAAGCGATTTGGGATGTTTATTTTAGTAAGGACTAAATTGGGATATGGGTAAGTGTCTAAGTTTAGTGCCCGGTAGATTCCACGGCCTCTGGCTGTTCGCAGTGGAATGATAATGAGTTTTTCTGAGCTTAATCAACGAAAGCAATTGGCCATTAATGATCAAATCTGTATCATACAGTGGCCATTAATTTTTTAGACATGTACATCCCCACCCTCGATCAAGCCCAAAAAATCATCAAGCAATATGGTAGCCCCGTTTATGCTACAGATCCAGCTTATATAAGGCAAAAATCGGAGCGGTTTTTGCAGGCTTTCTCTCGCTTCAACACTAAAATTTTTTATGCCATCAAGGCCAATTACAATCCACACATCGTTAAAAAAGTGAAAGAATCAGGTATTTATGGAATTGATGCTGTGTCTCCCAATGAGATTCGTTTGGCCCTTGAGTTGGGCTACAAAGCTGAACAAATTATTTATACACCAAGCAATCCAAGTGATGAAGAAATTCAGTATGCAGGTGAAAAGGGGGTGCTCCAAAATTTAGGCTCATTATCAGAACTTGAGCGATTTGGTGAGCGTTTTCCAGGTCAAGCTGTTTCCATACGCATTTGTCCTGAGGTGGGAGAAGGGGAGTCGGAAAAAGTGACCACCGGTCAGACAGAAAGCAAATTTGGCATTCCTCTTTCAGATTTAGAAGCAGTGAAAACGATCACTGAAAAATACAAGCTCAAGTTAATAGGCATTCACAGCCACATTGGGTCAGGGTTTTATGGGGCCTACGCTTTCAGAACATCCATTGAGGCAGTCTGTAAAGTCGCCAAAAATTTTGACAGCATCGAATTCTTAGATTTTGGAGGTGGGTTTGGCGTGCCTTATCATCCTGAAAAACCTGAAATTGATCTGGAGCAATTTGCGGAAGCGATTGAAGGCCCCATTCATGATTTCAACCAATTCACAGGCCGAGAAGTCGAGGTTCGATTGGAGCCGGGAAAATTTTTAGTGGGGCGATCTACCGTTCTGCTCACCACAGTTACCACCCTTAAAGAAAAAGGAGGGGTGACTTTTGTGGGGACGGATTCTGGCTTCCACAATCTCATTCGCCCGGCCATGTACGATGCGTATCATCATGTCGTCAACCTTTCAAAGCCACATGCCCCCAAAAAACTCGTGCAAGTGGTGGGGAATGTCTGTGAGACCTGCGATATCTTCAATAAAGGCATTGAACTTGGCATGCCCGAAGAAGGTGATGTGCTTGCTATTTTAGTGGCAGGGGGGTATGGCGCGGCGATGAGCTCCAATTACAATATCCGTGAATACATTGCCGAGGTGATGGTTGAAGAGGATGCCATTCAGCTCATTCGAAAAAAGCAGACGTATGAACAAGTGATGGAGGATTTTATAAGTCCTTATTAGTCTTTCAAAAGCTCAGCCACATACCATCGCACTCCGTTCCAATTGGTTCGGGGGATTAAAATGTAGGCCGCTCTGGCACTTGGGCATTGCACAGGGACCGTCTCTGTTGAATTGGCCCGTTGGACCTGGCAATTGTCGACCGCGGCTTGAGCTTTGGGAGAAACATACATGTCAGAAATCAACACATTCCCACTGCTAAGCACCCCACGAGGCTCCACATCGAAGCTTTTGAATTTAAAGTAATAACTCAAAATTTGCTTCAGGTCCATGTCTGTTTCCAATTGGTTCAAGATGGCTCCGGCAATTTGGGCAAGTTCGGCTCCGTTACCCACATTTAAATGATTGATCTTTTCTTTCAAAGCCCTCAAAATTTGCTGTTGACGTTCAGCCCGAACAAAATCAGATGAAGTCTTGCGAGAACGAGCGATCCGGAGGGATTGAACACCCGAAAGATGATGCCATCCGACTTGATAATTCAAAGTACCCCACACCCCATTGTCTAGAGTTTTGTAAGAGGGGTCGACCACTGGCTCATTCAAATAGATATCAATTCCACCCACAATATCCACCACATCAATGTAGGCGTACATGTCGATGATCATGTGATGGTCTATGTGAAGCCCTGTGATCACGCCCAAATATTTTTTGACCTGTTCCACGCTATAGCTATTGAGCTTGCGGCCATCCATTTGTAGATCGCGCGGAATGCTCACCATCTTTACATTTCGATTCACTGTGTCTATTTGAGCCACAATCATGGTGTCCATATTGCTGCCGTGCTTTCCTCCAATCAAAATATTTATTTTATCGGCTTCTTGACGATTGGTTTCGGTCGCTGGCAGATTTTCAGGCAAAATTAAGGCTTTTTTTTTGAGCCAGAGAGGATGTCATCAAGGCTGTAATCTAGTTCACCATTGGCTTCTCTAAAGCGAATCTCGCCCGTGAGTCGATCAAAAATAATTTGTCCAAGCAATGCTTCAGTGTCTGTATAAAAAAGATCGTATACAATTTGGACTTCTTCATTCTGAGCTTCACTCGCCTTCAGTCCAGTTTCTAAAAAGGCTTCACTTTTCAGATGCTCTGCCAATCCCAACTCCTTCTCTCGAATCATTTTGATCTGATCGGTTTCCCCATTCAAAGTTTTTAGGATTTCAAGGAGGGGATCTTTAATCGCCTCCGTGTCTAAGTAGTTCATGCCTTCCATCTCAAGAGTCGCATCGCTTATCTTTAGCACAATTGTTAGGACGGGGGAATCATCTAAATCAGTGATGTAATATTCAAAGCCGGCAGGAGTTCCAACCGGATCCAGATTCAATTTTAATGTATTTTGCTGTAATATTTTTTGGATGGCCTCATCTTGCAATAGGCCAGTCATGGCTGTTTTTTGAGATTCAATTTTTAATTTAAGCGCCACGATGTCATCCGTATTCCCCTCTAAATAATCAAGGATTGCCCCCGTTTTAGAGCCACCTTCTGCTAGTGAGATGCTTTCAATGCCTCGAATGCTTTGAGCGCTAAGGTTCTGTGTTTCAAGATCTAAAAGAGTCTGTATCACCGCTTGATCCCCTTGCATCACTTTCATCCTCCCATAATCCTCATCCACATTGATAGTGCCATCCAGTCTTAAATTCAAGTCGGCTAAGGATTGGTTGAATTCCGCATCATTTAGCCAAGCATTCATTATGACTTTAGCCTCCTCTTGTTGCTTGAGCAAGGCCTGACTCTTGGCCAGTGTTTCAGCAAAGGTCATGACCCCCTCTTGATACCTGTTGTCTTCCGGAGCCTCCATTTGATCCAAGTCCATCTCCGAATCTGACTGGAAGAAGGCATATTCATTTTGCGGTAAATAAAGGTACTCCCGCATCTCATTCAAATCGCTCCCATATTGAATGATGGCGGCTTTGACATCTTTGTAATCAGCGTTTTCACCCTGTGTGATTTGCCAGTAAACCCCAAAAACCATGACAAAAATAGCAATGAGTAAGGCGAATCCAAGAATTTTGCCCAAGTGCTTGGCGATGTTTGTAACTTTCATATTTAAAAAACTATCCAACAGGGCTCCATTCTAATGAAGTCATAAAGTCTTGGCAAGCATTTCATGCTCACGTCTAGGCAATGGTTCCAGCGATACTCTGAAGTAGGTATCCCACCGCAAAGGAAATTCCTGCCGCAAATCCACCCAAAAGCATGGTTTCTAGACCAGAGATGCCCCAGTGTTGATCAGTAAATTTAGACTTGATCGCCCCCACTACAAACATGGCGGTTAAGGTGGCAATCACTGTGGTGATGAAAATTTGAGATCCTTCTAGATTCAAAATGGGGTTCAAAATATAGGCCAATAAAGGAATGAGGCCGATCAAAATAAACGAAATAAACGTGGCCACCGCTCCCTTTTTAGGCTCAATACCTTCCTCTATCATGTGATGTTCATTGCGCATGATTAAATCGACCAAGGCCTCAGGATTGGATTGAAAAACTCTTTTAGCGACATTTAAATCCGCCCCCTTAAAACCATAGTTAGTGATGATTTTATCCAAGGATTCATCTTTGTTCCGAAAATCAGACTTGATGTGTTTGAGTTCGGCTTGATAGAGTTTTTTATACTGTTCTTGCTCGGTCCGATCGCTTAAATATTTGCTAGAAGCCATGCTAAAACCATCTGCCAAAAGATTAGCAATGCCTAAAATCAAAATGACACCGATGGGCAAGGTGGCCCCTTCAACCGCAGCAACTACAGCAAAAGTAGTCACGGAACCATCAATGCCTCCATAAACAAAATCAGGGAGCCAATTGTATTTTTTTTCAGCTTTAATCATTTTTTCTGGTTAAAAACAAGTTTCATTTTACCCCTTTCTAGCCTGGGTTTCAAGGGAGCAGGAGAATTTCAAGATGTATTGAGGCGCTTATTAATTTTCCAGTACAATCACTCGAGCGGGTTGAGCCTGAATGTTTGTTTGAGCATAGTCATGCATCGCATTCATGATGGCATCATGGGTATAAATGAAATTTTCACCATGCCGCGTGCCCACATCATGGGTGATGAAGTGAGTGTTGTCATACCCCTTTAAAACCATCATGTGATAATAGGGACCTTCACCTGAATAAAAAGGGTTGCCAAGCATTTGACCGGCAAATGGAGCCACAATCAAGTTGCCCGTTGCCAATTCTTGTTTTAAGTCATCTACAGTGGGGGAGTCGATGATCCGGAAATTGAGTGAGTCTTCAAAGTAGCCCTCATACAATTCTGCCACTTGTTCAACAGTAGTGCTTTCGTAATAACCAAATGTTTCAACCTGCCAGTCGACCATTTCTAAAACCTGTTTTTTTAGCATTTCTTTCGAGAGAGGCTCATCCATCATGCTATAATGAGCAATCAACAAGGAGGTTTCTTCGCAGGCATCTTGCCAGGGTTGAGACCAGTCTCCGTCAGGGGCTTGAGAAAAAAATGAAGCCGTGAGGTTGATTTGATCTGGTAGTTCCACCTCGACTTCCATCATGTCATCTAAATTTTTTAGGGGCTTTGCTGGATCTGCTTCAAGTACAATATCGTCGTCAGTCTCCACTTCTTTAATGGGGGAGCTTTCAGGGATCTGGCTTTTAAAATCAGCTTCATTCACCCCACCACAAGCAGTGAGTAAGACGGAGGCAGTGATAAAAAGGTGGAATAATTTCATGGGTAGAGAGGGTCGGGTAAAATGAATATTAACGTCGATCTCCCATCAAGCGTAGAAGAAAAAGGAAGAGGTTGATGAAGTCAAGATAGAGCGATAGGGCGCCCAAAATAGCCAGGCTAGCAGGGCCACCAGAAAGAGCCATTTTTTTGAGTTTTTGATGATCGTAAGCGGCCAATCCAGCAAAAACAATGATTCCTCCGAAGGTAACCACCCAATCAATCATGGGGCTAGCGAGCCAAAAATTGAGAATAGAAGCGACAATGATTCCAATCAAGGCCATGAAAAAGAAACTGCCCAATCCAGACAGGTCACGCTTGGTGGTGTAGCCATACAAGCTAGTGGCTCCGTACATTAAAGTGGTGACCAAGAAGACGTTAAAAATGGAGGCAGTGGTGTAAAGTGCAAAAATGAAAGAGAGTGTGACTCCATTTAAAGCAGCATAAATGAGAAAAGCACCAATAGCCGTTCCATAAGACATGCGATGAGCCCGACTGGCAATTGCAAAAACAAATAAGAGTTCGACGCCAAATAAAATCCAAACAATCATTGAATTGGCGGCTAAAAATTGACTGATGGTTGCATTTTGAGAAACAAACCATGCGACAACAGCGGTGAGGCCTAGTGCAGCCGTCATCCAGCGATAAACATCGGCAAAATAGGTGCTGATAGTCATGTCATTGGTGCTTGTGTGAGCAGAAGAAAGAGGTGATGAGTCCATTTTTTGATGAATATTTAATACTAAAGAATGCTTTGATTATAGCTTTTTTTTTAAAAAAATCAAGTTTTCTTGCACAAAGTTTTGACATTTTTAGTACAATCGATATAATCGTCACTGCTGCCTCATCAAGAGGCTGGCTGGACCATTCAAAACTGGGGCGCCATCGTCTAGTGGTTAGGACGCCGGATTTTCATTCCGGTAACCGGAGTTCGATTCTCCGTGGCGCTACCACCCTCGCAAAAACAGACGCCAGCTTACGTATCTGACTCACTACCGTGTGTCAGCTTCTTCAGCTTATGTCTGTTTTTGCTCCTTCCCCACTAAATACCCTCCTCACCTCCAGCTCCAACTTCGTTGGACCTGATTGCCAGACCTCCTCGCATTTTGTGGGGGCCCCGTTTTTTTTTGTGTTTGGTGGGGGGGTTATTTGGAGCTTCGCTCCAAAGGCTACTTATCACTGCTTGTTATTTATAGCTTATAACCTAGTACAATTTAGAATTTGAGTTTTAAAATTTAAGCTCAGCTCCCCCTCCTTCGGAGACCTGCTATAGCAAAAAGTCAAACCTTTCTTCCTAAAAGCCTTATAAGAATCAAGAGACAAATAAATCCCCCTCCCTCAGGTGAGTGGTTTTTTGGAATACTCATAATAACCATGGCAGGTTTTAAATCTGTCTTGGTTTCAGATAATGAGCAAAGAAGAATCTTAGGAACTTTCTGGCAGTGGCAATCAGGCAGGTGTAGTAGTGTTTTTCATCATCTCTTAGCCTTTGGTAGTAAGCACCAAACTCTTCATTGTTTCTAGAGAGACTCCATCCCAATTGGAACAAGACCATTCTTTAAAAAGAATTACCTCGTTTAGAGAGCTTCTCCCTCCCTCTCCAGACTCCACTTTCTTTTTTTCTGATGTCTAAACCAAAGAAGGCAATGAGCTGGTTTTTGCTCTCAAAAGTTCTGCCTTCCACTGCATTACATAAAACAGAGGCTTGGAAGCGTGAGACTCCTTTGATTTGGGCTAGCTCCTTTGCCATGGGAGAGACATTCTCTTCAATGATCTTTTTAAGAATCTTAAGGGTTTCCTCTATCTTATCCAAACAGTCCTTGAGAGCATCAAGGTTCAAGCTCATGCCAATGAGCTCAGCTGAATCCAAAGCATCTTCATAACTCCTAGACAATTGCTGCCTCACCTTTTGAATCTTGGCATACAAAGAGTGGTACTTTTTGGCTGATAGACTTTCTCTGGAATCAAAGAAGAGAGGGAGATTGTTTTCTATGATTCCAATCTCAGCCAGTCTTTTGGCATCGACGGTGTCTGTCTTAGTCCCTCGTATGGATATTTCTCATAACGTTTAGTGAGCAAGGGATTGATCAAGTGAACCTGGAATCCTGCTTCGCAAAGCAATAGGCAAGAAAGCCAGTGATAACTTGCGGTAGACTCCAGTACAATGGGAGTACTACCTTGTACTCCATTAATCTTGAGCCAACTCACTAGCTTTTCCATGTCTTTTTGACTTTGATTCCCAAATTGCTTGATCTTTTTCTCTCCCATGCCCCAGGCAATGGCAACATCTATCTTTGCCTTAGCCACATCAATTCCTACACTTTGTGGTGGACATGAGGATGAGCTTGCTGGTGATGGGAGTGCTGATGATGGACTTGATTGCATACCAGGTTGCATGCTTGATTCTAGACCTGATTGATTCATAGAATAAAAAGCTGGTTAATAAAATAAAAAGGGTTACAATCAGCTCACAAAGAAAGTTTGAAAGAATCCTAGTTGGTTATTGTCTCTCTTGGGAGAAACCTGCTATTGTCTTATTACTTTCTTCTAAAGAAAAAGGGAGAAGTCTCTGGTTGGTACTCAGGGTACAAGGGGCTAAGGAGCTCCCTTTTTTCTTTGAACTGCTTGCCTTGTCATCTTACTAACTTTGACATGGCTTTGCTATACTAGGGGGCTAGGGGGGCTGCAAGTTAATAATTCTGAGTAATAGCCTAGATAAAAAGCGGGCCAATAATGTATTGCGCGGGAATATGGAAAAACTTATACTCACGTGGTCGCTAATTCGTAATCAAACAAACATGAAAAAATTAAACGCGCTAGTAGTATTCTCTCTATCTCTTTTGCTAATAACAGGGTGTAAAACAGATCGAGTTAAAGAGCAAGCTCCTTTAGTACCCATTGCCCAAGAGCCTAAATTAGAAGCAATTCCTGACACTGAAAAGCAAGAAGAGGTTCTACAGAAAAGTTCTGAGGGAGTGGGGGAGGTAGCTGTCACCCTTTTTAAAGGGGCTTGGTTTGATGTGCAATACCCAAAAAACTTTACACCTCGACCGACTGAACCAGTTTATAACTATAGTGGTGATTCGCGTTTTCCAGACTCTGAAGGCGGCACTAAAATTTTAACAGATGAAGCCTACTTTACTTCTCCAGACGAAGCAGTTGAATTCTTCGTCTATTCACCCTTGTGGTCCGGGGAACCTGAAGCTTACTTGGAAATAGCTGCAACAGAAGAATTGGTCAGTGAAAAAATTGAGGAAATAAAAGAGTCTGATGCAGCAGGGCAATATGGAGACAAGGTCGTGCGTTGGGTCACTATAAAAGCTAAAGACGGTTCATATCATCGTTCATTTGTGTCTATTAAAGAGCAAGTGAGAACCGGGAGCGATTTGCATCATGTGCTGGGAATAAGGTATCAGGATGAAGCATCCCTTAAGATGTATGCAGAGGCCTACCGTTTTTTTAAAGAGTCTTTGCAACAATACGCTGACTAGAAAAATGCTTCTGCACAATAATTGTTTAGCTGTTAATAGGTTTTAAACAAAAAAACCCCTTCAATTTAACACTTTTAGCCCAACCTTAACCATGTAAACGTTGGTATCTTTTTGGGTGAGTTGAACTGAATTTAGGAGCCTGAGGGCT
>Ga0316189_10004905_pt1 | contig 12820 bp, 9 predicted proteins | sample LowCovwburrow_MG_FD_204930 | JGI IMG/M metagenome (GOLD analysis project Ga0316189, IMG submission 204930) | Coastal sediment microbial communities from Maine, United States - Lowes Cove worm burrow | ecosystem: Environmental > Aquatic > Marine > Coastal > Sediment | place: USA: Maine... | reverse complement strand
ATTCTTGAAAAAGAAAAATTATAAAAAATATAAAAATGATTATGAAAATATCACGTTTAGTTGTCGTAATTTTTTTATTTCTGTTTAGGTTTTCAACCTTAATTGCTCAGGTAAATTTCCCCTCATTTATTTCTGATAATATGGTTTTGCAACGAGAGACTGAAGCACAAATATGGGGTAATTCTGAGCCCAATAGTTCAGTTAAAATTTCTTGCAGTTGGGATGAAATAAAATATGTAACTACCGCAAATGAATCAGGAAAATGGCAAATTAAAGTTAAAACGCCTGTGGCTGGTGGTCCTCATTCCATTCAGGTTAATAAAATCAATATAGAAAATGTAATGATAGGTGAGGTTTGGATTTGCTCTGGCCAATCAAATATGAAAATGTCTCTAAGTCAGTCTGAAAATGGTAAAGAAGAATTGGCAAATGCGGAGCTACCTAATATCAGATTGTTTTATGTAGCGAGGCAGTTGGCAGATAAGCCGCAAGAAGATTGCTATGGGAAATGGGAGGAGTGTTCACCTGAATCTGCCAAAACATTTAGTGCAGTAGCTTATTACTTTGGAAAAAAATTATACCAAGAATTAGGTGTTCCCATTGGACTAATCCACACGAGTTGGGGAGGATCAACGGCACAAGCTTGGGTAAAGCAGGATATACTGAAAGCTGACAGTGATTATGATTGTTATTATGACGTAGAAGAACAAAAAGAACTTAGAGCCAAACCGGGTATTATACCTATAACACATCATAGTCCCAGCAGGCTATACAATGCCATGATTCATCCACTTATGCCGTACCGAATTAAAGGAGTTATTTGGTATCAGGGGGAGTCCAATCAGGATTATTGTCCTGGTGATCCTAAAAGATATGAGAAATTGTTCCCTGAATTAATTTATAGCTGGAGAGATGAATGGAAGTTGGGAGATTTCCCTTTTTACTATGTTCAGATAGCTCCTTTTCCCAGAAGGATTACAAATGTTGGTGCATTATTAAGGGATGCCCAGCGTAAATCTCTTAATGTACCTAATACGGGTATGGCAGTTACATTGGATATTGGTGATATTCAAGACATACATCCAAAAAACAAGAAAGATGTTGGACAAAGGTTGGCTTTGTGGGCATTGGCAAAAGACTATGGACGTACTAGTCTTGTTTATTCTGGGCCATTGTACAAATCTCTTGAAATAAAAGGGAGCAAGGCAATTGTTAGTTTTGATGAAATAGGTAGTGGCTTGATGTCAAAAGACGAAACGTTATCGGGATTTGAGATAGCAGGAAAGAATAAGGTGTTTTATCCTGCAAAAGCTCGCATTAAGGGTGAGGCAGTGATGGTTTGGTCTGATAAAATCGGAAAACCAGTCTCTGTAAGGTATGCTTTCCATAATACATCAGAAGCAAGTCTTTTTAATAAAGAAGGGTTACCTGCATCTTCCTTTCGAACAGACAACTGGGAGGTAAAAATTGAACCAGTAATTAAAGAATAGCTAAATCAATTAAATTATGCACTACACTTTGGTGTTAATTGATATCTACAAATTTTAAAGAGATTCTCTATTAATAAAATTAAAAGGTACTTTTAACTTTTCTTTCTTTTTGTTTAGAATGATATTAGCAGCAGTTTCTCCCATAACCTTAAAATCAGTAGTAATAACAGTGATACCTAAAAGTTCTTTTAGTGGTGTGTCATTATAAGATATAATACCTATATCAGTGCCTAATTCGTACTCATCTTCTCTTACTTGTTTTACTAAATTAACCAAATCAGCCTCTTCAATAGTAACAAATAAATCTCCTTTTTTTAAAATCATATCATCATATACTCTATCAAGTATTTCGAAGTCTAACTTATGCTCTACACAAAATTTTCTAAATCCATGAAGAATTCTTCTGGGATATGGGTAAACAGCTTTTTCAGGGTAAATTAAAATAGTTTTCTCATACTTTTTTATTTGGGAAAGCCCTTCAGTTAATGCGAAGTAAATATCATTTTCAAAGTCTTGATAGATTTCGCCTAAAACCCCGCCTAAAATGGGTTTAATGTTATCTAGAATTATTAATTTTTCAAGTTGAATGTTTTGTATCGCTTTAATAACCTTATCCGTAAAACTAACATGTGATAACTCCTCAGTTTTGAAATGAGGCATAATAATATAGTAGTCATATGCAGATTTGTTTTTATCTAATAAATTTAGAAATAACGTTTCATCACAATGATATATATGTAAATCTATATGAGAATTTGCTCCAATTGCATCTACAAAGTAATTATAAGTTCTTAGCTTGTGTGAACTCAGTTTGTTTACTAAAAAAAGAATGTTAACTTTTGATATTAATTGTGTTCTAGATATATAATATCCTTTACCCCGAATGGGCGTAATAATATTGCGTTTTTTTAAAATACTATATGCTTTTTCAATGGTATCTCTGGATAAGTAAAACTCTTCACTAAGCATGTTTATTGAAGGGATTTTTTGGTCCATTGTTAAATTACCAATAGAAATATTATGAATTATTGAATCAATAATTTGTTGGTATTTAGGAACTCTGGAATTTTCATCAATCTTTATATATTTAATTAAATCCATTTTTATCTAAAAATTAATTGTTGAGAAATATAACTTAATTCTTTAATAGGTCAAGAAATTGAAGAAAAATAAAATATTAAAATGAAATTATTACACTAAAATAAGAAAAAACTATAGGCTGTTTTTTTCCAGTATTTAATCTAATTTAAAAATAAGATGGGAATACATTCATCAATTTATTTTAAATCAATTACTTCCTTTTTATATATATTTAAACAACGCTATTATTTCACTGTCAAAATTAGTTTTTCAAACTTTTGAGTCAGTCCTGTTGTATATTCTCTTTATTTTAATTTGTAATGTACATAAAAAATAATGGTCAATCATATTATGGTATAATATAATTATTAGAGCAAAATTAAACCTTAATAAAAAGGCATGAGTGTTAATTATTTGAAAAACAAAGTTATTAATACACTAATTTTCTAAAAACATATATTTTTAAAAAACAAAATTGATTATTACGGTACAGTACAGGATACAAAAGTTTATGTTGTAGTATATTTTTGAGGCTCTAATTTATTTTAAACCAACATGGAAAACAAAACACAGACTTTTAAATACGTTGATTATTTGTGGGATGAGCAAAAAGCTGCAGCTCTTGGCAATGATCAGGTCGCCTTATTTTTATATCGCTCAAATATATTAGGTGCAGACCTTAGAATCACCAATTACGGTGGTGGAAACACCAGCTGTAGAACCATAGAAAAAGACCCACTGACTAATGAAGATGTTGAAGTGATGTGGATTAAAGGTTCAGGTGGTGATATTGGGACTTTAAATAGAGCAGGTATTGCAGGTATTTATGTCGATCGTTTACGTAATTTAAAAAATGTATATGGCGGTTTAGAAGATGAAGACCGCATGGTAGGCTTATTTAATCATAGTATTTATGATTTAGATAGTAAAGCACCATCCATTGATACCCCTTTACACGGTTTATTACCCTTTGCACATATCGATCACTTACATCCAGATGCTTTAATTGCAGTAGCAGCAGCTAAAGATAGTGAACAAGTCACCAAAGAAATTTGGGGAGATACTATGGGCTGGGTACCATGGCAACGTCCCGGTTTTGATTTAGGACTTCAAATAGAAAAATGTTTAGCCGATAATCCAGGAATTCGTGGTATCGTATTGGGTTCTCACGGTTTATTTACTTGGGGCGATACATCATATGACTGTTATATCAATAGTTTAGAGGTTATTGAAAGAGCCTCTGAGTATATAGAACAAAAAATAAAAGAAAAAGGTTCTGTTTTCGGTGGACAGAAAATAGAAAGTTTACCAAAAGCAGATCGTTTAGAAAAAGCGGCTCAAATCATGCCTTTATTAAGAGGTTTATGTTCTTCTGAAAACAGAATGATTGGGCATTTCTCTGATACCGATGTGGTGATGGAATACATCAATAGTAATGATCTTGAACGTTTGGCGCCAATGGGAACCTCTTGTCCAGATCATTTTTTGAGAACAAAAATTCAACCACTCGTATTAACATTAGATAAAAATGAAGATTTATCTGATTCTGATGCGATTTTAAAGCAATTAGAGCCAGCATTTGAAGCTTACAGACAGGAATATGCAGATTACTATAACACATGCAAAAAGGACAACAGTCCCGCGATGCGTGATGCCAATCCGGTAATCATTATATATCCAGGCGTTGGGATGTTTAGTTTTGCAAAAAACAAACAAACCACACGTGTGGCTAATGAGTTTTATATCAATGCGATTAACGTGATGCGTGGTGCTGAAGCGATTACAGCTTACACCTCATTACCAAGACAAGAAGCTTTTGATATTGAATATTGGTTATTAGAAGAAGCCAAATTATCACGTATGCCAAAAGAACAACCCTTATCACGTAAAGTAGCCTTTGTTACTGGAGCTGGTGGAGGTATTGGAAAAGCGATTGCTGATAAATTAGCTGCTGAAGGTGCTAATGTAGTGCTTACAGATATTAATGAAGAAAGTTTAATTGAAGCAAATAAAACTTTTAAAAGAGATGTTTCTACTTATGCAGTTTGTGATGTTACAAATACCAATTCTATTGCAGATGCCTATAAAAAAGCATGTTTAGAGTTTGGTGGTGTAGATATTGTAGTTCACAGTGCTGGTTTAGCAATATCAAAGCCATTGGAAGAGACCACTGATAAAGATTGGAATATCTTACAGGATATTTTGGTGAAAGGACAGTTTGACTTGGCGAAACAAGCCACTGCTATTATGCGCAAACAAGGCTTAGGAGGGGACTTTATTCCAATTGCAAGTAAAAATGGTTTGGTAGCTGGCCCCAACAATGTGGCTTATGGAACTGCAAAAGCAGCTCAACAACATATGTCTCGATTATTAGCAGCCGAATTAGGTAAAGACAAGATAAGAGTAAACGTTGTAAATCCAGACGGTGTTATTGTTGGTAGTAAAATTTGGGAAGGTGCTTGGGCCGAAGGCCGAGCGAAAGCAAATGGAATAACAGTAGAAGAACTGCCTGCATTTTACGCAAAAAGAAATTTATTAAATGAAATTATAACCCCTGATGATATTGCAAAAGGCGTATTTTCATTAGTAGCAATCCTTGACAAGTCAACAGGAAATATAATTAATGTAGATGGCGGTATGGCCAATGCATTTGTAAGATAATTATTTTGAATTAGATTAATAGCGTTAGTTCAGTTCAGTTTAGTGTAAGGGCTTCATGAATTTTGAGTAGATTTATGGAGTCTTTTTAAAATGTTTAAGAATAAAATAATGAAAATAAAAAAAGAACAATTACTGGATTTTAATAATTCTGGTATTCATTCACATAAAGATAACTACGACTTTTTAGCGAATCAGCTTACCAACAAAGGCCATAATGTTAAAACTATTGTTTCCAAATTGGCGGAATTTCAAGTGGCCATTCCAAGTTGGGCCTTAGGAGCAGGAGGCACACGTTTTGGTCGTTTTTCATGCTATGGAGAACCTTCTACTTTGGAGCAAAAAATGGAAGATGTTGGGGTTTTGCATGCGCTTACGCAAACTGCCGGTGCTGTTTCTTTACACATTCCATGGGATGTTCCAGAAGATTATAAGGCTGTTAAAGAATTGGCATCATCATTAGATATTAAATTTGATGCTGTAAATTCAAATACGTTTCAGGATCAAAAAGACGCTAGAGAAACCTACAAATACGGTTCATTGAGCAATACAAGTCAGGCTGTTAGAGAACAAGCCATTGCTCACAACTTAGACGTCATCAATATTGGAAACCAATTAGGGTCAAAAGCGTTGACCGTATGGTTGGCAGATGGTTCTTGTTTTCCTGGTCAAAATAATTTTCAAACTGCTTTTCAAAACACACAAGACAGTTTGAAAGACATCTATAAAGGCGTGCCTGATGATTGGAAAATGCTGATTGAATACAAACCTTACGAACCTAATTTTTACAGTACCGTTATTCAAGATTGGGGGGCATCATTAATGTTAGCTAATGGATGTGGCGATAAAGCCTTTACACTGGTAGATCTTGGACATCACCTACCAAACAGTAATATCGAACAAATTGTATCGATTTTGCAATTGAAGGGAAAACTAGGAGGTTTTCACTTTAACGATAGCAAATACGGCGATGATGATTTAACGGTTGGAAGTATTAAACCTTATGCCTTGTTTTTAATTTTTAATGAACTGGTATACGGCATGGAAAACAATCCTCAAAATCCAGATTTAGCGTGGATGATTGACGCCAGTCACAATGTAAAAGATCCTTTAGAAGATTTAATTCAATCACTTGAAGCGATTCAAGAAGCTTATGCAAAAGCACTTCTAATTGATCAAGCCGCATTAAAAGAAGCTCAAACCAATAATGATGTTGTTAAATGTCAAGAAATTTTGCAAGATGCATATAGAACAGATGTAAGGCCATTATTGGAAAAAGCACGTTTAAATAGAGGTGGTGTTATTAGTCCTATTGATGCGTATAGAGTTTTAAATGTACGAGGACAGCTTATTAAAGAAAGAGGCAAAAACACTGTAGCTACAGGACTTTAATCTTTTTAGCATGAAAAAGGTAACAGCAGTTTTTGATATAGGTAAAACCAACAAGAAGTTTTTTTTATTTGATAAGAATTTTAAAGAAGTTCATAAAGAATACATTTCTTTTGATGAGATTGATGATGAAGATGGGCATCCAACAGAAAATCTCCCAGCATTGCAAAAATGGCTTAAAGCCGTTTTTAATAGAATCCTGAAATCAAACAAGTACGAAGTTAAAGCTATTAATTTCTCAACTTATGGGGCCAGTTTGGTGCACATTGACGAAAATGGTAAGCCATTAACGCATCTGTATAACTACACTAAGCAATTACCAGAAAGCATAGTAGATGAATTTTTTCAGGAATACGGTCCAAGAGAGCAATTCCTTAAAACCACGGGTTGTGCGGACTTAAGTATGCTAAATTCTGGTCTACAGCTATATTGGTTAAAAAAAACGAAGCCTGAGGTTTATAAAAAAATTAAATTCTCCTTACACTTACCGCAATATCTTAGTTACATTTTTACTGGTATTCCTTTAAGTGAATATACTAGTATTGGCTGTCATACAGCGCTTTGGGATTATGATAAAAAAGATTACCATCAGTGGGTGTATAAGGAGCGAATTAATGAAATTTCACCTCCAATAGTTTCCACAGAAACCAGTATTAATATGAACTACAATGGTAATCGTATAAAAATTGGTGTGGGTATTCATGACAGTTCAGCAGCATTACTTCCTTATGTAAGAAGTATAAATAAAAAGTTTGTTTTAGTGTCTACAGGTACTTGGAGTATTGTTTTTAATCCGTTTACAGAAAACCCTATTTCAGAAGATATTAATGATAAAGATGCTATTAACTACATGCGCATTAACGGAAAACCAGTTAAAGCAACCCACATGTTTTTGGGAAATGAGTATAAAGTACAAGTAACAGAATTAGACAAACAATTTGGTGTTAATGAAGATTATCATCGAACAGTAAAGTTTGACTACAATACTTATTTTGAAATTATGAAAGATTTCAAACATTGCTATAAATGGGAAAGTATTACGGATAAAAATATGCCTGAGAAGACTCAAATATCTTATCATAAATATGAACATGCATACCATCAATTAATGATTGAACTAGTCCTTCTCCAAATTAAGTGTATTAAAGAAGCTTTGGGTAACGATAGTATTGCTAGAATTTATGTAGATGGAGGTTTCAGTAATAATGATATTTACATTAAATTATTATCTCATTATTTCAGAGATAAAAAATTAAGTACCACAGATGCATCGCTTGGTTCTGCTTTGGGAGCTGCAATTTCCATTTCTGACAAAAAGTTAAATTCAAAATTCTTAAAAGAGAATTATGCACTTAAAAAACATGTGCCTTTTATAGTTAGTTAAGAACATACAGTATAAAATTTATTTAAAAGAGTATACACCATAAGTAAAAAATACAAAAATGTTAAATAGAGTAAATTTAGAACATCCAAGAGACCAAATAACCACAATAATTAGTAGGATTTATAAAAGAGGTATGACAACTACTTCTGGTGGAAATATTTCAATAATAGATGATGAAGGTGATATTTGGGTAACGCCTTCAGCAATAGATAAAGGCTCATTAAGAGCATCAGATATTGTTTGCGTAAAAAAAGATGGAACCATCATTGGAAAACACAAACCATCATCAGAATTCCCATTTCATAAGGCCATATATGAATCACGACCAGATATTAAATCAGTCATTCATGCTCATCCTCCTGCGTTGGTTTCATTTAGTATAGTTAGGCAGATACCAAATACTAATATTATTTCACAAGCAAAACATATTTGCGGACCTATAGGTTATGCTAACTATAGATTACCGGGAAGTGAGGATTTGGGAGATGTGATAGCTGATGAGTTTAAAAAGGGCTATAAAGCTATTATTATGGAAAACCATGGAACGGTTTTAGGAGGTAGCGATTTAACCGACGCTTTTGAACGTTTCGAAGCTTTAGAATTTTGTGCCAGCACCATTTTATATGGTTCTCAAATAGGAAAACCTAACTATTTAAGCGATGAGCAAATCGAAGCCTTTGAATCTCAAGCAACGGGAGTTTTACCTGAAATGGAAACTACAAATTATCCTTCAGATGAAGTTGAAAAACGTTTAGAGATTTGTAAAATAGTGCAACGGTCTTGTCAACAAGGATTAATGATAAGTTCGTATGGTACGGTATCTATGCGATGGAAAGGTAATGACTTTTTAATTACGCCAACCAATGTTAACAGATGGGATTTAAATTTAGATGATATCGTTCAAATAAAGGGCGGTAAACGTGAAGCAGGAAAAATACCAAGTAGAGCAACTTGGATTCATCAAGAGATTTATAAACGAAACCCAGATGTGAACTCAATTATCATGACACAATCTCCATATTTGATGGCATTTGGAGTAACAAATAGTTATTTAAATGTGAGAACTATTCCAGAGAGCTGGATCTTTTTACAAGATATTAATGCTGTAAAATATGGGGCACATTTTAGGAATAATAATAATTCAGAAATATTAGATAATTGTAAAACAGCTTTAATTATTGAGAATGATTCTGTAATTATTACTGGAGATAAACTACTTCAAACTTTTGATTATCTGGAGGTTGCTGAGTTTAGTGCAAAGTCGATTGTATTAGGTCATTCACTTGGTGAAATGGTGCCTATCAATGATGATCAAGTAGAAGATTTAAGAAAGAAATTTTTATCTTAAAAATAAATGTTATGGCAATAAGTTTTGATACCCGTTATCCTTCAATAGATGATTTAAAGAAAAAAGCTCAAAAGAAAATTCCAAAGTTTGCTTTTGAATACTTAGATGGTGGCTGTAATGAAGATGTTAATTTAATTAGAAACACATCAGAGCTGCGAGAAGTTCAGCTTAAGCCTAATTATTTAAGACATCATCACGGTTCATCTTTAAAGACGAAATTATTTGGAATTGAATATGATGCCCCTTTTGGTATTGCTCCTGTTGGGCTTCAAGGTTTAATGTGGCCTAATTCACCAGAAATTTTGGCAAAAGCAGCTTTTGAACATAACATTCCATTTGTTTTAAGTACTGTTACTACTACAAGCATTGAGCGAGCAAGCGAACTTACTGAAGGGAAAGCATGGTTTCAATTATACCATCCCACAGAAGACGCCTTGCGAGATGATATTATAAAAAGAGCAGAAGTAGCCGAATGTCCGGTGTTAATTATTTTGTGTGATGTTCCGAGTTTTGGATTTAGACCTCGTGACATTAGAAATGGATTGGCTATGCCACCTAAAATGAACTTAACTAATGTTTTACAAGTATTTGGTAGACCGCATTGGGGTTTGGAAACACTAAGGCATGGGATACCAAGTTTTGAAGTTTTAAAGCCTTATATGCCAAAAGATTTAGATTTAAAACAACTTGGGAAATTTATGGATGAGACATTTAGCGGAAGACTAAATGCAGAGAAGATTAAGCCTATTCGCGATATGTGGAAAGGGAAGTTGGTTTTAAAAGGTGTGGCTTCAGAATATGATACTAAGGAAGCCATCCGATTAGGACTTGATGGTATTATAGTTTCCAACCATGGAGGACGCCAACTAGATGCAGGACAATCTACCGTGAAGCCATTGGCTACTATTGCCGAAAAATATGGCGACCAAATTGAGGTGATGATGGATAGTGGTATTCGTTCAGGTCCTGATGTGGCAAGAGCTATGGCAAGTGGAGCCAAATTTACCTTTATGGGGCGTACTTTTATGTATGGGGTATCTGCTTTAGGTAAAAAAGGAGGAGACCATACCATTTCTTTATTAAAAACAGAATTACAACAAGTTATGGAACAACTCTGTTGTGAGAAAACAACAGATTTCACTAATCATTTAATTAAATGATTTAAAAACAAATAACCAACTAAAAAAAAGAACACATGAGCCAATACAATATTGAAGACGATATAGAAGAGATTGCAGGAGGAGAATTTGAAAGGACTCCAGTTCCAAAATCTAAACTAAAAGGATGGAAAAGTTTTCTGGGTATGTATGCAGGAGAGCATGCTGCCGGAACTGAATTTATGATTGGTCCTCTTTTCTTAACTGCAGGTGTTAGTGCTTTTGATTTGATTATTGGTTTATTATTAGGAAATTTGTTAGCCGTTTTAAGCTGGCGGTTTTTAACTGCGGAAATAGCTGTTAAAAATAGATTAACACTTTACTATCAATTAGAAAAAATTTGTGGTAAAAATTTGGTTACTGGATATAATTTAGCAAATGGAATATTATTTTGTTTCCTTGCTGGAGCTATGATTACGGTTTCAGCTACTGCAGTAGGTATACCCTTTGATATGGAAATGCCTAAACTTACAGACACAACTCCAAACGGTCCAACTTGGATAATCATTGTTATCATTATTGGAGCAGTTATTTCGTTAATAGCCTCAAAAGGTTACGATACAGTATCTAAAGCTGCTAATTGGATGTCACCATTAATAGTATTAGCTTTTGTTACATGTGGAGTTGTGGCTTTAGGCCAATTGGGTGTCAGTAGTTTTTCTGAGTTTTGGGATATTTGGGGAGAAGGTTCAGAACCTTTTCCTGGGCAAATTAAATTTACATTCTGGCATGTTGTAATTTGGTCTTGGTTTGCTAATGCTGCTATGCATGTTGGAATGTCTGATTTATCGGTGTTTAGATTCGCTAAAAAGCGGAGTTCTGGTTGGACTACTGCAGCAGGTATGTATGTGGGTCATTATATGGCGTGGATTGCTGCGGCCTTATTATATGCTGTTTATTTAAAGTCACCAGAGGCACAAGCTTTTTTAAGTAACGGAGAGGCACCTCCTGTTGCTCCTGGGCCATTGGCTAATAATGCTATCGGTATTTTCGGAATCATTACTGTAGTATTGGCTGGCTGGACAACAGCGAACCCTACTATTTATAGAGCAGGATTGGCTTTTCAAGCTATTATCCCAAGGGTGTCAACATTTTGGGTTACCATAATAGCAGGAACAGTGGCAACTATTGCAGGATTATTTCCTGCCTTTGCCATGAAATTATTAGGGTTTGTGGCGCTTTACGGGTTTATTTTAGCACCATTCGGAGCGATTATTGTTTTTGAACATTTCTTTCATAAAAAAGTTGGTATTATAAAAAATTATGCTGAGTCGGCTAACTTATCCTTTAATAAATCGGTATTTTGGGCTTGGGCAATTAGTTTTGGTCTGTTTTACTTTATATCTATTCAATTTGATGTGTTTTTATCATTTGTAACACTTCCAGCTTGGATATTATGTGGGGTTTTATTTTTAGTTTTTAGTAAAAAATTTCAAAAGTAATATTATAGATTTTTAATGAATTACGTTTTATATTACAATGAAAAAGTGATTTTTTATTTCAAGAGATTTAAACAAAAAATTAGCCAGAAATGAAGGTGTTTTTCTTGACAATATATTTGCGGGAAGGGTATTTTATTGGGTATTACTATTTAGAAAAAAAGAAGAAAAAACACTAATGTTTTCTGTCTACCGTCAGGATTACCAGTGCCATTCTCAAGGTCATTTTAAAACAAAGTGTCCCATATTAGGGTAACTTTAAAAGCCATTTATTACAATTTATACAAGCGGTATCTTTACTTACAGTATCATATGTCCCTGTGGTTGATAGTATTTAATTCGTAAAACAAATGATTGATTTTTATCCTTTACAAAATGCTTTAGAAGCCGCGAAGCAACATACTTTAAAAGGAGAATCCCTAAGTAAAAGTTTAAGTCATCATAACCTTTTTAATAATAAAATGATAGTCCTAGTTAAAGTGGCTGAAAAAACCAATCAAACGGAGTTTATTTTTAATAGGCTCAACATGCAATACAATACTCAAGTGCAACAACAATCTAAAATGCTATCAACCATTATGGAACCTCTTATAATCTTAATTGTGGTTGTTTTAGCTGAGGTTATGTTAATTGCGATGTATTTACCAATGTTTAAGTTGAGTAGTGTGTTAGGGTGATTTATTATTGTTAGATAATTAGCGGCTATTACCATTTTGTGTTTAAACCCATTCAGCACATTCCTCTGAATTTAGCAAAAAGCTTCATTTCGAGAAAAGAGCTTCATTAATAAAAGTCTTGTACATAATCCACCCTTTTGACTTTTCACTCCTTTAACCTTTTCTGCTTCTTTAGAAAGAAACACTGCATTCCAAGTA
>Ga0316189_10004904_pt1 | contig 12820 bp, 7 predicted proteins | sample LowCovwburrow_MG_FD_204930 | JGI IMG/M metagenome (GOLD analysis project Ga0316189, IMG submission 204930) | Coastal sediment microbial communities from Maine, United States - Lowes Cove worm burrow | ecosystem: Environmental > Aquatic > Marine > Coastal > Sediment | place: USA: Maine... | reverse complement strand
ATGGCAATCTAGAATTTGATATTTTTTTGAAGATTTATAGTGATGATCACTATGTCTTGTGAGTTCATAAAGCACAATTCTTCCAATGACGTGATTAGAATTCCAGGAATGCATTTCTTTAACGCGTTCGTAACGACCAGATTTTGTTTTGAGTCGCATTAAGCCGTAGTGTTCAATGTAATTAACCGTCTCTAGAAGTATGAAACCAATAACTGCAGCAGAAAACGCAAATAAAAGTCCAATGGTTCCGAAGAGAATAAAAGCCGCTAGTAAATACCCAATTTGGAAAATGGAATACCACAACATATCGTTTTTTAAGGAAAAGAAATCTTGATTATTGTTTTTTAATAGTGTGTTCTGAATACGCCATGCTTTCACATATTGCCTAAATACAGACGTGAACCAAAACGAATATACACTTTGATTATAGCGCGCTGTTGCTGGATCTTCTGGAGTAGCCGCATGTAAATGATGACCAAAATTATGTTCAATATAAAAATGCATGTATAGAGACGGTAAGAGTAATGCCTTACCAATGAAGCGTTCGTTTGTAGTTTGTCTGTGGCCTAATTCGTGAGCGACATTAATGCCGTTGACACTTAAAACGATACCAACAGAAATGATCATTCCCACGAGTTCATAAGTTTCATTAGTGGAAATTGAAGCTTCATATATTCCGAAGAATAATAAACCGTAAACAACAGGTAGGTTGAGATATAGTAACCAATCAAATACCTTTTGCTTTAATTTATGATTTATACTTTCTTGAGTAAGATTCTCAGTATCAACAGGAAGTATGAGCTCAAGAACAGGCAGCATTACAAAGGCGTAAATAGGTGTTAAAAACACTAAATGGCCTTTAAAATACAACCCTATAAAAGCAGCGAAAGGAATGGAGAATGCAGCAAGATATTTTAGGTCTTTCATTGTGATTATACTATGTATCTGTCACATGTATCGCAGACGACGTGTTCGGATTGACACACAGAATGTTCGATGACTTTTGAAATGACTAGATGTTTTATAAAATTAAAATTCAGCGATAGTTGAGCTAAAATTTAACACAACTCCTCGAAATTAACAGAATCTTACCAAATTTAAACATTTACCCTTTAAAATAAAATTCTATATTAGTAAGTTAAATACAGACATGGCAAACAATTTTAAACAAATTCAAGGCAAATTAGAGCAATTTATCAGACGTTATTATACGAATGAGTTGCTTAAGGGTGCGATTTTGTTTTTTGCCATAGGGCTATTGTACTTGATTGTTACCTTGCTCATCGAGTATTTTTTATGGTTAAACCCAACAGCAAGAACCATTTTGTTTTGGGTGTTTATTGCCGTTGAAGTTTCGTTGTTTGCTAAGTTTATCGCGTTTCCGCTAGCAAAATTATTTAAGCTTCAAAAAGGAATCGATTACGAAGATGCGTCACAAATTATCGGAAACCATTTCCCTGAAGTCAATGACAAACTGCTTAATGTACTTCAGTTAAATCAAAATAGTCAGCAATCTGAATTACTAGAAGCGAGTATCGAACAGAAATCTTCTGAGTTGAGCCCAATTCCGTTTAAACTTGCTGTCAATTTTAATAAAAACACTAAATACCTCAAATATGCAGCCATTCCAGTCGCAATTTTACTCCTATCTTTTTTAACAGGAAAAATCAATTGGTTTAGCGATAGTTATGAACGCGTTGTGAATTATAATACAGCTTATGAGCCACCTGCACCGTTTGAGTTTTTTGTTGTTAACGACGATTTAAAAGCCATAGAAAACAAAGATTTTAAAGTCACGGTGAGCACCGCAGGAGAGCTTATTCCGGAAAATGCTCAAATACATTTTAATAACCAGTCCTTTTTTATGCAGCAAACTGGTCCAGGACAATTTGAATATGTGTTTTCACAACCCAAAGAAAGATTAAACTTTAGCTTATCCGCAAATGATGTGTTTTCAAAAGACTATGCTTTAGATATTATAAAAGTGCCAATATTAGTGAATTTTGAAATGGTACTTGACTATCCTGCATATACTAAAAAGCAAGATGAAGTTTTAAAGAGTACAGGAAATTCTACAATTCCAGAAGGTACAAATGTCACTTGGAAAGTGAATACGAAGTCAACCAATAATGTGACATTCTATTCGAAAGACACGCTTGCTTTCAATCCTATTTCCGAGGGACAATTTGAAGCTCAAAAACGTATTTTTAGCAACACAGATTATAGTATTAGTACCAGTAACGATCAGCTGAAAGATTATGAGAATTTAGCGTTTTCAATTAATGTCATTAAGGATAGTTATCCAGAAATGAACGTAAAGATGGAAAAGGATTCCCTAGATAACCAGACATTATATTTTTTAGGACAAGTAAGTGATGATTACGGATTGAGTAAACTACAGTTGGTGTATTACCCAAGTAAAAATCCTAGTGACAAAGCCTATGAGGCGATGACTGTTTCTAAATCAAATTTCGATGAGTTTGTCAGCGCTTTCCCAAATCAGCTAAATCTAGAAGATGGTGTTGATTATGAATTATACTTTCAGGTGTTTGATAATGATGTGCTTCATAACTACAAAAGCTCAAAAAGCTCAGTATTTAGTTATCGAAAACTAACAAAAGATGAAGAAGAGGACAAACAATTACAAGAACAAAACGAAACCATAAAAGATATTAGCAAAACCTTTGATAAACTTAAAGAACAAGATAAAGAGCTAAAAGAGTTGTCCAAAACTCAAAAAGAAAAAGAAGAACTCAATTTTAATGATAAGAAGAAATTTGAGAATTTCATTAAGCGTCAGAAAGAACAAGAGCAATTAATGAAAAATTTCAATAAAAAGCTAAAGGAAAACATTGAGGAATTTCAGAATGAAGATAAAGAGAAGGATCAATTTAAAGAAGATTTACAAAAGCGTTTAGAGGAAAACGAAGAACAGCTCAAAAAAGACGAAAAGCTTCTTGAGGAATTGGAGAAAATGCAGGAGAAGATTAACAAAGAAGAATTCACACAAAAGCTTGAAGAATTAGCGAAGCAGAATAAAAACAAAGAGAAAAGTTTAAAGCAGTTACTCGAGCTTACGAAACGATTTTATGTAGCTAAAAAAGCAGAAAAGTTATTAAAAGAGTTAGAGAAGTTGGCGGAAGAACAAGAAAAGCTTTCAGAAGAAAATAAAGAAAACAATACGACGGAAGAACAAGAAAAGCTCAATGAGAAATTTGAAGATTTCCAGAAACAAATGGAGGAGCTTGACAAAGAAAACAAGGAGCTCAAAAAGCCTATGGATTTACCTCAAGATAAACCCACAGAAGAATCCATAAAGCAAGATCAAAAAGAAGCGACTGAAGCTTTAGAGGAACAGGAAGCGCAAGATCAAAAAGAACAAGAGCAAGGCGAACCTCAAGAAAAACAAGATACTAAAGAGGAACAGGAAAAACAAGAAAAGCAGGACGGAGAAAAGCCAGAAGGGTCTGAACAAAGCCAACAAAAAGCCAAGAAAAAGCAAAAGCAAGCCGCTAAGAAAATGAAAGAAATGACCAAGAAAATGGGTCAGGCTATGCAAATGGGTGGAGGCGAACAAATGCAAGAGGATATAGATGTCTTACGACAAATTTTAGATAATTTAGTATTGTTTTCTTTTGATCAAGAAAGCTTAATGAATCAATTTAAGAGCATTGAAGTTAACCATAATGAATACGGTAAATTCTTGCGTAAGCAAAGCAATCTTAGAGAACATTTTGAGCATGTGGATGATAGCTTGTTTGCGTTATCGTTGCGTCAGCCTGCATTGTCTGAACAGGTGAATACGCAAATTACAGATGTCTTTTATAATATTGATAAATCGTTAGGTCAACTCTCTGAAAACCAACTGTATCAAGGCATTTCTTCCCAACAGTATACCATCACTTCTACTAATGAGTTAGCAAGTTTTTTGAGTGATGCTTTGGATAATATGAACCAACAAATGAACCCATCAATGGGTCAGGGACAGGGTCAAGGAGAACAACTGCCAGATATCATTATGAGCCAAGAAGAGCTCAATAAAAAGATGGAAGAAGGTCTGAAGAAAGGCGACAAAGGAAAGAAGCCTAAAGACGGAGAAAATGGTGAGAGTGGTGAGGGTAATAAGTCACAAGAAGGGGAAAACGGAAAACCTAAAGGAGGTAAAGAGGGTAAAGAAGGAAAAGAGGGAGATAAAAAAGGTGAAGGCCAAGGCGATGGAGAGGGTCAAGGCGAAGGAGAAAGCGAAATGCAAAACGGAGAGCTCTATGAAATTTATCAACGTCAACAGCAATTGCGACAAGCTTTAGAAGAAAGACTTGGAAAAGAAGGAACAAAGGGTTTGGGAGGTCAGTTACTAAAGCAAATGGAAGAGATTGAATTAGATCTTATTAATAAAGGATTCACGAATCAAACACTTCAAAAAATGATGGATTTGCAACATCAATTACTAAAATTAGAGAACGCGACGTTTATGCAAGGTCAAGATGATAAGCGCAAATCGGAAACAAATAATAAGGCATACGACAATACCGTTCCGAATCAAATCCCTAAAGCGAAGGAATATTTTAATACTACTGAAATTTTAAACCGCCAAACCTTACCTTTGCAGCAGGTTTATAAAAAGAAGGTTCAAGAGTATTTTAAAAAGACGAATGATTAGTTTTAACTACGAGACAGATTTTAAATTAGAAGATGAAACGGCAATATCAGAATGGATTTCAAATACAATCCTGAGTGAAAATTGTAAAGAGGGTGAACTTAATTATATCTTTTGTAATGATGAGTACCTTCATAAATTAAACGTTGAATTTTTAGATCACGATACACTAACTGATATTATTAGCTTCGACTATTCCGTCGGAAAAGAGCTACATGGAGATATTTATATTTCTGTGGAGAGGGTCGCTGATAATGCTAAAGATTTTAAGGTTGAGGTTGACGATGAATTAAAACGTGTTATGATTCATGGTGTACTTCATTACTGTGGCTATAAAGATAAGACTGAAGACGATGGGAAGATTATGCGAATCAAAGAAAATCACTACTTAAAACTGCTTGATTAATATCTTAGGATTTCGATGTATATTTGCAGGCTCAATTTTAGGGAAGACTAGAATTACTCAATTTGGAATTGAAGAAGTTATTAAGAAAAATTATTTAAAAATTGAATTCCTGCTTTATCAGGATTGATAATGTTCCACGTGGAACAATAGAAAAAATTATGTTCAACGAAGTATATGATGTTATTGTAGTTGGAGCAGGTCACGCGGGAAGTGAAGCTGCTGCTTCTGCTGCCAACATGGGAAGTAAAACACTACTCATTACTATGAACTTGCAAAACATTGCACAAATGTCTTGTAATCCAGCAATGGGTGGAATAGCTAAAGGGCAGATTGTAAGAGAGATTGATGCACTTGGTGGTTACAGCGGAATCGTTAGTGACACCTCTGCTATTCAATTTAAGATGCTGAACAAATCTAAAGGACCTGCAATGTGGAGTCCAAGAGTTCAAAGTGATAGAATGCGCTTCGCTGAAGATTGGAGATTGCTTTTAGAGCAAACTAAAAATTTAGATTTTTATCAGGAAATGGTTTCTGGATTAATCGTGGAAAATCATAAAATCATAGGTGTAAAAACATCCTTAGGTTTAGAAATTAAAGCAAAAACTGTTGTCTTAACTAACGGAACATTTTTAAATGGATTAATTCATATTGGAGATAAAAACTTTGGTGGTGGAAGAGCAGGTGAAAGAGCTGCTACAGGAATTACGGAGCAGCTGATAGATTTAGGTTTTGAATCTGGCAGGATGAAAACAGGAACACCTCCAAGAGTGGATGGACGATCTTTAGATTACTCTAAAATGGTGGAGCAACCTGGTGATGAACAGCCGGAAAAATTCTCTTACTTAGAGCATATTAAGCCACTAAAAGAACAGCGGTCTTGTCATATGACCTATACGAGTTTAGAAGTGCATGATTTACTTCGTGAAGGTTTTGATCGTTCGCCAATGTTTAATGGTAGAATACAAAGTACTGGACCACGATATTGTCCGTCGATTGAGGATAAGATTAATCGTTTTGCAGATAAAGATAGACACCAATTATTTGTGGAGCCTGAAGGCTGGAATACGGTTGAGGTTTATGTGAATGGCTTTTCTACATCCTTACCGGAGGACGTTCAATTCAAAGCATTGAAATCTGTCGTTGGTTTTGAAAATGTGAAATTTTTTAGACCAGGTTATGCTATCGAATATGATTATTTTCCGCCAACACAATTGAAACATACTTTAGAAACTAAACTCATTGACGGTTTGTTTTTTGCGGGACAAATCAATGGAACTACCGGTTATGAAGAAGCTGCGTCACAAGGTTTAATGGCTGGAATAAATGCGGCTTTAAAAGTTCAAGAGAAAGACGAATTTATACTAAAACGGAACGAAGCATACATAGGTGTTTTGGTAGATGATTTAATTACAAAAGGTACTGAAGAACCGTATCGTATGTTTACATCGCGTGCTGAATATAGAACCCTGTTGCGTCAAGATAATGCCGATTTTAGATTAACTCCTAAAGGTTACAAATTAGGATTAGCTAGTGAAAAGCGTTTGCGACGTATGGAAGAAAAGGAATCACAATCTAATAACTTTGTGGACTTTTTTAGACAAACAAGTGTGAAGCCGGAGGATGCCAATCCTGTGTTAGAAGCTAAGAATTCCGCTCTAGTAAAACAATCTGATAAGATGTTTAAGTTGTATTCTAGACCTAATATTACTTCGGAAGATATGCGACGTTTTGATGTTGTTGAGAGTTATATTCAGGCGCATAATTTAGGAAGAGAAGTTATAGAGCAAACTGAAATTCAGATTAAGTACTCTGGTTATATCGAAAAGGAAAAGAATAATGCTGACAAGCTTAATCGTTTAGAAGATGTCAAGATTCCGTCTAATTTTGATTACACGAGATTAAAATCTATGAGTACTGAAGCTATTCAAAAGCTCACCAAAATTCAACCGGTAACTATTTCTCAGGCGTCTAGAATTTCTGGAGTCTCTCCAGCTGATGTTTCCGTATTGTTAGTGTATTTAGGAAGATAACTTCGATGAATTTAGCTATTGTAATTTAACGAAAGAACAAAGCGATGAATAGATTCCGGTTTACACAGGAACAAGATGTTTCACGTGGAACATCTTTCAAATGACTAAAAATTAATCCTCTATTTGTGACTAATACAAGTAACAACAAAACATATTTAAACGTCAAAGATCATTCAGTTTCTGGAGAAGAATTTCAGCTAATTTATAATTCTAAATTGGATATGTTAGAGACTTTCCCGCAACCTACAGAAGATAGATTAAGTGATTATTATGAAAGCGAAGATTATATTTCTCATACAGATGCCAAGCGGAATTTGTTTGAGAAAGCATATCACTTTATAAAATCGATTGCTTTAAAGCGAAAATTAAAACTCATTAATTCTTTCGATTGCGAAGAGAAAAAACTTCTAGACGTTGGATGTGGCACAGGCGATTTTTTAACTATCGCCAAAGAGAACCAATGGAAGGTTTCCGGAATTGAACCCAACGAAAGCGCACGGCAAATTGCCAACCAAAAAACTAATAATTCGGTTTTTGATATTGAACAGTTATTGAAATTTGATGACCACAGTTTTGATGTTATTACGCTATGGCATGTGCTCGAACATTTGCCAAAACTAGAACATCATATCACTATTTTTGAATCACTTCTAAAACCTAATGGTCGATTAGTGATTGCCGTTCCGAATTTTAAAAGCCATGATGCAACACATTACAAAAAATTTTGGGCCGCTTTTGATGTGCCTAGACATTTGTGGCATTTTTCGCAGACGGCAATTTCAAAACTAGTAGCACAAAGAAATATGGAGGTTGAGAAAACTGTTCCTATGACTTTTGACGGATATTATGTGTCACTACTTTCTGAAAAATATAAAAATGGATTTATGAATCCAATCAAGGCGTTTTGGATTGGGTTACGTTCAAATCAAAAAGCAAAACGTTCAGGAGAGTACTCCTCACTAATTTATGTTATAAAAAAGATCTAATACATGTTTATAGGCGATTTAAGACATTTTCTCAGTTTATATCTTGTCCTAGCATTTGAGTTTTGAATTGTGCTAATTATGATGTGTTTATGCGACTTGTTTTGAATAGGTTTTAAGAATGGAATTATACAAAGCTATTCAAAACACTTATAGTTGTATTTTTTAAAAAAATAACTCTTCTACTTTATTACATTTGCAAAAAAATTAAATACAATTAATAATGAAAAATTTATTTAGATTCCTTTTAATAGTTCTTGTTTTTGCGTCTTGTCAAGAACAACAAAAAATTGCTTTTGTAGATAATGGAGAAGTGATTAATGCCTATCAAGAAAAAATAGATGTTGAGGCAGCGTATAAATTAAAAGATGATAATTTTAAAAAACGTGCTGATAGTATCGGTAAAGCATTTCAATTAGAGGTGCAAGATTTTCAAATTAATGGAGCAAATCTTTCTCCAAAAAAACAACAAGAGCAAAGTCAGGCTTTAGGACAAAAACAACAAATTTTACAACAGCAGTTGCAAGGCGAACAACAAAATTTGACGCAACAATTTAATGTTGAAATAGATTCTGTTTTAAGTCATATGAAAACCTTTGTTAAAGACTACGGAAAAACTAATGGCTATACTTTTATTTTAGGTAAAAATGAAGCAGGAAGTGTTATGTTTGGTGATGAAACAAAAGATATTTCTAAAGAAATTATTGAAGCTTTAAACGCAGATTATAAGAAAGAGGAATAGTTATCTTCACATAAATTATAAAGAACCGGTTGTTTATCAATCGGTTTTTTTATGCAGTAACCTTGTTAGCTTTATTGATAAATCAGTGAGTATGATTTTAGAATTGCCATTACGCTCAATATGATAAATCGCATCTTGTAGCTCGTTAGAAATATCCATAATATTATTGCCATGAACAAAAGGCGCGAATTTCTCTAATTTAAAAGAAGTCTTTGGTTCCATATATACTAAACTTTCGGCATTATAATTTAAAAGCAAAGCTTGTCTAAAAAAATCAAGACAGAAGTTTAAGAATTGTTTTTGTGTTTCACGACCTGTTTTCGCTATGGTCTCACTCCAAGAAATCAAATCATGAATAGCACTTTTGTTGCCTTTGGCTTTAAAGGCAGAACGAATCCAAAATACAAACCACTCTTCAAATTGTGTGTCTTCACTATCACTATAGACTAAATCACAAGCCTTATTATAATTCCCGTTAGATTGATGTGCAATTTTAATGGCATCAGCCTCTGGGATTTGATAATTTTTAAGCAAAGCATCTTTTATTACGTCTTCGGCCAAAGGTGTAAAATGTAGTACTTGACAACGTGATCTAATTGTATTAATGATTTGCTCTTCATCTTGAGCAATAAGAATAAAGATGGTTTTATTTGGTGGCTCCTCAATGAGCTTTAGAAGTTTGTTGGCAGCAGCCGTGTTCATTTTTTCAGCCATCCAAATCAACATCACTTTATAGCCGCCTTCATACGATTTTAGTGCCAAAGCTTTTACTATATCCTGAGCTTCATCAACACCAATTTGCCCTTGCTTGTTGTCAATTCCAAGAATTCTATACCAATCAAACAGGTTCCCATAGGGTTGTTTATCAATTAGTTGTCGCCACTCTTCCATAAAATGATTGGATACAGGATGACTTTTTATCTTATCATTTGTCGCTACAGGAAATGCGAAGTGTAAATCAGGATGTGATAGATTTTTAAACTTTAAATTACAGGCATCAGTACCTTCCGTGTTTTCGCCATTTGCGTTTTTACACAGTAAATATTGTGCATAAGCGATTGCCATTGGCAAAGTACCCGAACCTTCCGGACCTACAAATAATTGTGCATGTGGTATACGGCCAAAATCAGCACTTTTTGTCAAGTGGTTTTTGATGTGTTCTTGTCCTAAAATTTCTGAAAATAACATAAAGCAAATATACTTTTTTTATAATTCTAATTTATGCAAACGTTTTCGTTAAAAAACAGCTTTTTTCGGTATGTTTTATTAGTTACATTTGTAATTCAACTTTCTAAAGCAATATCAGATGAAAACTTTAAATGACTTCAATTTTAATAATAAAAAAGCATTAATTCGTGTAGATTTTAATGTGCCTTTAAATGAAAATTTAGAGGTAACTGATGCTACTCGTATCATTTCAGCAAAGCCGACTATTATTAAAATTCTTGAAGATGGAGGTAGCTGTATTTTGATGTCACATTTAGGACGACCAAAAGGTGTTCAAGACGAGTTTTCATTAAAACATATTGTAAGTAAAGTTGAAGATATTTTGGGTGTTGCCATTAAATTTGTAGACAATTGCGTTGGCCCAAAAGCCGAGGAGGCTTCTCAAAACCTTAAACCTGGGGAAATTTTATTATTAGAAAATTTGCGTTTTCATGAGGAAGAAAAGCAAGGTGATAAAGATTTTGCTGAAGCATTGTCAAAATTAGGAGATATTTATGTTAATGATGCGTTTGGCACGGCACATAGAGCCCATGCATCGACGACAATAATTGCACAATTTTTTCCTGAAACTAAGTGCTTTGGAAATTTACTAGCTCAAGAAATTGAGAGCATTAAAAAAGTGATGGAAACAGGTGAAAAACCAGTTTTAGCAATTCTTGGAGGCGCGAAAGTGTCTTCAAAAATCACCATTATCGAAAATATATTAGATAAAGTAGATCATTTGATTATTGGAGGCGGAATGACGTTCACCTTTATAAAAGCACAAGGCGGAAGTGTTGGTGACTCCATTTGTGAGGACGATAAAATGGAATTAGCACTTGATATTCTTAAACAAGCCAAAGCTAAAAACGTTCAAATTCATTTGCCAGTTGATGTTATTGCAGCCAATGATTTTTCAAACGATGCCGAAACTCAAGTTATGGATGTGACTCAAATTCCTGATGGTTGGCAAGGTCTTGATGCTGGACCAAAATCTAAAGCACTATTTGACAGGGTTGTAATGCAATGTAAAACCATATTATGGAATGGTCCATTAGGAGTTTTTGAAATGGAAAATTTCGCCAAGGGAACCATTGCGCTAGGAAATTCTATAGCTGAAGCAACTAAAAATGGTGCATTCTCTCTTGTTGGAGGAGGTGACTCTGTAGCTGCAGTAAAACAGTTCGGTTTTGAAAACAAAGTCAGTTATGTAAGCACAGGAGGAGGAGCTATGTTAGAAAGTTTAGAAGGAAAAACACTTCCTGGTATTGCAGCTATATTAGAATAAATAGCACCATTTTAAATCATGACCAATATAGCTTTCTCTCACAAACACTGTTAAATTGTCGCATGTAACTTTCATTTTAACTAAAAAAGTACGATTTTAGCAGACTTGTCGTTTTTGATAAGGTAAACTGTTAACTAATGAACCATAAGCTGACAATCCTAACGATTGGTATTCTGTTGTGTAGTTTGTTTTGTTTTGGTCAGGACTCTATTCCTAAAACTACCGAAATAAAAAGACTTACAGAATCTGATTTTGTCGAAGGCGAAACCTACGTCGTCGATACCATTATAGACGGAAAAAAACTCTTTAGAAAAGACCTTAATATAAAACCAGTACTTGACTCCTTTAACATTACAAAGTTAGAAGATCATAAACTTGCCTCTGAAATTGACAAGAAATGGCTCGAGGAATTATATAGCAATACGTTGTTTGATACCATTTACAAATCCGTTTCCGAATTAACATATGAAGATATAGATTATCCTGAGTTATCTACGGACACTTTAAAAGCAAGATTAAAGCGACTCAATGCAAGAACGCCTTTTAATATCGAGTACAATCCATCATTAGAAAGTGTTATCAAGTCCTATTTAAAACATCGTCGCAAATCTCTATCGCGATTAATGTCATTGAGCCATTACTATTTTCCTTTGTTTGAAGAGAGTTTAGATAATTATGATATTCCCTTAGAGGTAAAATACCTTGCTATTGTAGAATCAGCATTAAAACCCAAAGCGCGCTCAAGAGTAGGCGCAACAGGTTTATGGCAATTTATGTACGGTACAGGAAAAGAATACGGTCTTAACGTAAGTAGTTATGTTGATGAGCGTAGCGACCCAATAAAATCTAGTGAAGCGGCTGCTAAATATCTCGCAAGATTGTATAAAATATTTGGTGATTGGGACTTAGCGTTAGCAGCTTATAATTCAGGTCCAGGAAATGTTTCTAAAGCGATACGTCGCTCAGGAGGTTATGAAAATTACTGGAATATCAGACCACATCTTCCACGTGAAACAGCAGGATACTTGCCTGCATTTTTAGCAACCATGTATATTTTTGAATATGCTGAAGAACATGATTTTAAAATAGAAAGACCAAATTATCACTATGTAGAAACCGATACTATTCACGTAAAGAAAATGATTTCTTTAGATCAGGTTTCAGAATTAGTTGATGTGCCTATTGAAGAACTTCAGTTTTTAAATCCTTCATATAAGTTAGATATCATTCCGTTTATAGAAGGTGAAAATTATACATTACGATTACCACGAGAGGCTGTTGGTAGATTTGTAACCAATGAAAATGAAATCTATGCTTTTGTAGAGGAAGAATTAAGCAAGCGAGAAAAACCATTACCACAATTTTTTGATAGTAAAAGTAAGACCACCTATCGTGTCCGCTCTGGTGATTACCTCGGCAAGATTGCTAGAAAATTTGGTGTTCGAGTGAGTCAAATAAAGCAATGGAATGGGCTAAGAAGCAATAACCTTAAAATAGGAAAGCGTTTA
>Ga0316189_10004903_pt1 | contig 12821 bp, 7 predicted proteins | sample LowCovwburrow_MG_FD_204930 | JGI IMG/M metagenome (GOLD analysis project Ga0316189, IMG submission 204930) | Coastal sediment microbial communities from Maine, United States - Lowes Cove worm burrow | ecosystem: Environmental > Aquatic > Marine > Coastal > Sediment | place: USA: Maine... | reverse complement strand
CTTTGCGTTTAATGGGAGACGTTCAAGAATATTTTATTGATAATAATGTGCGTAATTTCTATTCAGTATCTATTTCTGGATATCACATTGCAGAAGCTGGAGCGAATCCAATTACGCAATTAGCATTGACATTATCAAATGGATTTACCTATGTAGAGTACTATCTATCTAGAGGAATGGATATCAATAAGTTTGGGCCTAACTTATCGTTCTTTTTCTCAAATGGAATTGATCCAGAATATGCAGTTATTGGTCGTGTGTCTCGTAAAATATGGGCAAAGGCAATGAAACATAAATATGGTGCAAATGCAAGAGCACAAATGCTTAAATATCATATTCAAACCTCGGGTCGTAGTTTACATGCTCAAGAAATTGATTTTAATGATATTCGTACAACGTTGCAAGCGTTATACGCTATTTATGATAACTGTAATTCATTGCACACCAATGCTTATGATGAAGCCATTACCACACCAACTGAAGAGTCTGTTCGTCGTGCAATGGCAATTCAATTAATCATCAATAAAGAGTTAGGTTTAGCAAAAAATGAAAATCCGATTCAAGGTTCATTCATAATTGAAGAGCTGACTGATTTGGTTGAAGAAGCAGTTCTTTTAGAATTCGATAGAATTACGGAACGTGGAGGTGTTTTAGGTGCTATGGAAACCATGTACCAACGTAGTAAAATTCAAGAAGAAAGCTTGTACTACGAAACGTTGAAACATAATGGTGAATTTCCAATTATTGGAGTGAATACCTTCTTGAGTAGTAAAGGCTCTCCTACGGTGTTGCCTGCTGAGGTTATTCGTGCAACAGAGCAAGAGAAGCAATTTCAAATAAAAACTTTAGAAAACCTACATAGTGTTAATGATACCAATGCTTTATTGAAAGACCTTCAAGCTAAGGCAATTCATAATGAAAATATCTTTGAGGCCTTAATGGAAGTATGTAAAAAATGCTCGCTTGGTCAAATCACAAATGCATTGTTCGAAGTAGGAGGACAGTACAGACGAAATATGTAAGCAGAGAATCATTTTTCGAAAAACGAAAAATGTGTGAATCGCTTATCCTGAGCTTGTCGAAGGATCTTTTAAATAATCCAATAATTAAGAAAATGTCATTTAAAAAGTTAAATCCATTATTAAAAGAAAAATTAGATCAACAAGGATTTATTGAACCTTTACCTTTTCAAAATGAAATTTTGCCAAAACTAAAAGGTGGAGCAAATGTGTATGGTATTGCTCCAAAAGGTGCAGGGAAAACGACGGCTTTAATCATTGCTATTATTCATAAACTGAAAGCAGAAGCTGTTGATGATTCGCCTCGTGCTTTAGTTATGGTAAAAGATAAACAAGCTGCTTTAGATCTAAAAGAACAGTTTGAAGTCTTTACAAAGGGAACTGATTTGAGATTGTATTGTGCATATGAAGAATACGATATTGATAAACAACGTGAAGAAGTATATTATGGTGTCGATATTTTAATAGTCACTCCAAAACGCCTTAATAGATTATATTACATGAATAGTTTACATTTAGGTCAATTGCAGATATTTGTGTTAGAAGATGCTGAATTTTTAATTCGTGCTAATTATCATGATGATGTCTTGCGAGTAACAGAGAGTTTACATAAATGTCAATATGCAATATTTGCTGAAACCATGCATAAAAGATATGAACGTTTACAAGAATCATTTATGTATAATTCTCAAATTGTAAGTTTAAAGTAATCTCTATCAAGTCGGTATTTTTCTTTTAAATTTTTAGTATATCTTTATTGGCATACTAACCATTTCCTTTCTAACATGAAAAATATTGTCTTTGCATTACTCATTTGTACAACATCATTTGCACAACAAAATAATATTAAAGCATTAGTTGGAGGTACTTTAATTGATGGTTATGGCTCTACGCCTATTAAAAATAGTGTTATTATTATCGAAGGTGAAAAAATAAAAGCTGTTGGTAATACCGAAACTTTAGCAATACCAAAAAATGCTGAAATTATTTCAACTGAAGGGATGACAGTGCTTCCTGGACTCTGGGATATGCATGTGCATACAATGATTAACGGACATGCAGATTATGATTATTGGGATAAAACCTATCCACCATTGTTAGAAGATGTGATTATGCCTTCCTCAGCCGAACAATTATTAATGGCAGGAGTTACAAGTGCAAGAGATTTAGGAGGGCCTTTAAAGGAAAGTATTATTGTAAGAGATCGCATCAATAACGGAGAAATTCCTGGAGCTACTCTATATGTGTCAGGACCTTTTATACAGAAGAAACCATATCCTGGGACTGAAGCTTTTCGTTGGGGAATTAATGGAGTTGCTGATGCACAAAAGAAAATTAAAGCCTTAGCTGATGCAGGAGTCGATTGTATTAAATTAATTGATCAAGATCAAATGACAAAAGAAGAACTACAAGCCGTTGTTGATACTGCACATAAATACAATCTCAAGGTTGTGGCTCATGGTCACAGACCTCAAGAAATAAGAACAGGATTAGCTGCAGGAGTAGATTGTATTGAGCATACAGGTTTATCTTCTGCTCCACGTTATCCTGATGATGTTATGGAAGCTATAAAAGAGCGTACAGCTCAAATGAATTTAGGGCCATTGTTTTGGTGTCCAACTGTTGAAGGTTTATTCAATTATGAGTATGTAAGAGATAATGGAGAACATTTAGATAATGATTCTTGGCATAGAGGTTTAAATGACACCATTGTGGCTGATATCAAGAATAGTTTTAAACATAAAGATCGTTTGCCTTATTTTCAGTTAACTCCAGTGAGGAAACCAACTTTAGAAACCAAGATTAAACAACTTATGGAAGCTGGGGTGGTACTTATGATCGGTACTGATAGTGGAATCCCAATGAAATTTCACAGTCAATCTACTTGGAATGAGTTAGATGTTTGGGTAAACGAATTTGGCATTGACCCAATGTATGCTATAAGAGCTGCAACATATTGGCCATCACTTTGGATGGGAGTTTCAGATGAAGTTGGAACCGTTACTGAAGGTAAATATGCAGATATTATTGCAGTAAAAGGCGATGTATTAAGGCATATTAGTTTACTACAAGATGTTGATATTGTTATTAAACATGGTAAGAAGTATAAGTAGTTGTATTTATGGCCTAGCTATTATTTTTAAGTATTATTCATGAGTATTTTGTATTTTTAGATTCCATCTGATATAGTATGAATTTAAAACAATACTTTCAAGAACTTAAACGACGTCACGTTGTAAAATCTGGTATTGCTTATTTGGTAGTTGCTTGGTTAACCACACAAGTGCTGTCCATTATAATTCCTGCGTTTGAATTATCTCCATCATTGCTTAAAACTTCAATAATAATATTAACTATTGGATTCCCAATATGGCTTATTTTTTCTTGGATATATGATTTAACACCAGAGGGTTTAAAGAAAACCGAAGATATTGAATTTGATGCCGAAGCTTCAGCAAATAAAAACGTAAAACTCAATAGAATCATTATTGGAGCTTTATCAATTGCTGTTATTCTATTAGTGTATAATCAGTTTAGATTAACAGATTCATTTGAAACAGAAATGGCTGCTGCAACAAAGGTTGATAGTAGAAACTCAATTGCTATTCTTCCATTTATAAATATGAGTTCAGATGATGATAATGCATTCTTTACTGAAGGTATGCACGAAGATGTACTTAATAAGTTAGCAGGCATAAAGGAACTTAAAGTGATTGCAAGAACTTCTGTTTTGCCTTATAGAAATTATGAAGGTAGTTTAGACTCTCTCGGAAATAAACTTGGCGTAAAATATATTTTGGAAGGTTCGGTTCGACGCTTTGAGAATCAGATAAAAATTAGCACCAATCTTATTGAAGCTGCTACAGGAACAAGTTTGTGGTCCAATAGTTATGACAGAACCATTGATAATGTTTTCAAACTTCAAAGCGAGATTGCTCAAGAAATCACTCAAACTTTAAAAACAACTTTAAGTCCGAAAGAGAACAATAATTTAAATGCAGTACCAACAACGGTTATAGATGCCTATGATAATTTTGTAAAAGCCAGAAATATACTTAATGGCTATTACAATGTGGAAGACCTTAACAAGGCGATGGATTATTTAAAAACTGCGGTTGGTTTTGATTCTAATTTTATAGAAGGTTGGGGTTTATTGGCGAACGCCTATAGTGAATTGTATGAATTCGCATTAGATTTTGATGATAAATCAGTAAGCGTTAAAGCTAAAATAAATGCAGATGAAGCAATTGCTAAATTGGAGGCAATTGATGCCGACAATGTATATACATTAAGAGCAAAAGGTTACTACCAAAATATGGTGCTTGAAGATCCTATTGCTGCTTTACAAAGTTTTGACAAAGCATTGGAAGCTTTTCCAAATGATTCTAGTACGTTGATGTATCAAGCTGTTATTTATATGTATTTGTCACAGTCAGATAAGGCACTTGATAATATGGAGAGAGCCTACGCCATTGATAATCAAAATGGCATGGTGAGATTATATTTGAAAATGGGTTATACATATTCTCGAAAATATGAAAAATTGATTCCTTTAATTAAAGCTTATTACAAAGAAGATCCTGAAAAAACACATTATGAAGTTGAGATGAATTACTATCAATTTTTGATTGATGGAAAGATATCTTCGTTTGAAGCATTAGAAAACTCAATTGCCAATCTTCAAATTACTGACCGCTGTAATCTTCGTGTGGTTAAAGATAATAAGATGGTGGTTGCCATGTTTAATCAAGATTTTAACTCATATATAGATAATTGGTTAGGTGCTTGGGACTCTCATCATAAAGATCATGGCAATTGGTCTTGTCCTCAGATAATTAATGATGAACTTAATCAAGCCAATTTAATGCTTAAAAATGATAGAGCAGAAGAGGCTAGTCAAATTCTTGCTCAAGCTATTGAAGCTGTGGAGCGTCCTATTAATGAGATGTCTATGTGTGTTTACAATAAAGCGGTGTATGATCCAAAGTTAGATTATCTATCTGGTAATAAAGAATTGGCTAAAGAGAAGTTTTATAAAGATTTGCCTCGAGTTATGAACCTTACAAGGTACCCAAGAGGTTCTGTTGAACGTAGTGTGCTTTTAGAAACAGCTGATATGGTAGCTACTGAAGATGTTTATAATATTTACAAGCAAGTAATATCTAAACCATCATCTATAGTAGGTCTTGAAACCGTTTGTGCTAATCCATGGATATATCCTAATCTATTAAAGGACGAAAATTTTATGGCTGAAGTAAAACAAGATGGAAGATTTGTAGATTTCTTGAAAATCAATAATTTTCTTTAGAGCGTCAACATCCAATTACGCTGTAGCTTTCTGAACATTTTCAACTCTTTTCTAAGAATTGGAATAAAGTCTTTTCCGTTACTATTACTTCGTTCTAAACGTGCACAATTCTTATATAATAAATTTGTTAAACGTTTTACTGTATCAGCATGCTTATGCTTGTTTTCAGAAAACATCTCAACTTCTGCTTTGATTATTTCAGGAACTAACGACTCTGATTGCTGTACTATGTCTCCTGAAAAATAGATAGATTCATCTTCTTTTCCGTCAACGCGTAAAGGACTTAAATCATAACTTAAATAAGACGATATTTTTCGAGATAACGAAAATATTTCTTTAGCCTTTTTATATATAGGCATATCAGGCAAGTGAGATGGTATGGCAGTGTAAATCATTTTCTTATAGAAATTACACAAAATTAGCTTATAAGTAATAAGTTTATATTCAATATTTAAATCAAAAACACTAATATGATTTAATATTTAATATATTTGATTAAAATACTTTAAAAATGAAGATAGATTCTATTAACTGGAAAATATTAGAAATTTTACAAGAAAATGCACGTCAATCTAATACACAAATAGCGAGGTATGTTGGGATTTCTTCTCCTGCTGTTGCTGAACGTATTCGTAAGTTAGAAGATGCTGGTATTATTGAAGGATATAATACCAAAATAGAACCTTTTGAAGTTGGTTATCAGTTAAGAGCGCTCATTACTGTTAGAGCTTTTATGGGACGATTAAAGCCTTTTTTAGAAAAAGTAAAATCATTTGATGAGGTTATAAATTGCTATAGAATTACTGGTAATGAAAACATTGTTATGGAAGTGATACTTCATAATCAGAAACACTTAGAGCAATTTATTGATCAACTTATTACTTATGGAGAAACTAAAACGCAAATTATCCTGTCAAATGTGATTAATGACAGGATAATTAAACAGTATATTAGTTCTTAACTCCTGGTTGTTTTAGTGTCCAGTTAGTCTTTGCTTTTTCAGCATCAACCATAGCTTTTACATCAGCTAATAATCGTTTGGCATCATATATAATACCATCTTTAATGGTGTATTTTACACCACCAACACGAACTACTTCGTTGTCTTTAGTTAGTTTTATTGCTCCAGTACCATAAAGTACTTTTAAATTTACTAAAGGATTTTCTTCCACGATTACAAAATCTGCAAGTTTTCCAATTTGAACAGAACCAATTTTATCCTCCCAACCTAAAACTTCAGCTCCATTTAATGTTGCAGCTCTTATTACTTCTAGCGGATGAAACCCTGCTTCACGTAACAATTCCATTTCACGAGGATATGCAAAACCATAGAGTTGATAAATAAAACCTGAATCTGTACCAACAGTTACTCTTCCACCTCTGTTTTTATATTCATTGACAAAAGTCATCCAAAGTTTGAAATTATTTTTCCATGCTACTTCTTGTTCTGTTCCCCAATAATGCCAATAACTTCCATGACTAATTTTACTTGGTTCGTAAAATTTCCAAAGTGATGGTAATGTGTAAGTTTCATGCCATTCTGCACGACGTGCACGTTGTAGATCTCTACTTGCTTCATAAATATTAAAGGTTGGATTTAGAGTATAGTCCAACTCCAATAATTCATTCATCACGTTGTTCCAATGATCGGAATAAGGCTCAGCTGCTTGTGCCCAAAGTTTTCCAGCTTCTTCAAAACGATGTTGCTCATTTTGGTAGTTATAATCTAAAGGATAGTTTTGAACTGTTCTGTCATTAAATAGTGCTTCAGGTAAACCATACCAATGTTCCATAGATGTCATTCCTGCTCTAGCAGAATGCAGTACATTCCATCGTGCAACCGTTAACTGTGCATGATGTGCTGTAGACCTTAGACCTAACTTCTTGTTTTCGTCTAAAGCTGCTTCCATAATTTTTGGTTCAGCGCCAAAAAACTTGATTCCATCTGCTCCATTTTTTGCGTTTTGTCTTACCCAAGCTCTTGCCATTTCTGGTGTGCTTATAGCTTTGTCGCTTCCAGAACCAAATCCAGTATATTCAAAAATTCTTGGTGCTACAATTTCATTGGCAGCACTTTGGCGTTTTAATTCTATAGAATTACGTCCACTTGGTTGTTTAACAGAAGTAATTCCATGAGCCATCCAGAGTTTAAATACATATTCTGGGTTTGCACCTTGTGCACCACCTCCAATATGACCATGTGTGTCAATAAATCCAGGTAATAAATACATGCCATTAGCATCTAATTCTTTACCTCCAGGCTTTAGTTTTGGTCGTCTTGATTCATTAATTGGTACACCATCGTATCCAACAACTTTCATGTCGACAATTTTATTGTTTTCTACAATAATATCCATTGGACCTTGAGGTGGTGCTCCGTCTCCATTAATAAGTGTAACACCTCGAATGATGAGTTGAGAATGTGGTCCATCACCAAGATAATTATCTTGAGCGAATCCGTTTAATACAAATAATAAAGAAAATAGAAAAGTTAGTTTTTTCATTGTGATGGTTGTTTAATTGTTGCGTTCTCTGGGAACAGAAATATGATTACCTAAAAATAGTGCGTTTAAAAAGAGCCTGTTAGTGCCATACCAAGCGCCTCTAAAATTGGGATTATCCGCGAACATGATCACACGACCTCTACCAAGTTGACTTACGATAAGTGAAGCAGAAGGTTTTAAATACGTATTCATATTCTTTTCAGAAATAAAACCATCAATATGAGGATTTTTGGTGTATTTAGCAACTGTGCCATATGCACTTGTACTTGGGGCTAAAAACACATTGTTGTTTTTATAAACAGGGAGTAAGTTATTACGATACCCAAACCCTATAGGATGTGTTATATCTAAATCTACTTGATAAATTCCACCACCTAAGCGTTCTCTTCCTAGATTTTCGCCAGCGTCACCATAAGGTAATCTTTCAACTTTTTCAGCTTCTTCTTTCTTGTCCTTGTCTTTTGGCTTTGGTTTTTTAGTCAGCTTTTCTTTTACAAGTTTTCTGTCTACTGCCCATTTTGAGGCAGAACCAATGGTAATTAAGGTATTTCCTTTTGCAGTCCAATCTTTTATATTTTGACGTTTGATAGAATCTAGTGTGCTATAGCTTCCAGATACCATTACAAGTGTATTATATTTATCAAGCCAAGCTCCACGTAGTGTATTGGTTTGGAGTTTTGTTATTGGCATTTTTGTTCTTGTATCTAATAAATGCCAAACTTCACCAGCCTCGTAGCTACTTACACCATCGCCAACAAGCATTGCAACCTTTGGTTTTTTAACGGTTCTGAAATTATTACTTCCTAAATCAATGCCTTTGACACTAAATCCAGTATTTGCTGAATAGATTGGAACGCTAAATTTTTTCTGAGCTTCCCGTACAATTTCATAAACTTTATCTGCTGAAAGTTTTTGTTGTTTGCTCACAGGAATCATAATACTTCCATAGCCAAAGTCTTTATTTCCTTGATTAGTTTTACTAGAAAACTTTTTAAAAGCAGAAGCAACAATAAGTCCCTTTTTTTGCATGTAATATAAAGCAGAAGGCGCATAGTAATCATCCCAATCCATGATATAAGCATATTCGCTTTTAGGAACTGAAGTTACTTTATTAAGAGATTCTGTTGTTGTAATTTCTTCACCAAGATTAGCCGATTTTAAACCACGATATTTCATGTTATAAAAATTAGCAACACTCCATGCCGAAGCATCGTAGTATACACTATCACGATATTTGCTATACGTTTCAAACATGGTTTGAACCATACGATGTTGAGGTTGTTTTAAAGGTACAGTAAACTTAGCTCCGTTTTTGTATACTTTGATTTTGTGTTTTAATAGGTAATCAACAAAAGCTTTATTTCTATTATTATCATAAGCATCACCAAATTCGTAAGCAGCAAAACCAGTTGGTGCCTTTTTAGTCATTGCTGTTTTAAAGAAATTTTGTTGATACTGTCTCAAATACGCTTTGTTTTCAACCGAAGCTTTAATAGTTGCAATTCCAGAAGTGTATTGATTTCTTATGGTAAAGGCAAAAGACATTTTACCATAATCTGTATCTTGAAGATGACCTCTAGAACTAGCTTGTTCAAACAATAAGGCTAAAGCACCTTGTAAATCTGGATATGATGAACCATAACCTGGATATGTGCCATCAAAGGATTCCTTGGTATAATAAAATGAACCAATATCATCTAAAGCCTCTGTGAAATAAGGAGCGAACATATTGTTTAAATCTTCATAATTTTCTTTTGGCATTATTGGATCTAGCGAACCAATAGGTTTCATAGGTTCAAAAAAGTGATTACTATTGGTTCCCATTTCATGAAAATCGGTCACCACATTTGGATACCATTCGTGATACCATTTTAATTTTCCTTGACTTTCTGGATGTACAGCTAATAACCAATCTCTGTTCAAGTCAAACCAATAGTGATTGGTTCTTCCTCTTGGCCATGTTTCGTTATGTTCAGCGTCTGCACCATCAGAAACTATTTCTTTAGCTAAAAACTGATTTGCCCACTGTGTGTGACGATCACGACCATCAGGATTAATAGTTGGATCAATAAAAATCACAGCATTTTCAATGTAATTTTTAACTTCAGAACTATTAGAAGCTACTAAAGTGTAGGCCGTTAGTAAAGCTGCTTCAGAACTTGAAGGCTCATTACCATGAACGTTATATCCAAGTTGAATAAAGACAGGAACATCGTTATAATTTGTTGGAGATTGACTTGGATCAACAAATTTTAGGTGTTCGTTTTTAATAGATTCTAAATTGTTTAAATTCTCAGGTGTTGAAACACGAAGCATAACTAGTTTACGCATTTCGTGAGTTTGACCGTAAGTTTCAATTTCAGCGCGATCAGAAAGTTCAGCCAATTTGGTTAAATAGGCCACAATAAGATCATGTCTTGTGTGTTGCGCACCAATTGGTCTTCCTAAAAATTCTTCAGGTGAAGGAATGTCTGGATTAAAAGGTGCTTTGTCTTTAAAAAAATAGTCTTGTGCAGAAAGCGAGCTTACCATGAATGTAGCACAAATCATGATAAAAGCATGTTTAATAAATTTCATTTGGTTGGTTGATTAGAAAAATGAATTTTAAAAATAAGGAAATAAAATCACTCTTGTGATAAATGAAATAGATTTAACATTTTCTAAACTAAAAACTAATGATTTTCTTAATTTGTTGCCACTAATATATCTTTATTAAATTGCATTAACTGAATTTTTTCACGCTCATTTTGAAACTTGTAAACTGCAATTTCTTTTGATTGAGTAGATTTCCCCCAATTATAGATTTTGGTAATTTTAAAGTACGTTGGTTCTGGTTTTTTGTTGCCTTTATAAGTAATGTTAACTAACCATTCACCTTCTTTAAGATCGTCTATAAAAAATTCTTTACTGGAATATCCTCTTTTCTTTTCGTCTGTTATTAAGTCTTGGTTACCTGCTAGAGTATGTTCAAAAACATAAGAGCGTAATTCAGGATTAACAAACTCTAAGTCAAACTCTGCTTCTGATGAATTCCATTCAACGACGATGCGAACATCATTTCTAAAATCGAATAAGTTTTCACTTTTAGGCACAAAGGTTTCACGAATTTCAGTTTGATTTCTTCTGCTAAAGTATAGCCATTCCATTTCGTTATATACCAATTCTCCTATACCTTCACTATTAGCATCATGACCTTGTAAGAGATAACTCATATATAAACGCCAAGATTTCTTGAATTGATCATTTTCCATATAAGCATTTGCCAAATCACGATAAGACTGAGCATATTTAGGACGTAACTTAAAAGTACGTTCATAGGCATCAATAGCTTCTTTAGTTTTTCCGATAGTTTGTAATTGAAAAGCAATAGCTTTCAAGACTTCAGGGTTTTTATTATTACGTTCAATTTGCTCTTTAAAAATTTGAGTAGATAGGGTTAAATCTTTAAAATACGACACAAACTTTTGCGCTATTGCTAAATGATCAACATAACTTGGAAGTTGATTTTTAAGTTTTTCATCATAATAAATGTATGCCTTTTGTTTGCTAGGCAAAGCTTCAAGAGCATCAGCATAAGTGTTAGAATTTAAACTTGCTAATGATATTTGTGATGCATCATTAGCATAAAAATCTTTATTGGTGTATTTGTCGGCTATTTTATTTCTGTTGGATTCAGCAGTACTAAAATCTCCAGACTTGGTTGTAACAACTATAACTCCACCACGAGCCGCAGTTCCATAACGTGTTGTTGAGGCTAAAGATTTTAAAATATGAATATCTTTGACATTGCTTGGATCTACTTGGGGAATATCATTCATAATCACACCATCCACATCCCAAAGAGGTGGCACATCTGTATTTATGGAGCCAGTACTTCTTAGTTTTACGCCATCTGGATTTCTGGTTACAAAAACGCCTGCTACTTTTCCGTTTAACATATCCAAAACACTACTAGCTCCAGCAGTTGTATTATTTCCATCAATATATCCTACAGAGTAACCAGCCGTTTTTGGATCAATCTTTCCCATGGCAGTAGAGAATTTCTGATCTGCTTTTTTAGCAAGTTCAGCAGATTTACCTAGTTTGCCATCTGCAGTTACAATGACTGTTTCTAATTCGTTTTGTTGTTCAACCATTTCAATGTTCAAAATTTCAGTGACATCTTCTACAATTATGGAAACAGTTGCAAAACCAACATGACTATATTGAATGATATCACCAACATTTGCTGTAATACTGTATTCACCTTTTGGGTTTGTGTTGACACCTGAGTTTTTACCTATAACTTTAATATTAACCAATGGCATTGGTGCATCAAGATAAGTGACTTTGCCATGAATGTCTTTGGAAACAATAAATTTTGGTTGAGAGGTAGTTATGTTAGCTGATGAAAACGTAGTTTCGTCAGTAGTCGTTACAGCATCTGCATTGTAATAGTTTTGGTTTTGGTATTGTTCAGCAACAGCATTTCTTTTTTCTTCTTGAATTTCTGGAGACATTTTGGTTCTAATAATTATTAGAGCTTGGTTTTTTACTATGTATATATCTTCAATATCATTCAAATTCATTGAGTTTACGAATTTAGTTGCTTCTCCTTCTACAACTCTGCCATCAATGACATATTTGGCAGCTCTACCTCTTATTGCTATTTTATCGCCAGAACTCCTAACTCCAGAAACTTTCCCATTTAAAGTAGCACCAAGGCTTGGTGCTGCTTGATTAAGTTCCTTTCCGGGAACATATTGAATTGAAAAGCCAGATGTTTTAGGGTTGAAAGTTCCAAAAGGCGTTTTTAGGTCAACATTCATCTTTTTCTCAAATTCTAATGCTTTTTGATCTATTCGAGCTTTTACTAATACTTCATCAAGTTTGTTATCCTTTTCTTGTAGCTCAATGTTAAGTGTTGCCGTTACATCCTCAACCATAATAGCAACTGTAGTGTAAGCAACATGGCTATACTCTATAATATCGCCAACATTGGCTTGTAAC
>Ga0316189_10004901_pt1 | contig 12829 bp, 13 predicted proteins | sample LowCovwburrow_MG_FD_204930 | JGI IMG/M metagenome (GOLD analysis project Ga0316189, IMG submission 204930) | Coastal sediment microbial communities from Maine, United States - Lowes Cove worm burrow | ecosystem: Environmental > Aquatic > Marine > Coastal > Sediment | place: USA: Maine... | reverse complement strand
GCAAATCACTGCATTCACCTCTGGTTTGGTATTGTCAGCCGCCGTCATGGCCGCCGGTGCGCCAGCGCCCGACAATGCCTACGTGTATATCGGCTGGCCCAACGACGGCGAAGTGCTTTATGCTGGTCAACCGTTTCGGGTGTGGTTCGGGCTGCGACATATGGGAGTTGCGCCGAAAGGTATAGACAAGCCCAACACCGGACATCATCATCTAATAATCGATACCGATTTGCCGCCACTGGATGAGGAAATCCCGTCCGATCGGAATCATATCCACTTCGGCGCAGGGCAGACCGAAACTATGCTGGAACTGCCGCCGGGGAAACATACCTTGCAGCTACTGATGGGTGATTTTGATCATATGCCCCATGATCCACCGCTATATTCGAAGAAAATAACGATAACTGTTAAATGATATTTTGCTGTTGTTAACGATTCGATGAGCTGTCAGCAAATCTAAGGCCGGTGGTGTCGACCTCGGTTGCCCTGGTATGGGCGGCATCAATAAACTCTCTTACAAACCGTTTTTTGAAGCCGCGTGTCAGGGCGTTCGGAAGACCGGCATTAATAACGGCAGAATAGTCTACACGGATGCCCTGTCCACTGGCGACAAACTTCAACTGGCCTGCGTTGGCTTTCATGGTCCCTTCGACCTGATGCCAATTGATGGAGTTCCGGTGGTCCGTACTGACTTCAACGCGCGACCAGCGCTGTCCGATAGGCCATGGAAACTTAAACTGGATTAAAAATTCCGATTTCCCGCCGACTGTGGGACTGGTCAGCTTGGCTTCTGTAATCCATGGGTGAAGATCTGCATAGTCGTGAAAGCTCAACAGCACTCTGCGCAAAGCGGCTCCATGGTGGTTAAAAACTGTGTGTGCGTTAAGCGTTTCCTGCCCCGATGCAGAGTCTTTCGCAAACTGGATTTTGATAGCTTGCGCCGCCAGTCCAACATTGCAGGTTACCAGTAACGCCAGAGTTGCGCAGATCCGTTTGATAAAAGAATGCGAGCTCATTTCGCATCAAACTGAATAACATCTTCAAAATCTTCCAGGGACCAGTTGTCCAATGGCTCGGGCATATCGGCGTCGTATGCGCTGCGGCTATCGATGGTCACTGTTTCGATATAGTCGTTGTATTCAGACATGATTTGTATCTCCTCTCAATTAAAGTATCCGGGGGTGCAGCGGGTTGGTGCCGTTGCTTGAGAGGTTCTATCGCAGTAACTGTGCCAGCATCACGCTACGTATCTGCAGAGCGTCATAACAGGCTGTTATTAAAATAAAAATAATAGATTCTGGAGTGAGATTTGGCTGTACTGATCAGGCAGGTGAGGTGATTAATGTTGGGCCTGAACCAACGGATTTCCAGCTACTGTCTGGATTTAAAAAACAGGTGGTACCAGCGCCATGAGTCAGCCTAGAAACGCGCCAGGAAGAAGGGGATAAGCAAGGCATTAACCAGATCAATGAAAAAGGCACACACCAGCGGAACAATAATAAACGCCAGGTGCGAAGCTCCGTAACGTTGCGCTACCGCCGACATGTTTGCCATAGCCGTTGGGGTCGAGCCCAGCGAAATCCCGCCGAACCCGGCACACACGACGGCAGCATCGTAGTTGCGCCCCATCAGCGGGAAAACCACGAATACCGTCAAGCTGACTGCAATCAGGAACTGGGCGCCGAGTATCGTAAATATAGGGCCGGCCAGCTCTATCAGCGTCCACAGCTGCATGCTCATCAGTGACATCGCCAGAAATGTGCCCAGCGATACATCAGCAATAAGAGCGATGGCCGGTTTGCGGCTCGGCCATGCAGTGCCAGTGATGCGTGGGAAAGATTTCGGGATCAGGTTGGTAATAAGAATGCCGGCGAACAGGCAGGTCACAAACAGCGGCAGCTTGAGTCCGAGGGTTTCCAGCTCTGCATTTATCAGAAAGCCGAGAATGGCACTAATGTGAATGGCGAGAATGGCATCCAGCAGGTCAAGGTGATCTATCTCGCTTTTGTCCTTCGATCCTTCCGGTGCACCAATGTCCAGTGGCTCCACGCGCGTCGGTGTCAGTTTGTGCCGCGTAATAAGGAACTTCGCAATGGGGCCACCCATTAAACTGGCAAGAATCAGGCCGAACGTCGCGCAGGCAATACCAATCTCCATGGCGTTGGTGATGCCGAAGTCCTCCGCAATTCTCGGTGACCAGGCAATAGCTGTCCCGTGTCCGCCAATCAGGGAAACAGTACCACCCAGCATGCCAACTGCCGTAGGCTGGTCGAACATCGCGGCCACCGTTATACCGGTAAGGTTTTGCAGGAACATGTAGGCGATAGTGATCGAAAGCAGAATGACCAGTGGCTTCCCTCCCGCCAGCAGGTCTTTCAGGCTGGAGTTGATACCGATGGTGGTGAAGAAATACACCAGAAGGACGTCGCGCGCGGCCAGATCGAAGTTGATTTCGATGTCGCTTACAAAGAACAGCAGCGCAACCAGCAGTGAAGCTATCAATCCGCCAGTTACGGGTTCCGGTATGCTGAATTCCCTGAGAAAGCCGACGGCGTCGTTGACGCGTTTGCCCAGAAACAGGACGACAATGCCGAGTGTTACCGAGAAAAAAGCACTAAGTTGCAAAACACCGTTTTCAAATTCCACAGATTTATCTCATGTTGAATAGAACCGGGACGGGAGCAGGAATCTCAGTTAGCCGGTTTCTTTATATAAATATGATGTTTGGCAACAATGGCATCGTAGCTGCCGTCCTTCTTCATTTCTTTAATAGCCTTGTTAAATGCGGCCACAATTTTCTCGTGATCCGGATTTTCCCGGCTTACACCAATGTGGATGCCGCGCACGGCCAGCGGCTTGGGCAGGAATTCAAGTTCATTCATGCTGTTTGGCATGTACTGGTTAATCTCATACTGCAGGACGAGTTCATCGTCCAGGGTGATGTCGATACGTCCCTGGGTCAGCTTCAACAGGTTCTGGATCAGGTTGCGTTCGCTGATTTTGATAAGGTCGCGTGAATCGTTAAATTCCTCGTCGTATGCATAGTCCTGCACAATGCCAATCATCATGCCTTTGAGATCACCAAAAGACTCGTAGGTGAAATCCTTGTCCTTCTTCTTGATAAAACGAATGTAGGACTCCAGGTAAGGCTCGCTGAACATCAGGTACTGGTTTCTGGCGTCGCTGTACCAGGGGGTGGCAAACACGTCATAAACACCGAGAGAGCCACCTTCCAGGATTCGGTCCAGCGAATCGATACGCATATACGTGGTGTAACCGGCCCGTTTCAGAGCAGTGGTAACGATCTCGACACCCAGCCCCTGTCCCGGCAGGCCGGCATCGGCGTAGGGCGGCCACTTACCGCTGTGGACGACGTTCAGATCAGTTGCCATTACAGGCAGCTGGATACCTGCAATCAGCAGTAGTGTGGTCAGCCAGCGTGAAATTTTGAGCATGTGATCCCCCTAATCGGTTGTTCTAATACAGGTAACTATACCTGCCGAATGGGTATTCTGCACTCTCCTGAACAAGCCGCTTGGGGTGCTGAAATTTACGGGTGATTTTTGTGAAAGTGCCAAAGATTCAGGGTTTTGAGGCTATGTTGTGGTGCTGGGCGCTGCCCGAGCATTGGATAGGGGTGTGTTTAGATAGCAATAGAAGCGGTTTGTATGTGCTATACTGCGCACAAACTACAGTATCTAAACAAAAATATAATCATACGCTGCACGAAATGGAGTATCAAAGGAGCGTTCGTTATGTGCGAGATGCATTATGTACGAGTCCTTTTACCGACTTAGCTCGAATCCCTTCAGGCTTGCGCCTGATTCAAGATTTTGTTTTAACCACCCCTGCTATGACGAGGCGCGCGCCTATCTTGAATTCGCATTCAGGCTGGGAGAAGGCTTTGTCATATTCACCGGCCGCCCCGGTACCGGGAAGACCACACTGGTCCAGTCTTTTCTTGGCAGTCTCGATAGCACCGAGGCTATCGCCGCCAGCATAGCGGTTTCCAATCTGAACGCGGCAGATTTATTGCGTGCGGTTGCCTATGCCTTTGATATCGACGTTGAAGGTATGGACATGGCTTCCGTGTTGCGGCGGCTCGAAAAGTTTTTTGTGCAGCAGGTACGATCCGGCAAACGAATATTGTTGATTATTGATGAAGCCCAGGGACTTTCGCACAGTGCGCTTGAAGAGTTGCGCATGCTCGCAGATTTGCAAATAGACTCGCGCTTTCTCTTGCAGGTCTTTCTCGTTGGGCAGGAAAGGTTACGTGAACTCATGATTGTTCCAGAGATGGAACAGTTTCAACAGCGCGTAACCGGGACCTGTAAACTTGTGCCTTTGAGTGAGCAGGAAACAAGAGACTATGTGGAGTATCGCCTGTGTCAGGTGGACTGGTCGGGCGATCCGGAACTGACAGGGGCGGCTGTACATACCATTTATCAGTTCAGCGAAGGTATACCGCGTCACATTAATAAGCTGTGTACCCGATTGCTGTTGCATGGATTGCTCGAAGGCAGGCATGTACTGGACGATGTGGACGTCCTGGAAGTTGCTGAAGGATTGAAAGATGAGCAACTGGCGCCTTTGCAGGCAGATCACACCGTGCTCGATACGGGTGTAAGGGTTAGTCAGACTGCAAAGCAGGAACAGGGAGATGAGGAGGCTTATGCGGTACTGGCTTTGCGTGCGCCTAAAACCGCTGTCGAGGGCTCATGCAAGACGGCGAAACGCGAGCGCCGGGCAAGTGTAGAGAGCCAGGCAAAAAAAACCCACGGTGGCGAGTCGAGAACGCTCAGTCGTAGAAAAGAGAAAGTCGGCGTTTTGCAGAAAACAGTTGATACAAAATTCTATCGCCAGGGGGTGAACATGGCGTTCACTGTTTCGGGCGGCTTCAAACGATTTATTGATCCTGCTGCTGTGCTTGCGGTGTTAGCGGTAGTTACTACGGTTTTAATCGCAATTATGATTAATGACGATGACATGGATGAAAATAGCAGCCAGCGGGTTTCGCGCGTAGACTCGTATGAAATCTGGGAGCAGCTATCCAGGTATCACGACGGTGAGTACGACAAATATGTAACGTATGAGGAACCGGACTTTGTCCGGGAGAATCTTGCTCGGCGGTCTTTGCGGGTAGCAGCCCGGGCGAAAGCCACAACTCAGCCTGTCGATGATTCGGAACATGAGCCTACGGTAGTGCTGCCACCAGACGTTACGCCGGTTTCTAAACTGAAGCGTATAGAAACAGAGGCCGTTGCAGAAAAAAGTCAGCCATCAGTTGCCAGTGAGACGGATCTTGATGGCGCAATCAGTGATGTTGCTGCTATTGAGGTTTTCGAATCCCGGGACGTGGATGCTGTGGTTGTCAGTGCGCAGCCTGAGCTAACGCGACAGGCAACATCCGTGGACGAATCGCCGAGCATATCAATGGTGGCAGAACCATCTTCTATTGACATGACGTTGGATGACAGCAAGCGGAATGATGGTTCGATGATGTTGGCCTTGGCCGATACTACAGACCACCCTAAAACAATCGCAGACGGGAAGATTGATACAGTTGTGCCGGGGGCTGGATCAGAACAGGCCGCTACCGAAAAAGTGCGCCAAGACGAAATTCACCGCTTACTGTCGCTGGCCCGCGAGAGTTTGCGCGAATACCGCCTGTTGATACCGGAGGGCAACAATGCCTACGAATACTTCCGGCAGGTCGAAACTCTCGATCCGGGAAACAGGGAGGCCGCAAGCGGATTCCAAAAGATTGTGGGGCAGTATGCCACATTAGCGGAGCAGGCAATCAGGCGTGGCGATGACAGGTCGGCCAGTAACTATATAAGGCGCGGACTTCGTGTGGATCCCTATGATGATGATTTGCTGGCAATTCAAGTAGCCATGTTTCAGCCAGAAGCCGGCGAGGCAGATCCGGCACCGGTCCCACCCCTGCAGCCGCCTCCAAAATCGACCACATTGTTCTCTCGTCTAAGTGAATTAATAGATAAAGATCAATTGGGTATAAAGAAAAACTCGATTTGGCATGATGAAGATGATGAGTTGTATTAGCCGCTGCGTTCAAATTTTCGTGGCAATTACCGCAGAATCAAAATTTGTCCGGTAACGCTTGTCAGGCATGCCGCTAATGCGACACACAGCCGGGGCTGGTTCTTCCTATCTGCTCGGCAATCTCCTGGCTGAGCTTCGCAACCGCGCGACTCATGGTGCTGACGAATTCCGGGTAACCCGTACCTGCAAGGCTTTCGTCAAAGCTAAAATGGTGTACGGCAAGTTCACAACCTTTGGCACCGTCCATTAGTCGCCAGATACCCTCAAACCTCGCAACATTTCCAAGTTCACCGTCAAAGCGGAAAACCTGAACAGCCACCTGGAAGTCAGGGTCGTCACTGCGTGACCATGGATGGGGCAGAATACTGTCAGTATTCAAACGGCTCATCAGGTTTTGTGCCAGCACCCGGCTCAGGTCGCGATTCAGATCGCCGCCCCAGCGATCAAATTCTGCGAGGTCGATGCGGTTGGGCTGGGGGCGCGTTACGATCTGCGGGCGATCAAAAATGTCAGGCATGGTGATTGGCCCCAGCCCCACGGTCAATTGATCATCCGGTGTCGTACGCCCACTGACCGGTGTTCCCGGTTCAGTATTCAAAACGTAAAACTCCGAGGGGCGAGAAGCGCCACCAATACTGCAGCCCGCCTGAAGCAGCACCAGCATGACTATTAACAGGTAAGCTTTTTGAATCATCATTTAGTCCTCAGTGGGTGCTTTTGCCTTTTATAAGTGCTTCGGGATGCCGCTCCAGGTATTCCGCCATTACCCGGATAGACCGTGCCGCTGCACTGATCTCTTTCAATGCATCCTGCATATGATTACCAATTTCACCATCAGCCGATGCGCTTGCTTCCAGGGTGGCCATTGCGCTGTTTGCCGACTGCAGCGTGCTGTGTAACTCGTTAGCGAGTTCCGGCATATCCCTCTCCATTGTGGATACCAGCCGGTTAGTCGAGACCATCAGCTCGTTGAGGTTTGTCAGGGTGCCCTGAATATCGGACTTCTCTACACGATCCAGGATTCTGTTGACGCTGGCGATAATGCCCTCCAGCGAATTCGGCAGCGTCGGTATCTCGGGATACTTGCCACCGGTGAACATGGACGCGGGCGTTGCATCGGGGAAAATATCTACCTCGACAAACAACTGACCTGTTATCAGGCTGCCGGTCTGCAGACGTGCCCGCAACCCGTTCTTTACCAGCGCCTCAATCCGTGCAATCGGATCTTTTTCGAGCTCGGAGTTCCGCTCTTCACCGGCCTTCGATAGGTCGATATCCTTATAATTCAATGTCCGTTGCGGTTCGATATCGATCAACACGACCGGGCTCGTAACGCCCTTGTGACGTGGGTCAGAACCCAGTTGGATGGCCTTCACCGTGCCAACCCGGATGCCACGATACTCCACCGGCGCTCCGACACTCAAACCGCGTACCGAGCCCTCGAATCTCAGCGCAAAGGTCACTGTTTGGGTAATCGGCCGTTCCAGGGCCTTGCTTCGATTTTCAAATAGCTCAAATACTGTATTTTTCGGTGCGACTGGTGTGTCCAGAAACTCGGGGAGCGTCTCAAAGGCGACGCCGCCGCTCAATAACGCAACCATGGACTCCATCTCGAGCTTGGCCCCTGATGCGCCCAGGGACAGAGTCAAACCACCCACATTCCAGAAGTAAGTTCCTGTGTGCACGTACTGGTCATAGGGTGCTGTTACAAAAATGCCGATATCGACATAGCTGTAATCATCCGCCAGCTTGTAATCGGTAATCTCTCCGATGTCGAACTGACGGAAATAGACCGGCGCACCGATCGAGATAGAACCTAGCGTTTCGGCACGCAAACGGAATTTCGTACCTTCCTTGTCAACGGTGATAATGGGCGGTTTTTCCAGCCCGACAAATGCCTTCTGATGTTTCCCCTCGGTACTGGGTTCAAACGCAATATAGGCGCCACTGAAAAGGGTGCCCAGTCCCGTGACTCCACCGGCTCCGACACGTGGTTTGACAACCCAGAAGCGGCTGGTTTCTCTCAGGTGTTCTTCGCTTCCGGCAACCATCGTTATGGTCAGCTCTACGGCTTTCAGATCTTTGGTAATGTCGATTTTGTGCACTGTGCCAATAGTCACATCCCGAAATTTCACCTGGGTTTTACCTTCCTCAATCCCCTCGGCCGAATTGAAGGTAATCGTTACCTCCGGTCCTTTTTCAGATTCGGTTTTGTAAAATAACCAGCCACCGATAAGCAGCGCGACCAGCGGTAACAGCCAGACTACCGGAAAACCCTTGCTTTCCGCGTCGACTACCGCGTCAGGTACGCTGTCAAAATCACCTGGTTCGTTCGGTGCTGCCATTTACTTCTCCCGGATAATCCCAGATCAGCCGCGGATCAAAACTCTGTGCCGCGAATATAGTAAGAATAACGACCGAGGTAAACGCAATCGCGCCTGGCCCAGGTTCAATGGTCGCGACGGCACCCACGTTTACCAGCGCTGCCAGCAGCGCGACCACAAAAATATCGACCATCGACCAGCGTCCGACCAGCTCGACTACCCGGTACAGGCGGGTACGCTGCTGGTTACGCAGGTGCGACTTTCGCTGTACGGTTATCAGCAGATACAGCAGCGCCAGCATTTTAAGTAATGGCACCAGCACACTGGCAACGAATACGATTAACGCCAGTGGCCAGTCACCGTGCATGAACAGGTAAATAACACCGCTCATAATAGTGTCGGACTGGGCTTTGCCAAAAGATACCACCGTCATCACCGGGTACAGGTTGGCCGGCAGATAGGCAACTATGGCGGCGAGCAAAAACGCCCAGCTCTGACTGACACTGTTGGGTTTGCGCATGTGCATGGGTGTTTTGCAACGCAGGCAGTGGGTATGACCTGATGCCGGTAGATGTAGTAGCAGTCCGCAGGTATGACAGCTGGCAAGGCCGGCGTCCCTAGCGCGCATGTTTGTGTCTCCTGGGAATGCCAAGCCTGCGCCAAAGCAGATTGGCGTCAAATGACGAACTCGCTGCAGCAAGCGCCACAATCAGGCCGACAAATGCATACAGGGACGTTCCGGTATGCATGGTTGCCATGTTTCCCAGTTTCACAAAGGCCACCAGTACACCGAGCATGAATACATCCAGCATTACCCAGGGTTCAAGTTGACCAGTCCAGGACAGCAGCGGACGCACAGCGGGCAATGGCATCTGGAAACGCACCGCCAGTAGAACATACAGGCTGCTGCTGATCATCAATGCCGGTGCCAGAATGCTGGTGAGGTAGACCACCACAGCCAGTTCGCCCATACCCGCGTTATAAAGTGCTTTCGACGCACCGAAAATCGTGGTGACTTCCTGACGACCACCGATTTCCAGTGTCAGGAACGGAAAGGTATTGGCCAGCAGTAACAGCATCAGCGCTGTGCAGTGCAGGGCGATTGAGCGATCGAGGCCGCCTTTAGGGTTGCGTGCCAGTACTGCACCGCACACGCTGCAGCGCGCTGTTGCACCGGTCGCCAGTTGGTGAACTTGATGCAGTGTATCGCATTCGTGGCAGGCGATCATTTCTATGTCAGCAGTAGCCGGGGGTTCGGGTAGGCTCATAGGCTGCTATTATCCTTTATCTCCGCTGTAAATGCACCGCTTGCCGGTAAGCGCATGGGCTATCCCGTAACTTTGACAGGTCAAGGTCAGGCCTTGTCGCCAAGAGGAGGGGGAGCGTCCGCCTGTCCATTCTCCTGAATCCAGCGCTTCGTGGTGTTGGGCGGTGCCAGACGGATACCCTCGGCGTCAAAGCGGCGCATGATGATCTCCATGTTGACCTGCTGATCGTAGGCCATCGACTTCCAGCGCTTCGGCGGTTGATACCAGTAGCAGACGAACAGGTTCAGTGAATCCGTATTGAACTCGTCAAAGAACACTCGCGGCGGCAATTCCGGCAGTGTTGCCGAATTCAGTATCCTTTGTCTACAAGTCGTTGTTTTGCGGGTGCGATTTTCAGTAACTCACCAGCGCGTTCGAAGACCGTATCGGGAACACCAAAAGCGCTCTTCAACGCCACGTCACGGTCCCACAGGTTCTCAATTTTGCCCACATCCCAGGCTTTCTCGGCACCGATATGGTTAACGTGGTACCAAGGTGATACCAGTGGAAAAAACTGCAGCGGCCAGTCGGTACCGTAAAGCATGCGTTCGTTGATCCCGTCGACTTTCAACGCTCGAGCCAGGTACCCGAGTTTGTTTAGCTGGGTGAGGCTGGAGATATCGGCGTAAAGATTGGGGTGTTCGGCAAACATCGGCAGGATGCGTTCAAAGTTATCCTGGCCCTCGCTCTCGCCGGTGGTGGCGATATGGGCCGCGATCACAGTCACGCCCAGTTCAAGCGGCAGGCGCAGCCGGTGAGGATCGGCCATTTCGTCAACGGCGCCGGCAAACGATTTTTCCATACCCGTGTGGGTCAGTAGCGGTATCTGAAGCTCGGCCATGGCCTTGTAAAAAGATTCGTACTTCGGATTGGCCGGGTTGATATTCATAATAGACGGTATCCACTTGACCAACACGGCGCCGCTGGCGTGTGCGGCTCGCAGGCGTTCAACAGCATCTTTCCTGTTGGGGTTGATACTGGCACCGAATAACAGGTTGTCGTACAGGGCTGTTTCGCGGGCAACGAAGTCGTTGGGAACAAAAATCTGCGTTTTAACCCGGTCGAGTTCGCCGCTGTCGGTGACATAGCCATCCATGGCGAGGATGACGGCCTGGCTGATAGTTTCCGAGGCGGCAATCTTTGCGCTGAGTTGCTCGAGTAACAGGCGGTCACCGTGTTCCTCAAGTTTTTCTTCAGTGACGTCCATGGCCCACAGGTAGAAAGGAAAACGGAAATTCTCACGCATGGTTCCATTGATGAAGCATCCGCTGTCGCCATAGCCGAGTCCGGCAACGTGAACGTGCAGGTCAATGATGGATTTCCCCGTTGCGGGTAGTAACGCATCGCCGGTACTGTCCGGGTCTTCAGCAAACCCGGGTTGGCAAACAAGCAGTATCAGGTAGATCAGCCAGGAAGGTTTCATAATATAATGCACTATTTTGTTTCGTCAGGGATGTCTTCAGGTAAAACAAAGGGTGTCGTATTGAGTAGCGGCCCCATGAGTATGGTACCTCCACCAGGTTTGCCGATACCGGCAGTTGTATAGATGTAGTCGAATATGTCGTCAGCCTGATCCTCACTGACCACAACCTGTACCATTCTGACTAACGTGGGCTCTGGCAGCTTGCCGCGTTCGGCGACAGCTTTCTGCAGCATGGATATACCACGGCAGGCGACGCTGCTACTGCTTACGATCTGTTTGTCCTTGCGTAGTGCTTGCATAAGGCGTTTATCACTGCCGTCACCTTTCAGAACGCAGGTGATAAGTTTGCCGGGAGCGGATGGTAAAGTGGATGAAAACGTATTCATAGTCAGGTCGCTCAGGTATCCGGGTGTGATTCAGTCAGGTGCTTCAGCATGTCCTGCGGAATGTAGGTGGCAACTTTCTCCAGTGGGGTAATGTATTGGTAGCCGTTGCCGGGCACGTTGAGTTTCCCGGCCCGGAAGACGGCATCAAAAACGGTATCGCGTTGTTCACTCGATACCAGCAGACTGACGACGTCTTTCTCTGCTTCGACGGCAATACCGAGCAGACCGAGGCGTTCGCGTGCGCCATGGCCACGTGCCTGGTAACTGATGGCGCCGGTGAGTGCACCGGCTTCCAGTGCCGCTTTCAGGATAGCGTCAGTGGCGCTCGGTTTAACGACGCAGGTGATCAGGGCTACGTCGGTCAGGTTGGTCATTGACTGTTCATTCATAGCAGGGCCTGTGCCTCCTTTGACGGTGCAACCGGCGCCGTTTTCGCGGCAGCGGCAACTTGTTTTCCAGCCTTGTAACGCGCCCAAAGCCCGGTGACCATGACAGAAATGATCGGCCCGATGGATGCCATGCAGAGAATGCCAAAACCCTCCACGGCATTCATGGCCGAGCCGATACCCAGCCCCATGGCGAGCACCAGGGGTACGGTAATCGGACCAGTGGTGACACCCGCACTGTCCCATGCGACATTGACATACTCTTCGCTGGAGAAAAATGTTAGCACCACGGCGACCAGGTAACCTGGAACAATCATCCAGACCAGCGGCAGGTGGAATATCAGCTTTGCCAGCCCGGCAGCGATACCAAAAGCCACGCCCAGCGAGACTGCATTCAATAGCGTCTTTTTCTTGAACACGCCGTTGGTGAGGTGCTCGGTGGTTTCCCCCAGCGCGTTGAGTGCGGGTTCCGCCATAGTGGCACCAAAGCCGAGGGCCCAGGCGAATAACAGCGCCAGCGTGAGCCCGATGCCATACATATAGATAGGCGATATCTCAATGCCTGGTATCTGTGCGTAGGCTGCCGGTATCAGTTCGCCAACATCGCCGCCGAGTTTCGACAGCCCGTAGGTAAGACCAAGATTGAAAATGCACATGCCAATGATGGTCAGGCCGATGCCGAAAAAGATCTCGCCCGGGTTTTTCAACGGCTCGCGCAATATCAGCCGCAGTACCAGAAAGAGGAATATTACAAGTGGCAGAATGGCGCGCACACCCAGGACGATTTCTTCGCCTGGACTGGTTGCATACCAGGCAGGCGTTGTGGCTGCGGTGGCGGCATGCACGGAGGCCTGGATGATTTCAGCCGGCGTTAGTGTTATAGAGACATAAAATGCCAGCAGCAGTACGCCGATAATGGGGAACAGTGAAGCCAGTGTCA
>Ga0316189_10004899_pt1 | contig 12830 bp, 7 predicted proteins | sample LowCovwburrow_MG_FD_204930 | JGI IMG/M metagenome (GOLD analysis project Ga0316189, IMG submission 204930) | Coastal sediment microbial communities from Maine, United States - Lowes Cove worm burrow | ecosystem: Environmental > Aquatic > Marine > Coastal > Sediment | place: USA: Maine... | reverse complement strand
AAAAATAGCTTAGGCTGGTGTCTAACGCTCGTTTATCTAATAGCGCTTGAACGGTAAAATAACTGGGAAGAATGGCGAGACCAATAATGACAATGCTGATTGCTTTAGCTGGCCCTGCGCTGCGCCTAGCCAAGCCAAAGTCGATTAGCGTGATTCGTGTTTGAAACAATCCCAAAGCCAATGGAGTAAGCATAAGGAAGCCAGCGCCCATAGCAATAACGGCGATTAGTGATAGTGGTAAATACGGTAAGAACACTAAGAAAAAATAGCCGATAAACGGCAAGGTTAAGCAGCGTAAAAATAACCGCAATAGGCTGAGGCGTTCCCCCACCGGCTTAATTAGTAGAACCAAGCCGTTGAGCAGTGCGAAAAGGTAGACTCCAACAGACTGAAAGTCAGCGGGGAAAGGTAGCAGCCGATTTAGCCAAAGACCACAAAGCGGAGCGGCTATCGCCAGCAAGGCGACGGTTATTGTGTATTTTAGATCGAATTTTGCTGCGAAGATATCGGTCGCCAAGCTATCGAATAGTTTGATGATGCCGGCTAGAAAAACCACCACGATCGAAACTGCGCAGATAATCCCAACGACGACAGATAGTTGGCCAAACCAAATAGGTTGCATCACCGACATCAATAAATACCAGGCTATCGGAATGCCTAATGTTGTCGCGGCTATGATTAGGCGGCTTTGCACACGATTGAACCGTTTGAAGAACTGCTGGGTGAGTGCGTACAAGGACAAAAATGCGCCGGGCATAAACAGTGTTATATTCCATCGAGCGACATTTTCTTGATTAAGAATCCATGGCTGAATTGAGTCTGGAATGGCCTCGTTCAAGTAGGCGAGAACGCCAAACATAAAGCCTACATGAATCACTAAAGACGTTAGACTTAATGTGAGACTGACCGGAACAAAACGTGAATTCCGAAACAGTAAATAGGTCGTGGCTAAAGCAATAATGGCAAGCTCAGCTAAAAAAATACCCAGCGCCACCGAATGTTCTGATTCACTCGCTTCTCCGCGCACAAGTGTCCAACCTTGGATGTTTAGCAGAATCAAAAGAACCTGAGGAATGACTATCGCTAACAATACAGGCCACACTTTTACCGCAACGATTTTTCTGGCGTCGATGTTCATTTAGCTACTCCATCAGTGGGGCGTTCTATTAGGTAAGCAACCAGCAAAAAGCTGATCGAGAAAGCGATGGTCCCGGTTATCACGTGAACCTCCGTGGTGACCCTGAGAGCGTTGAGATAGTCCAAAGCGTTGTGCGCAGAAATAGACGATAAAACGCGCATCGAATTTGCTGCAATCGCTATGGGGTAGGCGAGCAGTAACCATATTAATGGTGTTCGATGGGTCAGTGTGCGGTAGACAATGTAGGCAAGCAGCAGGCTGAAAAAGGTGGTGCCGCTGCACGGCTCACCCAGCACAAACCGGGTGCTTTGAATGCCGAATACCCACTCATAATTGAGGTACTCCCCGGAGCCCTTAAACCAGTTCACTATTACTCCTGAGGGGTAGATAAACCAGATTTTCGCTACAACATACTGCTTAAAAAACACTCGTAGTAAGAAGTAGGTGAGCAATAAAGCAAACAGGGGTAGGGCAAATGGTTGTTGATGGCGAAAGTTGATCAAGCAATACTTAACACGCTGTAGCGCGGGGTTGTTGTTTTCCATGCTGTGTTTAGCCCTGATTGGGTTGCGGTATTGAGCAAGCTTATGGCAATGAGGTCGGTGTGTCGATTCCCCTAGATGGGGATTTGGTGATTGTTTAGTGAGTTGTATATCTTGAGGTGGCCGACTCGCAGTTTTCGGCGAGTTGGCAGATATACCTACAACTATTCAACAGGATTCTAGGAATTTCAATAGACAACAAAAGGTGCTTTTGTTTCATGTAGCCCTCTTTGTGGTTTTTTTGAAATGAAGACTGCTAAAAAGTAGACAGCCTGCTTTAAAAGAATTAGGTTCCGGCTCTGAAACTTAAGCTATTACTCCGATGGCTGTGATTATGCACTATCTTGTTAATTGAACGATAAAAACACAGTTATGAAATTAGTATCAATGCTAGCCATATGCTCAAGCCTGTTGTTCACCCCACAGCTAAAGAAACTTACCTTGACAGGCTGCGATCTGCTTGTTCAGATCCGGCAAGCCGAGTTTGTCTGGATAAGCATCAACGTGTTGTTTTAGAACTTGCGCAAAGAAGCGCTCGATCTGAGCTGATGGTAACGGGTTTATATCGTAGAGGCTGCCGTCTATGGCTTGTATCTGCGTGCCTTCACCAACAAACTGATAGTCAATTGCTTGTAGCTTTGTCGAGATGTCTTTGATCACACCGTCTAGTAACCTCGGTAGGGAATAGGGCGTGGGATATAGATTTTGAATTTCCAACATCGTCTCATAGTTCCAGGCATGTGGCACCATGTCTAAGGTGTTGCTGACTCGAACCAGTTGGTCTCCTTGAAATTGACTGTTCATCCAGGTTGCAAAATCAGCATTACCCGGTGTCGCTCCGGCAAAGGCATAGGCGTGTATTGTCGATTGGTCTTTTGTATCCCATGCAGACTTGGTGTCATTGAGCCAACAGGCTACAGCTGGGGCTAAGGCTCCTCCTAGGCTATGGCCGGTTACGTAAATTGATATTTCTTGCGATGCATCGATCATTATAGAACTTAAGAATTCACGTAAGGTTAAGCCCTGGGCAGGTGTGCCAGAAACCGGTGCAATTGCTTGTAGAGTCGACAAGCCTACCGAGGTCGCTGCTGAAATCTGGGGATTAAGAGAAGAGGGTGCATTACCGTAATGCCACGGCTTTGTATCCCAAACCCAGAAGTCTTCAAACACCCAATCTGACCATGATTTTGGGTCGGTTCCAGCAATGGCGATGGCGTATATATTAGGGTTATCAGTGTTCTGCACCACTAACATGGTGTTGTTGCTGTGACCTTTTGAAATAATGGGGAAGTCGTACACTCGTGGCCCCCACACAATTTCCCACTGCCCCGAAAGTTCCGGTACCGAGCTGAGGACGCAATTTGCGATTTCCCCAGCCGTGATATTGGCGGTAACGTCATCACCAATTACCGCATCGGCTGCATCAGCGGTGTATGCAAGAGCGAGCATGGTTTGCTTTAGTGTATTCAGGTCGGTCATGGTTTTTCTCCCTAATAAATATGCTTTACTACTTTGTCGTAGTTCTGTCTCGATGTAGGCTAGCAAAATTAAGGGAGGAACGTAATTACACCGTATTACAATAGGGCGAGCACCCGCGAATTTTCATCACGAAATAGTTTGGAGTATTTATGAATAGCGTAGACCTGTCTTGGGATAAAAATAGATTTAAGTTACAACAGTCAGAGGTGGCAATGAAGGCGGTGCTGACATTAGCCAATGGTGGCTATGAGATGCTAAGTTACCAAGATGTGCCAATTCCGAAGCCAGACGCCGATGAGGTATTGGTTCAGGTATTGGCCGCGGGTGTTAACAATACAGAAATAAACACACGTTTAGGCTGGTACTCTTCAAAGGTGACTGAGGGTACCGAGGCACTTCACCAAAATGATGTTGAGAAAGAGGACGCGGCCGATGAGTTTGATGGAGGCTGGAATGAGGAAACCCCGTTTCCTTTTATTCAAGGAACCGATTGTTGTGGTCGCATAGTTGCTGTTGGCTCTAATGTCGATATAAGCCGCATCAACGAGAGAGTATTAATACGTTGTTGTATTCGAAACCAAGGTTGGGATTCAGCTGAAAATATTTGGATGGCGTCTGACTTTGACGGTGCCTTTGCTCAGTTTGTTAAAATACCGGCGTCAGAAGTATTCGCCATTGATTGTAATTGGAGCGACGCTGAGCTGGGCACAATTCCGTGTGCTTACGGAACCTCTGAAAACATGCTTCACCGAGCGAGTGTAACTACTGGGGATCACGTTTTAGTCGCTGGAGCATCGGGTGGCGTAGGCTCCGCCGTGGTACAGCTTGCCAAGCGTCGTGGGGCGATCGTAACGGCAATAGTGGGTAAAGATAAAATTGAAGAGGCCTCGATATTGGGCGCAGATCGAATCATTGCGCGGGGCGCTGATCTGGTTGAGGCTCTGGGTGAAAAATCAATCGACGTGGTAATAGATAATGTCGCTGGCGACTCATACGGTCAAATGATGGACGTGTTGAAGCGCGGTGGACGCTACGCGTCATCGGGTGCTATTGCTGGGCCAATGGTAAGTTTGGATATGCGTAAGCTCTACTTAAAAGACCTTACATTGATTGGTTGCACAGGGTGGGATGAACCGATATTTGCAAACTTAATTGGCTATATAGAGCGCAACGAAATTAAACCGCTACTTGCCAAAACATTTGCACTAGAAGATATAGTTCGTGCGCAACAAGAATTCATCGAGAAAAAACACGTGGGTAAGTTTGTTCTAATACCTCCCGCGATGACTGAAGAGCAGAGTCAGTTATTAGGATTCAAACGGGGCTAGCGATGGTGCCCGCAGAAAAAATCGCTCAGAGCTCATCTATTTGGCGGCGACTGGATAGAATTAAACATGATGATCCAAGCCTGAATTGCGAAACTTGGTTTACTGTTCAGCCTTGCCGTACAGTTAATTTTTTCGGTAGAGAAATTTTGATCACTCAACCGAGCTCAACTTTTTGGGTGACCTTATTGGGCGTGCTAACCGCATTGCTCGGGGCGCATTTTATTGCAACTTATAGCGATCAAACATCACGGATGATGTGGGGAATATCACTAATTCTATGGGGCTTAGGTGCTTTGTTAGCGGGCACAAGTTACCAAGCATTCGCTTACCAACTTAAATGCGCCGACCGACCACAGGTAATTTGGACCAGTTGGTGGGAAGTTGTATACCTAATATTTCAGCAAGTTAGCGTGTCGGTGATGTTAGTGGCTGTCGCTTATTCTAGCCTAACTGAGTATGGGCAAGTGCTGTCGATTGCGGCGGCTATAGTCGTGTCGTCCATCTATATAATAGTGGTGTGTTGGGGAGCGTTTACTCCTATTAAAGCGTTAATCACGTTTGAACTAATGGTGCATTTCTGCACGCCCTTTATGGTTTTCTTTATTGGACTAAATGCTTGGCGGTATTGGCAGTTCGGTAATGATCTTGACCTAGCGTTACTCGGGACGTGGTTCGGTTTAGTGCTAACCATGGTTATATTTAATAAATACGATTCTTCAGGGCTGACCGATACGTTATGGAAGAAAGGTAAGTGGTTTTCGGAAAATGATGCGCTACACGTGGCGCTTATTGTGTGGATAATTTACATCGCCCTAGTTGTCGAGCCACTGGTAAAAGATATTAGTGGTTAACTAAGAAAATCAAATAGATAAAGTTGCCGGATAGGCTAAATCCTAGCGGCAACTTTATGTTTTAAAAATTTAATTAGTTGTTTAAGGTGTCGTAAATATTAGCTGACATACTTTTGCTGCCGCCATTAGAGACTAGACGAACGTCATACCACAAGCTCCACCATTTTTTCCCAGTAGTAGTCGAAAAATCAATAGTTAAACCTTTGAAGGTGTTGTTGTTGACCGTGGTGTAGTCGCCACTCGTCGAATTATTGATTGTCTCACTATGTGCGGTTCCTTCCCCCATTAAGATCGGGTAGTGATTTGAGTATAGCGAGCTTGGACCATTTGAAGAGCGAAGCTGCCCGTTTACTCGAACCGAGTTGCTACACGAGTCAATAGACGCCTTGTACCTCGCGCCGCAAGCACTGTGCATAGGTACTACGCTGTCATCGGACCCCGAAATGAAAGGCTTAGTAATGCCTAAGAACTCTGTTCCTTCACCAACGAAACGCAAGCGTGGAACAGCGCTATTACTTGTTGCAATGCTGCGAGCGGTGCCCGGTCGAAGGTCGTTTAAGACACCAATTGATCCTGGGGTGGGTGTAAAGCCCAAAACAGCATTGACTGCTGCCTTCTGTGCTGAGTTAATAATACCGCTGCCTTCAGCGATGCCGACAGCAAGATCCGCAATTTCAGTACCGCCGCCAGCGCCAGCGAGGTCAATTACCGTAAGCACCTTAAAGTTATTTTGGTTAATACCCCATTGGCCTAAGCGGGTTAGGGCATCTCTTAGTACAAGGTCACCGGTAGAGTGAGTTACGAAAACACAGCCTTGCGAACAGGTTCCTTGAGACTCGAGCGATAAGAATTGAGTTCTAATCGCGTCTTTGATGCCGCCGGTAATTCGGTCTTTTGATGTCCAATATAGGTTCGCTTCAGAACGACTTAACCAATAGTCACTGAAATAGGCATCAGCTATCTGTTTTTGTTGGGCTACGTTGGGATTGTCTTGCAGATCAGATGACTGAAATCCGTGGACGAGTACCACGTTTTTCCCAGCGATTTTCGCCTGTGCTGTAGAAGTGATCATTAGTATCGCTAATGCGATAAAAAGCTTAGTTTTCATAGATTTTTCTCTTGGTGAAATTTTAAGTTAAACCGGTTCATTTATTACCGGTGATTTGAAAGTTGTTTTAGCGCGCACCTTGTTGGCGTAACGATTTTGACTGTTTGGTGTTTTTGGCTTATATCCTTATATTGCTCTCATATTGGGGTTCAAGCCCACGAGTAACTTGCTTTACATATCTTGGTAGCTTGAAGCTCTCGTATTTACTCTTCGCTTGGGTCGTCGTCTAAGACCCCAAGGCCGCGTAAGAACTCGACTCTTTCTGTCGCTAGAGGATCTTCATGCTCAGTGTCGTCGTAATCTGAAAATGGGAAGCCTGGTACAGGAAACTGTTGCTGTGATGTTGATGCCGGAGCATCGAAGGTCTCGCCGACTTCTGCACCTCGATAGGTTTGCACGCTCCGTAAAATATATGGGCCAGCTGATCCCTGAGCTTTTAGTGCGCTAATATGCGCCCGCAATTCTAGAATTGCATTACCTTGTGCCAAACGGCCCTCTGATTGCAATTGAATTAAAGGGCGTGAATCCTGAGCATTTTCTAGTATGGCCTTAACAAAATAATAGCCGTCTTGGTACACGTTATAGTGCAATGGAATAATTAGTTCAGCTGCGTTCTGTCGTACTTGCGTGATAGATACTAATTGAGCCGATGCTCGCGCGTAGCGAAATCCCACGGTAGTAAAGAGCTGTTGGTCTCCGACAGTAACGGCGATCTTCATCAACATTTCTGGTGACATAAGTGCTGGCGGTGCGATCGAGGTATCAAAGCTGGCAGTAAATACTGTCAGTGTTTGGTCACTCGGGTTCATTGTCGCGCTGAGCGGGGTATCGCCGTTTGGGCCCGACAGGGTTGCGACTGCACTGGTGAATACATCCTCTTTGGTACCGCTTAGTTGCAAGCGAACGTCAATCTGATCGCCTACAAAATATTGGTACTTATCGACAGCCGCCGCCAGTCTAATTTTGCCTATACCATCGTCACTGGGAAACGGAGTGTCAACCTCAGTTTCTTCAAACGGTTGCATAATCTTGGCATCGTTAGGGTTTAAAATGGGTTTAGAATTAATCGGATATTTAGCATTCTCAGCGTAGAGGTCGGCAACTTGAAGTATTTGTGCTTTGAATACTTCAGACTCGTATGGATTAAACTCTTCGACGGTTTTTTCGACAGCGACTGCTGCATTTTCCGCGTTAGGTTTTTGTTTTGAAATACTTGAGTTAGCAGGTTCGGTAATGGTTGGTCTTTGAGCGGCAATCGGCTCGTTACTATTTTTTCCCGACGGCCAGAGTATTGCCGCTATTATGAGTAATAGAATAAGGCACAATGGCATCCAAACATGCTTCCTCATGTGTTTGCTCTCTGCAGTCGCTGCAACGGTTTAAACGAAAACTCGGTCATATCCCTGGCCTCATTAATACATATCAAAATTGAATACTGCGACAACCCAGATGTTAGGTGGAGTGTCGGGTTTTTGCGTCCATTCTTTGCTTTATCTAACTGCGATGACTTATGCAGCGGAGACTTTTATCATCTTTATTTCCTGTTTACTAGAACAATTGTCTAATTAGTGATTGATGCTCGCTATAAAAGAAGATTCTGCGGCGAATTCTTGCGAATAGACGATTGAACTAATATCGCTTATTCATGCGGCAATACTAGAGCACCAGATTTCGCTGCATTGAATCGAGCAAGCGCAAAAAATGGTGCAGTATTAACGCTATTCCTTGTGATAACGCTAGGATTATTGCTGTTTGGCTCCCATCCGAATGGCGTAGTAAGACTAAGATTGCATATTAATTACTCATAACAATCAATTGTTCAGTTTGCAACTACAGTAAAATTCAATCGAATAGCGCCCTACGGCTATTCTTGAAATGTATTTTTAACAATTAGAAAAGGAAATAAATATGGATTTTTCAAAATGGCGGTTTCGTTCAATCTGTTGCCTGTCAACATTATTAATACTCAACGCTGTTTTTTCTAGCGGAGTAATGGCTCGTGAACCTGAATTAGTTGACCCAGTAGACCCCATCGACCCGATTGAGGAACCTAGGCCTATAAAACCGAGTTTGGTTCAGGTTGTCGGCGATCGGCTATATTTTGCCGATCTTCAATCGCTAAATAGCTTTTTTGATAATCATGCTGATGATGATGAGGATGAGTTGTTTACATTGCTCGAAAGTGAATATGACAAAGGTTTTTTCTCTCTACGCCCACCGGTAACAGAAAGCAATGAAGGTTATATTTACGATAAATTGAACGCCAGTTATGCGGATAAAACTGTGTGGACGGCGGAAGCCGTAAATTCAACCGAGGAAGTGATTGGGCATGACACATTTGCCGCATTGCTTAATGTAGATGGTGAAATACAAGTCGGAACTCAGATCTACAAATATACCGATGCTGGCTTATTTGCGGTACCCGAAACACACTATACCGAGCTAGATAGTTACTTATCACAAAACAGCATATCAAAGAGCCTTCTGATTCCAACCAACAAGGTTGCTCGAGAGCAATTTCTTAGCAGAAAACAGGCGGCGGCGAAATCAGCCTCGGTCAAAGAGGGAAGTGTTGTATTTTATGGAGCCTATGCGACATGTGATTGGGCGAACGGCGAGTGTGGAGATGGTGGTGAGCCTTTGGACTCTGAAAGCACAATTTTGACCAAGGACAGTTCTTTTGTCACTCTAGAGCAGGATTCGGTTGCTAAGGTATATGAGCCAGACTATTCAACTAATTTGCTTGCCCCTATTGAGTGTGAAATCCAAGAGCCATATCCGCAGTACATCTCTCCAATTGATGATGACTGCTCAGGTGGTGGTGGTTCAGGCGGTGGTAGTGGTGGTGGTTCAGGTGGCGGTGGAACCACTACAGACCCAATGGCAGGTTTAGAGTCGTTTGTTAACAACCTTCAAGCGTGTTCACCTTCAAGCGGTATTTTCGGTAATATTTTTGGTGTAAACAAAGTATGCATCGATCGCTATGAAAGTAAAAAGCGTGTTAAAACCAAAGCATTTAACTACGATTATTTCATCGTTTATCACACCGGAGTGAAAGTTAAGCATCAGAAGAAAGGTTGGACCGGTTTATGGCGAAAGCAGGATACGACTGCGGTGGCACTTGGAGGACAAAAAATTCAGTTCAATTATGACGTCACTTCAATTCTTTCTGGTGCATTAGCAAGTTTAAATTTGAATGAAAGTAAAATCACAGCTAAAAGCCTTGGAAAGCAATGGACGCTTGATTTAAATTTTTACACAAATCCGTATGGTTATTCTGGAGTTACATCAACGACAAATTATTCAAGCGTTTTATATCCACCCGTATTTCTAGATGATCTTATAATCGAAACGCATGGTGACAATGCAGCGCTAGATTGGCTAATCGCGCAAGGTGAAAAGCAAGCGACTGCAGACAAGCTCAATGAGTACTTTTGGGGTAATTTACGTAATGGGGTGAAGAGCGCGGTTGGGAGTATTACCTTTAATTCAAATTACCAGCCACCGTTGAATACTACTTTGGCATATAAGAACGCTGAGTACGGAAAAATTCTGGTACAGAAATCGTATTTTCGTAGCTGTCTGAACTGCAAAAAGATCGAAAAAACGTTGGATTTTGGCTTCCTTTTATCACTTAGCTTAAAGCCAGAAGATAACTGGAGTATTAGTGGCGGTGTCGAAACTAGCCAGCCGCTAAAGCCAAAAGACTTCAGCGTCACGCTGTACGGAGCCGCAAAGCGCAACGGCGTTTGGCACGGCAGTCTGATTGACTTTTAAGCCTATTCTTGTCGTCAAAAACTGGCGATCCAATAAGTAATATTGGTAAGCGATCAGTTAACGATTTTGTTAGCTGATCGCTTTTTTTAAATATTTAGACTTAGAAGCTGGCGACAGTTTTGTCTGTCAGATTAAAAACCAATGGATGCTCTATCCAGCTCTTTTGTCTACAATGATTGTAAGAAACTAAGTAGTGCCTGCCTATCTGATGCGCTCAGGTTTTGATAATTGTTTGTTGCAGCTTGCGCTTCACCGGCATGCCAAAGAATAGCTTCATCTATGTTACGTGCTCGCCCATCGTGTAGAAAACCGACACGGTTTATATCATCGGCACTGCCTGCTAATGAGACTAGGTCATTGGCTTTTTCATCGCGGACCATCACGTCGGCGGCATGGCCCAAGCCCCAAAGTGGCGCAGTGCGCCATTCAGCGCCGCTGGCGACACCTTCACCTAGGTTGTCTGCCAAACCTGGCCCCATGTCATGCAGCAAAAGGTCGGTGTAGGGGTAAATAGTTTGATCGCGTAATTCAGCCAATGGGGCATACGCACTGGTTTGCATTGAGGGGCGGTGACATCCGCTACAGCCGATGCTGTTAAATACGGATTGGCCCTGTAAGGCTGAGCTATCGTTTAAACCCCGACGAGCAGGCACGCCTAGCAATGAAATGTATTTTGTCAGGGTATCTAGATGCACATCGGCCAGTTCTGAACCAGCGCTATCGCAATCTGTTTGTGAACTGCCGCAGTCTGGCGTGGGTAAGACCGAGGTCATAACGCCCATATCACTATTGAAAGCGCTTGCAACTTGATGTCTAACGCTAGCGGTTGCGGCTTTATAGCCGAAGCGCCCGAGCCGGGTTTCTCCGGTAACCGGGTCATCGACCAACGATGCGCGTCCGGAAATCCCCGGCGTGCCATCTACATCCTGGGGGTCAGCCCACGCCAAAATATCGTCTTCACTGACCGCATCGAGTAAGCCTAAGCCGACTAATTGAGGGGCAATACGTGCTGAAAATGTTGCCGGTGATACGCCACTAAAGACATAGTTGGGTTGGCGTAAGCCGTTGGCAAGATTAGTCCATGCAGCTAGGCTAACCGAACCTTCGCTGCTGCCATTGTTTACTAGCCCAGGTTGCAGTACGCGACCAATTAATGGGTCCGGGAAGCCAGCGGCATCGCCAACTTTAAATACCCATTTATGCAACTCTTCGCCGGGTTCGGCAACTAAGGCTCGGCCATTGCGGACATGACAACTAGCACATGAGGTATTGACATAGTGATTGCCGAGTTTGCCAATTTGCTCCGTCCATATAGGGTTATCTGCACGTTCACCATGAACGCCATTTTCAAAATTAGTATGGTGTACACGACGACCTTCAGTAAACGGTTGCGCGTTACCAGGACTTAGATTGGTTGCCATCTCCATAAAACGACCAGCGGGCTCATCACTATAGTTATAGCCCAAGGTTCCAGCGCCGCCGAGCAAACCTGCACTTGCTATCGGTGTGCCATCATTGGTGCCAAAAGTGCCGCTTGGAGTAAAACGATCCCATTCAAAAGGTGACATCCCAGGTGTGCCGATGACATAGACATATGAGGTGCCGTAGTAGTTCTTACGCGCACCGGCAGGCGGGTTGGCCAAGAATAAACTGATTTCAAATTCCATATTGACTCCCACTTGAAGTGGGATATTCAAGCTAGCCACGTTCTTCCACTGCTCGGTAATATCTCTGGTGTAAAGGAACTGATTGCCTGTATTGCTGGTTTTTACAAAGTCATCGTTCCAAGTGCCACTGCCGGCATAAACTGGGGGAGCATTATCCATAAACTGGCCGAGGGTGGTGGTACCAGAATACCAAACTCGAAACTCTTCGGCGCCTAGCCGACTGTCGGTGATATAGCTCACGCGGATAAGGCTTTGACCATTAGCTACATGGTCCTCAAATTGAACCCGCATGGTGCGAAACTCCCAATAGTGAGCCAGCCAATGATCATAATGGTCCGAGTTGAATATATTGTTGGGGTCGTGGATTACATTTTCTTTCGCGTGACGATCACGCCCGCGGTCACCAAAACGAGTTACTACCACGCCGTCAGGCCGCACGAAGGAGGCGGTGGGTTCGAGTGCGGTCAATGGTGAGTAGAGTGGGATTATTGCCCCAATATTGATCGGGCAACCAATCGAATTTACCGAGGTGCCAGCGGGGGTGCCAAGGCATTGATCAACCGCATCAGCCACACCATCGTTGTCCTCGTCTTCGATCGGTACAATAATTATTTCGCAGCCAACACTATCTACCGGAGTACCCGCGGGAGTATTGGGGCACAGATCTATGTTGTCATTGACTCCGTCATTGTCGTTATCAGGAATCGGTGCGGCTGGGCTGCCATAAGCTTCCATCTCAAAAATCGAGTAGCCCCAGTTATTGCCAATACTGCGAGCGGTTCCGAACATGCGCACATAACGATATACACCTGAAACTACGTGGTTGTCGGTGCGATCGCCAAAGGTACCACCAGTAACGCTAGCAAGATTGGTCCATTGCTGATTATCATTTGAACCTTGCACGGTATAACTGGCGGCATTAGCTGCTTCCCAGTAGATT
>Ga0316189_10004898_pt1 | contig 12831 bp, 12 predicted proteins | sample LowCovwburrow_MG_FD_204930 | JGI IMG/M metagenome (GOLD analysis project Ga0316189, IMG submission 204930) | Coastal sediment microbial communities from Maine, United States - Lowes Cove worm burrow | ecosystem: Environmental > Aquatic > Marine > Coastal > Sediment | place: USA: Maine... | reverse complement strand
CTTTAACGAGTTTCAATGTCATTACACGACGTGCTTACCATTCAATTAATCTCGCTGTCAAAACCAGTCGACCCCATAATTTTAAAAGAACATTTCTTAAAATGGATTGCGAAGTTACAAAAAAAGTTGTGCAACCGCTCAATTCCTCTTATTTTCGTGCAAAATTTATACCAAGTTAATTCTATGAAATTTGCCCTTATAAAAGAGCGTAAAAATCCGCCAGATCGTCGTGTTGTATTATCGCCTCAAGCTTGTAAAAAAATAATTGAAAATTTCCCAGATGCAGAGATTATTGTGGAATCTAGCGATATACGTGTTTTTAAAGATGAAGAATACTCCAATTTGGGATTTAAAATCACTCAAGATGTTTCTGATGCAGATGTCATGCTTGGTGTAAAGGAAGTTCCCATTGAAGCATTAATACCAAATAAAAAGTATTTTTTCTTCAGCCATACTATTAAAAAGCAATCTTATAACCGCAAATTGCTTAATGCAATTTTAGATAAGAATATTGAATTTTACGATCATGAAACCATTGTAAATGAAAAAGGGTTCAGATTAATTGGTTTTGGATATTATGCGGGAGTTGTTGGAACATATAATGGCATAAGAACTTATGGACTAAAGTGCAATGCCTTTGATCTGCCAAAAGCAAGTAGTTTAAAAAACAGGGACGAATTAGAATCTGAATTGAATAAAATCCAACTCCCTAAAATGAAGATAGTTTTAACTGGAAAAGGAAGAGTGGGTTCTGGGGCAAAAGAAATTTTGGACCATTTAAAAATAAAGGAAGTTTCAGTAGATGACTATTGCAATAAAGAGTTTGACGAAGCTGTTTATGTTCAATTAGATGTATTGGATTATAACCAAAGAAAAGATGGGCAGGTATTGGATATGTTTGATTTTTTCGATAACCCTCAAGATTATGAGCCTACATTCATGAGATTTGCCAGAGTTAGCGATATGTTTATTGCAGGACATTTTTATGGAACAGGCGCACCCGTTTTTTACACTAAAGAAGATGCGAAATCTTCAGAATTTAACATAAAAGTAGTAGCAGATATTAGTTGTGATGTAAATGGACCGATAGCATCCACCATTCGTTCTTCAACTATTGAAAACCCAAACTACGGATACAATCCACAAACAGAAAGTGAAGTAGATTTTAAAGATGAAGATGCTATTGCAGTTATGGCAGTTGATAATTTACCTTGTGAATTGCCGGATAATTCTAGTAGAGGATTTGGTTTTATGTTTTTAGAACATGTAATTCCAGCATTTTTTAATGGGGATAAAGATGGTGTTTTGGCAAGAGCAAAGATGACCGAAAACGGTAAATTGACAGAACGTTTTGCCTATTTGCAGGACTATGTTGATGGAAAAGAATAGTTAGTTGTTCTCTGAAGAATAGCTGAAACAAAAAAGCCAATCAAATCTGATGGGCTTTTTGTAAAAAATAACGAATAAAAAAATTAAACTACTTTAACATTTATAGCATTCATTCCTTTTTTTCCTTCTGTTAATTCGAATTCGACCTTGTCGCCTTCGTTAATTTGGTCAATTAATCCAGACACGTGTACAAAATACTCTGTGTTTGAATCGTCTTCTGTTATGAATCCAAATCCTTTAGATCCATTAAAAAATTTTACTGTTCCGTTCACTTTTAATATTGTTTTAAAGTATAAATATAGTATTTATATGTCTGTTATACTAATCTTTTGCTAAACGAATAGTATGAGAATGGGATTTTATCTACATAAATATCGTTAAAATTATTAGTACTTTATTCTTACATCTAGTTCTTAATACTATAGTTTTTTACGATGTTTAACACATCATCTAATGTGGGCCAAGTTTTTGGACGCTCAAAATCTTGTCCAGATATTAATATTTTCGCACTGGGATAGTTCATTTTAATCTGCTTCCATGTTGTATCTTCCCATTTCGATTTGTCTTTTTCTAAAAGTTCTACACCTTTGAGTTTACCGGAAACCGCTCTATCTATTAAAGGCCACCAAAGACTTTCGGTTTCCCTGTCCCATAGAACAAATCCGTCTAATCCATCCCAAACTTCATCATCATAGTACGTATAACCACTAAGAGCAAAAGTAAGTTCGGTATTTCCATATTGCCTATCATAAATGGCTCCTAAATCTGCAAGAATGCAGTATACTGCCATTATAGGTTCACCGTTTAAGACATCATTTACAACTTCATGCCGCGTTAAATCTTTAACTGAATATGCTTTTATATCATTACCAGAATGTGCTATAATAAACCTGTCGTCATCATTCCAGATCGAATCTACAGCTTCTATTGTTGTAAACTTAGGATTGAGAAGTGCTGGAAATTGTTCTCGACCAATGCCATAATGAAATTGTTCATTTTTTAAGTCATAGCCAGTTATGTCAAAATGTTGTAGGCTGTCTTTGCCACCATAGAGCATTTTACGCCCATTAATCTCAAAGAACTTACCATTTTTATAAGACATTGGGCGTTGTGGTTTTGTGATTGTGTCAGTTTTTACTGTGGTATCATTGTTTTCTTCAGTTGCCTTTCTTTCATCTTTCTTACATGTTAGGCTAGAAGCTAGAATTAACAGTAACAAATATTTTTTCATACTCTTAGTTTTTCTTGTACTTCCACAAATAGCTACTTAAACAAATAGTCTCATGGCCTCTTAAGTTTCACTACGTGAGATTTTGTTTTGATACGCTAAATATTTTTAACATCGTTGTCTTCTTCACCTTCCTTTTTCATTTTAATATACCCAGTTACTAATCTAACACCTAATCTTGCAAAAAGGATTATGGCAATTACCATAACAATATTGAATCCAGTCATAGCTTACAAGATAAGATTTTTGGTATAATATAGCGTTGAATTATAATGGATTTCCAAATTTCAATAGAATGTACTCAATGAACCATTACTTTATTATAGTTTAACTCAATAATGAATATTCTATTAAAAGCTTTCCGTTTTTATTCCATTTTATCCAGCCTTTGCCAACAGCATCATAATCATCGTTTAGTAATTCAACATACATCCAATTGTGATTAATGCGCAAAGGTTTCATGAAGCTGTATTTTAGATTAACACTTCCCGCATAATCTAGAGGTTTTACAAAAATGGTTTCTTTAGTTGGGTTTGTAAATTCTACACTATTGACACTCAATAAAAACTCTGGCCAATACATTAATTTTCCTGAATATCGGTTTACAAGAGAAGTTTGATTATTTATTGCATTAACAGTAATTTCAATATATTCTTGAGATATGGACTGTACTTTAAAGAACAATATATTATAGTCTAATTTAAGGTGTTGAGGCACTAGCCATGGCGGAGCTGTTGCAATATCAAAACCTCCATACTCCAATTTCTTGAAGGTAATGCTATTGTAGGGGATGTAATCTCCTATGGATTTTTCTAAATTTGGATTCTTATAAAAGTATAATGGGGAGACCTCATCAACAATAGGAGAAAACATGCCCATACCCATTTGCTCATAGTTATCTACATAGTAGTTATTTGAATTATCGACAAGCAATGCAATTGGCTCTGTTGTAGGTGATGCAGTTTTTTGTTTTGGGGCTATTGGTTTCTCATTTGCTTCTCTTTTTGGTTTTATGTTGGTCTGATAGTTCCAAGTGAAATACCCAATAAAAGTGATTATAACTATTGTTAGAATTTTATTGCATTTTACAATTAAACTTTTATTGCTATTGCTAACTAAAATTATAGCTGCTATGAAGGAAAAAAAAGCTGTAATTACTCCATAGCCTAAAACAATAGCCCCTCCTGCAAGGCCTTGATTTTTTCCTGCACCTACCAAGCCAGCCACTCCAAGTCCCACAAAAAAAAATGCAATTGAAGCAAGTAGATACAGCAATAAACTGTATGGTTTTAAAAAATGCCCCATAGTAATAATTATTTAGTAAGTTATAATTTTTTCAACAGTTTCTCCTGCTTTGATAGTTATTTCAAAGTTTTCAGATTTGCCTTTATGAACTCGCAAGGTTACAATCTTAACGGAATATTTGCCTGGATTTAATAAAAATTTTCTTGGGTTATTGTTACTTGAAGTATAGGTTCTACTTCCCGCTATCCATTTCCCAGAAACCATTTCTTTGAAGTTAACGGTTGCATCAATAAGTTCACCTGAGGCTGTCTTAACACCAATCATGGCAATCCCAGTTTCAAAATTATGAGATAATACTTTAGTTTCTCCTGCGATAATCTCAACATTCTCCATTTTATGAAAGGTATACATTCCTTTCATTACCAAAGCTTGATACGTTACATCATAGGTGCCGGGATTCATTTCCATAGTTTGCATTCTTCCATAAGTTCTAGTTGTGGAAACCGGTTTCCCCGTCTCCCTATCAATTACTTTTATCATGGCATCCCAACCGTCGTCATTATTGGTAGTTGTTACTTCAATTTTTCCGCCATCAAAACTTATGGTTTTATGTTTGATTTCACCTTCTTTAATTTCCACAGTTATTCGTGTGCCAGAGATATCTGTGTTTTCAAGTGGTTTAACATTAATATCATATTTGCCAGGTGGTAAGTAGACCCAAGCAGAATCCCTATAACTTCTGCCACTGTCAACTGCATCTTTAGTTCCAGTTTTATAGGCTTTAATCCAAGCATCTACGGGTTCACCATTTTTAACGGCATAAACCGAAAAATTTCCAGGAGGGTCATCTACAGATTCTGTAGTTGCTTCATTCAAAACGTCTCCTAATCCACTGGCGTCGGAAGCATCATAGTAGTTTCCATCACCAGCTTTTGCAGCACATTTTAGTTGTTCGGTTTCTCCTTCTTTAAGCCCAAAACCAACAATGTGCAATTTAAAATCAATGCCTTCTGCTTTTGCAGCAGTAACGACATTGCAAATGTTTCCATCACAAGATTCTATTCCATCTGTGACCAAAATAATAGTTGCCTTGGTTTTAGAATCCCTTAGTGAATTAATTGCAATTGTCGCCGATCGTGCCAGAGGTGTTTTCCCCAAAGAATTAATTTCCTTTACGGCTTTTATGACCTTGTCTTTGGAACTATTTTTTAAATCTGCTAAATACTCAATATCGTTACAATTACCTTTTTTTCGATGCCCATAGGCAATGAGACCAATATTTTGATTGGCTGGTAAATTGTTTACGGCATCTGACAGTACATTGGCTGCAATTTCCTTTTTTGTCATGCCTTGTAACTGTCCCCACATAGAACCGCTTGCATCGTAGATAAATAGGATAGGAGAAGCAGCTTCCTGTTTTTGTGCATGAGTTTGAAAAATAATGCCAATTGCACAAAAAAGAGTGATTAATAGCTTCATAGTGTGTGATTTTATGTGTTCTAAATATAATAAAAATCATCACTAATTTCTAGTATGTGCTTTAAAAAGAAACGGTTAGGCTCACTTTAAGTGAAAATTTAAAAGAGTAATGATTCTCACAAACAAAAATCTGGATATTTATCTAGTGTATAAATTGATATAAACTATTCTTTATTTAGCCACCGTGGCTTCTTTCAACTCTATTTCCAAAGGAACTTGATTCGTCAATAAATCTTCAAGAGTTTCACGTTTTCGTATCAAATGCGCTTTGTCATTCAGCCATAAAACTTCAGCTGGGCGAAATCGTGAATTGTAGTTGCTGGACATGGTAAAACAATAGGCACCGGCATTTTTAAATGCCAAAATATCGCCATCGTTTATTTCATTAATACGTCTGTTGTTAGCAAATGTGTCAGTTTCGCATATATACCCAACAACTGAATAGAAGCGTTCCCGCCCATTAGGATTGGAAATGTTTTCTATTTCATGTTGCGACCCATACAACATGGGTCTTATTAAATGGTTAAATCCAGAATCAACTTGTGCAAAAACCGTTGATGTGGTTTGTTTTACAGCATTTACTTTTGCTAAAAAATACCCAGCTTCACTTACCAAAAACTTTCCGGGTTCAAAAGCAAGTGTAATATCTTTACCATAATTCTTGCAAAATGTTTTAAATCGCGCTGTTAAACGCTCTCCAAACTCTTCAATATTTGTTTCAATATCTCCTGTTTTATAAGGCACTTTAAATCCAGACCCAAAATCAATAAACTCTAAATTATCAAAATTTTTAGCTGTATCAAATAGTATTTCACTAGCATATAAGAAGACATCAATATCAAGGATATCACTCCCAGTATGCATGTGTATCCCATTGATACGCATTCCGGTGTTCTTTACAATACGAAGGATATGAGGAATCTGATGAATAGAAATGCCAAATTTAGAATCAATATGTCCAACCGAAATATTGGTATTTCCTCCAGCCATTACATGAGGATTGATACGAATACATACAGGAATCTCTGGATGTTTACTTCCAAACTGTTCCAATATGGAGAGGTTATCTATATTTATTTGTGTCCCTAATTTTGCAACGGCTTCAATTTCTTCTAGAGATACACCGTTAGGTGTGTAGATGATATTTTTGGCATCAAACCCTGCAACTAATCCAAGTTTAACCTCTTGAATAGATACCGTATCCAAGCCTGCGCCTAGACTATTCATAAATTTTAAAACTGAGATATTTGACAAAGCTTTGGCGGCATAATTTATCTTAAGCTTTTTTACCTTATTAAATGCAGATGTTAGCCGTTTGTATTGTGCTTCAATTTTATGTGCGTTATAGACATAAACTGGGCTTCCAAATTCGTTTGCAATATTTAATAAGATGTCATTATTCATAATGTCCGATAATTTTAGCAAAGATATTTTTTTGTATTAATAAAAATAATTTGTTCTTCGGATTTAAACAAATTAAACCATTTGTTAAATATATAACATTTATCGAAATTTTATTGAGAGTATTACTATGTAAAATGTTAGTGAAATCATCAGCTATTATTTACATTTGCAGAGCAAAAATAATTTCGTAACAGATGAATTTACACGAATATCAAGGGAAAGAAATATTAAGCAATTTTGGAGTGCGTATTCAACGTGGTCTAGTAGCTCAAAACCCAAAAGAAGCTGTTGAGGCGGCAAAGCAACTTACAGATGAAACAGGAACCAGTTGGCATATTATTAAGGCTCAAGTTCACGCAGGTGGACGTGGTAAAGGCGGTGGCGTGAAACTTGCAAAAAATTTGCAAGAAGTAGAGGATATAGCTGGACAAATTATCGGAATGGATTTGATTACACCTCAAACATCTGCTGAAGGTAAACGTGTTCATCAAGTTTTAGTAGCCGAAGATGTTTATTACCCTGGAGAAAGTGAAACCAGTGAATTTTACATGTCGGTACTTCTTAATCGTGGTACAGGACGTAATATGATTATGTATTCTACTGAAGGAGGAATGGATATTGAAACAGTGGCAGAAGAAACACCGCATTTAATATTTACAGAAGAAGTAGATCCGGCCACCGGATTATTGCCTTTTCAGGCTCGAAGAGTTGCTTTTAACTTGGGCTTATCTGGAATGGCATTTAAGGAAATGACAAAATTTGTGACTAATCTTTATACAGCTTATATTAAGTCGGATTCATCTTTGTTTGAAATAAATCCAGTTTTAAAAACAAGCGATAATAAAATAATGGCCGTTGATGCTAAAGTAACAATAGATGATAATGCGTTATTTCGACATAAAGATTATTTAGAATTAAGGGATATACGTGAAGAAAATGCCATTGAAGTAGAGGCAGGCGCATTAGGCTTAAATTATGTTGATTTGGATGGAAATGTAGGTTGTATGGTTAATGGCGCTGGACTTGCTATGGCAACTATGGACTTGATTAAACAAGCAGGTGGGGAACCGGCAAACTTTTTGGATGTTGGTGGTACTGCCGATGCAGCGCGTGTAGAAGCTGCTTTTAGAATTATTTTAAAAGACCCAAGTGTAAAAGCTATCCTTATTAATATTTTTGGTGGCATTGTACGTTGTGACCGTGTTGCCCAAGGTGTTATTGATGCTTATAGAAATATGGGAACCATAAACGTTCCAATTATTGTACGTTTGCAAGGAACCAACGCAGATATTGCTAAAGAACTAATCGATAATTCAGGGCTTGACGTGCAAAGTGCAGTTGAGTTTCAAGAAGCCGCTGATAAAGTACAGGCTGTTTTAGGATAAATTTAAAATTATATTCAATTTATTAAGGACAATGTAAAAACATTGTCCTTTTTTTGTAAGATTTATTCTAAAAATGTTAAAAAGTTATCAATTTATGTTAAACAATAGTTAATTCGTTTGAATTGGTGTAACAATTGATATTTAAATGCAGTCTATAAGACATCAATCAATTTAATTAAATCAATTTAAAACGAACAATTATGAGACAAGTAAAAACATTACTGTTAGTCGTTGCATTAACGTTTAGCAGTGTACTTATGGCAAGTACAAATTCAGATGACCGCAAAAATGAAACAGCTGCAATTACAAATCAAATTGCCACGCTGCTTAAAAATCCAAGGTTTACATTAGAAAAAGAAGTCGTGGCTAATGTAAAAATCACATTGAACAAAAATAACGAGATGGTTGTTTTGTCTGTAGACTCACAAGAGGATTTTATTTCAGATTTTATTAAAGACAGAATTAATTATTCTGAATTGACTTCTCCTGTAAACAGTGTTGAAAAAACATTTATTGTACCAGTTAGAGTTACACCTGAAGAATAAAACCTTCTATTTTGAATTAGTCTTAAAACTCCTAAGTATTACTTAGGAGTTTTTTTATTTCATAAAGTAAAAGTTCAATAGGTATATATAATAATAATTTTTTAGGGTTATTTCTTCCTCAATAGCAGAAGAACTAATTGTTAATTTAGTGCTAATTAGCGTTAAACAATAGTTAATAAGTCATTCTTGGTGTAACAATTGTTATTAAAGTATCGTCTATAAGACATCAATCAATTTAATTAAATCAATTTAAAACGAACAATTATGAAAACATTAAAAACATTATTAGTATTAGTTGCATTAACTTTTAGTACTGCAGTATTAGCAAGCTCAAATTCAGAAGCCCTTAAAACAGATTCAGATGCAATTACGAATCAAATCACAAAACTCCTTAAAAGCCCAAAGTTTATTTTGGAGAATGAAGTATCAGCAAACGTAAAAATCACATTGAACAAAAATAACGAGATGGTTGTTTTGTCTGTCGATACTGAAGATGATTATATTGCAAATTTCATTAAAGAGCGATTGAATTATACTGAATTATCTGTTGCTATTAATGACGCTGATAAAACATTTATTGTACCAGTTAGGGTTACACCTGGAGAATAAAATCTTCTATTTTGAATTAGTCTTTAAACTCCTAAGTATTACTTAGGAGTTTTTTATTTTGGTATTCATTAGATTTAATAAATAAGTTGGATTAATAATATATTTTCTTCAAAAAAAAGAGCTACAGAAGTGTTTAAATGTATTATCAAAACCAAAGACCATTATCTATTGAGAAATTGTCAATTTTAAACGAACCTTCTCATAATTTAGTATATTAACATAATTATTGTAAAAGCTTAAAAAACAGTAGTTTATAAAAATATTTATCATCAATGAAGAAAAAAGACGATGAAATGGCGTCATTTATTCGATGAGATACATTATATCGACGATTATTAAAGATGAATTATACCTAATTTTATATAATCAATAATTAATTCACACTCAGCCATGATAAATCGTGTTGAAAAATTAAGTTTGCTCTCAGAAATGATTGCATTCGCGAGAATTGATAATAGCCTAAAAGAGATAGAGTATAATTTTTTACGAGGAGTTGCTAAGCAATTAGAAATTACGAGTGAAGATTTTGACTACTTATTAGATAATCCTGTAACTCATATTCATTTAAAATCTCATAGTGAGAGAATAGTCCAGTTTCATAGACTAGTCTTACTGATGAATTTGGATGAAGATATTGAGGACAAGGATTTAATTAGACTTCATAACTTTGGTTTGAGAATGGGACTCGGTCATGAAGCTATAAATAGAGTTTTGTACTTGATGGAGAGTTTCCCTCATAAAATAATACCTCCCGACTTCTTAATTGATATTTTTAAAACACAATACAACTAAACAGAATTCTATAGATTACACTATACTTTTATTTTTTTTAATTTGGTTTGATAAGCCTTAATTTCATCTCTGACTTTAGCAGCTAAAATAAAGTCCAATTCTTTTGCTGCTGCTTCCATGAGTTTGCGCTTTTCTCGAATCTTTTTTTCTAATTCTGGTTTAGTCAAATATTCACTTTCTGGTTCAGCTGCTTTTTGAGCTTCTAATTCATAATAATATGAACTAACAGAGTTTTTTGTTAGTGCATTATTCAAGCTTTTGTTTAGTGCTTTTGGTGTAATATTATTAGCTGTGTTATATGCTATTTGTTTATCACGTCGATAGTCGGTTTCGTCAATTGTTTTTTGCATACTCTTGGTTATTTTATCTGCATACATCAATGCTTTACCATTGAGATGTCTTGCTGCTCTACCCACAGTTTGAGTTAATGATCTTGCAGAGCGTAAAAAACCTTCTTTATCCGCATCTAAAATAGCAACAAGCGATACTTCAGGTAAATCTAATCCTTCACGCAATAAGTTCACCCCTACCAAAACATCAAAGATACCCTTGCGTAAATCCTGCATAATTTCTACCCGTTCTAATGTATCCACGTCACTATGGATATATCTACAACGTATCTGAATTCGAGTTAAGTACTTAGTTAACTCTTCTGCCATACGTTTGGTTAATGTAGTGACCAATGTGCGTTCGTCCTTTTCTACTCGTAATTGTATTTCTTCAATGAGGTCATCAATTTGGTTTAAACTGGGACGTACTTCAATAATTGGATCTAAAAGTCCAGTTGGTCTAATAACCTGCTCTACATAAATGCCATCAGTTTTTTGCAATTCGTAATCTGCAGGAGTTGCGCTTACATATATAACTTGATTTTGAATGGCTTCAAACTCTTCAAACTTCAATGGTCTATTGTCCATGGCTGCTGGTAATCTGAATCCGTATTCTACTAAGTTTTCTTTACGACTTCTATCACCTCCATACATGGCATGTACTTGAGAAATGGTAACATGACTTTCGTCAACAATCATTAAATAATCATCAGGGAAATAATCTAATAAACAAAAGGGTCTCGTTCCAGCTTCCCTGCCATCTAAGTAACGCGAATAGTTTTCAATACCCGAACAATAGCCTAGTTCACGAATCATTTCAAGGTCGAACTCTGTACGCTCCTTTAGTCGCTTAGCCTCTAAATGTTTCCCAATGTCTTTAAAATAATCATACTGTTTTACTAAGTCATCTTGAATAAGTTTGATTGCATTTTGCAAAACGTCGGGTGATGTTACAAACATATTTGCTGGATATATGGTTAATCTGTCATACTTTTCAATAACTGCATTGGTTTGTATATTGAAGGCTTCGATATCTTCAATTTCATCACCAAAAAAGTGAATTCTATAGGCATCATCTGCATAACTCGGAAAGATATCGACAGTATCTCCTTTTATCCTGAAATTTCCATGATTAAAGTCGGCTTCTGTTCGAGAATATAAACTCTGTACAAGAAGATGTAATAATTTAGTTCTAGATATTACTTGGTCTCGCTCTAGAGAAATGACATTCTTTTGAAATTCGACAGGATTACCTATACCATATAAACATGAAACAGAAGCGACCACAAGAACATCTCTTCGACCTGAAAGTAAAGATGACGTAGTACTTAATCGCATTTTTTCAATTTCCTCATTTATCGACAAGTCTTTCTCAATGTAAACTCCAGAAACTGGAATATAAGCTTCGGGTTGATAGTAGTCATAATAAGACACAAAATATTCTATTGCATTATTTGGAAAGAATTGTTTAAACTCTGAATACAATTGAGCCGCCAAGGTTTTATTATGCGCTAACACAAGCGTAGGCCGTTGCACTTCTTGTATAACGTTTGCAACAGTAAATGTTTTACCCGAACCCGTAACACCTAGAAGTGTTTGATACTTTTCATTTGTTTTTAAACCCTCAGAGAGTTTGTCAATTGCTTGAGGTTGATCTCCAGTTGGGCTGAATTCAGATTCGATTTTAAATTGCATAAGTACAAATCTAAATGAATTACCTTACTAGAGCAAAATGACCGCGATATTCTTTACCGTTAGCTAGTTTTGCAACAAACCAATAATCACCTGAAGCAAGAGGGTTTCCATTAAAAGTACCATTCCAACCGATACTATTATTGTCAAATGTTTTTAGAAGATTGCCATAGCGATTAAAAATAGTTACAATTGTTCCTTGATTAAATTGTGAGTTAACACCATATAGCTGCCAAGTGTCATTAATACCATCACCATTAGGTGTTAGAAATTTAGGAAACCCTAGCACAGAAACTATTTGTTCTGAGATGCCACAATTGTTTTTATTTCTTACAAAAATAGTATGGAAACCAGGTTTTACATTAGTAAACATATTATCGTCTTGATATGGACCATTAATAAAATCTAATGCATATTTAAAATCAACTTCACCAGATATTTCAATTGTGATGATATTATTATTTCCGGATTCTTCAATAATAATATCATCAATACTAGCTATATCTGAAGGTAAAATTGTAATAGATCTAGAATTAGTACAGTTGTTTTCATTGGTAATAGTAACAGTATAAACCCCTACATTATTAATGTTTATTGTTGGTGTTGTTTGACCAGTATTCCAAACATAAGTATAACTTTCGTGTGGAGGAACATTAATACCACCATTATATAGTGTTATAGGTGTGGGGTGCATATTCAAGCAATAATAGTCATTTTCATCAGGTAGTATTTCT
>Ga0316189_10004897_pt1 | contig 12831 bp, 12 predicted proteins | sample LowCovwburrow_MG_FD_204930 | JGI IMG/M metagenome (GOLD analysis project Ga0316189, IMG submission 204930) | Coastal sediment microbial communities from Maine, United States - Lowes Cove worm burrow | ecosystem: Environmental > Aquatic > Marine > Coastal > Sediment | place: USA: Maine... | reverse complement strand
TCCCACTGATTGCCTCATCGATCATGTCGAAGAAAATTGCCTCGGGCACCTCGGCCTTGGTGTTGGATGTGAAGGTGGGACGGGGAGCGTTCATGACCACCGTCTCTGAGGCCCGACAACTGGCCGAGACCATGGTACAAATCGGCCAAGACGCGGGAGTGAAAACGGTGGCCCTCCTGACCCGCATGGACCAGCCCCTGGGCCGAACGGTCGGCAATTCGGTGGAGGTAACCGAGGCGGTGGACACCCTCGAAGGAAACGGTCCCGACGATCTGGTGGAGGTGACAATGGCACTGGCCGACGAGATGTTGTCGCTCGTTGGCATCAAGGCTGACCCTCGCACCACTCTCGCCGACGGAAGCGCCAGGAAAGCCTGGGACGCGATGGTGTCTCTCCAGTCTGGCAACCCCGACGCTCCACTCCCTTTGGGCCCTGCTCAACGAGACCTCGAGGCCGACACCGATGGATACCTCGGCGATCTCGATGCACTCACGGTGGGCCTTGCCGCCATGCGACTGGGTGCTGGCCGAGTCCGCAAAGAGGATGATGTCGACCATGGAGCCGGCATCGAGTTGCTCGTGAAACCGGGCGAGCCGGTGCAAGCTGGCCAGCCGGTGTTGCGTCTCTATACCGGCGACGCCACCAAACTTGATCTGGCCGTTGAGACCCTCGATGGTGCTATTGGTGTGACCCCTGAGCCGATATCGGTTCCTCCCGCCGTTATCGAACGGGTGAGCTAGTTCCTTCGTTACCGGGCGCCGGGCGAGAACATGGTGAGCAGTTCCGGCAGGCTACCAATAGTTTCCCAGTTGTGGGTCTCTTCGGCGGCTTCCACCTGTTCATGGCTCCACGTGATCCCGTACGGCACATGGATGGCGCGCCCCCCGAGGTTGAGCACCGGCAAAATATCGGATCGCACCGAGTTGCCGATCATCACAAACTCGCTGGGTTTCACCCCCAACCGATCAAGTACCCCCGCGTACGATTCTGGGGATTTCTCGCTGAGGATCTCCACTGAGTCGAAGTGGTCGGCCAAACCCGACTCGGCCACTTTCGACTCCTGATGGAACAGATCACCTTTGGTAATCAACACCAGGCGGTGGTCTTCTCCCAATGTGGTCAACACGTCCTGGGCCCCATCGATCAGTTCCACCGGGTGGCCGAGCAGTTCCTTGCCCCAGTCGATGAGTTGTTGCACCGCTTCGGCTGGTACCTGCCCGTCGGAGATTTCGATCGCGGTTTCGATCATCGATAAGGTGAAACCTTTCACTCCATAACCGAAGATTTTCAGATTGGCCCGTTCTCGTTCCACCAGGAGCTCACCGGCGGTGTCGGGGGGTGTCCATGGAGCCAACAACCGACGGAACCGTTCTTCGGTTACGGCAAAGTGATTCTCCGAGTGCCACAGCGTATCGTCGGCGTCGAAACCGATTGTCGGCGTTTTCATAGCCCTCCGTGTAGGTCGATAGGGTTAGGATAAATCATGGCCCAAACCACTGTCGATCCGGCAATTCTCGCCCCCAAGGTCCTGCTGCACGACCATCTCGATGGCGGGATGCGACCCGAGACCATCATTGAACTAGCCGATCAGTGCGGCTACGACCGTCTCCCCACAACCGACCCACAAGAGCTGGCGAAGTGGTTCGTGCGGGGGGCTGACCGCCGAAATCTAGAGCTCTACCTCGAGACGTTCGCCCACACCGTTGGAGTCACCCAAACCACCGAGGGCCTCGTGCGGGCGGCGGCTGAAGCGGCCGAGGACTTAGCCAACGACGGGGTGGTGTACGCCGAGGTACGATTCGCCCCCGAACTGCACACCGAACAAGGATTGAAGCTCGACGAGATCGTGGAAGCGGTATTGGAGGGGTTCCGGGTCGGATCCGCCGGCCGCAACATCACCATCGGTACTCTCTGCACTGCGATGCGTCACGCCGCCCGGTCGCTCGAAATCGCCGAGCTTGCGCTTCGGCATCGCGACGCCGGAGTGGTCGGTTTCGACATCGCCGGAGCAGAAGCTGGCAACCCACCGTCGCGCCATCTCGACGCGTTCCGAAAGGTGATGAGCGAGAACTTCCACATCACGATCCATGCCGGTGAGGCGTTCGGACTCCCCTCGATTGCTGAGGCCATCCAAGAGTGTGGAACCGAACGGCTCGGTCACGGGGTGAGGATCGTGGATGACATCACCTTCGATGCCGACGGAAAAGCGAACTTGGGCCGCCTGGCCGCTGCGGTACGCGACCGTCGCATCCCCCTCGAGATGTGCCCCACCTCAAATGTGCACACCGGGGCGGCAGCCTCGATCGAAACCCATCCGATTGGGCTCCTGAAGCGGCTTCGTTTTCGGGTAACGGTCAATACCGACAACCGGCTGATGAGTGCCGTGAAGTTGTCGGACGAGTTCATCCGCCTCCGTGAGGCTTTCGGCTACGACCTCGACGACATGGAATGGCTCACCGTTAACGCCATGAAAAGCGCTTTCTGGCCGTTCGAAGAACGACTCAAGATCATTAACGAGGTTATCAAACCGGGGTATGCCAGCCTGAAACGAGCCGAATTGTAATTCCCCGTTGGGGGGTTAATTCAGGCGAGGGTCGAGCGGATAGTGGGTGTACCACTGCATTTGACCGCCCTGGCGCCGCAACACGTTGGCCCAAAGCTTTTCGGGATTATCGGTAAAGAGATCGTCGATAGTGGCATCAACCACCCACCATCCTTGATTGGCGATTTCGCCTTCAAGTTGACCAGATGCCCACCCGGCGTAACCCGCAAACACCCGAATATCGTCGATGCCTTGCCCCGCCACCAGAGCCGGTTGCTCGTCAAGATCGACGGGGTGAGCACCGAGCACCAACTTTCCGCCCGTGGTTTTCGACCGACCCAACGCAATAAGGGCGTCGCGATCCACAGGACCACCAGCAAACACCCGATCGGGTTTGGCCGCCATCTCTTCCCATTCGGGGAAAGTATCGGACATTGGTAGCTCGGAGGGGCGATTGAGTACCAGCCCAAGTGCCCCTTCGTCGCTGTGTTCGAGAATCAGCGTCAACGTCGCATCAAACTCGGGATCATGGAAATCCGGTCGAGCAATAAGAATGCGTCCCGCTAGCGACGGCGCCATATGTACGTATGGTACCTCTGCTTCATTCACTGGGTATCACCTTGCCAGATATCGGGGCCTATTTGCCGCATGCTTTGTGTCTCCTGCCAGGCAGCGTCGTCCGCCTGTTATTATCGGCCGCCATAGACAAAGCATTAGCCTCGTTGCATCCCTGCCAAGTTTGCCGCCATAACCGCCCCGCTGTGTCCACGTTATCAGACTGGGCAGGCAGTGCAAACGGAAACGGGATTCGAGCCGGTGCCCACCTGGCGGATGCACACTATACTTGATGCAATGCGATCACTCCCGAAGGCCAACGAACCTTGTTGGTGCGGCAGCGGAAAAAAGTTCAAACGCTGCCATAAGGCAACCCAACGCATGGTAGCTGCGGGAAAAATCTCTCCGATGCGGACCGTGCCCGACACGATCCATAAGCCCTCTTGGGCTGACGACGGCGAACTCGAGCGATGGGATGAACCTCGTGTGAAGTCTGCCGACGTCATCGAACGCATGCGTCGCACCGCACGCGACGCAGCCAACACTCTCGCCATGCTGGGTGAATTGTGTCAGCCGGGGGTCACTACCGACGAGATCGACGCGGCGTGCCACGCGGAATCGATTCGTCTCGAGGCCTACCCAAGTCCCCTCAACTACCCAGGCAGCATCCGCAACAATCCCTTCCCCAAATCGGTGTGCACCTCGGTTAACGAGGTAATTTGCCATGGAATTCCCGATGATCGTGAACTGATAGCGGGTGACATCGTCAATATCGATGTCACCATCTACCGAGAAGGCGTACATGGCGACACCAACGCCACGTTCTTTGTGGGCGATGCAGACGACGAATCGAAGCGTTTGGTTACGGTCACCCGCGATTCACTGATGCGCGGTATCGAAGCCGCGAAACCCGGTCGGCCTCTTAACGCCATCGGCCAAGCGATCCAAGAGGTCGCCGAACCAGCCGGTTTTGGTGTGGTGCGCGACTTTGTGGGCCACGGAATTGGAGAACAGTTCCACACCGATCTCCAGGTCTGCCACTATTTCCACCCTCATCTCACCGACGTGATCGAGCCGGGAATGACCTTCACCATCGAACCGATGATCTCCGCTGGCACCCCCAAGGTCCGCATGTGGAAAGATGGCTGGACGGCAGTTACCGCCGATGGAGGACGCACGGCCCAGTTCGAGCACACCATCTTGATCGGAGATCGGGAAGCGGAGATCCTCACCATTCCGGATGACAAGGCCAAACATCCCTACTGGTCTCTCTAGCCTCGGGTGGCCTGCTAGGCTTTTGTAGGATGTGGCACCCCCCACTTCGAACCCATCCCGCAGTAACCGCTAACTGGTACTTTCGGGCGTGCAACAGTCCCAACGGGCAGGAGTAGAGATGCGCCAAGGAATCGCTTCGCTAATCGTGGGACTTTCGCTTGTTCTCGCGTCGTTCAGTTGGGCATCGTTCACATTGTCGAACACCCTGCTCGATCCCGGATCCTCTGAACGGTTAGCGGAGAGCTTGTCGGCCAACAGCCAGGTGCGTGGCGTCGTGATAGGGCTCCTGGCCAACGCCATCGAAGCCCAGGTCCCCGAGGGTGCACCCGTCACGCGCGAAGACATTGAATCGGCAGCCACCCGCATGATGGACGACCCACGGGTTCAAGCGATGGTGACCCAAGGCATCGTGGCTACCCACCAAAACGCAATTGCCGGTAATTCCACCCCGGTCCAGCTCGACGCCGCTGCCCTGGGCGATGTGGGCCGTCAAGCCATTGTTGATCTTCGCCCCGAGTTCGCTCCCTTCTTACCGGCTGCTCCTCAACTAGCCGTTACCCTCCCCAACACCGGGCTTTCTTGGATTGGTTCGGTAAAAGCTGCCGTCGACCGATTCACGATGATCACGGCCATGATCTCACTGGCGGGGATGGTTATCGCCCTCGTTACGGCCAAGAACCGGCCGGCCATGCTGCGCCGGGTAGCGTTCTGGGCGTTCGGAGCATCGGCCCTGTGGCTGGCATTGTCGTACGGAATTCCAGCGTTGCTGGGTGCCGTATCACCTGATTCGGGCGTGATCGCTTCCGCCGCTATCCATGTATTTATTGGGGCTATGACCCGCCCGGCGCTCATCCTGGCCATAATCGGCGGGGTGCTGCTGGCCATCAGCGTGGTTTGGCCCATGGTAACTCGCCGAGAAGGCGCCTACCGGCTTGATCGGAACACCCACGCCGGCCCCCGACCGGCCGCTCATCAGCCAGTGGGACCAGGCCCCGCTCACCATCAGCCAGCGACACCACGCCCCGGGGTTGGCTCCCCATACCCTTCACCAAATCCTGGGCCCCCACCCGCCTACGGCCCGGCGGTCCACGCTGGAGGGTACACACCGAACCCAGCTCCAGCGACCGGTCACCCCCGACCAGCACCTCCCACCTATTCGGCTGGCCCTCTTCAGCCGGCCCCGCCCGGGGTGGCCCCAGCGGCTGCCCCCCACAGGGTCGACGGTTATGGCCAACCTCAGGTAGCCAACACCCCTCGCCCCTACCCCACCATCATAAGCGGCCACAAAGACCAACCAGGGGCAGAACCCCAATGGGTTGAGGGGCAGGGTTACACCGATTCACCACCCCCCGCAGCCCCCGGCGAACCCCAGGCAGCCCCGATCCGTCGCGCCACCGACTACCGTGAGCCAAACCCCCCTTCGGCTCACTAGCAACGCCCCCTAGGTTCGCGCCAGTTGCTGGTCGAGCCAGCCGGAGATCTCGCCTACCACCTCTAGCCATTCGGGCTCGTTGAAGCATTCGTGACGCAACTGGTCCCACACCCGGTAGGTCACATTGGGCAGCGATGCCAGCGGCGCCGACCATTCTTGGGGTACAACCTGGTCGGCCGAACCATGGAGTACATAGGCGGGAAGCGCTATCCGATCGATGGCTTGCGAGGTCTTTTGCATGGTTGTGAACAACTCATGGGCCAGGCGCCCTGTGGTGCCCTTTACCCGCAACGGGTCATCTCGGTACGCTTGCTGGGCGTCTTCATCGCGGGTAAGACGCGAAGGGTTTATCGGAGACTTCACCTGGAACTTTGGGGCCACTACGGAAAGGACCGGGGCCGAGACCTTCTGCCACAGCGCCAGATTAGCACCAAGCGCTGGAGCGCTTAACACCAGGTAGTCTGGGGCTTGTCGTCCCTGCACAAGATAGGTTGAGGCGATCAAACCGCCCATAGAGTGAGCCACTACCACCACCGGAAGCCCCAATTGGCGCCGTTCAATAACCAGGTCTTCCAGATCATCGAGATATTGCGAAAAGGAATCAACGTAACCCCGCCGCCCGCCGCTTTGACCATGGCCTCGCAAGTCGTAGGCCAACACGTCATATCCCTTGGAGGCAAAGTGCTGCCCCACGTGGCGATACCGGCCGGAGTGTTCGTTGATCCCGTGCACCAACAGCATCGCCGCCAACGGCTCCTGGTCGCAATTCGGACGCCAAGTGCGCTGCAACTGCGACACCCCGTCTCTACTACCCACCAACTGATGCGACTCTTCAAATTCAACCACGCTAGAAGATTAGCGAACATCACGGCTCGGACCAGAATGTGGACGTGATTCTGGCGAGGCAACTCCGCCTGGTTGCGGCCGGTGGCGTCGTAGGGGCATCCCTTCGATGGCTGGTTTTGGCGCTGGCCGCCGACGAATCCCAAGACCTTGTTACCCTCGTCTTGAATGTGGTGGGTGCCGCGTTGCTTGGCGGGCTGGTGGCACTTCGGGCAGCCAAACCACGACCAGCATTGTCGAACGACACCTTCGCGCTGCTCGGTACCGGGTTCTGTGGAGCGTTGACCACCTTCTCGGCGTTTGCGCTATCGGTGGCCCGCCTACTCGACACCGGCCAGACCTGGTCGGCAGTTGGCGCTGGTCTCCAAACCGTGTTGGGGGCCGTTATCGCCAGCGGAGTGGGTTACCGCATCGGCACGATCATTACCCGCCAGCGACGGGCAAGATCCACCAACCGGCAGAAGGCAACCAGGAAGAACCCCACTCGCAAAGGGTCGGGCAAGAAGAAACCCCCCAAGACAAGCCGGACGAAAAAGCGAACCGGCGAGACCGAAACGACCAGGAAAGCTGCCTCGGCGACCAGAGCGACTCCGCCGACAACAGCCGATGGGGAAGCACCCGCCAAACGAGCGGCCGCGAAAAAACGGCAACCAGCAAGACGGACAACGACTGCTGACCGCAAGAAGAAGGCGGCGCAAGCCAAGAAAACAACGGCGAGAAAACAAGCGAAAGGCAAGACCCGATGACCTCCGCTCCTTTTCTTATTGTTGGGTTCGTGGTAATGGCGGCTGCGGGCACCATCATCCGGGCTCTCACAACTGCTCGCCTCAACGACGACTTCTACTATGGAACACTGGCCATCAACCTGCTTGGTTCGTTTCTCCTGGGAGCACTCGCCGATTCATCGTCGCCTTGGGCGCCGGTTTTGGGAGTGGCTGGCCTTGGAGCCCTCACCACATGGTCGACATTGGCTGAGGAAACCACCGCTATTCTTCGTCGAGGCGAGGCTGCACTCGCTTCCTCCTATCTGGGGGCCACCGTTTTCGCTGGGGTGTTAGCGGCGTGGATCGGCCTACGAGTCGGGCCGATCCTATAATCCCAGCGCCTACTCGTCGCTGGCTCGCACCTCGTCGCACTCCACCACCACCTGAGCCAACACCTGCTCGGGATTTTCGGGGTCGACCGCGTTAATCTCACCGTTTTCGAGCGACGGGTTGTCGCGGCACTGCTGTTCGGCCAGTTCACGCATCTGTTCATTGGGTTCCAACTGGTGGGGGGTGATTGGTGCCTCGTCAGCAAAGTCGGGTTTCCCACCGCGACAACCGCTAGCAGCGACAACCGACAAAACCAGCAAAAAAACAGACACCAAAATGCGAACCCTCATAACACCAAGCATGCCATGGGCCGTCTCGCTCGCCACACCAGCGCAACGTACCCGCGAATCCGCGCCGCATGTCGACAACATTGTCCTACCAGCCCCAACCACCCTAGACTACACGAGAGGGTTCTCTTGAGGGAGGGACAGGGCAGTGGTAGAGACACACCAGCCGCAGGTGACCAATCTGAGCGGGCTGCCAACACTATGGACCCCAGTCGGCCAACAACCTGCGGCCACCTTGCGGTTCCGCGTTGGCCAGGCCGATGAACCCCTCCATTGCCGGGGCTTTACCCGGCTTACCGAAACCATCCTCGCCCACCACCTCAATACCGACCAAACGAGGGTAAGAACAGCAACCGGGGCCGCCATCACAACCATTGCCACCACTGGTACTGCCAGCGAACTGCCGGCCATTATCCAACGAACCCTGGATCTGATCTATTCGATCGGCACCGGCGCCTACCCAGACACTGTGATCGCCGGACACGCGGCAACCCTACGCCGCGACCACCCCAACCACCGAGGAGGGGTAACCGGGGAAATCTTCTCCGACCTCTACGGAGCGACCAGCCTGGGGGTACTGAACTTTGGCGAGTTCGGCCTTCAAGACTTCAACGTCGACCACTACCGCCAGTGGGTGTCCACCCGATTCAGCCGAGCGAACGCCCTGCTCTCGTTGCGCCAACCCCCACCCCCAGCAAACGAAAACTGGACGCTTTTCCCCGGACAGCAGTCACGGCCCATCACCCTGGCTCCCGTGTTTGAGGGTTGGCCTGCGGCCCGACGGTCCGTGGGCCCGTTCGGCCTCGTAGCCCCGGTTTTTGGTCGTGACGGGTATGACATCACCACCACCATCTTGAGCCGAGCGATCAATACCGACGCCACCCCACACCCGGCCGGGGAACTTCGGGCTACCTACCAACCCTTGACGTCGGGCGGCGGTGTCGTGATGGCGACCATGCCCCACTCCCGTGACCTGGCCACTATTGCCACCAAAATCCTCACCGAGATCGACCGCCTGGCCACCGAAGGCCCCCGAGGCGACGAACTTGCCGCCGCGGTGCAAGCCACCACCAAATCGGCTGGTTCGCTTTCGGCTCGCGCCAAACTCCTTGACCACAACAGTGAGGAGTTTATTCTGGGCGGAACCCCCGTCACCGAGCCTGAGTTGGTGGAACGATACCATGCGTTAACCTCCGACAAGATCGCCGAGTGTGCCCAGAAGATCCAGAACGCGATGGCCCTTCGGATACCCCCCGACGCAGAGCTATTGAACGAACGTATCCGACTGGTGTTCGACCGCAACGACACCCCCGTGGAGGCAGCTGAGGTGTTTCAGCTCACCGCCACCGCAGGAACAAAACGTCGGGCGTCGGCAGCACCCCCCACAGAATCCGAACTCCCTCAAATTCGCCTCGGCACCAACGCGGTTTCCCTTATCCGCCCTACAGGCCATTGCACCACAATCCGGGCCGCGGACGTGAAACTACTACTGCGCTGGGCCGACAAAACCGAAACCCTGATCGGGGCGGCCGGCGATCCCATCACGGTCCTCCCCGATCGGTGGCAAGATGACCACCTCATCCGCTCACGGCTGGCCGAATGGGTTGACCCTACACAAATCAAAACCGGTGGTTTACGAGGCCACGACCCTGCCCACACACCAGCACCAACGGTGCCGTTGGCCACCCCCTGGATCCGATGGGCCGCAATCTGGGCCATGATCACTCCCGCCACCCTCCTCCTCGCGGCGTTTGGGCCTTCGTCGACGTCAACCCGTCTGACCCTCCTCGTGTCATTATCTTGCCTCCATCTCGTGGCGGGCTGGAGGTTCTGGCGCCATTACCGCCAACGCCACAACCAACTCAACAGTTCGCGGGTTTATGATGACGCCACCCGCCACGACCCCTCCTGGGGCACCACGGAGACCCCCCAGCCCGCTGATGACGACCCCGCTCTGTGGCGTGGCGGGGTGCTTGTCGAGTGGCTGGCCACCAACCGCCTGTTTACCCCGTGGGTAGAAGAAGGAGCGCGAGCCGACATCCACGATTTTCATCATGGCCGAATCAGTGGACCTGAATTATACCGGCGACTTGGAGCCAAACTGAGCAGTGACATGTGTGCCGAAACGGCTCGGTCGTTCCTCAACCACGCCATGATGCCAAACGCGGCGAACACCCCCAACGACACCGCCCTGAACAAGATTTTCCGCCTCCTTCCCGCGCCAACGGCACTGGCCGAGGCTGGCGGTTTCAGCGCCCAACCGACAAACCCGACCGCGACGGCGTTCGCCCGCCTGGTCGACGACTACCTGTCGCAACGCCACCTCACCTTGTCTCCTTGGGCTAACGATCTGCAAACCCGGTTGCGTTACCGGTCTCGCCTGTCCCAGTGGTAACCGCTGACGGGCCGGTGCCCGCCACACTCCCCTCACCACAATGACAGATACATAAAGATATGCTTATATCCAAATAAGGAGATAGGATGCGTTGCATGACGAGCGCTCCGACCTCTTCCTCCACCCTGCCTGCGCCTCCGCCCTCCGATTGGGGAGAGGCAACCCTTCTCACTCGGGGCGGCCTTTTCCGTTCCCCGTTCGATGAAACATCCGAAGCCATCTACCCCACCTCGGGTTACGTCTACGGTTCCGCCGCCGAAGCGGAGGCAGCATTCAAAGGCGAAACTGATCGTTTCATCTACAGCCGATACGCCAACCCCACGGTAGCCATGTTTCAAGAACGGCTCCGCTTGTTGGAAGGGGCTGAGGCGGCCAGAGCAACCGCCAGTGGCATGTCGGCGATCTTTGCCGCTCTGGCCTGCCGACTTTCGGCGGGCGACCGATTGGTCACATCACGGGCGTTGTTCGGTTCATGCCATGTGGTGGCCACCGAGATACTCCCACGTTTTGGGGTGCACACCACCCAGGTAGACGGCACCGACCTCGCTCAATGGGAGCAAGCTCTTGCTGGAGGGGCAGCGATGGTGTTCCTCGAAACCCCATCCAACCCGGGACTGGAAGTTATCGATTTGGCCGCGGTGTGCGAGATCGCGCACGCGGCTGGAGCCCTCGTTGTCGTCGACAACGCCTTCGCCTCGCCGGTACTGCAAAAGCCGTTGGAGCACGGGGCCGACATCGTCGTGTATTCGGCCACCAAACATATCGACGGGCAGGGTCGCACCATGGGCGGCGCGGTGTTGGGGTCCGCAATGTTTGTCACCGAACACCTCGACCCTTTCCTACGCCACACTGGCCCCAGCCTCAGCCCATTCAATGCCTGGACACTCGTGAAAGGCCTCGAAACCATCCGAATCCGGGTAGACGCCCAAAGTCAAACCGCCTTGATGCTGGCCGAACGCCTGGCCGACCATCCGAAGATCGACACGGCCACCTACCCGGGTTTGTCCACCCACCCCCAAGCCGACGTGGTGAAACGCCAAATGTCGGCTGGCGGTACACTCCTTACCCTGACCGTCGCCGGCGGCAAATCGCAGGCATTCACCGTGCTGGACAAGCTGGAACTGTTCGACATTTCCAACAACCTGGGCGACACCAAAAGCTTGGTCACTCACCCCGCCACCACCACCCATCGAGCGCTCAGCCCCGACCAACGAGCCGCGGTAGGAATCACCGACGGTCTCATACGGCTTTCGATCGGGCTTGAATCACCCGAGGACCTGTGGCGGGACCTCGATCGAGCACTGGCATGATCCCTCTCGACCATCTGGTTACTGGCCTCAAAGCGGCAGGTGAACCCACTCGACTTCGTATTCTCTTGCTTCTCCACCGCAGCGAACTCACGGTCTCGGAGTTGCAGACAGTGCTGCACCAAAGCCAGCCGAGAGTGAGCCGCCATCTGAAACTTCTGGTGGAAGCGGACCTCCTTTCGCGTCACACCGAAGGCGCCCATGTGTTCTACCGTTGGGCGTCCACGGATCTGGCCAACCAACTGCTACCCGCTTTGTATCCCCTTGTTTCCCATCTCGATCTCATCGTCGAACGCGACCGGGAACGGCTGGGGGAAGTACGTGCCGCCCGCGCCGAATTGGCTGCTCGGTCGCTGGCGAAAGTCAACGAAGAGCGAGCCCTGGTCGCACCATTAACGGCACCACCATCGCAGGTGGAGCAAACAATTGAAGCGTCAGTGACCGTCGACCCGGTGGACTCCTTCGTCGATGTGGGCACTGGCACCGGACGGATGCTGGAGCTCCTGTCGCCCCGCTGCCGCTGGTCATTGGGGGTAGAACCATCAAAGGAAATGCTGAACTTGGCCCGAACCCGCCTCGACGAAGCGGGCCTAGGTGACACCCAGCTCCGACAAGCCAGCACCTACGACCTGGGTTTGGAAACCGGGTCTATCTCCCTGGCGGTGGCCCACCATCTCCTCCATTACCTTGATGAGCCGAGCCAAGCTGTCGATGAAATGGCTCGGGTGTTGGCGCCCGATGGACAACTGCTTGTTGTGGACTACGCCCCCCACCAGCTTGAGATTCTCCGCACCCGGTACCAACACCGCCGCCTCGGGTTGTCGGAGAAAGAAGTCGTCGGCTGGTGTGGACTCGCCGGACTCAACCGCATCGAGGTGCACCATATTGCGCCAACTATCCCCCCTTCAGACACCGAATCCGATCAGCCGATAACGCCTTTTGCGGTGACGGTCTGGTCGGCCAGAAAACCTTCCCACTAGCTCGCTGTCCCTCTTGTCTCGGAATACGGACCTGTCTCGAAATACGGAACCCTAATGACTCGACCCCTTACCTCCCCCACTCCCCAACTCGCCGACCTCCGCCGGGAACTTCAACGCCGAA
>Ga0316189_10004896_pt1 | contig 12835 bp, 7 predicted proteins | sample LowCovwburrow_MG_FD_204930 | JGI IMG/M metagenome (GOLD analysis project Ga0316189, IMG submission 204930) | Coastal sediment microbial communities from Maine, United States - Lowes Cove worm burrow | ecosystem: Environmental > Aquatic > Marine > Coastal > Sediment | place: USA: Maine... | reverse complement strand
TTGATAGGAGTTATGTTGGTAATTCTCGGCTGTAACGAGAGCGCCAAAGAGGTGTCAATCCTGCCCCAGTATGAGGGGCCTCAGGTAGAAATGGATAGCGTTGAAACCCTTTACAGTGATTCGGCGATAGTTAAAATCAGGATAAAAGCTCCCAGTCAACAAAATTTTTCAAACGGAAATGAAGAATATCCACTCGGTGTTTTCATGGAGTTTTTTGAAAAAGACGGATCAGTAACTTCAACATTTAAATCCGATAAGGCATTTTATATAGCAAAAGAAAAGCATTATAAAGGGGTTGGTAATGTGATTGTTAGAAATCTCGAAAGCGGTGATGAATTAAATACAGAAGAGTTGTTTTGGAGCCCTGTTGACGAAAGCGTGTTCACTGATAAATTCGTGACCATCAATAGTGAAGGCGAAGTACACACCGGCGAAGGATTAATTGCGAACCAGGACTTTGACAACTACCAGATACTGCGGCCCACCGGCACATTGACTATTAAAGATGGTTTCGAATGAAGTTGGCTAACGTAATTATATTCACCCTAAGCATTGGTTTTTTCCTGATTGGCATTCACCAAACCATGATGGTCGGGATAGCCTATTCTTACTGGATTTTTATGCTAAGCATAAGCCTATTACTTTTATATGCGCTTAGAAAAAAACCTAGGTCTAAGCCTTAAATGAAGTAACCTCTGAATGGACCCCGATAGTTGGTTAATAATTTTTGTTTGCCTCATTCTCTCAGCTTTTTTCTCAGGAATTGAAATTGCCTTTATTTCTTCTGACAAATTAAGAATAGAGCTATTGCGCCAAAGAGGTCAACTGGCGGGTTTACTTCTCTCTCCTTTCGTGAAGCGTCAATCTCATTTTATTGGGACAATGCTGATTGGCAATACTGCTGCCCTAGTCGTATACGGCATTTTTATGGCGGGCATTTTAGACCCGATCATTTCTCGAAACCTTATTGCTCCCCTTAATAATGAGATAATCTCCCTGATTATTTCTACTGTCACGTCTACATTAATAGTACTGGTGACTGCGGAATTTATCCCCAAAAGTGTTTTCATGATTAACCCCGATTGGTTGCTGAGGGTCTTCGCCATTCCGATTACGGTTTTCTATTATGCGCTTTTCCCGGTGGCCTATGTACTGAATCACCTCATAAGGTTTATTATGACCTATATTTTCAGGCTGAAGTATGAAGAGTACCAACCGGTTTTTGGGTTGACTGATCTCAATAACTTCATTCAAAACCTGCAAAAAAGCGATGATCATGTGGAGACAAGTGAAGTGGACACAAAAATCTTCAGCAATGCCCTTGAGTTCAAAAAAATACGAGTGAGGGAATGCATGATTCCAAGGACTGAGCTAACTGCAGTTGACATTGAAGACGGGATGGATGAATTAAAGGCTGCCTTTATCGAAAGCGGGCATAGCAAGGTTGTCATTTATCGTGAATCCATTGACGATATTATAGGATATTGCCACTCGTTGGCCATGTTCAAAAAGCCTGAAGAGATCAAAGACATCATGACACCAATAATGATAGTCCCTGAAACGATGCTGGCAAACGAACTCATGATCCAGTTCATCAACAAGAGAAATAGCCTGGCACTGGTGGTGGATGAATTTGGAGGAACTTCGGGAGTAGTGAGCATGGAAGACATCATTGAAGAGATTTTTGGCGAGATTCAGGATGAGCATGATGATGAGGATCTGATTGAAGAAAAGATTGATGAATCTAATTACATTCTTAGCGCCAGGCATGAAATCGATTACCTCAATGATAAATACAACTGGGACCTGCCTGACGGTGATTACGATACCTTGAGTGGATTAATTTTATCAATCAATGAAAACATCCCTCAGGTTGATGAGGTTATTAAAATCTCCCGTTTCGTTTTCAAAATTAATTCTGTGCAGGATGCCAGGATCGACACGGTAAAATTCTCGATTTTGGAGTCTGAGACGGAGACTCTATAGAGGTGCTCAGTAGTCTTCTGCTAACTCTCACAACTTTTTGATTTTCAACACATATCTAAGTAGTTTTGCGGTCTTTAATTTTAAAAAATGGCATTAATAAACACATTGAGGAACAAGATGGGCAGGATCGTGGTTTTTGCGATTGCCGCTTCAATTTTGGCATTTATTGCGGGTGATTTACTCGGGCCAAATTCAGCTTTGCTTGGCAACAACCAAACGAACGTTGGGGAGATTGCAGGAAGAACCATTTCGTTGCAGGAATATCAAAGCAAGATAGATGAGATAGCCAGGGATTATGCGATAAACACTGGCCAGTCTCCCACCGGTGATGCGATGTTTAACATACGGCAGCAGGCATGGGAAGTATTGATAAATGAGAACACCTTTTACACCTATTTTAATGACCTGGGCATTGAAGTGACCGACGATGAGATCTGGGATATGACCCAGGGAAAGAATGTCGACCCCACGTTATTGAGGTCTTTTACGAACCCTGAAACGGGCGTATTCGATAGGCAAATTGTAATTGATTTTCTTAAAAACCTGGGCAATCAACCACCCCAGGCGCAGGCAGCATGGTTTTCATTTGAAAAAAACCTGGAGCCAAACCGCCGGATGACCAAATTTCAAAACCTCTTCCTAAAGACAAATTATATCACCAATGCAGAGGCTGAGCAACAATACTTCAATTCGTCAAAATCTGCATCTGTAAAATACTTGTATGTCCCTTTTAATTCCATCCAGGACTCAACCGTCAAGGTGACTAATGACATGCTTCAGGATTACATTATTGAAAATGAAGATCGGTACCAGGAGGAGGAATTCAGGAGCGTTGCCTATATAACATTTCCAATTGAGCCATCAAGTGAAGATACCTTGGATGTTAAAGCTGAAATGGAAGATTTAAGAAAAGGGCTTCAAAATTCTCAAAACGATTCACTTTTCGCAAAAGCAAATAGTGACGGCACTTCTCCTTACTTAAGCTATTCAGTTGATCTTTTGCCTGACCCTGTCCAAAACAACCTTGAAACTATCAATGAAGGTGACGTATTAGGGCCAGAGTATTTCAATGGAAAATTCGTTTTGTACAAGCTATCAGCAATTGAAGAAAGCGACAGCTATTCTGCAAGGGCAAGTCACATACTTATTAAGGCCGATGACGATAGCGATGCAGCAAAAACTGATGCCCGCAGAAGGGCGAATGATGTCCTTAGACAAATCCGTAACGGTGCCAGTTTTGCTGAAATGGCAAGGGTTCATGGCACTGATGGCACAGCATCAACTGGTGGAGACCTTGGGTGGTTTTCAGATGGCAAAATGGTAGCACCTTTCCAGGATGCAGTTTATGCCGCAAAGAAGACAGGACTAATTAACCGATTGGTAGAAACGGAGTTTGGCTATCACATCATTGATGTCACTGGCTTGAAAACCAATGTTTCTTATAAACTGGCCACAGTTGAAAGAGAGATCACCCCAAGTGATGACACACGAAACCTCGTTTTTAGAGAGGCTAGCTTATTTGCCTCAAATAGCGCCGATTATACCGAGTTTGAAGCAAAAGCAAATGAAAGCGGACTCAAAATTAACACTGCCCCTAAAGTGAATAAAAATGACCGTAGGGTTACTACGTTGGCCAATGCCAGGGGTATCGTTACATGGCTGTACAACACTGCCAGCAAGGGCGATGTGTCAGATGTTTTTGAGTTGGATGATCAATATGTCATTGCTGCAATGACAGGTTTGCAACCCAAAGGAAGGGCTCAGTTAGTAGCTGTTGAAGCAGAAGTGACAAGGAAGGTTCGTGACGAAGTTAAAACTGATCAAATAATCGAAAAATTGAAGGGAATCAATGGTTCTCTCGACGAGATAAAGGAAGCATACGGTTCAAGCGCACAGGTCAATTCAATGGCCGACCTTAAATTAAGCAGCAATGCACTTACAGGTGTTGGCCTTGCCCCAAATGCGGTAGGCCGTGTTTTTTCATTGTCAAACGGAGAGCGTTCAGAAGCATTTGCAGTTGACAATGGTGTGTTGATCGTAGAGGTTGAATCGATAACAGAACCAACCGCAGTTGATGACTACTCAACTTATAAGGATCAATTATCACAGACCAGGTTCTCCAGGATCACTTTCGGATTAAATCAGGCGATGAGGGAATTTGCTGATATTGAAGATGAGAGGTATCGTTTCTTTTAAAATCTTCTTGTTACCCCATGGGCTTATCAGTCTCGGATTTTAAAAAAAAGTTGGAAGAGCAACACGCTTTTCCAACAATTTATATGTTCAAATTTATTGTTCCTTCTGATAAGGAACCTGAAGTATTGAACATTTTACCTGAAGGTGATGTCTCCTCAAAATCCTCGAAACAGGGGAAATATATAAGTGTGACAGCCCAATTGATGATGAGTGATAGTGACGCTGTCATCGAAATTTACAAGGAGGCGCACAAAATCGAGGGATTGATTGCACTCTAAACTCCAAATTCGCCCCGGTAAACAATTATAGATTTTAAATAAAACGGCATTACCTTTTCTAAGCCGTTGGATGATCGGCGACAAGTAATTACTTTGAGGAGTGTTTTTGACCTACCTGATCAAGAGACTTATAGCCATTGTTCCTGCTCTTCTACTATTGAGCCTTCTAATCTTTGTGCTGAAAACCGCAATGCCGGAAGGAGTAATTGACCGCTATCTAAACGAAGCATTGCTTCAAAGTGGTAACTCCTCTCAAGCGAAAATTGATGCCCTGTCCAGAGAAATCCGGGCTGACTTAAAACTCGACCTCCCAATCTTTTACTTTTCCATCAGGTCAGCAATTCTTCCTGACAGTATTTACCGGATGTACCCCGTCGAAAAGGCGGAATTTTACCAGGAATTGCTCATCAAGTACGGATGTGCTTCAGAAGTCAACACTTATTACCGGGAGCTTGAGAGGATGATGAATTCCGGAAACGCGACCCTCAGAAAGGTGGTCGACGAAGTCTATTTCGTAAGCAACGAAAATCAGTTGGATAACTACTTTAAATTAAAAGGATCATCTGAAATTGAACAATTGTCTGGGGCATTTTACGAGATGTCCATAAATCGCAGTTCCATCGGTGGAATGGCTCCAACCTTGAAATTGCATGGTGTAAATAGCCAATTTCATTTTTGGCTATTGGGCATAATCACCCTCGATTTTGGCCATTCAATAATTGATAATGCAACGGTAATTTCAAAAGTTGGAACGGCCCTAGTCAATACCCTATCCATTACAGTCCCGGCCTTAGCATTATTGGCTATATGCGGGATTCCATTGGGCATTTGGTTATCAGGGGGGAAAAGCTGGTCCCATAAAATTACATCTGTGACATTGTTTGGATTGGATGCCATGCCTATGTTTTGGTTATCTCTCATTTTGATAATTCTCTTCTCAAGTGACTCGTTTCTCAATATTTTGCCAGCCTATGGAATGGGAGGATTTAGGAGCGATTCCGGTATTTCATTTTTTTATCGGGCAAAGTTTCTTGTGCTCCCTGTTACCGCCCTGGTGGTAGCAGCGTTGCCCTATGTGTCGATGCAGGTGTCGAAAGCGGTCAGTGATGAGAGCCAAAAACTGTATGTGATCTCGGCCCGGTCCAAAGGCTTATCTGAAAGGAGAATCCTATGGGTTCATATACTGCGGAATAGTCTTGTGCCAATGATTACAATTTTCTCTGAATATCTAACCTCTGCATTTGCCGGTTCATTAATAGTAGAGGTAATATTTTCAATACCCGGAATGGGCAAACTTCTTTATGATTCGGTGCTTGCAAGGGATTACAATGTCGTATTGGGCATCATTATAATCGTTGCTTTTATTAAGATGATGTCAAACATCCTGGCCGATGTCAGTTATCGTTTCGCCAACCCTTCAATCAATTATTGAGATGCGGTTTTGGAGCTACCTAAATAAATACGTTGCGATTACTTTCATATCAATGGTTTTGCTGATATCCATTTTTTCCAACTTTCTGGCCAACGATAAACCAATTCTATTAATTGAAAAGAATGGCACCCTAAGTTTTTTCGCTAAAAAAGAGGACAACGCCAAATACAGCTTTGTGATTAATCCACTGATCTCTTATCATGATGGACTGGACCTCAAGAACACTTTTCTTAGACCCTTTGAAAGAACGGAGACCGGCCACTACCTGGGCACCGACCACCTGGGGAGAGATGTACTGGCAGGTTTAATCCATGGGGGCAAGATTTCCATAGGAATAAGTGTGCTGGCAATGCTGTTTGCTGCTATCATTGGAGTGGTCGTAGGTAGTTTATCAGGTTATATCGGCGATACACGATATGAAATTTCAATTAGCAGGGCTTTTCTATCAATTGTCTTGCTTATAGTGGCTTACTATTTTTTGTTTCATCTCAATTTCGCCTTGGTGCCATTTCTGGTCATCACAGTTATCACCATTTTGGGGTTTTACCTTGTGATGAAACGAATCTCCTGGCTCAGAAAGCGATTCATTGTGCCCTTGGATTTTCTATTATTGAAGTTCATGGAGACCTTTTCGTCGATACCGACTTATTTTTTAATCCTGGCGTTCGTTGTTTTTGTTAAGCCCAATTGGCTCCTGTTTGCTTTCATCATAGGCGCCACTTCGTGGATTCTCGTAGCCAGGCTAATTAGGGGAGAAATGATCAAAGTAAGAAACAGTGGGTTCATTGAGTCTGCCAGGGCGATGGGAGTACCTGAACTTTCTATTCTAATCAAGCATGCCTTGCCAAATGCGATGGGGCCATTGCCATTTGCTATTACGTTTGGAATAGCCGGGATTATCGTGGTTGAGTCGACCCTTTCCTATTTAGGGGTCGGGCTGCCTGCCGACACTCTAAGCTGGGGCAATTTCCTCTCCGGTTTTAAAAATAATACCTCAGCCTGGTGGATTGCTGTACTTCCGGGGATAGTCATCTTCCTCACCATTTTGTCGCTGCATATTTTGGGAAGGCAATTGGACGATAGATTTAATCCGAGGCGGTAATGCCAAATAAGAATTCTCTTTGACAAATGAAGCTAGCAGATTACGTAAAAAAGAGAAATGGTGTTCCTTTGGGTGCAGATAAGTCATTGCGAAACATGATGACTCGTTCCCTTGGTTCTGGCACATTTTCAGGGTTTTGGAAATTCTGGAACCCGATATGGGGCTACTACCTGGGGAAATTAGTATTCAAACCGCTTAAAAATATCCTTCCGGTTTCTTTCTCTATAATACTTACATTTCTCTTTTGTGGCTTCTTACATGATGTGGCCATTATGTTGTTTAAATGGAAGTTCACCTTAGTTTTAACACCCTGGTTTTTACTAATGGGCATTTGTGTTGTGATTAGTGATTTTATTAAACTGGACTATTCAAATTTCCCATGGATTGCCCGTGCTTTTATAAACATATTAATCATTGGGAGCTGCTTACTAATTGCTAATCAATTAAGAATTTGACATTACACTGATCATCTAAACTTTACCTGTCATGAATAGAAATCAAGCCTTATTCCTTTTTTTAGCCCTAATTGTATCCATCCCTTTTGAAGTAGCATCACAATCCAACAGTGGATATGATATCGTTTTGGAAGGAGGGCGTGTAATTGACCCTGAAACCGGTTTAGATGGGGTTCGTAATGTCGGAATCATGGGAAATCGCATTGCTGATATTTCACAAAACAAAATGGCAGGCAAGCGTACAATTAATGCTTCCGGGTTAGTTGTATCCCCTGGGTTTATTGACTTGCATGTACACGGACAAACAAATAAAGCCCATCAATACCAGGTGCGGGATGGTGTGACCACGGCACTAGAACTCGAAGGAGGCATCCCCTTCATTGAGCACTGGATTGATAGCAAGAGAGGGAATAGCCTGGTTAATTATGGAGCATCTGTAGCACACGCTGTGCTTCGGGTACTGCCAATGGTTGAAGATATTGATATAGTCAAGGCCCTTAATGATTCCCTGAATGCCAACGGCTGGAGTGAAAAGCTTGCATATCAGCAATTGGATGCCAATGTTGAAAATGCCAACAACAGGTCTCTAACAGAAACTGAGCTGAAAGAATTGGATGGCTTTCTTAAAACAGAATTGAACAACGGTGCATTGGGCATTGGTATACCTGTAGGATATTACCCTGGCGCAACCGGGCGTGAACTGCTGAAAGTTTATCAAATTTCTGCTAAATATAATGCACCAATATTCTCACACACCCGGGGGTTTGGCTTGCCCGGAATCAATGAAGCAATCGCTAATGCGACGGTAACCGGGGCGCCCCTTCATATTGTTCACATCAATAGCCTCTCACTGGGAGAAATTGATGTCTCCCTTGACATGATTGCCTCCGCACAGGCACAGGGCCTTGATATTACAACTGAATTATATCCATATACTGCGGCTTCTACCCACATTCAGTCGGTACTTTTTGATGAAGGCTGGCAGGAGACCCTGGGCATCAGTTATGGAGATTTGCAATGGGAAGCCACAGGTGAGCGGTTGACTGAAAGCACATTTAAGAAATACCGAAAACAAGGAGGCGTAATCATCATCCACATGATGAAGCCAGAATGGATCGAAATGGGAATTAAAGCACCATTCACTATAATAGCATCTGATGGCATGGCCTATGCGCCCGGTGCACACCCAAGGACGGCGGGAACATTTTCAAAAGTATTAGGCCAGTATGTCAGGGAAAACAATCACCTCAGTCTGAATGACGCACTAGCCAAGATGACGATAATGCCTGCCAGGCGTCTCGAAGCGATTTCACCGGCTATGAGATCAAAAGGTCGACTTCAGATTGGGGCAGATGCTGATATTACTATATTCAGCCCGGAAAAGATAATTGACAAAGCAGATTTCAGTGGGATGAAATATTCTGAGGGTATTGAATATGTACTGGTAAATGGCGTCATTGTGGTGAATAGTGGAAAATCAGTCGAAGGCGTTTTTCCCGGGAGACCTGTTTTGGGAAAGTACAAGAATTAGAGCGTCCTTGAAAATCATCTATTTCTACTTTTCTAAGAAATATTATGTTCATAACCCAAATATTAAGGGAATCAGCCAAAAAATAGGGTTGGCTCCGTGGGCATTGATCAAAATGCGTAGAGAAATTCAATTAGTGGAGCGGTCAAAAATACTTGTGTTTGACCGAAGGGAGTTTCAAGGATTTTTAGCGCAAAAAATTGAATTTTAGCCTTTTTGATCACAGCCCTTGATTTCTTTGTTTCCTTTCTTCATCAAGGAAGAAAGGAAAGACCCGTCCGGTCCAAGGACTTTATTGGATTGTTAAGGAGTACTAAATTACTTTTAACAACTACTTCCCCATCGTAATCATCTGGCTCCTCATATTCTCAAGCGCCTCATCCAGAAATGCTACAAAATTACCGGCATCAAGATCGTAAGCTTTGGGATCAATCAAAGGGTCTCCTGCTGGATCGAGGATGACATAATAAGGCTGGGCGTTGTTATTGAACCGTGTAATTTGAAAATCAGCATTTTGCTTGCCAATTGACTTTTTGACCTTGTCATCATATTCTGAGGTGTACCATTCACTTTCTGGCAATTCAGTTTTTTCATCGACATAAAGGGCGACCATCACAAAATCATTCTTAAGTCTTTTCAGCACTTCTGGCTCCGACCAAACCCTGGCTTCCATTTCGCGACAGTTTACACAGCCATGGCCGGTAAAGTCAATGAAGAGTGGCTTATTTTGCTCCCTGGCGCATTGAATAGCTTGGTCGTAATCGAAATATCCTTGGATGCCGTGGGGGAAATGCAGCATATCAGCATATTTCGGAGCATCACATAAAGTACTTTCTTCCGAAGTCAATTGACCACTTTGAACATTGAAATCATGGGTTGAAATGGGGGGAAGATAGCCAGCTAATGATTTCAAGGGGGCGCCAAACATTCCCGGAATGAGATAAACCACAAATGAAAAGGTAACAATTGCCATAATCAACCTCGGAACGCCAATCACTTTCATCTCGTCATCGTTCGGAAGCCTTATTTTCCCTAAAAGATAAAATCCCATCAGGGCAAAAATGACAATCCAAATGGCCAGGTAAATCTCCCGATCTAAGATGCCCCAGTGATAAGCCTGATCGGCAATGCTGAGAAACTTAAAAGCTAAGGCCAGTTCGAGGAAGCCAAGTACAACTTTGACCGAATTGAGCCAACCACCGGACTTTGGCAAGGAGTTCAACCATTTTGGGAAAAGAGCGAACAAGGTGAACGGAATGGCAAAAGCCAGCGAGAACGCCAACATTCCAAGAATCGGTTTTAGGATCAATCCGCCAGCGGATTCCACCAGGATGCTACCAACGATTGGCCCTGTGCAGGAGAATGAAACCAACACAAGCGTGAACGCCATAAAAAACACACCAATCAGCCCGCCCTTGTCTGACTGCCGGTCCATTGAATTGACCAATGAATGAGGCATTGTAATTTCGAATAACCCGAAAAAGGACAACGCAAAAAGAACGAAGACAGCGAAAAAGATAATGTTTGGCAGCCACCCTGTAGCCAGGTCATTAGCGATCTCCGGCCCCATAAAAGGAGCCAGCACCGATCCAACCAGTGTATAAATTAAGATGATGCTAAAACCATAAAAAAGCGCCTTTCCTTTTCCTCCTTGTTTACCTGTAAAGAAAGTTACCGTCATAGGGATCATTGGAAAAACACATGGGGTGAGCAGTGCTGCCAATCCTGCCAAAAAAGCCACAATCATAAAACTTAAGAGAGAGTATGGGTCATCCGAACTCCTTTGAAGGAGCTTTCCTTTTTTCTTTGTAGGCTGTTCCGGTTCATCCTCAACTATTTCAAAACCCAAATCAACGGTCCCGACTGCACTTTCGGCTGATTCATTGTTGAAGGCAGTCATTTTATCATCTGAACCAGAGATGGCTTCGGCCTTTGCAGTTATTACTTTCCCAAACTGAAACTCATCCTCGAATGGGATGCACTTGCCGTCAATATCTGAGCATACCTGGTAGATGTACGATCCGGCCACACCGAAGTCATCTTTCAGCACCTTTATCGTTTGGCGGATTTCGGCTTTTTCTTTGAAATATGTGTAATCGCCCTCCCAGATTTCGTCATATTTCTTTTTGGCGCCAATTGGCCTAACTGACCCAACCAGTTCATAATAGTCGTTTGGCAGGAAGGTGAATTCCGTGACCATGGGGCCAAGTTCGGGATCGAAATCGGTAGAATACAGATACCAATCCTTATCAATGGTAACGTTGAAAATAAGGTCAACCTCATCGCCAACATTAACATTTTCCTTTTCAATCTTGTGGCTCCACTTAGCAGGTTCCAGTATCTGGCCTTTGAGTGTGGTTGCTATTAAGGCAAAAATTAGAAGAGGGAGGCTTAAATATTTCAATTTCATTATCGGACGGTTCACCTTCTGTTTTGGCTTAAGAAACGTTTTGAGAATTAATTAGTTCACTGTGAATAATACACGTGCTATGACAACGACAAACAATTACTTTTTCATCTCGGAAAAATGCTTGTGAAAGCCAATCATCGTTTCTATCCCCTTGTAAAAATTATAAATACCAAAACTCTCGTTGGGTGAATGGATGGCATCAGAATCGAGGCCTACACCCAGCAGGATTGAATCCAGCTCCAAGACATCCTGGAAAAGGGCCACAATTGGAATGCTCCCCCCCTCTTTTGTGGGAATTGGCGTTTTGCCCCAGGCTTCTTCCATGGCTTTTGAAGCGGCCTGGTAGCCAATCGAATCAGTAGACAGCATGGCAGGCTGACCACCATGATGTGGCGTAATTTTCACCTTTACGGATTTTGGGGCAATTTTTTGAAAGTGTTCTGTGAACAATTTCGTGATCTCATCGCTGCTCTGATTGGGTACTAGCCGCATGGAGATTTTAGCGCTCGCTTTAGATGGAAGCACAGTTTTGGCGCCTTCACCGATATATCCACCCCAAATACCATTCACGTCAAGGGTTGGCCTGATGCCGACCCTCTCCAATGTTGTGTAGTCCTTTTCGCCAAACACATCATCAATGCCGAGGTCTGATTTATATTCACCTAAGTCAAAAGGCGCTTCGTTGATTTTCTTTCGGTCGCTTTCGCTTAATTCAACCACTTTATCGTAAAAGCCCGGAATGGTGATGTGGCCATTTTCGTCTTTCATGGAATTGATCATTTCGCAAAGAACGTTGACAGGATTATCAACAGCTCCACCATAAACCCCTGAGTGAAGGTCTCGGTTAGGGCCAATTACTTCTACTTCCAGGTAAGACAATCCTCTCAGGCCCACGGTAATTGATGGGTTTTCGTTGGAAATTATACTTGTATCAGAAATCAAGATGACATCGCCTTTTAGCTTCTCCTTATTCTCCCTGATGAAGGCCTCCAAATTGTCAGACCCTACCTCTTCCTCGCCTTCAATCATAAATTTCAGATTGCAGGGCAAAGAATTTGTTTTCATCAATGATTCAAATGCTTTGATGTGCATGTACATCTGGCCTTTATCATCGCAGGCCCCCCGGGCGTAGATCTTTTCATTTTTAATCACCGGCTCAAAAGGAGGTGAATCCCAAAGCTCAAGTGGATCCGGCGGCTGCACATCATAGTGCCCATAGATAATTACCGTTGGTTTTGAAGGGTCGATTGTTTTCTCCCCGTAAACGATCGGGTGGCCTTCGGTTTGGCATATTTCTGCAACATCAGCCCCGGCATCGGAGAGTTTGTTTTTGATGTATTCGGCTGCCTTGGCAACATCCTCTTTGTGGTTACTGTCGGCAGAGACCGAAGGCACTCTTAATAGTTCGATTAATTCGTCAAGAAAACGCTGTTTGTTTTCTTCAAAAT
>Ga0316189_10004895_pt1 | contig 12836 bp, 12 predicted proteins | sample LowCovwburrow_MG_FD_204930 | JGI IMG/M metagenome (GOLD analysis project Ga0316189, IMG submission 204930) | Coastal sediment microbial communities from Maine, United States - Lowes Cove worm burrow | ecosystem: Environmental > Aquatic > Marine > Coastal > Sediment | place: USA: Maine... | reverse complement strand
TTCAAGGGCCCGATACCAACGTTCACCCCGGTCTCCGACCACGTTGCCTTTGCCGACGGTAGCCCACGCTTGCCGCTGAATAGTAGCGTTCTCGAACACATATTCTTGAATGTCGGTTTTGCTCCACGCAGCGGCCTTGAAATGGTCGCGGAGTTGAGGGGCGATCACGATGGCGTAATTCCCGGGCCAGATCGAGTAGTGCGTCATGTTCGCCTTGATTTCGGCCACGAACGTGTCAAGAATTTCGGCCGGTTCGGTGGACCACTCGTTCATGATCTGGCGGGGCGCCATGGCCGACATGGCCGTAACGGCCGAAAGGTCGGGGTCTCCGAGGCGCTCGGTTGCCAGCGACGGCCACGGTGAGTGCTCTTCATCTTCGGCCACACAGAAGCTGATTTTGCCGGGATGGCCGAACGTCGAGCGATCAGTGCCTCCGGGGCGAACATCGAGCACGTTGCCGAGCACCAAACGAACTGCCCGACCGATACAGGTGGACGCCCGATCAGATGGACCGAGGGCGTTGAACGAGGATTCCATGCCGATTTCGCGGCGGATCGGCCCGCTCACCACCAACAGCACCGCTGACCCGCCGGTACTGGCGCTCGCTCCATGAAGAAGAAAGTCCTCTTGGAGCATGGCCGTGATCGCGGTGACCACCACCGGAAAGTGTGCAGGCAGGCATCCGGCCATCACGGCATTGATCGCCACCTTTTCGGCCGTAACCGGGCGGCCTCGCACCGACTCGACACCCACGAGATGGTTGGCCTCCAGTAAGGCCCAGTCCAAACATGCCTGCACGGCCTCGGTGGTCGGGGGCACCACGGGGAGGCCGTCGGTCCATCCCGAGGCGTGGAAGTGCTCCTGGAATACTCTGAAGTCTTCGAAATCGAGTTTAGTGGAGTGGAGAGGCATCGTTGGTCGACCTCCTATGGCCGACGGTGGGGCTAGGCGTCCTCGGTGACGGGGTGGAGCTGACCGTTATCAACATCGTACACGAAGCCACTGATGTGGTCTTGGTGTGGCACGAAGGGAGAGAGACGGAGGCGCCGTATTGACTGTTTGACGTCTACGTACGGGTCGGAAAACGCTTCGATCGCCCATTCTGGCTTAACTCCCAACTCGGTTTCGAGTTCCGTTCGAATGGCGTCTTCGCTTGCGCCCTCAAGCCCGCAGTACGTGTGATGGATCAAGACAATCTCGCGGGTTCCGAGCACCCGTTGAGAGAGGGTCAACGATCGGATCACATCGTTGGTGACCACTCCCCCAGCATTACGGATGACATGGGCGTCGCCGTTAACCAAACCCAGCACCGCAAACACGTCGATTCGGGCGTCCATGCAGGTGACGATGGCTAACTGCCGTTTGGGAGGTGTGGGCAGGTGGGCCTCAGCAAACTGGGCTGAATACTGCTGATTGGCAGCCACCAGAACATCAACGTTGGGGACAAATGCGTCAGCCATTATCTACTCCGTTTGGGAAGGGTCACGAGTTGTCTGGCTCGCCGAACTCGGGTCGAGCAATAAGGTTTGCAAGGCAGTGCCGATTTCTCCGTGTGAATCATACAGAGTTGCCTCGGCAAGTCCGATTCCGTCTGGTTGCCAAAACGACCGGCTCGACGAGCCAATCCATTCACCTTCCGGTTCACGGTGCAACACGATGGTCAGATCCGGGTTGATGAATGAAACCTCTGATGGTGGGGCGTTTCGGGAGAATGCGTTGCCGCTGTCAGCTAGTGGGCATACCCGCTGGAACGGTGATGGGGCCTCCCCGGCGAGGAGAGGTACCGTTTTCATCCACACGGTAGTCGGGCCCTCATCTGGGGTTTCGCCGGGCGGGTACCGCAGACTCGTCGACGACCAGAACCCCGGCAGATCGTGGCGCAGCCGTCGAAGAGGGAACGCTCCGGGTGTCGATTCCTGAAAGCGGGGCTCACGAGCGGCGACCGTGGGTAGGGGTTGGGGAGCGGCCGACCGAATAGCCATCCCGGCCGCGCTGATAAGCAGTTTGCCGTCGCTGTCCCGCAGGCGAGCTTCGAGCCAGCTCACGGCCCGGCCAACCTTGGTGAACTCAGCTTCAGCGTAAAACCCAGCCATCGGAATGGGTTTTGACAACCCCACGGTGATCCGAACAAGCCGATGAGCAGTTGGTGATTGGCCGTCAATAGCTTGCTGCCGCAGTGCCCGTTCCATCGTGCGAACCAGAACCCCAGTGGGAGGTCCGGCGTGGCAGGCGTTTGGGTCCCAAGGGCCACGGCTCATCGCCGTTGGGGTATACCAATGGTTGTCTTCGGTGGCCATGTACACATCGGCGACACCGGGGACAGGAGTAGAGCCAGCCTCGTCGTTCACGGGGCTAAGCTTATCGACCCGTACAGTACAGCAAGCGGTAGGTGCCGACAGGCTGGTCGAGTACGAGGTTGGCCCGAGGAAACCGAGCCAGATACAGAGCTCGCAATTGGCGAAAGAGTTCCGGTTCTCTGGCGGGGTCGACCACCCGACCAGTACCCACCCAGGCTTGGCGTCGAACGAAGAGTTCGACGCCCACGTTCACCCCTGATTCGAAGGTTTTCCACCAAACCTTCTCGTGACAATCGGCCACAAGAATCACCCAACCAGTTTCAGTGTGCACATATTGCACCGGCGTGGTGTGTTGTTTACCGCTTACCGGACCAGTGAAGGAGATCAGAGCAACCGTGGGAGAAAGTAACGCATGAAAACGCGACCGGAGCAATCCGGCGACGATTCGATTACCGAATCCCTTGGGAGGTGTCGAGGTTGGCTGCACGTGTGAAAGCACCGTGGATGGGCCCTGCCAAGGCCATTGGGTAGCGAAGCGACGGAATACATAACTCTAGCTCTGCTCACCCCAGCTTCATGGGTTGGATAAAATCGAAAGAACAGAATTATGCTGGTCGCAGCCAGCCGCTCCCTCCCCCTTTAACTGAACGGGCTCACCAATGTCTTCTCAGACCCCTAACACCTCTGTAGTTGATTTCCATTTCGACGTGATGTGTCCATACGCATACCAGACGTCGAAGTGGATCCGCGACGTACGCAACCAGATCGACCTCACGATCAATTGGCGCTTCTTTAGTCTGGAAGAAATCAACCGTCGCGACGGCAAGAAACACCCGTGGGAACGTGAGTGGTCATATGGCTGGTCGATGATGCGGATCGGAGCGCTGCTGCGTCGCACCTCGATGGACGACCTCGATCGCTGGTATGAGGCGACTGGGCGGGCTTTGCACGAGGAGGGGCGCAAACCGCACGAACCAGAAGTGGCCCGACATCTCCTGGAACAGATTGGTCTGAGCCCCGACCTGGTGGATGAAGCGATCGCAGATCAAACCACCAACGACGAGGTCAAGGCCGAGCATGACCGGGTCGTAGCGTCGGGCGGCTTCGGTGTACCAACCCTGTTCTTTGGTGATCAGGCGATCTTTGGGCCAGTCTTGATCGATCCTCCTACCGGGGACGCCGCGGTCCGACTGTGGAGAATGGTCGAAGGGTGGGTCGAGTTTCCGCATCTCTATGAGATTCAGCGACCCAAAACCCGAGCCGATGAGCAAGCTATCGCCACCGCATTCAAGCCTTATCTTGAAGCTCGTGATTGGGTAAGCATCAACCGGGGCAAAGAAGTGGCGTTCACCGACGAAGGCTTCAAAGTCGTCAGCGAATAACACCGGTTTCCCCCCGCAGCAACACCTCCAATCTTGAGCTTGACGGCGGGGACAACCCCCTACGCTGAAGGCCATGATCGACAAGGACACGAAACGCTCGCTCGGCCAGATGATCAAAGGGGTGCAGGTCGTTGGAGCCCACCACGGAGACGTGAGCCGGGCCTACACCTCCCACTGGGTGAGTCAGGTCAGTTTCGACGAACCCATCGTGATGGCGTCAGTGTCGCCCAAACACGACACCTACACTCTGATGGTCGAATCAGGGCGTTTTGCGGTGTCGATTCTCGCTGCCGACCAAATAGCGGAAGGGCAGTACTTTTCTTATCCTGGCCATAAATTTCGATACGTGGCCCCCGAATACCTTGAAGATCATGTCGACGATCAAGGCAGAATTTGGCCGCTCGTTCCAAATAGTGTCGCATGGCTACTCTGTGAAACCTTCGAGGTTTACCAGCGCTTCGATCATGATCTGTTCTTCGCCCGAATAGTGGAAACTATCGAGGGGCGACTCAAAGCCCCGCCTTTGCTTTATTCGAGCCGCCACGGATGGCGCGTCACTGGCGACAAGGCACGGGAGGCCGGAGTGTCGATTCGAGATCAACTCCTCGCCCGTGTGGCTGACGCCGATGAGGTCCCGCCCTCGTCCTAACGGCCGCTGAGACCGGCCAATGCCCAACGACGGATTGTGATGGGTTCCCATGGCCGTATGAGGCATCGGAACCCATCACCCACGCCAATCTTTAGGGCTGACGGCCAGCTAATGCGAGCATCTTGTCTTGCTGGCTGGCGTCGGCAGGAACCTCAACAGCGGGGCCGAACATGGTTTCTGAACGGAGCATCTGGTCGGGCATGCGTTCCAAGCCCAACAGGACCCCTTCCACCGCTTCACCCGGCAGGGTTTCGTCGGCACCGATAGCTCGGGCTAGGTCCCACGAGTGGATCAAGGCGTCCGCCACGACCAACCCGAAGACCTGGTGTTTCTCCATGCCCTTGAAGGGGCCGCCTTCCAGGGCACCTTCGAAGTTCGACGGATCTTTCACCGCTTCGCCTAACGCCGCGTACACCTTTTCCCACTCATCGCCAGGGGTAGTGCCAGCACCGATCACACTGCCACCGACGGCCTGCCAATGAACGGCGTGGTCAACGAGGTCGCGGACGGTCCAGCCTTCACACGGCGTTGCCGCTTCCCATTGGTCGTCGGTTACTGCCTGGAGGTGCCGGTTAAGATTGTCGGCCGCTTGTTGCCACACCTGTCCTGGTCCACTCATTATGTGTCTCACCTTCATGTTGGTTGCTTGATTCGGGTTGACGCCCAGCCTATCCCTACCCAGACACCCGAGTCGTGTGGGTTCACGAGTTGTTCTTTGGGGGAAATTTCCCCGTCGGTATAGTTGAGGGCATGACGTTTGGCACGATGCACACTGCTCCCACCCTCGATCCTGCTGCCTGCAATCTCGAAGACCTCGCCGCCATCCTCGAAACTGGTTCCCCCACTGATTACGCGTTCGCTAGCGAAATTGTCGACCAAGTTGTGGTGTACCAGGCCGACTCGCTGCGCTCGATGTTGGGTAAATCCGAAACCTTGGCCCGGGTTCGCTCCGAACTCGAACAGGTACTACTCCACGGCCCCGGCGTTTTTGTGATCCGCAATGCATTCGAGGCTGAAGTCGTAGATCGGGCGACAGCCGAGTTCTCGGCGATCATTGAAGAGGAGAAACGGCGCAACGGCCCCACGGGGGATCACTTCGCCGCTGCGGGAGCAAATGATCGTGTATGGAACGCCCTCGAGAAGTTCGCAATCGCTGCCCCTGAGGTATTCAACGATTATTATGCCAACGACATGCTGGCGTTGGGGGCGCTGGCATGGCTCGGCCCCGCGTATCAGGTCAGCTCCCAAGTGAACGTGGTGAAGCCCGGCGGGCAAGCCCAAGCGCCCCACCGCGACTACCACCTCGGCTTCATGACCAACGAACAAGCAGCCCGCTACCCGGCAGTCGCTCATCGGTTGTCTCCCGTGCTGACACTCCAGGGAGCCGTAGCCCACGTCGACATGCCACTGGAGTCGGGGCCCACCATGCTCCTCCCCCATTCGCAGAAGTATGAACTCGGCTATTTAGCGTGGCGCCACCCCGAGTTCATCGATTTCTTCGCCGAGCGTCATACCCAGACGGCCCTCGCCAAAGGCGACCTGGTGTATTTCAACCCTGCGGTCCTTCACGGGGCGGGGACCAACGTCACCGCGGACGTGAATCGAATGGCCAATCTGTTACAGATCTCATCGGCCATGGGCCAGATGATGGAAGTTGTCGACCGGGATCGGATGGTGACCACCCTCTACCCTGATTGGTTAACACGCGTTGGCGATCCAGTCCGCCGAGAAGGACTTGATCACGCCATTGCGGCCGCGGCTGATGGTTATGCGTTCGCTACCAACCTGGACCGAGACCAACCCATCGACGGGTTGACGCCACCATCTCAAGCCGATCTGATCTATCAGGCCCTCAACGAGGCGTGGACCACCGATCGGTTCGCGGCTGCGTTGGAGGAATTCCGCCACCGGAGACTCACTCACTAGACCACCGCCGCCCGCCGAACCCACTTCTTGGATGTCGCTTTGACGGATCCCGGGCTCGCGTTCGACAATGGCAGGAGTGGTCGTATTCGACCCAACGGATACGACATGCCCGAGGAGCACCAAATGAGCGACACCAGTCGCACGCTGCGTGGAAAAGTAGCCGTAGTGGGCGTAGGGGAAACCGAGTACTACAAATGGGGTCAGTCTCCCGACGCGGAATTTGCCCTCGCCTTGCGGGCGATTTTGGCTGCGGCCGAAGACGCCGGTATCGATCCCACCACGATCGACGGGTTTTCCTCGTACAGCAACGACCGGAGCGATGCATCCCGACTCGCTGCGGCCCTGAATACTCGTGACCTCAGACTGGCCGTCATGCAGTGGGGAGGCGGCGGCGGTGGCACGGCGGCGGCGGTTGCCAACGCCGCATCGGCCATCGCCACCGGTCAAGCTGAACGGGTGGTGGTGGTGCGAGCCTTGGCCCAAGGTCAGTTTGGGCGCTTCGGTCGTGGCCCGAAGCGGCCCACTATTTCGTGGCCAGGTTCGCACACGGCGCCCTACGGGTTGATGTCGGCGGCCCAGATGTTCGCCATGCGAGTTACTCGATACATGCATGATCACGGCGTGAGCCAGGAAGCCCTCCGAGCGGTGTCTCTCGCCTCTTACCACCACGCCCAACAGAACCCCCGAGCGGTGATGTATGGCCGTCCACTCGACGAAGACGCCTACGACCAGTCTCGCTGGATCACCGAACCGTTTCACCTGTTTGATTGTTGCCAAGAGAACGATGGTGCGGCCGCGATGATCTTGGCGCCGGCGGAACACGCCAATGATTTCCCTCACCCACCGGCCTATATCTTGGGAGCGGCGGCCGGTTCCCATCAGCGGGCTGGTGCTGCGGTCCACAACGACCCCACCTACCCCACGTCTTCGTTCACTACCATCGCGCCAAGGCTTTTCGCCATGGCTGGCATCTCCCCTGCCGATGTCGACGTCGTGCAAAGTTATGAGAACTTCACCGGCGGTGTGGTGATGGCTATGGTTGAGCACGGTCTGGTGAATCCCGCTGAGATCAATGAGTTTTTCACCAAAGAAAACCTGCTTGCTCCCAGCGGCCGGTTGCCTCTCAATACCAGTGGCGGAAATCTCGCCGAAGCGTACATGCACGGGCTCGGGTTGACGATCGAAGCGGTGCGGCAAATCCGCGGACAGTCCGTCAACCAGGTGCCTGACGCCGAGGTCGCACTCATGATTGCAGGCCCAATGGTTACCCCGGCCAGCAGCGTCGTATTCGGATCGGAGTCTGCGTTATGAACACCAACCCCAGCGAAACCCTGTCAGAGTCGTCGCCACCTTCGTATTTGCCCTCTGGGTTGCCAGCACCCACACCAAGCCCAGACGGGCTCGACGAACCGTTCTGGTCGGGTTTGGCCCGCAATGAGTTACTCCTCCAGTCCTGTGAGAACTGCGGGCGATTCCAGTGGGGGCCCGAGTGGATCTGCCATCGCTGCCATTCTTTCCACCTCACCTACAAAGCCGTGGAACCGACCGGGCTTCTCTACAGCCACCAACGAGTCTGGCATCCCGTGCACCCGGCCCTCAACGATCACGGCCCCTACATCATCGCGCTCGTGGAACTCCCCCATGCCGACAATGTCCGCATCATCGGCAACCTCGTGGGCGACCCGCAGCAGCCTCTGGTTATCGGAAGCCCCGTGGCGGGAGTGTTCGAGCATCATCCGGCCGCCGATGAGCAGGGCCGCCCGCCTTTCACATTGTTGCATTGGCAGACGGCCTAGGGGCGTTCGGAGATCAGGAAACGCGATCCCAGTTCGAGGGCATGATCTGTAGCTGGGTGGCGCCGGGGCTGTTGGGCGCGACCACCAACTTGTCATCGATGCACGCCACGACCGCGGTGGTCGCTTCTCCGGGCACTGGCCCTGGAACGTCACCGATGGGCTGACCATTGAGCGAGGCGTCAAAGTCCCAGCTCACAATGTTCATGGTCAGTACGCTTTCCGCCACCGACCAGGTCACATCCTGGAAAGCGTCAATCTTGAGTTCGACTGGTCCAAGGCCGTCAACGAAGCCCCCACCCGTGATCGCTGTGGTCATATCGGCGGTGCCGTCGGCTCGAAAACTGCCAATCATTGAACCAGAGTCAATCGTGACGTTGGCACCAGGAAGAGCGCTGAGTTGAGCCTGGATGAGCCGGTTGAGCTCGTCGTTGCTGGCTTGCCAGCCGCCGACCATACATTGTTCCAACTCTTCGTTGCTGGGGCCATTCCCGGAGCCGGCTGCGGGCGGGGTCGATTCTGAGGTTGGGGTGCCATCGGAAGTTGCCGCGGCGTTGTCACCGGCGGCCGCGGCCTCGCTCGCCTCGGTGGCAGCATCGTCGGATTCCACGCCAACACCAAGGGCGCTGGTGGAATCGTCACTACCAGAACAACCCGCAGCAAAGAGCAAGACCGCACAAAGGGTGGCTTTGATGGGAATAAAACGGTTCGTGGTCTTCATATTTTCTTTCCGAGCGCCCGCCAGCAAGCGTCCCACAATACCACCACCTCCCGGGAGTTTGGTATCCAGCCGATAGTGGAAGGGTTACTGCAGTTGAGGAATCACTCGCTCGACAGCATCGATGGTCAACCTTAAGGCCTCGTCGTCATGTGCCGTCGATGACAGCCACGTGTGGTGATAGAGGACAACCCGTTCGGGCCGCAGAATCTCGCTCAAACGTTCGGCCAAACGGCGAGATTCGATCTCCGGCAGATCAGGAAAGACCGGCCAGAACGCGGCCCCGAATCCTTCGGTTGCAAGGTTGATCTGGTGAGAGGCTGCCACCGATACCAGGCCAGCACGCAACTGATCGCCCCACTCGTTGAGTCGGCGATGGAGTTCCCCATCCTTGGTGGCGGCGACCGTGGCTTGCACCGCCGCCATCGCCGGAACGCTTCCGTTGTAGGTTCCCGATAGCCGCACCGTGTCAGTTTCTACGGCTTCGAACAGGGACCGTTGGCCCGCGACCGCCGAAACCGGCCACCCCGACCCTAACCCCTTGGCGTAAGTCCCCAAATCGGGGGTAACACCAACCAACGAAGCCGCAGACCCAGGCTGCAGCCGAAAGCCGGTGACCACCTCATCGAAGATCAGTAGGGCTCCGTGGTCGGTGGTGAGGGTTCGCAACTGCTCAAGGTACCCGGGGGCTGCCATCCGAGCCCCAAAGACGTTCACCGGTTCGGTGATCACCGCCGCTATCTGATCGCCCCACCGTTCGAATGTGTTGGTGACCGCGTCCGGGGCGTTCCACGGCAATAACACCGTACTCATTCCGCTTTCGGGCACCTGCCCTTGGGTTGCGGCTACCGCGTCACGAGGCGAGGCCCCAGTCCGTAACGAAACATTGTCGAACCAGCCGTGATAATGGCCTTCAAACTGCACCACCAACCGTCGGCCAGTCGCAGCGCGAGCGAGTCGAAGCGCGGCCTGTACAGCCTCGCTCCCACTGCTGGTAAACCGAATCTGGTCGGCCCAGGGAATCACCGACAACGCGGCTTCTGCCGCCTGCACCTCAAACGGGGTGGCTTGCCCCAGGGTCAATCCCTGTGTTGCAGCCTTTGCTACCGCTTCGTTCACGAAGGTCGGCGAATGACCGAACACGGCCGGGCCTCGCCCCAACATGTAATCAATGTGTCGAGCGCCGTCGGCGTCAAACAACCATGGCCCCTCGCCTCGCACAAAAACCGTTTCGGCGCATTCCAGACGAGCATTTGAATGCACCCCTCCCGGAGTAGCGAGACGCGCCCGTTGCAACCATGTTCCGTCCCCGTCCTTTGTGACGGGTGCCCCCGGCGCGGAGGGCGCCGAAAGGTCCGCCAATGCCTCGATCTGGTGGCGTTCGTCGCGAAACAAAACCGCATGGAACCAGAGCACGCCCCCAGCCACAATGGCGATGGGTACCGGAACCGCCAAATCAAACAGCGTGGATGGGCCGAGGTTGCCTTCCAGCAGATCGAGGAGGAGTTGGTAGAGGGCCACTGTGCCAGCGATGGCGGCGGCTGCGCCAGCCACGCCAAAAACTCCAAAGAAAAATATTCGCCGTAACGGAGCGCTTAACTCGGCCAGCGCTAACTGGTCGTCGATTCCATCCAGACGGAGACGAGCGTTTAGGCGAGACCAATACCGCCACCATAAGGGTGCACTCACCCCCACGGTGGTGGCAGCCGCCAGCAACACGTCGCCTAAGCTGGTGTTGTCATCAACGAACGACTGGCCGGATGTCACCTGGAAAAATGTCGACAACACCATCGTGAGACCCACCGTGGTGGCAGTCAGCGATGCCGCGATTATCACATAATCGTAGGTACGGAGCGCTTGGTTCCGACTGGTGATGGCGTTTTCGTGCAACACTGTCCGGTGATACTGCCACACCGTCAAAGCGGTGAGGAGTGTGGCTGACCGTGACGGGAAGTGCCGGAAATGGGTGGCACCTGGGGTGTCGGCCAGGCCAAACACCCACTGCAACACCGTGTAGATCATCGTGGCTGCCACGACCAGACCGACCGCAAAACCAGGCAGGGAAGCGAAGAGCACCACATATGTCTGCCATTCGCTGGATCGACGACGACGACGGAACGACTGATACCAATACCAGCCCCATACAACGATGCCAACCACCAGGGTTGGCACCCAATCCAAATTCAGCGGAGCGGCGACCGTGTTTAAGACGGGGCGAAACAGGCGAAGATAACTCCCGTCGAGCGCCCCATGGAGCGCCCCGTACATCCCGAAACTCAAAAAACCAAGACCTATGGTAGAACCGATCAGGAGATCCACGTCTTTGGCGGGTTGGTAACGGCGCCGCAACCAGAACCAATGCACTCCCCATAACCCGACCCACACCACCACCGAAACGAAATCGGAGACGGACAACTCACCTTCGCCTCGGAACGACCCGATCAGGTGGGCCAGAAGCTGATGAGCGCCGAGAGCGCCCCACCATAAGCCAACAGTCAACGTCACGTTGAGGTAGAGCATCCAGACAAATGAGCGCGCCTCGAAGTCGGTATGACGAAGATTGCCGACCACGACACGCAAAAGTCCGAGGGTGAGTGGCCCACCCACAATCAAGAGAGCGAGCGCAGCGGCCAGGTCACCGGCCCCTTGGCGTACCACCGCTTGGGCCAAGGCGTCGTCAACTTCGCGGGCCAGCATGATCAGCCCGTTGGCCATCATGAGCCACGCCGCGAACAACGCAGTATGCAGGATAAGGCGGCGGGTCGACGCACCCGGTCGATCGGTCGGTGGGGTGTCTGGTCCGTCGCCTCGAGTGCCGGCCACCACGACCAAAATCAGCAGCCCCAGAAGGATTGGAAACGCTAGAAACACCAATGTCCCCATTCATTGTTCGTTATGCGCCAATTCCCGGCTGATCTCGTGAGGACAACGATCTCGGTGTATTCATAGCGGTCAACGTCGAAGGGTCCGCCGTCATTGTGCGAGACAATCCGAATCTCCACCTCAGCTCGGTCTCCCCTGATCATGACGTTATCCAACAGGATCCGTTGGTCTGTGGGCCATCGCATCTCGGGAGGGAAACGGTTGTCATCGTTTTGGCGGTCTTTACACGCGGCCACAAGTTCGGGGGTGAGCATCGCCTCAGCTGTTTCGAGATCGCCATCGGCCAAAGCAGTGAAATAAGTCTGGACAACACCCTCGGGCGAAGCCGGGTCGAAGACCTCAGGCTCCGCAGTGGCAATAATGATGCCCGACACCAACAAAATGAGAACGGTAATTACTCCGGCGCCAATCAGAATTCGGTTCGCGCCCCCGGACTGGTACCCACCCACTCCATTATCGTCGTTCACAGAGCCACTATTACACAATGTGGAAGGGACGGCAACGAACTTGGCTATGGCTAGGCAAGTGGGTAGCCAAGGCCCACGATGGCATCGTCTACCACCTGATCAAACCGGGTGATCAACTCGGCCAGCCAGGCGGGGTCGTCATCACAAAACGCCGCTCGCATCTGAGCGACGATCTCTGAGGCTTGAGCACTGCCGGGATCTCCATATCCGTGGAGCCATGCGTCGGCCCGCAACGCCTGCAGAACCGTAACCGTATCGACCGTGCCATACTCGATGGCGACCGCCGTCACCTCCGCCCCAGTGCCAACGAGTTCATCCGCCACGCTGAGCCATTCTCCGGCCAGTACCGCCGACACCGATTCCCCTTCGGTGATCGAACGAACCTCCCCTTTCCACCACTGGTTCGCTCGTTGAAAGGCGGGTTCTGCGCTCGAACCGGAATGGAGGAGCTCGCCAAAGCCCCATGGACCCAAACCGGTGTGAAGGTCGATGACTACCACCCGGGATGCCGGCCCTGCGATCGCTGGCAGGTGTCGCCGCAACCATTTGTGCGACCACACCGGTCGATCGCCACCATAGAACAGCCCCTTGGGATGCTGATATTGGCCCGAACTCACCGCTTCCTGAAGCCAATCGAACCCATTTGCTTCCGCCTCGGCCAGCAAAGCATCGGTGGTGACCGAGATGGTTTCTTCCTCCCACTCGCGGGGCACAAGCAACT
>Ga0316189_10004894_pt1 | contig 12836 bp, 11 predicted proteins | sample LowCovwburrow_MG_FD_204930 | JGI IMG/M metagenome (GOLD analysis project Ga0316189, IMG submission 204930) | Coastal sediment microbial communities from Maine, United States - Lowes Cove worm burrow | ecosystem: Environmental > Aquatic > Marine > Coastal > Sediment | place: USA: Maine... | reverse complement strand
TCAGTGGTATCAATATCCACGCCCAGCGCCCTGACTTGCCCCACAGGAGCCGCAATAACAATCACCTGCTGGCGGTTATGACTAATGCTGGCAGCCAGCTGTTGCGGCAAAATCGGTGCCTTGTTGCTGTCACTGCTTATCTCGCCAACGGGAATATTCAGTTCAACAGCCAGTTGACGTATCAGTGCTCTGCCCCAGAGAAATTCTCTTTGCCGCTCGGGCACCGCCTGTTTAACCTGTTGCCATTCAACATCATATTGTGACGTTATCGGGCTATTGCAATCCGCCGTTTGTACCCGCACCAAAGCCTTTAAATCCTGCTCAATGGTTTGTGCCAGCTTCAAGCTGATACTCTGCCCCGCAGGATATCAAAATACATTTTAAAATCACAAACAAAAGAATAAAACGGGTAGGTAAAAGTCGCCGGTCTGTTTTTTTCAATCACAAAGTGACCAACCCACGCAAAACCATACCCCGCTACCGGCAACAAAATAAACAAAGCCCAGTTTTGCGTGGCCAGCATCACCACAGTGAGGATCACAAATAAAGTAGTGCCAATAAAATGCAATCGACGGTTGGTTTTATTTTTATGCTCTTGCAAATAAAACGGATAAAATTCACTAATGGATGAATACTCTTTTTTGTTTGTCGTGTCACTCATACTATTATCCTGTCTTCAGTAAGGTTAAGATTTGCACCCACAAAGTTTTTCGAAAACTGCTGCGGAAAAAGCCAAAGTGTCCAATGGCTCGCTCACCCACTTCTCCGGCTTCTATATGTTTGCGGGTTTTCTGCGCTGCCGGATACAGTGAGCTTAGGGCATCCACCGCCAGACGAGGGGCAAACTGGATGTCATCATAGAAGCTGTAGAATATCGCCTTGCCATTATAGCGGTTAAAGTACTGTCGTTTCGGCTGCCCCTTCTGGTCGACAATAAAATGTTTGTTGCGACACCAGTAAGCCCATTCTCTAGCCACATTGCCCGGCAAATCGCAGCCATTGAGGATTTTGCCGGGGAAGTAACCGAGAATTCGGCTGATCACAGGGATCAACAAAAACATGCACAGGACTATTTTCAGTTTCTCTTTGCCCTGCCAGTTTTTCCAGTAACCGTTTTGTCCAGCAATTGCCACCAAAGTGTCAATATGGTGATTATTGTCCGCCATGCCGACCATCTGGGCTCCCACAGAATGGCCAACACATTTGATTGGCAAGTCCGGGTAATGCTGTTTTACCCAATCAATCACACCAGCCAAGTCCTGCTCACCCCATTGATGCATATAACCTTTAAACTGGTCAACAGGGCCATTAAGGGAGTCGCCAACACCCCGATAGTCATAGCTAATCACCACCATACCCTTGTTGGCCAGAAACTTGGCAAATGGCTGGTAGTAGGTTCGCAACACACCAACGGCAGAGTTGATGATCACCAAACAGGAGGGGGTAACCTCTAGGTCTTCAAAGCCACTGGCGGTCAGTTGATAACCGTCTTTGGCAGCAATTTTATAAGTCTTTTGTGTTAACATCTCACGCCAGTTAAATAATTAAGGGAGAAATTAAAAAGTATATTTGAACAACAGGCGGAAGTGATCATTATGGCCATACTGACCAAAAATGCCTTCTCCGCTGCCGTAAAACTGATTAAATTCTGCCATGATTTTAGTTTCATCAGATAAGCCATAGGCCAAGCTGTAACGCCCCAATCCATCACCGATATTAACGCTGTGCTCAAAAATCACCTTGGCTGTCAAGCTGTCGTTGATAAAGGATTGCTTGTATAGCAAGGTTATAATATCGTCAACCCTATCTCGGTTGCTGGCAATGTCCCGATTAAGCTGATGGCTACTGTTATATTGCATACTTACCATGGCATCACCAAAACCATACCAGTCCAGACCAATTACATAAGCCAGTTCATCTCCATGGGTGATAGCCTCAGGGCTAATATCACTGGCCCAGGTGCGGTTGCTGATATAAGCCATTTCACCGCGCACGGTCAGATTGCCAAAAGAATTGCTTAGGGTACCACCAAGTACATGATTGCGTCTGTCTTCAAAGGTTACATGCAGGGTATCTATGCCGTCTATTTGTCGCCGACGAATGGTTTGGGTGGGCAAGTCACTGAGTTTAAACAGATAATTCAGGCTGATATCCCAACCTTTACGAAATGTAGCAAAACGAAAACCCAGCTCACTGTTTTTTAAATTGATCTGACGAGCATCGTAATAATCGACTTTTACCGCCTCGGCACCACCATGAATAGCCATATAGCGGTCCATATCCGGCACTAGTTGTGGTGATGTCACACCATAGGCTCGCTCAGACTCGGCAATAAAATGGCTGGTAGGATCCATAATCCATAAAAACTGGAAGTCATTACCCCCATGCCCTATTTCATAATTGACTGTCCACAGTGGCGTACGAGAATTATTAAAATCATCAAGAATAAAGCTTTCAAAGGACTGAGGGTTAACCACATCCAGAATCTTGATTCCATCGGCCTGACCCCAAACAATTTGCTGCTTGCCCACCCGCCATGCACAGCTGTCGCTATTCATCAGGCAACTGTCCGGCTCATACTCAAAATAGAAGTTGCGCAGTTCGACACTGGCATGTTCGCTTAGTTCCAGTGGTTTGGACACACTGCTGTAGTAGTCGTTAAAACGCTGGTTGTTCAGGCCAAAGTTATCCTGCATATCCAACTTAAAGCGACCACCCACCACCAAGGAAATGCCACTATCTGTAGTTAAAAACCATTCCGAATCCAAAGTGACAAGCATTCGATCACTTTCTTTTTCACGGTCATGGCGTGACGTATCCACTGCGACCTCAATACTGACGCTGGAAATACGCTCTTCGACCTCAACAGCCAAGCCGGGCATAGCGAGCGTTAACAGCCCCAGGTATGCCAGTAAAAGAGCAAAACGCTTACTTGGCATTTTTCATTTTTCGCTTGCTAAACTGAGCATCATCAATGTCCATTTCATAGTCAACGCCACTAAACATCAATTCTGTGGTATGACCAGTTTTATGGTTGCTAACAACCGCCAAATGGGCGGTCCAAATACCATTGACTTGCTCATATTGCTTGGACTCTATGGTTTTCAATTCATTACCGGCAATATCCCAGTGTTTGGACTTTAAAATCACCATGAGTTCACTGTCAATCCAGCGCACCACTTTGGAATAACCCAGTTCACGGGCAATGGTTTTATCCTTAGGCAAGCAGTTGATTTCCCATGCCTTGCGTCCGTCCACTACAGTTTCGCCCACTAGGGTAAAATTAAAGTCACTTTGTTCAACCTTGCCGCCGTTTTTAATATCATCATAGGTAAAGTCGGTGCCCAAAAAGTATTTGCCCCGGTCTGATGAGGAAATACGGCGCGCTTTTTTCAGTGCCGGCAAATACAACCACTGGTCATCGTCCTTATCTTTTTCTGCATAGTCAAAAATCAAAAAGCCAGTACCTTTAACAGACTTGGGCGACTCGTAGGTGATACGCAGCTTTTTATCTTCGCCATAATATTTGCGTAGCATTTTGGTTTTGCGCTCGCGTGCTTTGCCCCTTCGGTCTTGCAGTTTCATATCCATATTTTGGCTAAGTTGCTGCCCATCATCGGCATCATTAAGCTGTTGGATAATCTTATTGGCATCGGGTGTAGCAGCAAAGCTCTCTGCCGGCATCAGGCTGGCAGCCACCAAACCAGTAACCGTCACAACGGTCACCAATAAGGTGGCAGAAGACAAACTGTTTTGACTCGGGTCTTGATTATCATCTTCGTCTGATACATCAAAGGCACTGCGGTCAAGAAACTTGGGTTTAAACACTTTCAGCAAGGTTGGGATAAGCGTCATACTGGCAAGGAACGCCACTGCAATACTAATTGCAATCAGTGCACCAAAACGTACCAGCGGGATCACATGGCTCATCACCAACAGGCCAAAACCCAGTCCCACCGCCAAGAAATTAAACAACAATATCCGGCCGGTGGAAGGATAGAACTTCATCACCGCTTGGGTCATGGACATCTTTTTATCATTAACCAGCACAATGAAGCGCTCCAGGGTATGAATGGAGAAGTCCACCCCAAGTCCAATGGCAATGGCAGCAAACATGGAGGTGCCAATACCCAGCCAAACATCAAAGGTGGCCATAATCGAGTAAATCACCAGTACGGAGAACACCACAGGCAATATGGCAATCAGCCCAGCAGCCATACTGCGGAAAACCAACGTAGCTACCGCCAATACCAACATCAAGGCAATCATCACACTGTTAAAGTGGCTGTCACCGAGCAGTTGGATCCAGTGGTAATCGACATTGACCCGGCCACTCATATTGACCTGAATCCCATCGCCAACAAAATGCTCATCAATATAAGCTTGAATAGCTTCAACAACAGGCTTATTGGTGGTATAACGGCCACTTTGCAGCGATACCCGAACATTACTCATCTGGTAATTATAGTCAATATACCGTTCAAAATCATCAGGATCGCCGGATGCCGAATAGAGCAGAAAATACTGAGCAATCAAATCATTATCATCAGGCAGGCGATAAAATTCAGTCTGATCTTCATTCAGAGCCTTGTTGATCTGCTTGATATATTCAACAATCGAAATAGTACCGCCAACCCCAGGCAAGGTTTCTATATACTGTTGTAGAGCATCGATTTTGGCCAGGGTCTCGCCATCATACAAACCTTCTTCATCGCGAGTTTTTACCACAATATCCAAAGTATTTGTGCCATCAAAAAACTGGTTAATTTTGCTATCGGCAATATACAAGGGTTCATAGGTTCTAAATGACGTGATCCTCTCTTCATCCACCGCGAGCTGACTAGCAGAGTAAATCCCGGCAGCAAAGATCAACACACTCAGAGCAATCACCGCAGCGCTATTTCGGTAAATCGCCAAACCAGCTTTGGACAGATGAAATACCGCCCCGCTCTCTTTGTGATCAGCTTCCTGCACATTAATTGGCTTAATCAGTTTGCTTGGTTTGGCCGGTAACAGGCTGAGCACAGCAGGCAAAAACACCAAAGAATACAGCCAAGCCATGGCAATACCAATGGCAGCATACAGGCCAAAATAGGCCATAGGTGGCATTTGCTCAGTAGCATAAATACCAATAAAACCAGCGATACTGGTTAGAGTAGTTAAGGTAATGGGGCGCCACATATTCATCATGGTATCCATTACTAAAGTTTTGGCTGACCCTCCAGGGCGCTCTGCCAATTGCTGATAATACTCGCCAAAAATATGCATGGAATCAGCCACCGCAATACCAATCAAAATCACCGGTAAGGCATTGGTAATAACATAAAATGGAATACCCTGGGAGGCCATCAGGCCAATGGTTGTCAGCAAAGTACCGACAATAACAATCGCTGGAATGGCAACACTGCGAAGGGTGCGAAAAACAAAAAACAACACAATCAAAATAAAGATCATCGCCAGTGGGATCATCTTTCTGGCATCCTGTGACATATACTCTTGCAGATAACCGCGCACTGCCCCTTCACCGGCAATATAAATCTGTTCATGATTGACCTTGGCTTTGGCTTTTAAATCCAATAGAGCTTTATAGGTTTGCGGCGCATCCTTGCCATCAATCAATTCGGCAACAATCAGCACGCCCTTGCCATCTTTGCTGACTAGGGTACCCTGATACAATGGCGAAGCCTGAATATCTAGTTGTATGTCATCAATGGTGGCCTGATCTAGCACCTGATCCAACGGCAAAAACGGGTTCACATCCAAACCATCCACAGTGCTCTTGATGTTTTTCACCGTGGTAAGGCTGGTAATTTTATCTGGGTCAATGTTGGGCACTTCCAGCAGTGCTTCGGACCACCAGCGGATCAGCTCTAGGGTATTGGGGTTAAAAATGCCATTTTCTTGTTCATTGATAATAGCAATCACTAAAGGATCATCCAGACCAAAGGTCTGTTTAACGGTTTCACGATAGAGCAACGCTGGATGTGCCGGCGGCATATAGGCATTAGCCGAAGCGTCCTTCTTAATCGTTTTTAACTGGCTTGCGGCGACAATAATCAACAGCACACTCAGCAGTACAAACAATTTTGGCCATGCCAACACGGCGGCAAAGCAACGTTTAATCAATCGATCTAGCATTGGGATTAACCTTTTTTTATTTGGTCTTTGGGCATTATGCCTAAGTAGGACTAGTTAGCTGACTCAGGCGATTTAAAACAACGCTTTAAGCGTTGTGGTTGTTTGGTTTCATTATCTATCAAAGCTATAAACACCCTGCCTTCCAAGCTTGCCACATCCTCTGATTGGGTATACACAGTCTGCTTAAACTCCAATTCAAAAAAGTTGTCGTTAACCAGCTCGGTTACGATTTCTACCAATTCAACAAAAATTTCCCGATTGTACGCGACATTAATTCGGGTAACTACCGAGATCAGGTTGTCTTTAAGACACACCTGATTGATATTGCTCCACTGCAAGCGGCCAAACTCAAATAGTTCTAGAGCCACTGCATTATTGACATGACCTAGGCTATCCAAATCACTTGGGCGAATATGATGCTTGCAAACTACCGGGTTTTCTACCAGCTCCATCCATAACTGGCTCATTCTTCAGCCACTTCAATTCGTAACGACTCGAATTCACTGGCCAGATACATAGCCTTGGCAACTTGTCTGCGCACCTTGCCACTGGTTGTTTTTGGTAAAGTACCGGATTTAAGCAGAACTATATCATCAGGCATCAGCCCAATATGACGACGGCATAGGTCACGAATACGTTCAATAATATCGCTAGCCGGTCGTCTAACTTCACACAATAATACAAAAGATTCGCTGTGTTCATGACTAATGCTAATGGCTACGCTATTACCTTCTCGAATGCCTCCCACCTGCACCAGTTGCCACTCAATATCCGAAGGATAAATATTACGACCATTAATGATAATCACATCCTTGATACGACCCGAAACATATAGCTCGCCATCACGGAGAAAACCCAAATCACCAGTTTTCAACCACTGACCATCAAAGGCAGCATGAGTTGCCGTAGGGTTATTGATATAACCACTAGTAATTGAAGGACCAGTCACGGTAATTTCACCGACCTGATCCTCACCAAGAATACAATCATGCTCATCCATAATGCGAATTTCATGATGCTCAAAAATCTTGCCGCAAGAGACCAGTGTCTGACGATTGGTAGCACTAGTCGGTGCCACAACCATCTTAAAGTTTTGATATTGCTCTTTGTCAATATCAATGACCTTGTAAGGCTTATCCAAAGAATCAAAGGTCAGTGCCAAAGTCGCCTCAGCCATACCATAGCAAGGCATCACACTTTCAGAACGTAAACCAAATTTGCTCATGCGTCCATAGAATCGATCCAGCACCTCGGAATTCACCGGCTCAGCACCACAACCAAGCACCCGCAAGTGACTTAAATCTAGTGATGAATCACTTTTCTCACGATAGCGTTTTTCGGTTAAGGAAAATGCAAAGTTCGGAGCAAAGGTAATGGTGGCCTTTAAATCTGACAAAGCTTTTAACCAGATACCTGGTGAGCGAATAAACTTGCGGGTAGAAATATAGGCTATATGAGTTTGGCAATAAATCGGCGTCAATACCTTACCAATCAGCCCCATATCATGATGAAGCGGCAACCAGGAGACTATCTGATCGTCACTGGTAAGATTGATTCTTTTGGCAATACTATGGACATTGTGATGGAGATTTTCAAACGACACTACCACCCCTTTGGGGTTACCGGTCGAGCCGGAAGTAAACTGGATAAAACAAGCATCCTGTGGGGTTAACTGATGCAGCACCAGCTTATCGACAGTGGGCTGCTCCATTGCGGTAAAAGATAACAAATGCAGCCGCTCATATAGTTCGCTTTCACTCAACTGCTGCTTCAAATACTCACTAACAAGCAAAAAGTGGCTTTCGGATTTATTGACAATATGACTGACGAACTGGCTATAGATCGTCATATCAGCGCCGATATTTGGCGGGCTAATCGGCACCGGCACGGCACCGGCAATAATGCAAGCCATAAATCCACAGATAAACTCTTCAGGCTCATCGATAATCAGCCCAATACAGTCGCCCTTGCCCGTGCCTTGCTGTTGCAAATGCACTGCCACTCGTTTGGCTTTGTGGTACATCTCTTGGGGTGAACGGGAATAAAACTTTGACTGCTCGCCAAGAAAGCGATATTTCTGAACCTCATTATGCTGCAAGTTCTCAATTTTTTCATACAACATATTTATCTGCTCTGAGAGTTCCTGTATTTTATGTTCATGCTTACTTTCCTGACGACCGACTTCTTGCCACCTTTAAAGTTCTTTCTTTTCCTCATTCGGCTGTGAATTTTGTTCCTGCGCACCTTCATAGGCTGGGGTAAAGGCATCAAAATCATCACCTAGCATGCCCACCTCATAGGGCTTGCTCATTGCCATAAAGGACTCAAAGAAGCCTTTGACAATCGGTGGCTTTCCCTGGTCATACACCCCCAGTTCCACCAGACGTTTGTGAACCTTGGGTAAACGGTAGCAAGGGATACCCGGATAGGCATGATGCTCCAAATGATAGTTGGCACCAAAAAACAGCGCTGTCATCAAAGGCGAAGTACGACTGTAGGCGTTACCCAAAAATTTGTCACCCAAACCAGCATGATCAATATAAATCTGACATGCAGCAATAAACTTGACCGCCACGAGTGGCAAAACAATACCAACCAGTGCTGCTATCGGGCTCCACATGGCAATGCCGATATAAAAAGCAATCCATATCACAGCGAATAACAGATTTAAACGGGCAAACAAAATCTGATCTTTAACCGGATACGCCATTTTGTATTTCAACGGGTTCGGTTTCCCCATAGCCATAATCAGAGTGTATTTAAAATACAGAGTGTTATAGATAATCCGTGACAGTAAAATTCGCTGCCACCAGGTAGTCAAATGGGAAACTGGGCCAATATCTGGATCATCACCTTGATTGGTATATCGGTGATGATTCCAGTGGCTCATCGCAAAACCCATTTCAAAATAGCTGGCCACTGCCGAGGCAAAGAATATCCCAGTAATGGCACTGGCTTTGCGTTTTTTCAACAAGGAGCCGTGGGTACCCTCATGACCGATAAAACCCAGCATATTGAGGCCATAACCCGCCAAAATGGTCAATGGCACCATGGCGGAAATTTTAATCCACAACGCCCAATCACCAATGGCAATCTGATAGTTTGCAATTGCTGGTAAGGCAAACAAACAACAACCATAGACAATATAAAATGTCGCCCACAAATGGGATGGCCGATAAAACGACCTGTCCATTGCAGGCCTGTTTCTCATGGTAAGATCCATATCTAACTCCAACTGTTTCGTTCTTGATTAAACCGCGGCCAACTCAACTTTTGCTTCATGAGCCATTTTAAACTCAGGCGTGGCAGCCTGTTTGGTACGCAAACGATGCATTGCCTTAGTCATGCTGCGGCGGGTCATGCCACAACGCTTCAATGTCGGCATTATGCCCAGTTCAATAAATTCAGCCGAGCTGATACCCACACCAGATACTCCAAGACGCTCTTCATAACCAGGCACCAAGCCAACACCAGGCATTTCAAAATGAGAGATTACATAAGCCATGTCTTCCTCAGCACCCTCAGGATCTTCCTGGAATTCAAAATCAAGGAATTTTCTATACAGTGAAGCGTGGGCCGCTTCATCACGGGAGATCAGATTAAAGATCCGGTATAATACTGGATTGGGATTGCTACCAACTTCGCTATAAATGCGTTTTTGCGCCTGATAAATCAGAAAAGTTGCAATTTCCTGCAAGGCACCATAGCAAGCCATTTGGCGGTAGCTATCAAATGGCTTGTGCCATGTTTTCTTTAATACTTCGGCTTCGAAGTCGATATACTGTTCTTCTGTGCGCAAGCCGCTTGAAGTCAGGTAGTTTCGAAAACTCAAGGCATGTTTTGACTCTTCATAACCCCAGGCCAGATGAAACCAAGCTTGACCAAAAAAGTCACGAGTCATATTTAGACCGGCCATGGTGTAATCTGGGATAAACAATTCTACAGCACAGAACGTTTCCAGACAGGTGGCAACTTGCTCATTTGCTGACACCCCTTCGCCATTACGAATATCCTGAGCATTAGCACCGTTTTCCAACCAGGCCCAATCAATATCATTCAACGGATGCCAGCGACGGTTTTTTTCTGCCAGATCGAAAAACTCCATATAAGCTTTATACATCTCTTCTTTACGTCTTAGTATTGGTGATGCCATGTCGTTTTACCATTTTCAATATGTACGTTAATGTTGTCATTTAATTGGCGAGCTTGTTGACTCTCTCACAGTGATTAGGCACGCGCTTGAGCTTTGCCAATCAGGTCAACCAAATCCTGGATCTTGTTGATTTCAGTAAGTTCCTTGTCAAAAAACTCAATTTCGAGTTCTTCTTCAATATAACCAGCCATTTCCAAAGCTGTGATTGACTGGACACCCAGCTTCTCAAGGGGCGAATCCAAATCCAGGCTTTCAGCCTTGCCTGCATCATTTGGGCTAGCATAAACAAATGCTTTTTTTACCAGTTCAATTTTTTGCTCATTAGTCAATTGTGTAGATATAGTCACTTGGGTAATCCTTCTTAAAAATTAGTTTGGGTTTGAAATTTGCGTTTTAGTTTTAACAACGGGACTAGAGTTGGCGTAGCCATCGCCTCACCTACCGCTATTAATCAATGCGTCTAAGTGACAACTGGCCTAGAGACTGGTAGTTGTTTTCAAACGAAATCGCACAGGCAGCCAGATAACGCTTGTAATCATCAAAGCGCTTCTGTCCCCAGCCCTCTACAATTTCTTCTTGATTTGCTACCAAACGGTCCAACCAGGTCTGAGTAGTTTTGGCATAGTCAAGACGGCGGGTATTGACCTGCATCACTTCCCAGTACGGAGCGGCACCTTCAATGATAGCGTCCAAACGCGGTGAAATGGCACCAGGGAAAATTTCATAAGTTGCCCAGGCCAGTTCTTTAAGTTCAGTTGCAGCTTTACGGCCACGAGGTACCCGAGCACCAATCACTGACTGCAAAGAGAAATAGCTGCCAGGATTACTCCATTCCCAAGCCTTTTTGAAATACTCACGATACTTGCCGATTTGACGGTCATTACGCACATCTTCCGGGGTGGCAATATGCTCAAACATGCCGAGACTGATGATCGCATCAAACTTAGCATCTGGCTCATAATTCAGGAAGTTAACACACTCGGCAGTAACATTAGGGATATTGCGCGCCAAGATTTCCTGATATTGTTCCTCAGACAAAGTAATGCCAACCACATCCCGTACACCTTTTTCACGGGCCAAAAATTCAATGTTCGACCCCCAACCACAACCGATATCCAAAACTCGTGACTGTGGAGTGACTTTGGCACCCTGATAGTGATGCTCTAACTTGTTGGTTTGCGCTTGCTCAAGATCATCCTCCTCTGACAAATACACACCACAGGTGTAGGTCATCCGCGAATCCAGCCACAAACGATAAAAATCGTTTGATATGCCATAACTTATATCAATATCTTCTTTAGTAGACATGTTAACTTCTTCCCTGTTCCCTGTTTAATCACTTGTTAAATCAATAACAATTTAGATTTTTTTATAAAGTGCTTCCTAATTATCACTCAACCTAAGCTTGAGCGATTTCCCCGACATCAGCGGCGTCCTTAGTGCCGCATAGGCAAGCCGAGGCTTGATTTCCGGTAAATCAAATCTGCGATTGACAAATTACTGAAACTTTAAAAAGTATCGTTTTGCATATCGAGATCGTACTGCATAATAAGTGCTTCGCATGAGCTTGTCAAATTACCGAGCATCCTATTTACCCAATAGAACTTAGCCTCCCCTACCGACACTTTCCCACCACTGTAAACTATCTTGCCGTGAGCTCAACCTGATTCTGTAACCGCTTTAAAGTAGGCATCTTGTCGGAAATAACGGTACTTCCTTCGGCCAAATTCCGTTGAATCCATGACTTCATCTTAGAAGACCTAAACCCTTTAAGCACCGACAGCTTAAGCCTAACCGGACTGTGATCAGAGATGGCTTGAATCGCCGCCACAAATGGTGTGTTGCCCGCCGCGATCATGCCTGCATCCACTACGTTCTCCACCAATATACCCATCGCCCAATTCTATAAATCCAGAGAGTTTTTTATCGTTATTGAGTTCCAATATCACTTACATTAGCTTGTGCTTCATTCGCCAAGCCGCATCGCAGGAAATACCTAAACAACGATGTAGCCTCATTGCAGAGCCCCCTTTCTTACCTAGCGTTATCAGGAAAATGTCTTGAAACCACAATGAAAGCGGCAGTTTGGTGAATTCGAATATGGTTCCAGCCGTCAATGGTGTTTGATGATGACAATGGTTGCACTGTTTGAGTTTGCGAGTGGTCAAAGTGCAGCTTTTTGAGTGCCCACAGCTCAGACATTCAAAACCTTCTAGCCACCGCCAGACGCAAAGCGCATCAAAACATTGCTCCTCTGTGCTGTATGTTTTAATGAACTCATTCAAGCCAAGGCCTTTTTGGAATTGAACTTTATTGCGTACCTCGACAAACCTCTTTATTATTCAAATAGATATACAGTTATTATCTCCAGTTCAGAAAGGATTAGCAATCGTGGTAATTAGGAAGTGGTTTGTTCAGCAGCTGAATCCACACCTCGTACTAAACCGCTCTCGCGATAACGCAATAGCAAGGTCAGCGCTAAATTTCACTCCTTCACATTAGCCAATAGGGGCTGTCCAGAATGGCACTAAGTTAAGCCTGTTTA